>Ga0255058_10002448_pt1 | contig 10239 bp, 8 predicted proteins | sample Cases_109_9_MG_FD_188637 | JGI IMG/M metagenome (GOLD analysis project Ga0255058, IMG submission 188637) | Seawater microbial communities from Amundsen Gulf, Northwest Territories, Canada - Cases_109_9 | ecosystem: Environmental > Aquatic > Marine > Gulf | place: Canada: Northwest Territories... | reverse complement strand
CTTGCGGGTGAGTTTCGAAGCGTTCATTGCAAAACCTCCTGCGCGCCCCCGATTCGCCCTCGTGGGATGTCCCCTGCGGGTGACGGTCATGGTCTCCGTGGTCGACACCCGGCGCTGAGGGTGGCCAAAAACCGCCGAGAATCGGACGATTATCTGACCTGCGGGGTGATAACTGCAATCGCCGGACCAGTTCGGCCGATGCCTACGTTTTCGGCCCCCGCCGGCAATGCCGGCTCAGCCCATCGCGACGAGCAGCAGTCGGTCGCCGGAGTAGGCGTTTCGCCCGTGGGCCACCAGGTAGTTGTCGACGAACAGTAGGTCACCCTTCCGCCACGGGAAGATCGTCGCCTCGTCCCAGGTGGCCCGCCGGATCTCTTCCAGCAACGGCTCTTCGATCCGATCGCCGCCGCCGAAGTAGGCGTGGGTCGCCAGGTGATCCTCGCCGAGCATCCGAAGCAACGTCTTGCCGCGCTTGCCCTGGTCCGAAACGTGCCATAGCGACGCCTGGTTGAACCAGATCTCTTCCCCGGTTTCGGGATGGCGGGTAACCGAGGGCCTCTCTTGCCGGGTCCGCAGCGTGCTGTCGTCGAGCCACTCGAAGTCGACGTCGTGACTGCCGAGGTATGCCTCGACGTTCGTGCGATCCTCGCTCTCGAAGTGCTCCTGCCACGACTTTCCGAAGCCCTTCCCGCCGTGCATGTTCTTGACGTAGCGCACGCCCTTCTCGCGGAAGGGCGCCAGGGTCTCGGGAGCGATCTTCTCGAGCAGCTTGCGGCAATCGACGATCGGCGTCTCGCCGCCCTCGGTGGCTGGTCGCTCGCAGAAGAAGAACAGGTAGCGGGGCGGGTTCTCGGTGTACGAGAGCTCGTTGTGCAGCGTGATTCGTTCTTCGGGCGGGTAATAGGTCGAGTTGTAGATCTTGTCCGAGATCTTGTCGCGCTGGGACTGTCCCTCGATGTAGTTCTGCAGCTCGTGCTGGAACTTCATCACCGCTTTCTTGAAGGTATCCGCGCCCGCCAAGTCGAAGCCCCGGAACAGCACGGCGCCGCTCTTCTTCAGCCGCTCGGCGATCCCGTCACGCTCCTGCTCGATCCAACCCAGCAGCGATTCCGCCGAACGCTCGGTTTCCGACTCCGGCGCGATCAGCAGCGGCAGCGACTTCCCCTCGACGAGAACGGACTCACGCATCTCGACTCCTGAAGCAAAGGCCCCCCGGCGGGGCCCGATCAATATACGACGAAGGCGTGCTCGCGGGATCCACGGGGTCCCGTCCCGTCCACCGGTCAGTCGGCGGCGAGCCGTGCGGTCAGCCGCCGCCAGGCGACGACGGTCATCAGGGCTGCAACGGCCCACTCGCCGAACTCCTCCACCAGGCCGCTGTAGACCCAGCCCGGGTAGCGGTCGAGGGAGTCGATGTCGAGAATGTCCAGCCCGACCGCCACGGCGCCGATGGGAACCAGCGCGATGAGGATGCCCCGCGACAGGGTGTCCTTGCCCAGCGAGCGGAACAGCAGCCACCAGATGGCGGCGCCGCCGACGGGGTAGATGAACATGATGATGTCGCCGGGGTTGAGCCAGTCCAGGCTGTCCCCGACGCCGGCCGGCTGAACGATACGGTTGCGGATGGTTTCGTGGATCTGGAAGCGCTCGTCGAGGCCGATGCCGATCAGACCGATCCCGGTGACCAGCCACGGCGCCCACTCCCGCAACTCCGGTCGCTCCCGATGCGGGATCGCCGCCGCCATCAGCAGGAACACCCCTCCCAGGACCGCAATGACCGAGGTCCACCAGCGGGTGGCGGCGTTCTCCGAGGCGATGGCGTACCAGTAGTAGCGCAGCGAACCCATCCGCTCCTTGGAGACCTCGACCAGGCGCGGCAGGTCGCCCGACGCTGCATCGCCCTTCCAGTATCGGACGTACTCGCCGGCGAGGTGCCACGTGCCCCACGTCCAGACCAGACTCGCGATCGGAAACAGCAACGCGATCAGGACCAGGACGATCGTCCCTCGCCGGCAGAGGTCGGCTCGACGGGCGTTGTCATCGCTCATTCAACTCTCCGCTCAGTCCGTCACGAGCAGGTTCTTGCGCACCTTGCCCGACGCGGTCTTGGGAAGTTCGTCGATGATCCGGATCCGTCCCGGCACGCGGGCCTTCCCCAGGGTGGTGGCGCAGTGCATCCGAATTTCCATCTCGGATACGCTCTCGCCCTCTCGCGGTACCACGAAGGCGCAGATCGCCTCGCCGCTCACCGGGTGCGGCATCCCCTTCACCGCCACCTCGGCGACTCCCGGCAGCGTGGCGATGGCGGTCTCGATGCTGAAGGCGGAAACCGATTCACCGAAGATCTTGATCATGTCCTTGCGGCGTCCGGAGATCGTCAGGTAGCCGTCGGCGGAAAGTCGTCCGATGTCGCCGCTGCGCAACCAGCCGTCGCTCAACGCCTGTTTGGTCGTTTCCCGATCGCGAAAATAACCCAGCATCACGTTCGGTCCCTCGAGCGCCACTTCGCCGGTTTCGCCCGCCGGCAGCGCCTCTCCGTTCTCGCCGAGTATGCGCAGCGTCACTCCGTCGATCGGGCGGCCGCATGATTCCGGCCTTTCTTCCGCCTCGCCGGCCGGCATGCAGACGACCCGGGTCGAGGCCTCGGTCAGGCCGTACATGGGCTGCACCCGCCGGGGAAACCGCCGCAGCATCTCGAGCAGCGGCTCACGGGTCAGGGCGCCACCTGCGATGGTCACCCGCCGCACGTCCGGAAGGAACGACGACGCAAAGTCGGGGGACCGCATCAGCAGGTTACAGAGATACGGCACCAGAGAAAGGTGTGTCACCTTGCCGGTGCGGATCAACTCGATGAAGGAATCCGGCGTGAACAGGTTCGTGCTGATGACCACCGGCGCCGCGAGCCAGGTCGCCAGGTGCAGGACGCTCTTGCCATACGTATAGAACAGCGGGAGGTTGCCGGCGAACCGTTCTCCCGTGGCGCTGCGGTCGAGCCCGAACGAGGCCGCGATCGCAACGGTGGTCCAGGCCAGGTTGCGATGCGAAAGACAGACGCCCTTCGTCCGTCCGGTGGTGCCGGAGGTGTGCACGATGGAGGCGGGAGCGTCGCCGGCCGGCAGCCCCGTCTCGACGGCTGTCGCGGAGGCGGCCGCCAGCGCCAGCTCGAGTCCCGCAACCAGGCCGGCGGTCACGGCACCGCCTGGGCGTCCGGCAATTACCCGACCCGCCCGCGCCTCCCGGCTGCCGCCTCCGGCGCGCCGGCCGCCCGCGGTCGCAAGACCCAGGGCCGACAGTCGTCTCTCGTGGCGCCCCTCGGCGAGCAGCAACGCCGGATCGGCATTGCGCAGCTGCCAGTCCAGCTCGAGATCCCCGAGCCCGGGATTCAGCTCCACGGTCACGCCTCCCGCGAGCAGGATGCCCCAGTAGAGTACGACGTAGGTCGGCCCGTTCTCGGCGAGCAGGGCGATCCGCGGGTTCTCCCGCACCTCCGACGACAGCAGGGCCGCCACCGTCCGGGCGCGGGCCAGCAGCTCGCCGTAGGTCAGCGGTTCGCGGTCGGTGATGACGGCGGGCGCAGCGGGATGCTCGCTTCCCGCGCGCAACAGGAAACGGCAGATCGAAAGTCGATCGTCATCGACCGGCAACGGTCCTTGGTCGCCCATCGTCACCCGCGCAGCCCCGCTCAGATCTGGATACCCACTGCCGACAAACATATACGCAGCCCGTCCAGGAAGGTGTTCTCCGCCGGAACGTGGTGGAGCGGCCGGATCCAGATGAAGAATCCCACGGTCCCGGCCACGGCCAGCACGTCCAGGACGATCCGCCGGTCGAGGGTCCAGGCCCTTCGCGGCCTCCTCCCGTGGCGCATCAGCCAGACCTGGGTCGCGGCGATTGCGGCGCCCAGCACCAGGTAGTACGGAAGCGTCCGTAGCTGCGACACCAGCACGTCCGGCTTCGACCCCCACGTCAACAGCTCGAACAGCATGTGATAGAGGAAGTTGCCGAAACAGGCGGCGACCAGGGTCGCGAAGAAGATCCGCGGCAGCGGCCGGCGCTTGAAGAAGCGCAGGAAAACCGGAAAGTAGAACGCCTGCACCAGGAAGGCACGGTAGTAGTACGAGTACCTCCGCCACAGCTCGACCAGGTTCGTCGACAGGAACGGTTTCTGGAAGTAGGGCTCGATGTCGTAGCCGAACAGGCGCCACAGGCCGACCTTGAGGTGCGCCACGGCGGCCCAGACGTAGTAGAAGCGCAGGAACTCCAGCAGCAGGACCGACCAGACGGTGCCGACACCCGGCGTGTAGCCCATGGCGGGTGCCGCGAGCAGCCCGTCGTAGGTCCCGACGGGATCCGTCCCGAGCATCTGGAATCCCGACGAGAGCAGCTCGAGCCCCATCGGTCCCAGGGCAAAGAAGGCCACGGCGAGGCCGATCAGCTTGAGGCCGGAAAGCACGATGAGGTTCTTGTCCCGGGCCAGAAACGAATCGTTGAGGTAAGCGTAGCCCAGCGGGATCCGAGTCATCCACGGAAAGTGGGCCAGCGCCGCCGGGGAGAAGAAGGTCGCCAGGTATTCCCACAACGACAGGTCGGGCGGTACCTTGCGATCCTCGAGGTCGATCCGGTACATGAACAGCCGCTCCCACTGGTAGAAGAACAGCAGCAGCCCCATCGGCAGCTTGAGGTTCGAGTCGCCGGCGTCGTGATTCCAGATCGTCAACAACAGCACCGAGATCAGCGACGAGTGGGTCACCAGCGGTTGCAGCCAGGCGCCCCCGCGGCCGGCCAGCAGCGGCTCGTAGAGATAGGTGTGACCGACGTAGAGCAGGGGCAGCGAGACGGCCAGCCCCAGCGCCGGTAGGGTCCAGCCCACCCAGCCATCGCCGACCCACGGATACCACACGCAAACCGCCAGCAACGTCAGGCCGAGCAACGTGGCCGGCCGCCCCGGGGCGGGGCGATGAAAGGTCGCGAAGCAGAGCAGGTGCGCCGCCAGCAACAGGGCCAGCACCTCGCCGCCCATGACCCACGCGATCCCGGCAAACGTCACGAGCACCAGCGACCGCCGTTTCAGCGGGATCGGCAGGTAGTAGCTGGCCAGGAAGCCGATTCCCGCCAGCAGCAACAGGATCAGCGTCTCGTCCTGGTTGCTGAGGTCGTTCGTGCCGTGATGGATCCAGACGTAGTTGCTCAGGTGCCCGTGGTCGAAGGCCGGGTCGAGGGTCGAATCGGCGAGGGTCGTGACACCGGGGATCGGGTAGCGATCCATCCAGTCGGTCCAGACGTACGCCACCACCAGCAACGACACCAGGACGAGCAACGGCACCGAGTGTTGGTGGCGATCGTGGACCCGGCGGACCGGGTTCATCCCTGCTGCTTCTCGACGATCAGGTCCGCGATGCTGCCGGGAGTCGTGAGCCGGTCGAGATCCGCGCGTTCGAGGGTCAGGCCGTGCTGCTCCTCGATGAACATCACGATCTCCAGCGTTGCCAGCGAGTCGATCATCATCGTCTCGGAAAGGCGGGAATCCGCAGTGATTCCCTCGCGCCGGTCGCCGAAGCGATCCCCGAGAAAAGCGAGCACCTGCTTGACGACTTCGCCACGTTCCATCTCGATCTCCTACGGCCGGCCGCCGGCTCCAGAATGAACATGCACGGCCGCGACGGCACGGGCAACCGGACGTCGGCGCCATTCTGACACACGACAGCACCTGCCTTCGGACCAAGGTTCTATTAGTTAAACGCAGGTTCGATCCGACGAAACCGCCAGGGGCGGCGTGATTTGGCCGAATTCGGAACCTATGTTTGCCATCGTGTTGAAAACCGAATCCGAAATCGAAGCAGCAGCCGTCGACTGCCCGGCGCAGGAATCCGCCCCCGGCGGCACACCGCAGGAGTCTCCCGCAGCCCCAGGCGACGAGGCGGAAGTCTTCGTCGCCGGCGAGCCCGGGAAGTCCGCGGCGGACGACCTGGGTCCGGTGATCCGTCCGCTCATCGACGGCAAGCCCGACGGGGGCTCGACCCTGGCCGGCCAGCTCATCGAGCCGGCGACGGGGACGCCCTTCGCCAGGATCTCGTTCGCCGCGCCGGCCGACATCGACGATGCGGTGGATTCGGCGGCACGCGCCAACTCACTCTGGCGGGGCACTCCCTTCAAGGAGCGGGCACGCAGCCTGCGCCGGCTGGCGTCGCTGATCTACGAGGCGAGCGGGTCGATCGCCCGGTTGATCTCCCGAGAGCAGGGCAAGCCCTACGTCGAGGCGCTCAATCTCGAGGTGTTGCCAGCCCTGGACCACCTGAAGTTCATGATCCGCCACTCCGAGCGATACCACTCCGGGCTGGCGGTCGAGCCGCGCCACGCGCTGTACGCTCACAAGCGAGCCCACTACCTCTACGACCCCATTGGCGTTGTCGCCCTCGTGACGCCCTATCCGTTGCCCTTCGCCGTGCCACTGATTCAAGTCGCCGCCGCCGTGTGCATGGGTAACGCCGTCGTGCTCAAGCCATCGGAGAAGGCGCCGCTCTCCGGTCTGCGGGTCGGAGAGCTGTGCATCCAGGCCGGCCTGCCGTCGGGGCTGGTCAACGTGATTCCCGCGCTGGCCCAGGACACCCTGCAACTGGTCTCGCACCCCAAGGTCCACAAGGCGTTCGTCACCGGCAGCCTCGAGGCAGGCCAGCACATCATGGCGACGGCGGGATGCGCGCCGCGCCCGGTCGTGCTCAGCCTCGGAGGCCATCACCCCTCGATCGTCGCCGGGGAAGCCGACGTGTCCCGTGCCGCCCGGGGCGTGGCCTGGGGCGCCCTGTCCAACGCCGGACAGAACTGCGGTTCGATCCAACGGGTTTACGTCGTCGAACGAATCGCGTCGCGGTTCATGGAAGAGCTGGCCGCCGAGGTCGATCGCCTCGAGGTCGGCAATCCTCTCGAGCAGACCGTCGACGTCGGACCGCTGATCACGGCGGATCACCGGGAACAGATCCACCACAGGGTGGTCGAAGCGATCGCGGGCGGCGCCCAGCTGGTGCGAGGCGGCGTGATGCCCGACGGTCCGGGGTTCTACTACCCGCCGACGATCCTGCTCGACCCGCCCGCCGACTGCCGGCTGATGCGGGAGGAAACGCTGGGTCCCGTGATTCCCGTGGTTGTCGTCGAGAGCCTGGAGCGGGCAATCCTGATGGCGAACGACAGCGAGTACGCGTTGACGGCCAGCGGCTGGAGCCGGTCGCCGGAGCAGGCCGATCGCATGATGGTCGGATTGCAGGCCGGGGTTGTGACCATCAACGACGTGCTCTACTCCTTCGGCGAGCCGGCCTCGACCTGGTCGGGGTTTCGCAAGAGCGGGATGGGGCAGAGCCACGGGACTCCCGGACTGCGGGAGATGTCGCGGCAGAAGTTCGTCTCGTTCGATCCGTCGTCGGCCGAGGCGCCGGCCCACGGCTATCCGTACGACGCCGAGGCGGAAGAGATCGCTCAGCGGTCGATCCGCTGTCTGCACGATGAGAGCATCTTCTCGCGGCTCGCGGCGCTTGTTGCTCTGGCCCGTACTCGCCGGTTCCGGCGTCGCGTTCCCCTGCGCGGGTTGTTCTTCGGCAGTCGTCGGGCGCAGTAGACGAGCGTTCTGTCATTCCTCATTCGACAGTATGAGGTGCTCCGAGGCCCAGGTACACCGAGTCCTGGGGTGCACGATCGCGCCCGTCTCCACTTCGTGCTCGATCCCATTCGATCATGCGGTGCCGCGAATTTGTCTCTCCCCAGGGTTCCACTGACGTGTTAGGCTCGCCTGGCACGGCATCAGGCGTATGCGAATCGATGAGGGGCTCTTTCGTCGCGCCGTCGAACTGCGATACGTTCGACGGATCGGTCCGGTGGGGGATGAACGATGAAGATGCGCGCCGCGGTCCTCGAATCGTTCGGCGAGCCGCTCGTGGTCCAGGAGGTCGACATCGCGCCTCCCCGCCGCGGTGAGGCGCTGGTCAAGATTCACGCCTGCGGCGTCTGTCACACCGATCTCCATACCCAGAGCGGCGCCGACCCCGGCGGGTACGCGCCGTGCGTGCTCGGCCACGAGGGCGCCGGCGTCGTCGAGAGCGTCGGCGAGGGCGTCACCTCCGTCACTCCCGGCGATCACGTGATCACGTTGTTCTCGCCAGAGTGCGGCGAGTGCCTGCATTGCAAGAGCGGCAAGACCAACATCTGTCTCGCGATCCGCGAGCAACAGGGCAAGGGCTACCTTCCTGACGGCACGGTTCGCCTGTCGCGCAACGGCGAGCCGCTGCGCCACTTCATGGGCACCAGCACCTTCGCCGAGTACACGGTGATGCCCGAGGTGGCGCTGGCCAAGATCAACGAGGAAGCCTCTCTCGAGTCGGTCTGCACTCTGGCCTGCGGGTCGACGACCGGCATCGCGGCGGCGCTGTGGAAGGCCGAGGTCCAGCCGGGATCGACCTGCGCCGTCTTCGGCGCCGGCATGGTGGGGCTGGGGGCCGTGGTCGGCTGCAGGCTGGCCGCCGCCGCCCGTATCATCGTCGTCGACTTGTCGGCTGACCGGCTGAAGCTGGCCACCGAGCACGGCGCCACCGACACCCTGGTCGCCGGCGACGACACCGTACAGCGGATCCTCGACTTGACCGAGGGGTTCGGCGCCGACTACACCTTCGAGGCCACCGGCCTGGTGGGCGTGATGGGTCAGGCCGTCGAGGCCGCGCGAATGGGCTGGGGACTCTGCACCGTGCTGGGCGTGGCGGGCAAGGGCGAACAGCTGTCACTGATCCCGCGGCTGCTGATCACCGGACGCCGGGTGCAGGGGGGCAGCTTCGGCGGGGCCCGGGGGCGCACCCACGTTCCGCAACTGGTTGACATGTACCTCGACGGAAAGATCGATCTCGACTCGTTCGTCACGCATCGGCTGACGCTCGACGAGGTCAACCGTGGTTTCGAGCTGATGGAGGCCCAGGATGGTATCCGTTCGGTCATCAGGTTCGATTGACGCGGAGCGATCCGCCCAAGGAGGAAGCCGTGATCGTTGAACGCACGATGAACAACACCTGGCTGTCCAACACCTACCTGGTCGCGGACAAGCCCGGGGGGCACGGTGTGCTGATCGACACCGGTGGTCCGACCGCGCCGATTCTCGACAAGATCAAGGAATTGCGCCTGACCATCACCCACGTTCTTTGCACGCACCATCACATCGACCACATCCAGCACAACGACGACTACACCTCGCGCTTCGGCTGTCCGATCTGCGGTCACGCGAGCGAACGCGAGATGTTCGGGGGCCTCGACCAGGAACTGAAGGATGGCGACGAGGTGACGTCGGGCGGCCTGCACGTGCGGGCGCTGCACGTGCCCGGACACACGGTGGGCCAGTTGTCGTTCATGGTGAACGAACAGGCGACCTTCACCGGCGATACGTTGTTCCGCAAAACCGTCGGCGGCACCCGCGCACCGGGTCACGCCACTTTCGACGACCTGCAGCATTCGATCATGGAAGTACTGATGAAGTTGCCGAAGGAGATGACGGTCTATCCCGGCCATACCGATGCCACGACGATCGGTGAGGAGTGGCAGAACAACCCGTTCATCCGGATGTGGCGCGGGGAGGACTCGCTCGTGGAACGCCGCTGTACCGCCATGGGCGAGCCCGCAGCGTTGCTGCTGCGCGCCACCGACTACGACGGTGGGACCAAGTGCTGGGTACGATTCGACGAGGGCGACCGCCTGGATGTGGTTCCCGGATCCCAGGTCAAGTAGACGGAACCGTCAAGACGGACGTTTCAGTGCCCGGATGAGCACGTTCGAGTAGGGCGTCCCATCGCCCATCGGGCGTGTGTCGAACTCGAAACCGTGTTCTGTCAACAGCGCTTCCCATTCCGTCCGGCCGCGGTAGTGAAAGCGCCGGCTCCACTCGCCCCGGCAGATCGAGCAGAATCGCTCGGCGGCGCGGGTCATCAGAAACCGCATCCCGCCGTCGGCGTCGGCCTCGCGCACCAGCAGCGAGCCGCCCGGCTCGAGGGCGGCCGCGATCCGTTGCAACAGCCGGTCCTGGTCCCGGGGGCCCAGGTAGTGCAGCACGTCGAACAGGATCACCGCGTCGGCCCGCGGCGGCTCGAAGTGGCGCAGATCCGCGACCTCGAACCGCGCGTCGTCGCCCATCGCCGTGCGCGCCGTCTTCACGTGCCGGGCCCGCGAGTCCACGCCGACCAGCTCCAGCTCGGGCGGCGGCGGCGGCCAGTCGTCCGC
>Ga0255058_10002447_pt1 | contig 10241 bp, 12 predicted proteins | sample Cases_109_9_MG_FD_188637 | JGI IMG/M metagenome (GOLD analysis project Ga0255058, IMG submission 188637) | Seawater microbial communities from Amundsen Gulf, Northwest Territories, Canada - Cases_109_9 | ecosystem: Environmental > Aquatic > Marine > Gulf | place: Canada: Northwest Territories... | reverse complement strand
TGCGCATCGACCTGAATCGCCCGATGTCCGAGGTGCTGGCCGAGCTCTCGAAGCATCCTGTCTCCACTCGGCTCTCCCTGAATGGGACCATGGTCGTGGCCCGAGACATCGCCCACGCGAAGCTGAAGGAGCGCATCGACCGTGGCGAGGAGCTCCCGCAGTACTTCAGGGATCACGCCGTCTACTACGCCGGGCCCGCGAAGCGCCCCGAAGGTCTGCCCTCTGGATCCTTCGGGCCGACCACCGCCGGCCGCATGGATTCCTACGTAGACCTCTTCCAGAGCCACGGCGGGTCGATGGTGATGCTCGCCAAGGGCAACCGCTCGCCCCAGGTGCGCGAGGCCTGTCGCCGCCACGGAGGCTTCTATCTGGGCTCCATCGGGGGCCCGGCGGCGCGCCTGGCGGAGCACAGCATCAAGCAGGTGGCGGTGCAGGAGTACGAGGAGCTCGGCATGGAGGCGATCTGGCGCATCGAGGTGGAGGACTTTCCTGCCTTCATCGTGGTGGACGACAAGGGCAACGACTTCTACGCCGATCTCATCGAGCGCCCTACGCCACTGCTCCAGATCGAGTCGTCGGAGTGAGCTGGCCCGGCGCTGGTCCGCGGCTGGCGCTCGGCTGGCTGCTGCCAGCCCTTGGCTGTCTGCTGCTAGTCATCGGCTGCCAGACGCCGGGAGGCGAGGATGCGGAAGGTTCGACAGCAGCGGCCCAGGCGGCGCCAGCGCCCCGCGACTGGAGTGCTCCGGTCGACTTTTCGGCCCTGCGCGGCGAGTACGGCAATCGCGACGACTTCGATGCCCTCTGCGTGGACGAACGCCCCTTCGTCGCGCTGGCCGAGCAGGCCCAGGCCAAGGACTGGACCGGCATCATTGCGACCTCCGCACCCTGGCTCGACTCCTGCCCCATCGACATGGACGTTCACTTCGTTCGCGCCGTCGCCCTGAAGGAAGTGGGCCGGACCGAGGAGTCGGAACTTCACGTGGCCTGGTACAAGGGCCTGGTGGGTTCGGTGCTGTCCTCCGGCGACGGGCGCAGTCCCCAGAGCGCCTGGGTGGTGATCTCCGTCCAGGAGGAGTACGCGATCCTGCGCGGGCTGCGCGCCCGGGCGGTGTCCCAGGAGCTGGTCGAGGGCCGCATCGACAAGCTCGATATCGAGCGCAGCAACGGGCAGCGCGCGACCATCTACTTCGACCCGAAGGCGCATTTCCAAAGGCTCGTGAAGCAACGCGAAGAGGCTGCCGCGGAGGGCGCGGCCGGGCAATAGCGGCGGCTTCGCCCGTCTGTCTCAGGCGCCGGCGTCCGCGAGCACCCGCTCCACCCAGCTGTCCAGGCGTCGGGCGTGGGCCCGCGCCATGCGACCGGGCAGGGCCATGAAGCCGTGGGGGGAGTCGGGGTAGACCGCCAGCTCCGTGTCGACACCGGCGGCGGATAGTCGCGTGGCCAGGAAGAGCGAGTCGTCCAGCAGGTGGTCCAGCGTGCCCACCGACACGATGCTGGGCGGCAGACCCGCCAGGTTCGCGTAGAGCGGCGAGAGGTCGGGGTCGCGTCGCCCCGTCGCATCCATGCCGGGTGTGAAGCATTCGGCCATGAAGCGCAGGCTCTCCGGGTCGAGCATATCCGGGTGTCCGCCGTTGCCGAGCTGGCTCGGCGTTCCGTTCAGGTCGTAGTAGCCGAAGACCAGGTTGAGGCCGAGCAGCTGCTCCCCGGCGCCGAGCCGGTCCCGAACGCGCAGGGCCGTCACCAGGGCCAGGTGGCCACCCGCCGACTCGCCGCCAATGAAGAAGCGCTCGGCACCGAACTCGGCCGCGCCTTTCTCGAGCAGCCAGGCAGCGGCCGCTTCGCAATCGTCGGGCCCTGCGGGGTAGGGGTGCTCGGGTGCCAGGCGGTAGTCGACGCTCACGACCGCCAGCCCGAAGCGCCGTGCCAGCAGTTCGTTGGCCTCATCGCTCATTTCGGGATCGCCCACGACCCAGCCACCCCCGTGCAGGTGCAGGAAGAGACCGCGTGCGCGGCCCTCGGGCAAGAAGACACGCAGCGGAATCTCTCCGGCGGGGCCTGGGATGCTGCGCTTCTCCGCCAGGGAGGAGGGCTCCGCCGTGATCAGGGCCTGCATGCCGGCGCGCATCGCAGCGGCCCGCTCGAGCGGGCTCTGCTCGCGCAGCCCCCCGGCGAGCTTCGGGTCGGGGAGGTACTGGAGCAGGCTGCGCGCCTCCTCGCGGCAGGCTTCGATCTCGTCGGGCCAGAGCTTCACTGCAGCCTCCGATGGGTGAGCGGTGCATGGTAGCTTCTTCGCGTGTCCGACCGGCGCGCGTACAACCGACGCCGCTACAACCGCATGGCTCCCTGGTACGAGAGCCTCGTCGGTTGGGGCTCCTTCGGGAGTATCCACAGCCTCTATCGCGCCGTGGCCGACGCGCTCGACGTGTCGCCAGGCGCGACGCTGATCGAGTTCGGCTGCGGCCCGGGCACGCTGACGCCCTACCTGCTGAAGAAGGTCGGGCCCGGCGGCCAGGTGATCGGTGTCGACCTCGCCGACGAGATGATCGAGCGGGCCCGCCGGAAGGCAGAGCAGCAGGGTTGGCACAACGCGCGCTTCGAACGCTGCTGTGTTCACGAGTACGCCCCGGGGTCACTGGTGCAGGGCGCCGTCTTCAGCCTCGCGCTCTCCGCCATGCCCGACGTGCCCGGTTGCCTGGAAAAGGCGCTCGCGGTGCTGGAGCCTGGAGGCAGTCTCGCGATCCTCGACTCCTTCCCTGATCGGTCGCGGCCCTGGGCGAACTGGATCGTGCACTTGAAGGCGCCGCTGGTCGGAGCGGTGCCCACTCTGCTGCCGCGCCAGTTCGTGGCCGAGCGAATGCAGGACGTGCGCAGCACGACGCTCTGGGGCGGCGTCTACGGCGTGCTGTCGGCGCGAAAGCCCCTCACTTCGGGTTCGAGGACCGCGGCGCAGTGAGCCTGACCGCGTGGGGGCGGCGTGGTAGCCTGCCGGCGCCATGAGATCCGAACCGTCGCGTCTTGTCCGGCTCGCCCCGAGCCTCGTACTCGGCGCGCTGATCGGAGCCACCCTGCTGGCGGCCTGTGCCACTCCAGAGGGGCTGCCGCCGCTGACGGCACGGCCCTCGAGCGAATGGCACCCGGGCAAGTTCGTCTGGTTCGACCTGCTCAGCGAGAACCCGGCCGCGGCCCGGAGCTTCTACAGCGAGGTCTTCGGCTGGCGCTTCGATGCCTTCGGGGCGGATGGCGACGACGCCTACTACCTGATCCGCAACGGGGACGTCGTCATCGGCGGACTCGCCCGCTTGGACGGCGACGACGCGGACGTGCCCCAGTCCCTGTGGCTGCCCACGCTTTCGGTGGAGGACGTCGACGCCGCTGCGGCGCTGGCGAAGGGCAGCGGTGGCCAGGTGCTGCGGCAGCCCGAGGACTTCCCCGGGCGTGGGCGCATCGCCGCGGTGCGCGATCCCAATGGGGCCACGCTGCTGCTGCTCCGGTCGGATGACGGAGATCCCCCCGACCGCGCGGCCCCCGTCGGCGCCTGGCTCTGGACGGACCTGTGGACACCGGATGCGGCCGAGGCCAAGGGCTTCTACGCCGCCCTGGCGGGCTTCGAGGCTCGCGACATCGAGGCCAGCAAGGAGCACGTCTACCACGTCTTCGGCCGCGACGGGCGAGCGCGCGCGGGCATGGTCGAGCTGCTCGAGCAGAGGGTCGATCCCAACTGGCTCCCCTATGTGCGAGTGGCCGACGTCGACGAGACGGTGCGGCGCGCGGAGGCCCACGGCGGTCGCGTGCTGCTGCGCAGCGCCGACGTCGCCGTTCTGATGGATCCCGCCGGCGCCGCCGTCGGCGTCCAGCGCCACCGCCGGCTGGCCGAGGCGACGCGGTGAGGGGCGTGCGCTTCACCCTGCTGCTACTGGTGCTGTTGCTCGGCGGCAGTGCCTGCACCGGGGTACACATGGGCGTGGGGGTCCGCGGCGGCTACTACCCCTGGGGCTACGGCTACGGCCGTGCGCCCTTCTACGGCTATGGCGACAGGGTGATCGTGGTGCCGCCTGACTGCAGCGTCGACTGCGGGGGCGGGATCGACCCCGACTACCCCGAGGCCGTACCCCTGCCCGAGCCTCCGCCCGACATGGGCATGCCCGACATGGGCCCGATGGACATGGGCGGCTACGACGCCGGCGGCTTCGACTTCTAGGCGCGAGCGCTCGCCCGAGCAGGGCGCTACCAGCGCGGCTGGCCCGTCGTGTCCAGCACGGCCGTCCAGAACTCGCTGTCGAGCTCCATGCGCGCCTTCTCTTTCACGACCGTCGGGATCGGCACCTGCACGAGCGAGCTGTGGCGCGACCCGATCATGACGTCGGTCTTGCCGGCCATGCCGGCGTGGACTGCGTTGCGCGCCATGCGATCCGAGAGAATACGATCCCAGGCATTCGCGGGGATGCTGCGGATCAGATAGCTCGGATCCATGTACTTGACGTTGATCTCGATTCCACGAGTGTCGAAGTGCGCTCCGATACGTTCGCGCAGGAAGGGGCCGATGTCGCGGTGCAGCAGGTTGCCCGAGGCGTCCCGCCGCTCGGACTCGGCATCGAGAAGGTGCTGGCCCGCACCCTCGGCGACCACGACCACGGCGTGGCCCCTGGCCTCCAGTCGGCGTTCGAGGGCCGCCAGCAGCCCGTCTTCTCCATCCAGCGCGAAATCGACCTCGGGGATCAGCACGAAGTTCACGTCCTGGCTCACGATTGCGGCACCGGCTGCGATGAAGCCCGCATCGCGTCCCATCAGCTTCACGATCGACACGCCATTGGGCGCCGCCAGCGCTTCGACGTGGGCGCTACCGATGACCTCGGCGGCCCGCTCCAGCGCCGTGGCGAAGCCGAAGCTCATCCAGACGTGCGGAATGTCATTGTCGATGGTCTTGGGGATGCCAACGATGGCGACTGCCAGGCCGCGCTTCTCGACCTCTTCGAAGATGGCGTGGGCTCCGCGCTGCGTGCCGTCGCCGCCCACGCAGAAGAGGATGTCGATGCCGCGCGACTCCAGGTAGTCCACCACGATCTCGGGCGGCTGGGGGCCCCGCGACGAGCCCAGCATCGTGCCCCCCTGGTTGTGGATGTCGTGCACGTCCATGTGGCTGATCACGAAGGGCTCGAGCCCCGCCTTCGGGTTCAGGCCGCGGTAGCCCTCGCGGATTCCCAACACCTCGCGGACCCCATAGTTGTGGGCGAGCTCGTGATACGCAGAGCGGATCACGTTGTTGAGCCCGGGCGAGAGCCCGCCGCAGGTGACGATGGCAGCGGTCGTCTGGGCGGGTTCGAAGAAGATGTGGCGCCGGGGTCCGGCCTTTTCGTAGCCGAGGTCGTTTGTCTGCGTGTCTTCGGCGTGGATCTCGTTCTGCACCAGGACCCGCGTGTCGTCGGCGACGAACTGCTCACGACCCTTTCGCAGCAGCGGGTTGTCCACCTTGCGGGGTCCGAGCTGGCTGACCAGGAGATCGCGCTGGACGAGCATCAGGCGGAGCCTAGTGGCTTCCCGTCGAGCCAGTCCAGGATGCGAGCGTTCTCCTCGCGGGGGTAGGTGTGCGAGAGATCCTCGATCTCGCGGTAGTGGAGTGCGGCTCCACTCTCGGCCAGGGCATCCCGAGCCGCGCGCGCCAGGCTCACCGGGAAGAGCCAGTCGAGGGCGCCGTGCACCAGGTAGATGCGGCGTCCCGCTGCACGCTGCATGTTGTGAAGCGCGAAGTTCGCCGGGTGCAGCACCCCGGACACCGGTGCCAGCGCCGTGTAGGGGGCGTCCTCGGCCAGGCCGGCCAGCAGCGTGAAGGTGGCGCCGTCGGAGAGGCCGGTGAGCAGGATCCGCGCACGATCCAGCCGCCAGCGTTCGCCGACGAAGTCCACCATCTGGCGCAGCGCGGGCAGCTCGGAGGCCGGGGAATCCAGCGCCCAGGTGCTGCCGCGCGAGGTGGGGGAGAGCAGCAGGAAGCCGCGGCTGCGGGCCTCGCGCAGCCAGGTCCAGAGGAAGTCGCGGCCGGTGCCCGAGCCGCCGTGCAGCGCCACTACCAGGGGCCAGTCCCGCTCGCCGCTGTAGCGTTCCGGGACATAGAGGGAGAAGCCGCCGCGCTCGTTCGCAGGCTCCCCTCCCGCGCGGTGAAGGCCCACACCGGCGGGATCCGCGGGCTCCGGGTCGAGCAGGGGTAGCTCGTCGTGGAGCGCGGGCTCGGCGAAGTACTGGCCCAGGGGCGGCAGCGCCAGACGCAGTGGGTAGAGGGTTTCCTGGGCCCGGGCGTGGTGGCTCATCGCGGCCAGTACGCCGGCCGCCGGGCTCGCCGGAAGTGGCGGCTCGAGGAAGCGCTCCAGCGCGTCGAGGCTGTGATCGGCGCCGGCCAGCATCTGCTGGTGAAAGGCGTCGAGGCCGGCGGGTGCGGACGCCTTGCGGAACTCCTCGAGGACTTCGTCGAGGCGCACACGCGCCGGGGCCAGGCGTTGGCGCAGCCCGTCCAGCTCCGGGGGATGCAGGCGGCGAAAGGCGGCCTCGAGACTCTGGAGAGCGGCAAGGGTCGTGGCGCCGACCCCGGCCAGGGCGCGCCCATAGGCGTCGGGAATCGCCGGGCCCTCGGAGTCCGTCACCGCGCGGCTCTGCTCAACGCCACGCGAAGACGGGCTGTTCGTACTCTGCCACGCGGGTGGCGAGCCCGCGGATTCCGACCTCACGCAGCTGGTACAGGATCGCCGCCGTCGGTGCGTGGATATGGGTTCCCAACAGGGGAATCGAGATCACTGGGCGGTCGCTCTCCGGGATGCTGCGCAGGCGCGGGACGTCGGGGCGGTCCAGCTCGGTCAGGGGCACGTGGTAGACGGCGGCCACCTCGTGGGGGTTGGGATCCAGGCGTGCCTCGGCGCCGGCCCAGGCGACGACCGGGGTGATCACGTAGCCCGAGCGGGTGGGATAGTCGTCGAGGAGCCCGAGTACACTGTGCGGGTCGAGGCGCAGTCCGAGCTCTTCGTCGAGCTCCCGGAGCGCGGCCTGCTGCGGCGACTCCCCCTCGTCGAGACGGCCGCCGGGCAAGGCCCACTGGCCTCCGTGCGAGCGCAGGCCGCTCGCGCGGCGCGTAATCAGGAAGCAAGGTCGGCCGGCCTCGTCGGGCAGCAGGGCCAGCACCACCGCCGCCGGACGCAGACCCGAGGCTTCGTGAGGCTGGCGCTCGAAGCCGTCGAGGTTGCCGTGCACGCGCTGGCGCAGGTCGTCGTCGTGGCGCAGGGGGGGCACGGCTCGCAGCATAACGAAAGCCTCACCGCGCTCGGAGCTGCCTGGCCGGGAGACGTGCCTGCGCAGACCTGGCTGGACGAGACGTCCCGAGGCCGTAGACTCCGCGCCCGTGCCGGACGATCCGCGACGAGAGAGGCTGCGGCTCGGCGAGTCGGCGCTGGAGATCGCGCTCCTCGACTGGGGAGGCGAGGGCCCTCCCGTCCTGCTCCACCACGCCAACGGGTTCTGCGCGGCGCTTTGGGCGCCGGTAGCCGAGAAGCTCTGCTCGCGCTTCCGTGTCTTCGCCATGGACGCTCGGGGCCACGGAGATTCGGCCAAGCCGGCCGCGACGGCCGGGAACTACAGCTGGGCCAGGTTCGGAGCCGACGCAGCGGCCGTGGCGGATCTGCTCACGCAACGTCACGGTCGGCTGCCGCTGGCGATCGGGCACTCCTTCGGTGGAACCGCGCTCGTGCTCGCCGCCATCGAGCGGCCTCACTGCTTCGAGCGCCTGTTGCTACTCGATCCGGTCGTGCTTCCGTCGGGTGCGGCGCGGCGGGCGCGCATCAGCCGCGGCCACGTGCTGGCCGAGGCAGCGCGTCGCCGCCGCGCCGTGTGGGCCAGTCGCGCCGAGGCTCGCGAGGCGTGGGCGGCCAAGGACATGTGCGCTGGTTGGGAGCCGGCGGCCCTCGATCTCTACGTCCGCGAGGGCCTGCGCGAGCGCGACGACGGCCTGTTCGAGCTCAAGTGTTCCGGAGAGGTGGAGGCCACCATCTACGAGAACAACCTGAGCGTCGACGTGATGGCACTGTTGCCGAAGCTCGAGGCCCCGGCCGCCGTGGTCTGGGCCCGCCGGGGCCATTTTCCGCGCGCGCACATGGAGGCGTTGGCGTCCGCCATGCGGCGGGGTGTGCTGCGCGAGGCGCCCACCGGCCACTTCGTGCCGATGGAGGATCCGTCCTGGGTCGTCCAAGAGGCGCTTGCCGCTCAGCTCTCGGTCGGATAGTCGCGTCGGCTCCAGCCAGCGAAGCCTTCACGCAGCGACGCCACTCGGGCGAAGCCCATCTGCTGGAGAGTGTGCGCGGCCAGGGCACTGCGATGGCCGCCGCCACAGTAGAGCAACAGCTTGCGGCTGCGGTCCTCGAGCCACGCGTCGCGTTTGGGGTGTGCGAGATCCGCACGGACCTCCAGGAAACCGCGGGGGTAGAGGCGCGCTCCCGGCAGGTGGCCCGCTGCGAACTCGCTCTCTTCCCGCACGTCGATGAAGTGCCAGCCTTCACGATCGGCGCTCTCCAGCAGGCCTTTCGCCTCCTCGGGCGGAATCTCGTCGACCTGCGCGAGCGCCTCGCGCACGAAGTCATCCAACGCCTTCGCCATTCTCAGCTTCCTCCGTAGAAGGCCACGATCGCCAGCAGCACGAAGGCCAGCGCGCATAGCTGGAGCGGCCGGTCGCTCAGCAGGATCTCTTCGGGCTTCTCGCCGGCGCCGGCGTTCTCGACCAGCAGGTAGTAGCGGAAGATCGCAGCGATCACGATCGGCACCGTGAAGATCAACAGGCGCAGCTCCTCGCCCGCGCGTCCCGCCACGTCCTGCACGTAGAGCGAGTAGCTGATCACCGCGGCGGCCATCGAGGTGCCGGTGAACGCGGTGAGGGCTCCCACGGTGTAGTGCTCGAGGACCGGGCGCGAGCCCGAGCTGTCGCCGCCCGCCAGCAGCTCGGCCTTGCGCTTCGACAGCGCGATGAAGAGCGCCACGAAGAGGGTGCAGAGCACGAACCAGTCGGAATAGGGAACGGCGATGGCCAGCGCACCGGCAACCGCACGCAGCACGAAGCCGATCGCAACGAGCAAGGTGTCCAGCAGCACGATGTTCTTGCCGACGAAGCTGTAGAAATGGCTGAGGCCCAGGTACACCACGGTCACCGTGATGAAGGGCCGACCGAGCGGGAGTGCCAGGGCCAGGGCCGCAGCCGTGAGCCCCAGGGCGAGTACCAGGGCCTGGCCCCTGGAGACCTTGCCCGAGGCAATGGGCCGGTGGCGCTTTTCGGGGTGTGCGCGATCACGCTCCACGTCCACCAGGTCGTTGACCACGTAGACCGAGGACGAGGCCAGGCAGAATGCGACGAAGGCGATCGCGGCTTCGAGCACCGAGGCCGGGTCGAGGAGCTTCTCGGCGAACACGAGCGCAGCGAAGAGCAGCAGGTTCTTCGTCCACTGCTTCGGGCGCAGGAGGCGCAGCACGGCGCGATTCTACTCTGGTGTCCAGAAATGGCGACCGCCTGTAAGGTGTTGGCGTACCCCAGGCGCGCGTGACGCGCGGCCGCGGCTGGCATCCAAGCAGGGCGCGCGCCAGACGAGGAGGAATTCGCCATGACCGTGCTCCACACCGCCCCCACACCCAACGGCCGCAAGGCCTCGATCGCCCTGGAGGAGCTGGGCGTGCCCTACGAGGTGAGGGTGGTAGACATCAACGCCCCGGAACACCCGACGCCGGCCTTTCTCGACTTGAACCCCAACCACAAGATCCCGGTGCTCGAAGACGACGGCCTGGTCATCTGGGAGTCGGGCGCGATCCTGCTCCACCTGGCCGAGAAGCACGGCAAGCTCCTGCCGGCCGATCCGCGCGGGCGCATCGAGGCGATCCAGCACGCCTTCTTCCAGACCGGCGGTCTCGGCCCCAACCTGGGCCGCCTGGCGGCGCAGCTGCGTCGGCCCGAGAGCGAGCGCAACCGGGAGATGGTGCAGATTTTCAGCGGCGAGGTGGATCGTCTGGCCGGCGTGATCGACCGCGTCCTCGCGGACGGCCGCCCCTATCTGGCGGGGGAGTACTCGATCGGGGATATCATGCACTACCCCTGGCTGGCGCCTGTCTACAACCTGAAGGCGCCGGCCCTGATGAGCCGCGAGCGGGTCGTGGCCTGGCACGAGCGCATTGCCGAGCGCCCCGCGGTTGCGCGGGGAATGAGCGTGCCTTCGTAGGGCTCAGCCCGGTCG
>Ga0255058_10002446_pt1 | contig 10242 bp, 9 predicted proteins | sample Cases_109_9_MG_FD_188637 | JGI IMG/M metagenome (GOLD analysis project Ga0255058, IMG submission 188637) | Seawater microbial communities from Amundsen Gulf, Northwest Territories, Canada - Cases_109_9 | ecosystem: Environmental > Aquatic > Marine > Gulf | place: Canada: Northwest Territories... | reverse complement strand
CGCTACCGTATCGTCGACCCCCTGCGCTTCTTCCAGTCGGTGCGGGTCGAGAGCACACTGCGCGCGCGGCTGGGTACGGTCACCAACTCGGTGGTGCGCGAAGTGCTCGGCAACGCAACCTTCTCCGAGGTGCTCTCCGCGGGGCGCGAGGACCTTCTCGATCGCATTGTCGAAAATCTGAACCTACAGTCCGCGGGCTTCGGTATCGAAATCGTCGACGTCCGCTTCCGCCGAACCGATCTGCCGGACGAGGTAAGCGAGCGGGTCTATGCCCGCATGCAGTCCGAGCGCGAGCGCGAGGCCAAGGAGTTCCGTGCCCAGGGCGAGCAGTTGGCCCTCGAGATCAGGGCCAATGCGGACCGCCAAGTCGTGGTGATCAAGGCGGAAGCGCAACGCGAAGCGGAGATCCTGCGCGGCGACGGCGAGGCCCGGCGTACCGACACTCTCAACAGTGTGCACGGCCAGGATCCCGAGTTCTTCAATTTTTACCTGTCCATGCAGGCCTATGTGAAAGCCCTCGGGGGCGAAAATACTTACATGGTGCTTTCACCCGATAGCTCGTTCTTCGACTTCTTCAATCTGGCCGACCCACCGCTCGCCAACCAGCCGGACGCAACGACGGCGCCGAGTCAGAGCGAGTGATCTTGGCCGAACACCTTGTATCGGGGCCTGTGCTCTCTGGTGAGGGCAATCTCCAAGAGCCCCTCCTTGTGCGACCTTTAGGGTAATTCGGCCCAAGTAACGATCGACCGTCCTTGCTTTGGACGGCGATGGACGCCTCAACAGGAGGCTGACGGAGAAAACCGGTGCTGACCGACGAAGAGCATGACCGCCTAAAGGCCCTAAACCGCACGATGAGCGAGCGGCCGCTCACCAACGAAGAGTCGGCCGAACTCGGCACCCTGATGGCGATCGATCTAGGTGCGTCGCGCGACCCTGGCGAGCCGGCGCCCCTTCGCCGACAGCGCGAGCGGACTCAGGACCGGCCCAAAGGAAAGCACAAGCGCCGGCGGCGCTGAAATTTCACCTGAGCCGATTACTGCCTGAGCCGATTACTGAACGACCTGCCAGGATCCATCCGGTTGCCGGCAGGCCACGCCATAAGCCTCTTCGCTTTGCCCGCCGATGGTCACGGACTGTCTAAATTCGCGACAATATTTGCCGGAACTGCTGGTCCCGTCCCGTGTTGGCTCCACGGCGCCATGGTTCCCGCTGTCGGGATTGGCCCAGGCGATCTCCTCGCCGACCGGTGCCGCCGTGGCTTGAGTGTAGGCCCGCTCGGCCTTCATCTTGTCGACGTCGTCCATAGTGCGGCCGATCTCGCTGCCGACCAGGGCGCCGAGAAGGGCGCCGGCCGCGGTGGCCGCAAGTCGGGTATCACCCTTGCCGATCGTGGAACCGGCCCAGCCGCCCAAGACCGCGCCGCCCAGGGCGCCGGCGGTCTGCTTCCTTCCATATTGCTCGTTGGCACAAGCGGACACGGAAAGGGCGAGCACCGCAGCTAGAAGAACAGAGACACTCCGTCTCATCTTGCTACTCCTCGATATCGATTGAATTCATCACTGAACCAGGCGCCACGAGCCATCCGGCTGCCGACAGGCGATGCCGTAGGTCTGCCGGCTTTGCGAGCCGATTTCGGCGGTGGCTTGGTATTCACGGCAGTACTGCCCGTCCTGGCCTTGATAGCTGGCGGTTGGAGTGACCTGATAACGCGAGCCATTTTCCGGCGAGTTCCAGACAATCTCTTCGCGGTCCGGCGCGTGCTCCAGGGCCTGTCCGACGCAGCTCTGATCGACCTCGTCCATGGTCCGGCCGATGCTTCCACCGACGAGGATACCAAGGATCGCCCCGCCGACGATCGCCGGCGTGCGCGCGTCGCCGGATACCGCCTCGCTGGCGATATATCCGCCGGCGGCACCGCCGAGCAGAGCGCCCAGCACCTGCTTGTTGCATCCGCCCGTGCCGATTCCGAACGGCGCCGCATAGCTTTGCGGCCCCTGACCATGCTTGCGCCGGTAGCCGTGCGCCGGCGCCCAAGGCGGCGGCCCACCATGACCCCAACTGAACGCCCGGTAGTCCCGATAAGCATAGGCTTGGTAATGCTTCCACTTCGGGCCTTTGAACTTTCCGTGCCGACCGTTATCGGCAATCTGTTCCATGCCCAAGAGGCTTCGGCCCGGCGCGTCGTTTCCGGTCTGCCCGGCGGCCGAAACCGTCGTTTGCCCGAAGACGAGCGAAAAGCTCACCGCAATCAAGAGACCAGCCCATTTCATCGTTGGCCATCCCAAATTGTTAAGTCCAGAAGGCTCACCGCCCGATCGGGCGAGCCCACCATCCTGCCTGATCCGCACTTAACAACGGCTGAAGCAATAGGCTTAATCTTGCCTAAGCGCCAAGAAAGGCTCTCTTTATTTTCTATATATATTACAGTTTATTATGAAATTTTGTGGATATTAATTATGAGAATAGCGGCAATGCCGGCGGTGCGGTCGTCGAGATGACGCAACACATCGCGGCGAAATCCGCGCGCGCCCTACGACACGTTCCCGATTCACAAAAACCACTTGCAATCGCCAGGCTGTCCATGGATTACAATGCTGAAGGGGCATACCTTCGGCCAACTCCACAACTGTCCACGTCATACGGTTATAATTGGAATGAAAAACAAGCGTATTCTAGTTACCGGTGGCTGCGGATTTATCGGCCATCACTTGGTTCACATGCTCCGTGAACGTGGGGTGTCCGTGCGGGTCCTGGATATCGATCCCATCGATCTGGGTGAGGGTATCGAGATCCTGAAGGGGTCGATCTTAGACACAGCTTTCGTTGCGCAGGCCTTCGAGGGTATGGACCAAGTTTACCATCTTGCCGCAAATCCATATCTTTGGTTGCCGGACAAGGACGATTTCTACCGGATCAACACCACCGGCACGCAAATCGTTCTGGAGGCGGCCCGTAAGCAGGGCATCGAGCGTTTCGTCTATACGTCAACCGAGTCCATTCTCAAGGGTACGCGCAAAAGAAAGAACAGCCCGGACGGTGGCCTTGTCGATGAGCGTGTTTCTCTCTCGCTTGGCGACATGCCCGGTCCTTATTGCCGCTCCAAATACCTCGCCGAAGAGCTTGCTATGGACGCAGCCAAGAATGGCCTTCCCGTGGTCATCGTCAATCCGACCCTGCCTGTTGGGCCCGGCGACCGACACCTGACACCACCCAACCGCATGCTGTTGGGGTTTCTGCGGGGCGAATACCCAGCCTATCTCGACTGTGCCTTCAACATGATCGATGTCCGCGACGTCGCCCTGGGGCATATCTACGCGGCCGAGCACGGGCGCGTGGGGGAGCGTTACATTCTCGGCGGAGAGAACCTGTTCCTGCATGAAGTCCTGGGCATTCTGGAGGAGTTGTCGAGCCGCCCGATGCCCAAGCGCCGCGTTCCCTATTGGTTGGCTTACGCCGCTGCCTTCGTTAACGAGGCGTGGTCGGACCTGGTGACGAAAAAACCTCCCACCGCTCCCATTACAGGCGTACGGCTAGCAAGCTCGCCGATGGTATTCGATTGCTCGAAGACGGCGAAGGAACTCGGCCTGAAGCCGCGCCCGATACGCCAATCACTCACGGAAATGCTACCGTGGCTCATCGCCGAAGGCTATCTGAGCGCGTAGTGGAAGATTCGACCCCGCGCCCCGGGATTCAGCGATCGGCGCCCACCCGATAGGATCGATCGGCACCGGTGCCGGATATTCCGGCCTTCGCCAATTCAGGCCCAAGGCGCCCGAGAAGTGCCAGCCAACACATGCGTAGATCACACCCCGCACCCCATATAGCCTTGCTTGGCCGAGAGGCGACGACCGGGTTGTTCCCTTGGAAAACCCTATGGCCGAACCACGCAAGGCCATAGCCCGCGGGAAGAACCAAAAGCAAAATCCAAAGCGGGCCCCAGACCACGCCGACCGTAAAAAGCCCAGCCCCTACCACCGTCGCCACATAATGACAGACCCTGACCCCAGGTTCCCGGTGCTCGCGGAGATAGAGCAACCAGAATTCGTTGAAATCATCTCGCTCGGGAGATTTCGTCATGCGCTTATCCCACGGGTTTTTTTTGAAGCAAAAATTTACCTTGTCACGAATACAAACGAAAATTGTATTCGTTATTTACGAACTATTAAAGGTTTTCCCGCGGATGGGCAATTCCGGGACGACAAACCGGCCGAGTCATGCCGGCGACGGCCCCGCGCGCTCGAAGCCGGGGTACCGGTTCAGGCGATACCCGATCTCAGCGAATGTCTATTGAGACCGCCCACGCGCGCGAAGCGTCAGCAACGCTGGCAACACGAGGAGCGAAGCGATCAGCCCCAGGAGTATGGCCAAGGTCAACAGCCGGCCCATGCTGGCCGTCCCCGGATGCTCGGAGAACGACAAGGCGCCGAAGGACGCGACCGTCGTCATGGAAGAAAGCACGATGGCCTGAAGCGTCCGCCCCTCCTCGGGCCGTCCCCCCCGTCCGCGCGCCCGCGAAACCATGTGGATGCCGCTGTCGACGCCCAGTCCGAATAGCAAAGGCAGCACGATGACGTTGGCGAAATTGAAAGGCCAGTCCAGAAGACTGGCCACCGCGACGGTCACCGCTCCGGCCAGCCCCAGAGGGGTCAGAACGAGCAAGACATCGGCCAGCGAGCGGAGCCGCGCCCATAACAACAAGACGATGGCGCCCACCGCATAGAGCAAGGCTTCGGTAAAAGCTGCGATGACGGCCCGCCCCCCCTCGACGATACCCACGGAGCTTCCGCCGGCCTCCGGGGCGATACCCTGGACCGCCTCGATGAATTCCCGCCTCGCCGCCTGATCGGTGAGGTCGGCGGCCGGCAGAACCTCGACACGAGCACGGCCGTCGGGGGTAAGCCACAAGGATTTCAGTGCGGCTGGAAGATTGTCCTCGGTGATGCGTTCGGCCCCCAACGAAGCTTGCAGCGATGATACCTGTGCATCGAGGTCGCCCAAGATCATCCGCTCCAGCATGAGGAGGAGGCGCGGCTGCCCCTCCTCGAAGGGTGCCAGCACCGCGGACAACCGGGCGGCTAGCTGGGGAAACGGATTATCCGGCCGCTCGAGTTGCTGCAGCAGCGCGCGCAACGATGCGCGCCGGGCGCCGTCGTCGCTCGGCGCGTAACCCCGGCTGGAGAACAACGCGGGCGGAAGGAAAAGCCCGAGGTCGGCCATGAGCTCCAGTTTTTCGGTTTGATCATCGGGTATGAGGTCGTCCAGCGTGCGCGCCTGCCGGACGTTCGGCAGCGGGGTAAGGCGCGCGGCAAGATCGCGCGCCGCCTGGAGGTCGGGCAGAAGAACCTCCGCCGCGTAGGGCTCAAGCCCCCCTTGGCCGGCGAAGCGATTTAGCGCTTTCACCGCGGGCGTGTCGGGATCGCGCAAGCTCATCGGGTCGTCGTCGAAACGAGCCAGCGGCAAACAAGCCACCGAGAGAGCGCCAACCAAAACCGCGACCAACAGGATCGGCCGATAGTTTCTCTTCGCGGCTGATTCGGCCGCCAGCACCGCGCCGGCGAAAGACGACCCATACCCTCTGTCCTGGCCGCCCGGTGACCAACGGAGCACCGCGAGAGCCGCTGGGAGCACCGTGAAGGTCGCCGCCAGGGCGATGAACATGGCGCTCCCCGAGATCAAGCCCAGCTCGGAAAGCCCGCGATAATTCGTCGGCAAAAACGCATAAAAGCCGATCGCGCTCGACAAGGCGCAAAGGCCCAGCACGCCGCGGCAACGCTCGCTCGCCGCGAAAAGCGCATCGGCGAGCGTGCTGCGCCGCTCGCCCATGAGTTGCACTTGGAAATGGATCCCGAAATCGACCCCAAGACCGATGAACAAAACGGCGAACGCCACCGAGATCAGATTGAGCGTGCCGACGGCCAGCGCCGCGAACCCCGCCGTCCAGGCCAGGCCGACAGCCAGAGTGGCCACCAAAGCCAGTGCCGCGCGCGCCGAACCGAGGCCCAGCAATAGCAGGCAAGCCACCGCCACGAAGGCGAAAAGCCCAATCCACGACATGTTGGCCTCGAGGCTCTCAAGTTCCTCCTGGAACATCAGCGCACTACCGGTGAGATATAGCGTCGTCGCGATGCGCTGCTCCTCGGGCAAGGCGGCGAAGGCGTCGCGAACCGCCTGGGCCGCGGTGCCGGCCGGCTGCAAGGTCGTGAAGTCGAGCTTGGGCCGCAGCGCGATGACCTGGATGCGCCCGTCCCGCGCGTCGTCGGCGGCGCCTTCGCTCATCAACGAGGACCAGGCGATGGGGCGCCGGTGCCCGGCCTCGAGAGCCTCGGCGGTCGATAGAATCTCTGCGAGCAGGCGCTTCAATCCCTCGAGCTCGCTCGCCGGTGCGGCGCCGTCGGACGCCTGGGAGAGCAAGTGAGCGATCCCAGCCAGCGGCGGGTTTTCCCGCAACGCGATAAGAAGGGGCGTTGCATCGGCGAGGCCCAGCAAAAGAGCATCAAGCTCCTCGACCGGGAGATATAAGATCCCGTTCCTCACGAAGAACTCGTCGGACGGCGGATAGTAGAAGGGCAAAAAGACTTCCGAGCCGGCCTGAAGGGCCGATACCAGAGCCTTCGCCGCGATCTGCGCCCGGGCAGGATCATCGGCTTCGATAATGGCGACCAACTCCGCGTCCAGGTCTGGGAAAGCCGCCTCCAGTGCTATCCCGTACTGTCGATAGGGCAGGTCCTCCGACAGCATGTCCTTGCTCGATGTGTTGATCTGCAAGGTGAGGACGGCGAAAGCCGCCGCCGCGAAAGCGGAAAGGAGAGCCAAGGCGAGCACGGAACCTGGCGCCGCATTAACGACGCGCATCCAAGCTCGCACAACGCTCGCACCCAGTGGGGACTTTCCTGACATGCCGGTTACGACAACCTTCCGAATCTTCGCTCCGGGACTGCCTTATAAATGGTCTTCATGAGCGCTTACAGATTTATCCGCGATCCCATAAAGAGCCGCGGCAGGACGTTTGTCGCATCCTGCCATTTCTACGGTTTCCCGCCGTCACGGACGCGGGAATCCCTTGTCGTCGAAACGCCAGTCCTCAAACGCGAAACCATAGGGATGCGCGACCGACAAGTCGAAGCGCCAGGCATTGGACCGCCCGAAGCGCAGCGCCCGCTGCATCATGGTAAGATCCAGTTGCCAGCCGTCCGGCGAGCGCTCGAAAAAGAAGGGCGCACAGGCCCGCGCGGCTGGAGGATAGCGGATAACCGCAAGGCCGCGCGCCTCGTCTCTCAACGTCGGCTCACCCCGGCAGGTGCGATAGGTAGCGACGAGGTTATCCATCTGCGCCGGGGTCATGACCCAGCCTTCGAGCATGCGGCGGGTCTGCGGCGTGTAGAGGGGCAGCGACGGATCGCCGTTGCGCCGGTCCATGGCGTCGAAATAGCGGGCGAGTGTTTCGCGCGGCGTTGCCCCCGCCTCGAAACCGCTTCGCGTCGGCCGGCCCGGTGCCTCACTCGGCCCAGCGCCCAGCCCAACGCCCGGCCCGGCACCCAGCCCGGCACCTGCCGTCGCCCCTCCCCCGCCGCTTCCGGTCATCGCCGGTTCGCTTTCGAGCCCGGCGTGCTGCTTGGCCCGCTGGGCGCGTGCGATGATCAACTCGCTAGCCGCAAGGATGCCGTCGGCCACCCGCCGCACGCCGAAGAAGGGAACCATCTGGCGTTCCTCGATGTAGGCGACGAAGGCGTCCGGGAAGGCACCCTCGAGCGCGTAGCCCACCTCCAGGCGCACCTCGTCCCGGCTCGCGTCGATGACCAGCATCAGGCCCCGTCCGGTCTGCGATGCCTGTCCCACGCCGAACTCCTCGAAACGCTCGACGGCGAAGAGGCTTATGTCCCCGCTGTCCTCGAGCGTCACCACGCGGTAGTCGATGTCGTGGTCTTCGAGCAAGAAACCGTGGTATTCGGCCACATGGGCGCGCTGTTCCTCGTCCATCAGGCCGGCGGCGTCGTCGACCAGCACCGCGCCCATCTTTTGGCCGGGAAGCGGCAAGGCGAGAGCCGCGGCGATCCCCAAGGCCACGACGATCACCAGGCCCGCGACGAACCTTCGGGCCTGCTCAGTCGAAGGCGAGCTCCGGGGCATCGCGCGCCTCCTCCTCGGAGCGGAAATAGGCCTTGCGCCGGAAACCGCCGACGCTTGCCACCAACGTGCCCGGAAGCCGGCGGATGGCGGCATTGTATGCGGCCACCGCCTCATTGAAACGGATGCGGGCAACGTTGATGCGGTTTTCGGTCCCTTCGAGCTGCGCCTGGAGTTCGAGAAACTGGTCGGCACTACGCAACTCGGGGTAGTCTTCGACCACAGCCAGGACGCCGCCGATGCCACGCCCGACCTGGCTCTGGGCGGCGAAGAGGGCGCCGAGCGCGTTTTCCTCCTCCAAGGCGTCGCGCGATAGGGCGCGCAGGTGGTCGCTCATCTCCTTATCGACACGGATCAGCTCCTCGATCGCCGCACCGAGCTGTTCCGCCGCCTGCCCGCGCGCCGCGGTGACGCCCTGCAGGGTTTCCGTCTCGTGACGCAGATAGCGCGAAACCGTCTCCACCAGAGCCGGCACCAGGTCAGCGCGCCGCTGCAGATTGCTCTCCGTCTGCGCCCAAGCCTCGAAGACGGCCTCCTCCTTGCCGACCATGGCGTTGTGCAGCCAGACCCAAATCGCGATCGGTAGGATAAGGAGCATCGCGATCGCCAGGAAGGTGGAAAGGGTCTTGTTCATGGCGCCATGTCCTTCAGGTTCATTGAGGCTTCGCGTTACGTCCTGGATGGCCTCGGTGCCGGTGCCCAGGGCAAACGCGATCAGTCCGGTCACCGCGATGGCACCGGCGACGACCAGCAGGAGGTACAACGCGCTCGACCGGCGCACCGGGGCCAGGGCGGCGGCGGGAGCAATCGTGGGCCTCACGGATATCGAGGCACGCAGCATCTCCGCCTGCTCGGGCGAGATAAGCCCTTCGGCCTCCATCCGGTCGATCCGCTCTGTGGGGTTAGAGTGCACCGTTCATCTCCTTGATCCGGCGGGCCGCCTCTTCGGGTGGGAGCCGGCCGTCCTCGACGGCGTCGAGCAGCTTGCGGCATAGCTCCTCGTCGGCGCGCACCGAGGCCTGGAGCGCGGCGATCAGCTCATCCATGCGCTTTCGCAACGTCGGGTAGCTGATCTCCAGATCGCCCGCCACCTGCTTCAAATTGCCGCCGGCCAGCAGGACCCGCTCGGCGAGCTGCTGATGGGCCGGCTCCAGCCGGGCCAGACGCGCTATCTGATGCTTTCCCTCGTAGCGAATGCCACAGGCGGGGCAGCCGACCCGCTCGACCTCCAAACCACTGCCACAACTGATACAACGATGCATGGATCGGAGTTTAAGTTTCAAAAAGTGAAAAAACAATTGTCATTTATTTAATAAAGCAAAAATCACACAGAGGTAATTGGCAAAAAGAGGCCCACCCCGTGTAATTCAGCTTCTAAGGGCTAGTGTCTCGAATTCGGGCCGCAAGCTGTCAGCCGAGCACCGCGCGGCGGCGCTCCAGGCTCTCCTCGGGCCACATTTCATTGCGATCGTAGAAAATATCGAAAGCGGGAACGTCCGGCGATAAGACAACCCAAGGCTGCTTTGAGCTTGTGAAGATATGGATGTCGGGCGGCAGGCGATCGGGTTCGTCTAAGGTGCCTACCCGAACGAAACTCACCGCATCGCCCGCCCCGGCATAGTGGCTCCAAAGGGCGATCCGGCACGATGGGCAGCGCACGAACTTCTGCCCCTTGCCGCTGTTCGACGGCGTATCCACCGTCTCAGGTGCTCCCCGCGTAACGATGACCCGGTCGGCTTCGATCATGGCGTTGAGGGCGAAGGCTGCGCCGGTTTCGCGCTGGCACCAGCGGCAATGACAACAGTGAACGAACATCGGCTTGCTCGTCATGCGATAGCGCACGGCACCGCAGGTGCAGCCGCCTTCCAAAGTCATGCCGTCTTCCTCAGCCATCGAGACTGTCTCCCTTCATCCTGGGCCGGCCAACGCAGCGGCCAACCTTGTCACAAGAACCGTGGGCCCGAGTCGTTTCAGCGTTTAAGGGGAACGGACAGATACACGCCGAACTCGTCGCCGATATCGCAGCTCACCCGGGCGTGAACACGCCCCTGCCGATCAAGAAACCGCTGCTTATCCTCGACCGGGAAAATACCTTCATGCCAGATATTAGGGTGA
>Ga0255058_10002445_pt1 | contig 10244 bp, 9 predicted proteins | sample Cases_109_9_MG_FD_188637 | JGI IMG/M metagenome (GOLD analysis project Ga0255058, IMG submission 188637) | Seawater microbial communities from Amundsen Gulf, Northwest Territories, Canada - Cases_109_9 | ecosystem: Environmental > Aquatic > Marine > Gulf | place: Canada: Northwest Territories... | reverse complement strand
CCGCCATCGGAGTCTCTCCCGCCCGTGTCCGGCCCCGGGCGCATTACAGCGCCTGCCGCTCTCCCTCGCCGGGCATCGGGACGCTGACGCCGTCTTGGCTATAGAGTTTGAGCTTGTTGCGTAGGGTGCGGATCGAAATGCCCAGGATGTTGGCGGCGTGGGTACGGTTGCCCAGGCAGTGGGTGAGCGTCTCCAGGATGAGGTGGCGCTCGACGTCGGCGACGGTGCGCCCCACCAGCGCCGCGTTTTCGGCGCCGTTGCCGTTGCCGTTGCCGCCGTCGACCTGCTCCGCCGGTCGGCTGTCGCCGTTGTCCTCCGGCCCGAAGTTGCGGCCGCTCAGCATGATGAGGTCGGGTTCGATGACTTCGCCCTCGATCAAGAGCACCGCGCGATGCATCGCATTTTCGAGCTCGCGCACGTTGCCGCGCCAGTGATGGCGCTGCAGGCGCTCAAGCGCTCGCGGTGCAAGGGCGGGGCAGGCGACGCCGTTCGCCTCGGCATATTTCTTGATGAAATGTTCGGCCAGGATTTCGATATCCTGTTGGCGTTCGCGCAGCGGCGGCAGCTCGATGTTCACCACGTTGAGACGGAAGTAGAGGTCTTCGCGGAAGTTGCCCTGGCTAACTTCCTCCTCCAGGTCGCGATTGGAGGTGGCGAGCAGCCGGATGTCCACCTTGATCGGCTGACTGCCCCCGACACGGTCGATCTCGCGCTCCTGCACGGCGCGCAGGAGCTTGGCTTGAAGCCGCGGGTGCATCTCCGAGATTTCATCCAGCAGCAGCGTCCCCCGGTTGGCCTCCTCGAACTTCCCGAGCCGCCGCGAGACCGCGCCGGTAAAGGCACCTTTCTCGTGTCCGAAGAGTTCGGATTCGAGCAGGCTCTCCGGGATGGCCGCGCAGTTGACGGAGATGAAGCTCCGATCGGCGCGCTTCGACTTCGCGTGGATATAGCGGGCCATGATCTCCTTGCCGGTTCCGGATTCGCCGGTGATGAGCACCGAGGCATCGGATGTCGCGACCTGTGTGGCCAGGCGCAGGACCCGGTTCATGGCCGGATCGCGGAAGATGAGGGCATTGCTCTCTTCGGCGACGGCCTCGAGCACCGCGGCGATCAGATCCGCATCCGGCGGCAGGGGCACGTATTCCTTGGCGCCGGCCCGAATGGCCTCGGCGGCGATTTCCGGCGAAGCACCGATGCCGCAGGCGACCACCGGCACGCAGATGCGCTCGGACGTCAGGCTCGTGCACAGCCGCGCGATGTCCAGCTTCACGTCGATCATGACAAGATCGGCGCCCTGACCGGACCTGAGCGCGGTCAGCGTTCCTTCGATGTCATCGACGTGGGCAACCTTGGCGCCCCGCTCCAGCGCGATCTTGCCGGCCGTTGCGATATGCCCTTCGAGTGATCCGACAATGAGAAGCCGCATGCCTTCTCTCCAACTATTCTTGCGTTAGGGTTACGGGACGTTCCGTCATTTGAAGTAGGTCACCTTGTTGCCCGGCGGCAGCCCGGTGTTGAGCAGCATCTCCAGGCGCCTGGGGTTTTCCTGCCGACTGATCGAGGCGGCCCCCAGGGCGTAGATGCGATGGACCGTGGTCTCGTTTTCCGAGTTGCGCTCCAGCTTCGTGGCAAGCGGCGTGAAGACCATGTTGGCGAGCACCGCTCCATAGAAGGTCGTGAGCAACGCGACCGCCATGCTCGGGCCGATGGACGAGGGGTCTTCGAGATTGCCCAGCATCTGGACCAGGCCGATCAGGGTGCCGATGAGGCCCATGGCCGGGGCGACTTCCCCGGCCCGGCGAAGCACGCCGGCGGTGCGCAGGTGCCGGATCCGCATCGAGGCGGTCTCCGAGTCCAGGATCTGGTCGATCTGCTCGCTCGGGATGCCGTCGATCACCATGTTTACCGCCTCGTGCAGGAAGCGGTTGTGGCGGAACTGCTGCACCGTGTCCTGCAGCGCGAGCCGCCCGCGTTTGCGTGCCACGTCGGCCAGATAGAGGACCTGCTCGGCGGCCTTCGACGGCTCCTCGCAATGGTAGACCGCGGTCCGCCAGACGACCGAGCCGGCGCGGCTTACCTCTTCGAGCGAAAAGGAAACGGAGGTAACCAAGAGCGTGCCGCCCACGACGATCAGGATGGCCGGGAGATCGACGAAGGATTCGGGCGATCCGCCCAACACCATCGCCGTGCCGATGACGAAGAAGGCGCCGAAGACCCCCACCAGGGTCGCATAGTCGACCGTCGGCTGGAGGCGCGGCGGGCGGGAGCTGCGCCGCGCGGTTATCGCGCTTGTCGAGACATTGGCCATTCCATCGAACCCTTCGTTGCGTCCGCCGGCACCCGGATCAGCGCTCCGCCTTGATGATCTCCGTCATCGTGACGCCCAGCCGGTCCTCCACGACCACCACCTCGCCGCGCGCCACAAGCCGGTTGTTCACATAGATGTCGATGGCCTCGCCGACCTTGCGGTCCAACTCGACGACGGCGCCGCGCCCCAGCTTCAAGAGCTGGGCTACCTGCATGTTCGTCTTGCCGAGGACGGCCGAGACCTGGATGGGAATGTCGTAAACCGCTTCGAGTTCCTGGGCATTCGTCGGTGGGTATTCTCTCTGAACGCCGCTCTCCGCGGGCAGGCTATCGCTCTGTGCGATGGCGTCGCTCAGCTCCTCGAGGTCCAGGTTTTGTTTTTCATCGCTCATGGCGATCTCCTTCGATCATTGCCCGACGGCCTGTCCGGGCTGGTGTAGCGAATGGGACAAGATTTTTTCCATCTCATGCCACTGCCGCTCCAGGTTTCGCTCGGCCCCGCCGTCGGGCCATTCAACGAGAACGTCGCTCGGCCCGGCGGTTGGGTCCTCCAAGAGGACGAGCTTTCCCTCGAAGGCGGCGCGTTCGGTGAGTTCTTCGAACCTCTCGCGCAGCCGGTCGATCACCAGGCCGGGCACGCGCACGACGAGCCGCGGCTCTTCGCGCATCCGGGCAAGGCATTCCGCCAGGATCTTTTCGATTTCGGGTAGGCCTTCGCGTTCGGCCAGCGCGGGAAACATCTTGGCAACGAGGATCAGCGCGAGGTGAAGGCTCTCCCGCCGGCCGGCATCCTCCAGCTCCGACCAGCGTGCCATGAGGGCGGTGATCCGCTCCATGACCGCGTCGAGGGCCTGGGCCGCCGCCGTTTCGCTTGCCTGCGCGGCCTCCTGGGATCCCGCGGCATGGCCTTGCCGGTAAGCGTCCTCGCGGGCCGTGGCGAGATCCTCTTCGCCGTAAACGGCCGGACTTGGCGCCGTCGGATCCGCCGCACCCGGCAGCCCGCCACCGCGCCCCGCGGCGCTGTCCGCGGGGCCGTCCGGCGGATGGCCGGCCTTTTCGAAGTAGGTGTCGAAGAGGAACTTTTTCTGTGCCATGGGGGAATATCCGGGCCCGTCAATAGACGAGCTCGTCCTCGCCCTTGTTGTCGGCGATGACGATGTCTCCCTTGGCCGCTAGCTCCTTGGCCATGTTGACCATGTAGGTCTGCGCCTCGTCGACGTCGCGCAGGCGGATCGGCCCCATGGACTGCATGTCCTCTTTCATCATCTTGGCGCCGCGTTCGGACATGTTGGAGAAGAAGAAATCGCGCAATCCCTCCGATGCGCCCTTGAGCGCCACGACCACCTTGTCGTTCTCCGCCGCGCTGAGCAGCGTTTGGGCGGCGCCCGGGTCGAGCTTGGCCAGGTCCTCGAAGGTGAACATCAAGGCCTTGATGCGATCGGCGGCGTCGCGGTTGCGCTCCTCGAGCGCTTCCAGGAAGCGGGCCTCCAGCGTCCGGTCGAGGAAGTTGAAGATGTCGGCCATGAGCTCGTAGGAGTCCCGGCGGGTGGTCTTTGCCAGGTTCGACATGAACTCGTTGCGCAGCGTCCGCTCGACGTCTTCGAGGACGTCCTTTTGTATGGCCTCCATGCGCAGCATGCGCATGACCACTTCCATGGCGAACGGCTCGGGCAGGACGGCGAGGACGCGCGCGGCATGCTCCGGCTTGATCTTGGAGAGCACCACGGCGACGGTTTGCGGGTACTCGTTCTTGAGATAGTTGGCCAGCACCTGCTCGTTCACATTGCCCAACTTGTCCCACATCGTGCGGCCGGCGGGTCCGCGGATCTCCTCCATGATGTTGGTTACTTTGTCGGGATCCATGACCTTAAGCAGCAGCCGCTCGGTCGAATCGTAATTGCCGACGACGGCGCCGGTAGCCGAGATTTGATCGGCGAACTCGACCAGCAGGTGCTCGATCAGATCTGAGCTGGTGGACCCCAGTGTGGCCATGTGCTGGGACAGCTCGCGGATCTCCTCATCCTCCATCATGGAAAAGAGGCGCGAGGCATTCTCCTCGCCGACCGCCATCAGCAGCAAAGCGGCCTTGTCGGGCCCGGTCAGGGTCTTGACGTCTTCGCGCATCCGCATGGCCTACACTCCGTCGTCCTGACCGCGCTCGGCCAGCCGGATAGCGGTGATGTTGGTCATTGGCTCAGGCATCCTGATAGAGCCAGTTGCGAACGATCGAGGCGGCTTCCTCGGGATGTTTTTGAATGATCTCCCCGATCTTGCGCACCGACGACGCGCGCACGCGGCCTTCGATCTTGTTGATGTCGATCATCTGCTCGATCTCGGCGGCGACGTTTCGGTCACCCTCGGATTTTGGCAGGCGCGGCGCGTCGGTCTGGCCGCCTCCCTCCAATGCCTCCATCGCGACGCCGGTCGGCCCGCTCAAGGCCGCCGTGGCGGCCGGGCCGCCGGGCAGGGCCTCGAGGTTGGAGCCCTCGTATCCAGGGGTCCCGCCGCTCAGCAGCCGTGAAATCAGCGGCCGGGCGATGAAGATCACGACCGCAAGGCCGAGCAGGCCAAGGACGACGATCTCGGCCAGGCGCATGATGTCGGCTTTCTCGAAGCCGCCGAACTCCACGGGCTCGCTCTCCAAGTCTGCACCCAACTCGGCGAAGGGCATGTTGACGACCTCGATCCGGTCGCCGCGCTCCTCGTCCAGGCCGACGGCGGAGCGCACAAGAGCGCCGATCTGCTCGAGCTCCTCGGCCGTGCGCGGCTGGTACTGGACTTGGCCGGCCTCATCGACGCTCTGTACGCCGTTCACCATGACCGCCACGGAGAGGTGGCGGATGGTCCCGGTCTCGCGGATATGGGTCCTGGTGGTCCGGCTGATGTCGAAGTTGACGGTTTCCTCGGTGCGCGTGGTCTGCGCGGCGGATCCGCCTCCCTCGTCGAAAGTCGGCAGATCGGCGCCCGGAAGGTTTGAGCCGACGGTCACACCGGGCGGCTGGCTGTCGCTCTCCGAGGACGACTCCTCCACCACCTGGGTGGACCGGACGACCTGACCGTCGGGGTCGTAGATTTCCGAGTTTTCGGTTATCCGGTCGAAATCCATGTCCGCCGTGACTTGGGCGCGGACATTACCGGGGCCGAGCGAGCGCGCGAGCATGTCCTCGATCATGCGTGCCGTCCGGTTCTCGTAGGAGACCCGCACCTCTTCGGCCGTCGTCGCGATCTGCTTGACGTCGTCATTGCCGACGCCCTTGGCGAGAAGGTTGCCCTTGCTGTCGACGATCGACACTTTCTGCGGCTTCAGCCCCGGCACCGCGGCGGCCACGAGATGCTGGATGGCCAGGACCTCCTGGCTATCGATCGGCTGGAGGCCGACTTGGGTCAGGACGATCGAGGCGCTCGGCTCCTGGCGGTCGCGGCTGAAAAGCTGACGTTCCGGCAGGACCAGGTGAACCCGGGCCTGCTTTATTTTCTTGACCGAGCGGATGGTGCGCGCGATCTCGCCCTCGAGGGCGCGCAGATGGTTGATGTTCTGGACGAAGTTAGTTGTCCCGATCCCGTTGGACCGGTCGAAGATCTCGTAGCCGATCGATCCGCCTTGCGGCAATCCCTCTTCGGCCATGGCGACGCGCAGGCGCCCGACCTGGGCCGCGGGCACCATCATGCGGCCGCCGTCGGGACTCAGCTCGTATTGCACCTTCATGTCGTCCAGGATGCTAGCGATCCGGCCACTGTCCTGCGTGTCGAGGTCGCCATACAGCAAGGCCAGTTCGGGGGTCGCCAGTTGGGCGCTCAGGTAGATGAAAAAAGCAAGGAGTCCTGCGGAGATGGCAGCGATGGCGCCCAGCTTAGCGGGGCCAAGGCTGCGAAATGTGCCGAGAAAACTATTCAATGCCGTCCGTCCTGGTTGCCTGCGTTCGATAGGGCGATCGCATTTCGCCGGGACCGGGCGACCCGAAGTGCGGGTGCGGACCGGTCTTGACCGGAAAGCTAGGCTTTGCCGGTAAAGGGGCGGTTAAAGACGGGAAGAATTTGCCTAGTTGGAGGGAAAAAATTGCCGGGGAATTTTCATTTAATTTTAGCTATTTACAATATCGCCTGAATTTGTTGCGCGAGCCCGGAGTCAGGCTTGGCGCAGCGGGAGATTTTGGATGTCGGTTATGCTTACAGGCGGTGTGAGGAGGCCGACGCAAACTCGGCGGCGGCGAGCTTCTTGCGCCGGTATTCCTTCAGCTTCGTCGTACGAAGCCCGCGCATGCCATGCTTGTCGATCAAGGCCTGCCAGGAGAGAAACTCTTCCATGGACAGGCTGTAGCGCTCGCAGGCTTCCTCAAGCGTAAGAAGCCCGGCACGCACCGCGGTTACCACCTCGGCTTTGCGGCGGACGACCCAGCGCTTGGTCTCGGGGCCGGGGAGATCATCCAGAGAAAGCGGCTTACCTGCCGGACCGATAACGCTATCAGGCCTACCTGGGCTGCGGGAATGCATCAAACGAACTCCGTGCAAATTATTGCTCGACAGAGTGCCAAACCTAGCAGTGGCGCCTTTACAAAATGCTAAACGACGAAATTTTGCTTTGCCGTGTAAAGGCAGGATTTGGCTCGTCTTTAAGCAAAAGAAATGCCCGGACGGCAGCGCCGCCCGGGCTAGTTTTCAGGTCATGAACTTAAGGACTACCGTCGAATTCGCATCAGCTCTTCCAGCATGTCATCTGCCGTGGTGATGGTTCGCGCGCTTGCTGAGTAGGCGCGTTGGGTGATGATCATGTTGGTGAATTCCTCGGCCAGATCGACGGTCGAACTCTCCAGCGAGGACGGGGAGATCAAACCGGCGCCGCTATTGCCGGCCAGGTTCAGCTGGAAATTCCCTGACTGGTCGGTCTGCAGATAGGCGTTGCCGGTAACGCCTCCCAACGCGTTGGGGTTGTTGAAGGAGGCGAGTGGTAGGCGATAGATCTCCAGCCGTTGGCCGTTGTCGAAGAGGGCCGTCACCAATCCGCTTTCGTCGATGGTGACGCCGGTGAAGACCCCGAAACGCACGCCGTCCTGTTCGATATCGGCGATGGTGAAATCGCCGGCGAACTGGGACAGGCCGTCGGTATTCCCCACGGTACCCGTGTCGACTGTGAAAGCGCTATCGGCCGCCCCTGTGGTCCAACCGGTAACGCCGAAGGGCGTGCCCGCCGTGAGGGTCTGCAGGCTGCCGTCCGTGTTGAAGGTAATCGATCCGTCGCCCGCCCCGGTACCGGTGGTAACGCCAAGACTTGTGGGGTCACTTACACTGTAATCCCAGGCATTTACACCTGTTTTCTGAAAGTTGATTACGAAGTCGTGCGCGTTGCCCAGAGAATCGAAGATCTGGGTCGTGACACCGAAGCTGTCGCCGACGTTCGATGCCGAGGGCAGGTTGGCGACGAGAGAGATCGACTGGGTCGGCATGGCCGATCCGGAAAGGTTGGAGACATTCACCGTCTCCAGTCCACTGAGGGTACTGGCGCTGGGCGGCGGGTTGGGATTGGTCTGCAGGTTGTAGCCTTGCAGGTAATAGCCGGCCGCATTCTGCAGGTCTCCGTTCTTGTCGGGATTGAACGACCCGGCGCGGGTGAAGAGGAAGTTGCTGCCGAGCACGGGGTTAGCCTGTTCGTGCACGACGAAGAAACCCTCGCCGGCGATCGCCAGGTCGGTACCGGAGGACGAGCCCTGCAGCAGACCTTGTTGCTCCACGCGCGAATAGGGCGACGCGGTCACACCGCCGGGCGAATGCTGGGTCAGCGTCGTCTCCTGGGTGACGAGCGAGGAAAAACGTGCCTCGAGCCGCTTGTAGCCGACCGTATTCACGTTGGCGATGTTGTCGGAAATCATGCCCATCGCGTTGCTCTGGGCCGCCAGACCCGACACGCCTGCGAAAAGTGCACCATAAAGACTCATAATCAATCTCCCTCTTTTCTGGTGCCCGGCCCTGCAAGTCCAGGATCGTCCGGGCGACGAACAGTCAATTCTCTCATTCCCCGTTGTGGCGGCCCCCGCATGAAATACGGGTGCGCCCCCCGAGGTCTCGTTTCGATCTGGTCTCAGCCTTCCCCGTTCGTGTCGTCGGGGCCCGCGCTAACGGGCGTGCGGATGCTGAGAACGTCATCGAGCCTCAGGTCGACGGACCCCAAGGAAAGCACAATCGCGTCGTTTTCCAGCCTGACCCCGGTGACGATGCCCGCAAGCCCTTGCGCCAGGGGCACCGGATTGCCATCGGCGTCGGCCGAGATGACCTGGAGGCCGTATTCGCCGTCTGGCAGCCGGACACCGTTTCCGTCCGTGCCGTCCCACACGACCTCGTGTGGGCCGGCCGCCGTCGACCCTTTCAGGTCGCGCACGATCTGGCCGCTTTGATCCATCAATAAGATGCGGACCTCCTCGGCATTTGCTTGGAGGTCGTAAGCAATCCGGGCCTCGCCGTTCTGCAGTGCTGCGGATACGCCGTCCGCATTTACCTGCTTGCCGATGAGATTGGCCGCCTCGCTCAGGCGGTCGCCGCCTTGCAGGGCGATCAGTTGGTCGAGTTTCTGATTGGTGGCCAGGGCTTGCTCGACGCTGGAGAACATGACGAGCTGTTCGGTGAACTGCGCTGAGTCCATGGGCGACAACGGATCCTGGTTTTTCAGCTGCGTCGTCAGCATGGTCAGGAAGTTGTCAAAGGTCTCGTTCAGGTTCACCCCGTTTGACAGCCCGTTGATCGGCTCGTTGACCAGGGGAACGCCGTTGACTTCGGTTACTGCTTCCACCTTCATAAACTCCTGTTCGTCTTCGCTATCGTTCAGACGCTGATATCGACGCGGTCATCGCCAAGCGGCAGGCCGCCGCGCGGGCCGTCATCGAAAAGCTGCTCATCTTCCCCGCCGAGCTCGTCCGCTGGGTTCTCCTCGTGGCCGGCCGTCCGCTCACCGTCCTGGCCGGGGCGACCGTCGCCGCCCGGGTTGGCACCCTGGCGATCGAAAGTCAGGCTCTGAGAGTCGGTCTTCAGGCCGGCGTCTTGCAAAGCGCGTTCCAGGCCACGGGCGTCGCGCGCCAGGAGCTCCAGAGCCTCCGGCCTTTCGGCCGAGATGACGGCGCGCAAGATCCCGTTTTCGGCCGTTTCCATTTTGATCTCCACACGGCCTAGCTCGGCCGGATGGAGCGTGAGATTAAGGCGAGAGATGGCGCCATCGCTCGCTTTGTGGATTTGCAGGGCCACTTGCTCGGCCGGTGTGCCGGCGGTGGCCGAAGGCCGGGTAAACTCCAGGCCCTGAGCGACGCTCGAAGTCGACGCCGCACCAGGCAGGAGCGACGCACCGCCTGCCAGCGCGATGGCCGGCGGTGTCAGGGCGGACGCCCCGCGACCTATACTGACGTCGGGCTGATTGGCGACGCCCGGCCGCACGGAAATGAAGCCGTTGAAAGCGCGCGCATCGGGCGTCGGGCCAGCCGGTGCCTTGACCTCGCCCGTGGAGGCGCCGTGCCGGTCGGAGGCCTGCGGGTTGTTCTGTCCATCGCCACCGGAGGGCTGGCCTTGCTTCGCCGTGGCACCGTTGGGCTGGCCCTGAGCGTTGCCGGCCGCACTGTCGCCACTTGCCGGCGTCGCGCCGGTATTGTCCGCTTTCATCTGTCCGGGGGCCGCGGCCACGGCTTGGCCGGCGGCCTGCTGGGCCGCAAGGCCGGTGGCCGCGGTCAAGGGGCCGGCTGGCCGGTCGGTTACGCCGTTTTGAGCAATCGTCACCGCCATCGCCGGCCCGCCGTCGCGGCCGGCCGTCGCGGCGGACTGCCGCGCCGAGAGGTCCGAGGTCGAAGCCGAGGGGGAGGCCGGTTCGCCTTCTGCTGCCTGCGTTGCCCGCATGCCTGCCGCGGAGGCAGGCGAGGCCCCGGCGGCCGGGGTGACGGACTGCCCGCCCGGTCCGGTCGAATCGA
>Ga0255058_10002444_pt1 | contig 10245 bp, 7 predicted proteins | sample Cases_109_9_MG_FD_188637 | JGI IMG/M metagenome (GOLD analysis project Ga0255058, IMG submission 188637) | Seawater microbial communities from Amundsen Gulf, Northwest Territories, Canada - Cases_109_9 | ecosystem: Environmental > Aquatic > Marine > Gulf | place: Canada: Northwest Territories... | reverse complement strand
CCGTCATTTCATCAACTTCGATCCGGAAGGATGGTTCGACCCGTGCACCTGTTCGTGACAATTCATGCAGCTCTGACCCAGTAAATATTGTGACGGTGTGCCTGTCGGCAGTCCGTCCGCGTCGAATGCGATACTCGGATGTCCGGACTGCGAGTGGCAGCTCTGGCACAGCAAAGGAGCGCGACTGGTCAGCATGCCCGGATGATTGGAGCCGTGCGGTGCATGGCAAAGGGCGCAGTCCTCGCTTACCGGCGCATGCTCCCAGAGGTAAGGGCCACGCTTTTCGGCGTGACACTGGTAACAGGTGTCGTTTAGTGTCTGGCGAACCAATTGAGATTCGGCAGTTTCCCCATGCGGGCTGTGGCAAGCGCCACAGTCCATCTTGCCTTCGAAAAACGGATGCGAAAAAGCTTTGAGAGTTTCGCTGCGTTGCAGTTGGTGGCAATCGAAGCAGACTTCCGGTTGCGTCGTGGTCTGCATCACGGCATCGCGCGGCGCATGGCTGACGTGGCAATCGGCACAGGCAACCTCGTCATCGTCATGTGGCCCACCGTGCCAGCCGAAGCCGACATCCGCATCGTGGCAAGCCAGGCACATGTCATTCTGGATGCTGACTTCGGTTTTCTCACGCGAGCCGAACTCGATCACTGGCGGGCGTTCCTGGCCGCGCCTTACGCGAGGTGCGTGTGCCCCACCGGGGCCGTGGCATGCCTCGCATTGCAGTTGACCGTGGCCAAACGGGCTGCGTGGATCGGACGGCACTGCGTGTCTGGTACGAAAAATTGCCAGGGACAACTGATCGTCGTGGCAGGCCAGGCAGGTATCGGCGCCTTTTCGACTGTAGGGAACTTCAGATGCAGGAGTTTCTGCTGTCTGTGCTCCCACCAATGTAGAAATGAAAACACCAAGCAGGAGCAGAGCAAAATTCCGATGGAATGATTGCGGGCCCATTCGAATACTATCTCCTGTCACAGAACCACCGGTATCAATTGAACTCGAATGTATCGACCTCGTGCATTTCCTTCACATCCGCTATTCTGCCGGGGCCATGGCAGACGGCACAGGTTTCGACTCCGGCTGAAATCATCGTGCCATCCGCCGCCTTTGTTGCGTTGAAATCGCCACCGTTCTGCCGCATGTGTTCGAAGTCCAGCGCATCGGTGTGACATGCCGAGCAAACAGAGGTGTTCGGCGAGACGACCCGGTCATCGATAAGTATCGACGGATCGTTGACGTCGAACGTCGTGCCAAACACGTCCGCTGCGTCGACCGGGAAGTAAGTATCCGCAAGGTGGCAGCCCTCGCAGTTATTCAGCCTTCCAGGATAGATAAAGTCGAACGAGTGCACGCTGTTGCCGAAACCGCAGACTTCATAGGGCCGGCCGATCTCACCTGACGCATGGATACCATGGATCATGTGCTTGAAGTCGATCGGTGTGTCATCGGCACCCAATTCGGACAGACACGGGTCGCCGCCGCGCCGGTTGACGTCCGTCATCATTGGATTGTGGCAAGTAACGCACACCTCTGGCTTGTCCGTGCGGTTGTTGCCGTGGAGTGAGAGTTGGTTGTGGCAGTCATCGCACTTCTGAATGTCCACAACTGAACGTCTAGGTACGGGGTTGGGGTCTGTTATCTGCGCATACCTGATGGCATTGGTCACCGCGATGCGCTCCGGCGAGCCATCATTGTCCACATCGACGGCCGGGTGTCCCTCGATGGCAATCGACAACGTACCGGTCGCCGTGCCGGGGATGGCTGTTGGCGAGGTAACCGTAAACGTGCCGTCTATGTTGTCTGTTGATGTGCCACCACAGGCCGCCAGTGGATTCATCGATATCGGAATGCCGGGGAGGTTGCCACTGCCGATGTTCGCGTAATCAGTGGCGCTCCAGGCCACGTTGACAGCCAGCCGGCTGGCGCCGCCAGCACAAGTAGTAAACGCCGGGTCTGTATGTATGTTGTATGCGGCATCTCCATTTGTCGGATCGGTAACCGATAGCGTAATTACCGGAAACTGTCCTTGTGCAGTACCGACGACATCATGAATGTTATATGAAAATGCCTCGCCGGCAGTCTTCTCGAGAATCTCGTGGATAACGTCAGTCCGAACAAGCCTGCCTTCGGGATTCGTTATGGTCCCATCGGGTCCGTGGCAGAGAAGACACTGCGTATCGTCAGTGAAGACCAGATCAAGCGGATGTACTCCATCTTCAATGGCGAAATCGTGACCGCTGTTTGGCACGCCGTCATCGTAGTGACAGGTGCCGCAAGCGGCGCGGTTGGCAACCAGGCGCCAGTTGCTGGCCTGTGGCGTTTCCGGGTTGCCCTCGTCGTGGCAGGTCTCGCAGTTCCTGATGTCCTGCGGCCAGACCAAGTCGGACCATTCATTAACCCTGCCACCGAAGCCGATGATCTGGTAGTCAGCCCGTGCCGAGTGAATGTTATGAATCAGACGCTTCATATCGACCGTGTTACCCGTGTCGCCGTCTATGGAGGACGGGTTGTGGCACTGGACACAGTATTCGACGTCAAAGCGTGCCTCACCGTGCATCTCGAGGTTGTCGTGACAGGCATTACAGTCGGCGCTGTTGACGATCAGTCGGGTGAACAACGGTGCTCCCCCGACAGGCAGGAAGTCCAGCGGCGCGTTGTCTGCGGGTATGTTCTCAGGCAGGAAGCCGCCGGTATTGGTGCGTATCTCTATGCCGACACGATGCGTCTTGTTTTCATCGTACACAGGGCCGGCCGGATAGGCGGTAAGCGCATTTGCGAACGTGTATTCGTACGTTCCGTCAGCGTTGTCCACATAGATACCAGCAGTTGCTGACTCTGTGGTTGCCTGCGCATCAGTAACCCCACCGTCATCTCGGGTTACGTAAGATTGCCACTCGCCGGATCCGCCGCTGGTTCCCGGAGTCAGCTGCGCAATGACGAAACGGATATTTGCGGCAGGCAAACCAACCAATCCCTGGTTCAGATCATTCCTGAGCGTTAATTGAACTGTCGGTGCGCCTCCACCTGCCGGCACGGATACACTGGTGATTCCTACGTTGATCTTATCGGCAGACGATACCGGTATGCCCCCGCCGGTAGACGGTCCGGGTGGTCCACTCGGGCCTGTGGCACCCGTCGCTCCCGTAGCACCGTCGCCCCCACCACAGCCGGCGAAAAGAAGACCCATCAACAAGAGAGCCGAAATACGCCCCGTGCAGTTTTGCTGGCACACCATGGTCCGCCTCCTTTTTCTTGTTCGTCGCCACACGGTAGTCTCGTCTTGGTCTGAGTCTATACCAAAAAACGGCCTATTAATCAAAGACTCTGCCGCAAGCGCCAGGCGATTAAATGAAAGGTGGGGTGGGCCCGGAAGACCCACCTCATGCTTCTCGTTTACTCGAACATTCCCATGATCTTGTCGATGATGCCGAAGAGGATGGTGTCCTCCTCGTCGTTCTCGGCCAAAGTACCACCCGCCTTGGTATGCTCGTTGAAGGCTGCGAGGTCACCGGCCAGATCTGCGTTGATCAGGTCAGCCCTGTGACAACCGCCGCAGGCCCTCGAAGCAGGACCCGTCACAAGCTCCGGCACCGTGCCAATGTTCCTGCCCGCAGGATCTTCGACGGCAAGACCGTCTACGATCTCATACCAGGTCGCTACGCTATCGGACGCCGACAATACGCCAGGCATCGACTTGGATTGATCGGGCACGTTGTACGTGCCGTCCAAGTGGCAAGCCTCACAGTTCCTGATGGTGAAGTTCGGGAACGTGTGGTTGATGTGCTGGTCATACCGCTTCGCGAGCACGGGATCGAACACCTCGAACGTATCGGCCGTATCGAAGTCCTGGAACGAGTGGATCGCGTGGACGTAGTTCTCGACGGAGCGCGATGCCATTTCCACGTGGCTGCCAGGGTAAGTCGGGTTGTGGCAGTTCCTGCAGGCCACGATATCGCCGCCCCTGCCCCGGCCGGTATGCCAGGTGACCGCCAGCTGATTGTGGCAGGTTTCGCACTTGGTGACGTCAACGACCGCGTTGCTACCTTTGAAATAGTTGGCGACAAACGCTCCGGCACCGAGGTCAAAGGTCTGGGTGACCGCATTGAGATTGGCTGCGATGGTATCGCCGCCTCCAAGATCCACGTCGAGCCTCGGCGCCACGGTAATTTCCGCTTTTCTGATGACGCCGTCCGCGATCAGGTCCGGAACGAAACCGGGTTGGCCATCCAGCCATTGCGCCATGTCTACAGTAAGCTCGTAGCTTGCGGGCGCGACTTCCGCGAAGCTCGGAAACAGGGGATTGGTGTCACCAGGCCCGTACTCGAACCTACAGCCCCGCGCATTGCAGCGGTCAGTGCCATCCCTGGTGTGAGACGGAACGATGAAGTGCTTGCTGTCCCAACCATAGAACGAGGCGAACACATAGGGTTTGATGGCCGGATCGCTCGCACTGTACGCGATCGTCAGTACATCGCCAGCCAATGACACGTCATCGATCGAAACGGTAAAGAGGTCGCGATATTTCACTCCGGCGGCATTGGCGATCCGGACGTCGTAGCCCGTGTGAAGCTCGTTAAATGGACGGGAAATCCCGTTTCCATGGCATATCTGACAAGCGTCACCAGCGGGATCCAACGTGGGATTTTCGATGATCGGAATATGGTAGGTGAGATCAGAAGGCCCCCTTGTCCACAGGTACTCCAGTGCCGGCGCCCTGTGCTCCTGGTAATACGCCCCTTCCGCTTGGATAACCGCACCGGTGTCCTCATCAACCAACTCCGGCCACGCATCGGTTCCGCGTACGGGGTGACAGCTTACGCAGGTCTCAAACGTGAATTTGGTGTTGGCCAGAACCTGGTCCAGCTTGCCTTCGTGGCATGTGGCGCAGTTTGCCATGGACTGCGGGTACGGGAATTCCATGGCGTGCGCCATGTGCACGTCGTTCATGAGTTTGGCTTTGTAAGCGTATTTACTTTCCACTTCCGTTTCCGGGAGACCAGCGGTTGCCCAGTTCAACGGATCGTCCACCATGTACTGCCAGTCTTCGTGACCGCCCGTACGGTCGTCGTAATGGCAGGACTTGCACGCTCCAAAATCGGGTAAATTATCCACCTCGGGCGCCCTGTAGCCATGCTTCATGTAGGGCGTGCCGTGGCACTTGTTACATCCCGCCACATTGGCGGCAGATTCATAAGCGGCCGGATCCGTGACATCGGCAGTGCCAAAGGCCATGGCGGTGTTGGCCACGTCGTCGTAAAGATGAACGTGAGATCCCGCCGGGAGTTCAGCTCCGGATCCGCCCGCATGCTTGAGCAGCGCGTCTCGGGCGATGTACCCATAGACCTGGGCGCCATCGAAGGGCGCAAGGGGGTTCTCGGGCGCAAAGGGTACGCCAGTCTGCGTCAATATGTACTCGCCCGGGTTTGCCCCTGGTACGACGTTACTCTCCCGCAGCCTTGTGTTCCCGTTCAGGTACTGCCTCGTTGCGCTGTCATACTGGACCGCATAAAACCTCTTCTGGTCCAGTGAGGGCAGCCCGACCGCATCGACGAACGGTGCGCCATTCTCCGCAATGTTGAATGTAAGCGTGACGTCAAACTCACCGACGATCGCCCCCGGTACGCTCGTCACGCTGTCAAACGTTAATTCGAGAACACTTGCGTCCACATACTTATCATAAATGGCCTGATGATCGTCACCGACGCCGCCGTGACAAGTGGCGCAAGATTCAGCTTTGGCGGCTTCAATAGGTTCAATGCCCGTGTACGGAGGGCCATCCGTTCCTGGCGGCCCGGGCGGACCGGCAACACCAACAGCACCGTCACTGCCGCACGCTGCCAAAAAAGAACCGACTATCAGTACGACCGTTAGACGTCGCCAATGCCTGATATCATTCGCCATGATCTTCGCCTCGAAGTGCATTCCGGGGCACAACAGAGGCTGTGCCCCATGTATTTATGCGGAGTGTGAGCAGACATTTGCCGAATCAGCCATGCAAACAAGCATTTCGGAATAGTCTTCATAACAATTTCACTTCCTCTGTTACTACTGTAATGTAATGACGAGAGCGCTCATCTGATATTGGTAGTAGTACTAGATGCTCGTCGTGCCTATACGTATGTACGGCAAGGCGCCACAACGCCGAAAATGCGACAAACGATCAATGGCGGTTTTTTTGCATGGAGAGCTACAAAGTGCGTTTACCAGGCGAATTTCACCAGCAGCATTTCGGAGTCCTTATTTACGGAGCAATCTTGCTTTGTACGTCCGCTGGCGCAGACGTGACTGACATAGCGAATGAGTGTGATCGGTGCCACGGTGCGGACGGTGTGAGTACCGAAAGTGACGTGCCAAGCATCGCCGGCATATCGCCTTTTATTCTCGAGGAATATATTTTCGAGTACCAGGACAAAGCCCGGGCATGTCGTGAATCCGAGTATCGCTCGGGTGACCTGGAACAGCCGGCAACCGATATGTGCGTTGTCGCCAATGACCTGAGCGAAAGCGATGTCACAGCGATCGCGGAGTTTTACGGCAGCAAGGAATTCATTGCCGCCCAACAGGAATTTGACGCCGATGAAGCTACGGCTGGCGCCAGAGTGCACAAGAAGTTCTGCAGAAAATGTCATTCGGACGGCGGCAGTTACGCAGACGATGATGCCAGTATCCTCGCTGGCCAATGGATGCCGTATCTCAAGCAGGCCCTGGCTGACCAAGTCAGCGGTGAGCGGACCATGCTCGACGAGAAAATGAGAGAAAAAACCGATCAACTGAGCGACGGCGACGCTGAGGCACTCATTCATTTCTACGGCAGCCAGCAATGACGGATAAGGCATCCGAAGCAGTGCAACACGACAGTCGCTGGCAATCGCTCTGGCGTCGGCCCAAAAGTCGCCTTTGGTTGGGCATCCCTGCTGGAGGGTACCTGCTGTTTATATTTGGAGTCATCTTCTGGACCGGCTTCAACATGACGCTGGATCATTCCAACACCGAGGAATTCTGCATCTCCTGCCATGTAATGAGGGACAACCTCTACGTCGAATACAAGGAAACCATTCACTACTCCAACCGCACGGGCGTGCGGGCAGTTTGTTCGGACTGTCACGTGCCAAAAGAGTGGTTTCCAAAGTTGTATCGGAAAATCGAGGCTACGCTGCATGAAATTCCACATTGGGCACTGGGCACCATCGATACTCGTGAGAAATTTGAGGCGAGGCGCATGTACCTGGCCAAACGTGTGTGGGGAGAAATGAAGGCGTCGGATTCTCGCGAGTGCCGCAATTGTCACGAGCTCCAGCATATGGATCTCGACAAACAGCAATTAAGCGCCAGTAGACGGCACACGCTCAAACGACAAACCGAGAGAGGCGAGACGTGCATCGACTGCCACCAGGGTATCGCGCACACGTTGCCTGAGGGTTGGGAAGATGAAATCTGAGAAAAACCTTTTATCGTTGGCATTGATATTGGTCCTTACTCTCGTGGCGGCCGGTTTTAGGCCATCTTTGGCACAAGTCGTGGCGGAGGAAGGCCGATCAGCGATCGCCGATCACATGCATGAGCATTTGGTCCGAATCAGCACGATCAAATCCGCGATCATCGCGGGCAATCTGGATGATGTGGTCGAACCGGCGAGCTGGCTCGCCGAACACGAAACAGCAACGGGTTTGCCAGCAGAATTCGAGCCTTACGTCACACGGATGAAGAGCTATGCACGTCGTGTGGTCGAGGCCCAGAATCTTGTCTCCGCCGCTGAGTCTGTCAGCGCAATGGCGAAAACATGCGGCAATTGTCATTTGGTCAATGATGTAGGTTTGGAGTTTGGCTACGATCAGATACCACGCATGGACATCGAGGACGTTGTCACCCACATGCAGCGTCACCAATGGGCGACGGATCGCTTGTGGGAAGGGCTGATAGGTCCGTCGGACGCCGCATGGAACAGGGGAACGGACATGTTGATCGATGCACCGCTGCTCCCCTCAGATGTAACATCGGCGACGGACAATGCCGCAGAAATCGGCAAAATCGCGCGTCGAATCCATGCGCTTGGCGGAATTGGTACCGAGACGAAAACGCCTGACGCACGCAGCGAGCTTTACGCAGAAGTTTTGGGCTTGTGTGCCAGTTGCCACACACTGTTGGGTCGCGGCCCGGCAAACATGAACTGATGAATGTATTCGGTTATCTATCGCAACACAGAGACAATACGATGCAAAGGAAAATTAGCGCAACAAGTACTATTTTTTGGGCGGGTATCGCCGGCGGCACAGTGGAAGTTGTGTGGGTGGTGTTATTCTGTTTTATGACGCCGCTGCAATCGTCGTTAGTTGCGGAGGGAATCACGCAGAGTTTCTTGCCGCAAATGACGGGCAGGTCCGCTTTGATGGCCGGAGTGGTGATACATTACGCATTGGCGGTTCTGGTGGCCGGCATGGTCGCGATAACACTGTTGCGCTTGCTCGGAGACAGGGCCGATATTCGTTCTGTAATCGCCGTGTCAATAACAACGCTCGCTGCTATTTGGGCAATCAATTTCTTCGTCATTCTTCCAGCGGTTAACGCCGACTTCGTAACGCTGATGCCCTATGCAGTAACACTGGTATCAAAACTGGGATTCGGACTAGCCATGGGCTGGGTTTTTGGCGTTCGGGCAGTGGCGTCAACCCGGCACGCGGCTTATTGGCGATTCGCCCTGCGATAGCGTTCTTATCGGCTGGTAGTTGGCCAGGATCCACTTGGTAGTTCCAAAACTACCGTGTCGACATATCCATTTTCCGAATTCCTGAGCCATACCCCTATAAGTATCGTCCGCCCACCAATTGCGGGAATTACTGATTCAAAACGTGCACGTGCGACCCTATATTTCAGTCTGCAACTTGAGCGGCAAGGCACGTGACGTTCGATGAGGCCTTCCAACCGTACGCGGCTGCCTGGAGTCTTAGTGCATCGTAATTCGGGTCCCTGACAGCATTAACTCAATATCGCGAGACGCCCGTACTCGGGGCGCGCTCTCGCTCGCCGTGCTTGCCGGTACCACGATGGCGATCGGCGTCATCTTGGTCTGGTATGTGATAAACGACCGCACACGTGAGCACATCGATTCAACGACCGAGTACGCGACCCGCATTAACCAATTACTGATTCGACAGGACATCGACAATCGGCTCTCGGCCGTGGACCGGCTGGCGAAACGATGGACGGCGGCCGGCGGGACACCGCGTCCTGTCTGGGAAGCCGACGCGGAGCGCTACGTGACGGACATGCCCGGTTTCCAGGCCATCGAATGGGCGGACGCCACATTGCATGTCCGATGGATTGTGCCATTGGGTGGGAATGAAGCCGCGCAGGATTTGGATATCACCCAATCCGAACAGGCCCGGATCGCTGTAGCGGCCGCACGCGAAAGTGGCAGGGCAATACTGACTCAACCCTTCGAGCTTGCGCAAGGTGGCTTGGGAATCGCCGTTTATTTGGCCGTAGCGCGAGAGAACCAGTTTGACGGCGTCATCGCGGGCGTGCTGCGACTGGAATCCTGGCTGGCTGCCATCATCGGCGGCGGGCGAAAGCCTGGATGGCCGCGTGTGCAGAGCACCGACTATCATGCCCGTATCTTCCTGCAGGGCCAGGAGGTCTACCGACAAACCGCGAGCGACGACTTATTAGACGACTCATGGGCACAACGTAGCGAATTCGAGATTCAAGGCTTGACCTGGACGATCCTGGTTACGCCAACGAGAGAGTATGTGTCAGCGATCCAAAAGCGTTCATCAACGCTTATCCTGATTGTTGGCTTGCTTATCAGCATACTAGTCGCCGTCGTCGTGTATCTGACACTGGTAGCGAGAGATCGCTCCCGCGAGCTCCAGGATACAGCGAGCCGACTCGCGACATTGCTGCAGAATTTGCCGGGTATGGCGTATCGGTGCGAAGACCAACGGAACTGGCCTATGGAGTTTGTCAGTGAAGGTTGTTATGAACTGTCAGGATATTCGCGCAGTGATTTTGAGGAACTGAAGGTTTCCTGGCGCGATCTGATTCATCCGGACGATCATCGTCGCGTAAGGCGGAGAATACGAAAAGCGCTTGATGCAGCCAATGCGTTTGAAATCGAGTATCGTATTATTACCCGGGCCGATGAAGAGCGGTGGGTGTGGGAGCGTGGTCGAGCGGTCAATTCGGAATTGGACGACAATAGTCGCTTCGAAGGATTTATCAGTGACGTTACGGATCGCAAACGTGCTGAGA
>Ga0255058_10002443_pt1 | contig 10249 bp, 8 predicted proteins | sample Cases_109_9_MG_FD_188637 | JGI IMG/M metagenome (GOLD analysis project Ga0255058, IMG submission 188637) | Seawater microbial communities from Amundsen Gulf, Northwest Territories, Canada - Cases_109_9 | ecosystem: Environmental > Aquatic > Marine > Gulf | place: Canada: Northwest Territories... | reverse complement strand
CGGCGGCGCGATCCAGCGGTGTCAGCTTCTCGAGGTCGGCTGCGGTCAACCGTACGGCCGGCGCTTCCCCGCCGGGGCGGGTGGCCGAGGATGGGGATCGTGAGCGGTTCAACGCAGCAAAAAGTACCATCAGCGCCCGGCGACGACCAAGGGCCTGCGGTGCCGCGCCGCGCGCCGACCCGCGCCGAGCTCGACCGGAAGGCCCGCTGGATACAACGGGGTTCGAGAACCAAGGCCGACCTACGCATCATCGACCTCGGCGACGGCCCCCAGGTCATCAAGGACTTCTCGCGCAAGCCGGGGTGGATCCGCTGGTTCGGACGGCTGCAGATCGCCCGCGAGTGCGCCGCCTACCGCCGACTCGGTCCCGCGGCGGGATTCCCGCGGCTGATCGGCCGCATCGACGGTCACGCCCTGTCCCTGTCCTGCATCGAGGGCGGTCAGTTGATCCACGCCCCGACCCGTTTCTCCCGCGGCGCGGACTACCTGGAGCAGATCGGGGCCTGCCTGGACCGGCTGCACGCCGCGGGGGTCTTTCACCTCGACCTGCGAGGCCGCCACAACGTCGTGCTGTCCACGGACGACCGGATTCACCTGCTCGATCTGGCCGGCGCCGTCTGCTTGCGACCGGGAGGTCTGGCCCACCGGCTGGGGTCCCCGCTGCTGAGGGCGGTCGACGACGCGGCCTACCTCAAGTGGAAGTGGATCCTCGAAGTCGGGGAGTACACCGAGAAGGAGCGGCGCCGGGTCCGGCGTCACCGCTTCTGGCGCTCGTTGTGGTTCCCGAACCCCAAACGGCGCTAGCCCTGCCCGTCGCCTCAGCGGTCGAGAATCTCGGCCTCGTTCGGCGCGTAGTAGCCGCTGCGAGTGATCACCTCGAGATCGCGGCCCGGGGTGAGCGCCTGGATCTCGCGCCAGCTGCCGTCCTTCTTCTCGTCATTGGACAGATAGGCCAGCAGGTACTGGTTGCGCAGATCCTCGGCCACGTCCTTGAACGACCGTCGCAGCTCGCTCGCCCCGGACGAGATCAACGCCCGGCCTCCGGTGGCGTCGGCCATCCGGCGCAGCACGTCGGCCACGGTCTGCCGCCCGTAAAAGTCGGTCTGGTACTGAAGGTCGCGTCCGAGGCCGATGGCGAAGACCATCGCCTCGCTGCGCAGCGACTCTTCCAGCGACTCCTCGAGGGTGTGCAGGCTGCCCGGCTCGAGGCCGCTCTTGGCCTCGTCGCGTCCGTCGGACAGCAACACCAGGACCCGCCGTCCGTCGAACCCCTTGAGCTTGGACGCACCACGGTAGACGGCGTCGTAGAGCGCGGTACCGCCGAAGGCCCGGGTCGACTCGATCGCCTTGGCCAGCATCTGCTTGTCGGTCGTTACCTCCTGGGCGACGCGCACTTCGTCGCTGAAGGAGATCACGATCCCCTCGTCGCCGGGCTGCAGCACCCCGAGGAAGTCCAGGGCGGCCCGCTTGGCCTTGTCGAGCTTGCGGCCTTCCATCGTCAGAGAGGTGTCGATGACGATGCTGACCCGCAGCGGCTTGCGGCGGGTGCTGAACTGGCGGATCTCCTGCTCGACGCCGTTCTCGAGCACCTTGAAGTCCTTCTTCTCGAGGCCGTTGATGTAGTCGCCCCGACTGTCGCGCACCCGCGCGTAGAGGTTGACGAAGCCCACCTCTTCGAACAGGTTGATGCGCAACGGGCTGGTCCGGATCACCGCCCGCGCCGACGATCCGTCGGTCAGAAAGACCTCGGCGGAGAGGTGGTGTCCCCGCGAGGCGTCGCCGGCGTCCCACTCGGCGGTCCAGGGCTTGCGGGTCAGGGTGGTCAGCGGATCACCGTCGATCTCGAGCTCGACCCGCTCGATGGTGGCCCCGCGAGGCAGCATGACGTCGATCTCGATCGCGGTCGGCCCCACCACCGTGGCCAGGTGGCGCGGGGAGAGGAAGCGAATCTGGGGCTCGTCCCCCCGGACGGGCGCGCCGGCGAGCGCGATCGCCGCCATCAGCAGCGGCAGTTGAATCATGCGACGATACCCGAACGCAACTCGAATCACGGGCACACTCATTCCTTGATGACGGGCGCCGTTGCGCCCGAATCCCCCCACGTTCGACCAGACTCATCATAGCCAGTCGAAAGGAAGATTTCCCCCGGGGGGCCCAGGAGGTGCTGGGTTCGATCCGCAGCGTCCCCGGATCGGGGAGTCCCGTCAATCGCTCTCGCGCCGGTTTTTTTCGGAATCGTCCGCATCCGGGCCGGGACCGGGCTCGCCGGCATCCGGCGCCGGGGCCGCCGGGCCGGCGGCCGGTGGTCGGGACCAGGGAGGGGATTCGGTTGAAGGGGCCGACACGGACGGGTCGGAAGGCGAAACCCAGGCCCCGGGAGCTCCCGGGGAATAGGTTCCGGTGGGCGCCGGGCTCGAGACTGCGGCGGGCTTGGCACCGGCTCGCGTCCCGAAGCGGGTCAGGATGACCAGCCCGATCGCGGGGAGCTGGACCAGGAAGAAGAAGAGGAGCCAGATCGTCACCGACAGCCCCAGGCCCCAGAACCCGAGGGGGGTCGGGGAGAGCTTGATCAAGGCGTAGAGGGTAAAGGTCAGCAGCACTGCACCCAGCACCGAGAGATCCGCGCCGAACGAGCGGCCGAAGCGGTGGCCGATGGCGTAGAAGATGCCCGCCACGCCCATCCACTGCATGACCCAGAAGCCGACGATCGCCAGCGGGATGCCGATCACCGTGGCCGCCAGCAGGCCGACCATGATCAGCATGCCCAGGTACCCGAGAATCCCGACGAAGAATGCGGAGAGGTAGCGCACCGGCGCCTCGCCGGCGATCACCTGGATCCTCTCCGGGATCAGGGCCGCGAGCAGCAGCAACAGCGCGAACGCGATGAACAGCCAGAACAGACGGAACCAGAGGATGATCCCCTTGCCGCTGGGAAGGCCGATCCCCGGTAAGACGAACTGGTTGCCGACGATGCTGCGGACGGACTCGAAATTGGTCAGCACACTCACCAGATCGCGGCTGATCTCGGAATCGATCAACTCCAGCGTGCCCAGGATGCTGATCAGCTCGCGTCCGGCCCGGGCCCCCTCGAAGCGGGCATCGGAGAGCACGTTGATCACCGCGCCCTCGACGGATCCCGTGACCTCGAGGGAGCCCAGGACCACCACGACGTCCCGGGTGACCACGCCCTCGATGGTGACGTTGCAGCCGACACAGGTGATGGCACCCCGGCGCTCGACGTTCTCGGGCACGAAGACGTCGCCGCTGAAGATGCTGATCCGGTCGCCGTAGAGCACCCGGCGCTCGGGCACGGTTTCGGGTTCGGGAACCGGATCCGGCGCGTCGGTCTGGGCCGACAGCGCGGCCGGCAGCAGCAGACAGGCCAGTGCCAGCAACGGAACCGAGGCCCGTCTCGGGCGGTGGCTTTCGGTCGTCGGTCGCATGTCAGGAATCCTCCCGGATCATCAGGGGATGAGCGTGCCGCAGGTCGCGTGCGAGCACGAGTGCGATGGTTGCCGCCATCGCCAACGTGCAGAAGGCCACGCCGCCGATCGCCAGCGCGCCGATACCGTCGAGCAGGGGGAGCGCCCACTGGATCAGGCGCCACAACAGTTTGAAAGGAACGGCGAGCAAGGTGCCGATCGGGCGAGCCAGCCGGAGCAGCGGATCCACCAGCACCGAGATCGTGACCCAGGTCCCGTGGAGGAACCGGCCGATCTGGGGCAGCAGGTCGAAGAACCAGGCGACGAGCAACAGCGCGGTGGCCGAGCCGAAAGCAGCGGCCAGGCCGAGCTGCCGCGAGGGGATCTCTTCGCGGGGGGATGCGGCGAGGGTGCGCACCCGGGCCATCACTCGTGGCGAGACTTCGATGGCGAATGGAACCTCGCGGCGCAGCCGGGCCAGCTCGTCGGCGAGGCGCGACGCCAGAGCGGCCTCGCGGTTGCAGGCGGCGCAGCCGACGAGGTGGGTCGCGAGGGCAGGCCGCCGCCCCGACTCCGGGAGACCCTGGTCGGCCTCGTTGATCGCGTCTCTCGCTTGCCGGCAGTTCATGCGTCGTTTCCCAACGCGCCGAAGTGCTCCGGGTGCCTACGTGCCAGGATCTTGCCCAGTGCCTTACGGCCGCGCATCAGTCGGGTCTTCACCGTTCCGGTGGGCAGCTCGAGCAGGCGTGCGGCTTCGCCGACGTTGAGCCCCTCGACGTAGACCAGGAACAGCACCTCACGGTAGCGCTCCTTGAGCTCGTTCAGGCCCTCGCGCACCAGCACGGCGCGCTCGTCGGTTTCCATCCCCTCGGAGGCGGCCGGGGTGGGGTCGGCCAGCTGTTCCGGCATCTCCGACCGACCGCGCTCCTTGTGGGCCCGCCGGACGTGGTCGATGGCGTGGTTCGACGCCAGACGATAGAGCCACGTCGAGAACGGATGCTCCGGGCGATACCGGTGCAGGTTGCGGTAGGCCTTGATGAACACCTCGCTGACCACGTCCTCGATCTCCTGTTGGGGGATTCCGTAACGCCAGGCCACGCTCGCCACCATCCGCTGGTAGCTGCTCACCAGCCCGCCGAAGGCGTCGCTGTCGCCCTCGAGAACTTGCCGGGTGAGACGCTGGTCCTGATCGCTCCGAACCTCCATTCACGCCCTTCTGTGAAACGGGGCTTCCCTGAGCGGGTTCCATCGATCTCGGGCTTCACGGGTTGGCGTAACCGGCGATTTTGGGGGCCGGCCAGGCCGATTTCGGGGGTCCGGCCCCGCCCATGCGCCTGCGCCGGACAGTAGTATAGGTTGTCGGCGTTGTCGTCGGCTGACACGGAGGTATCTGCATGCCGCGATCCAAACGACCGGTCTCCCCGAACCGGTACAGGGTCAAGCCGGTCGATCTTCGCTGGCGCTGCAATCCCACGCGCTTCGAGTTCAAGACCACCAGCGAGCTCGGCGATCGCCCGATCAACATCATTGGCCAGCCGAGAGCCCTGGAGGCGTTGCGCCTGGGGCTGGCCATCAGGAGCAAACGCTACAACATCTTCGTCTCCGGACAGGTCGGCAGCGGTCGCTCCACCGTCGTCAAACGCATGCTGGCCGAGGTCGAACGTGGCGACGCTCCACCCGACGACCTGGTCTTCGTCCACAATTTCAAGGAGCCGGACCAGCCCCACCGGCTGAGCTTCCCACCCGGATCGGGCAAGGCCTTCAGGGAGGCGATGGTCGAGCTGATCGAGTCCCTGGCCTCGGACCTGCCGAAGCTGTTCGAGTCGGAGCGATACCGCAAACGGCGCGGCACGATGATGGAGTCGGTGGCGGCGAACCAGAAGCAGCGACTCAAGAAGTTCGAGAAGGGCGTACAGGATCACGGGTTCGCCGTCGTACAGATCCAGGCCGGACCGGTCACGCATCCGGTGTTGATGCCGCTGATCGACGGCGAGCCGACGGAGATGGACAAGCTCGAGACCCTGGCCGAGGCCGGGCAGTTCGACCGTCAGGCACTGGAGGTGCTGGAGACGACCCTCACCCGATTGACCGGACAGATGGAGCGTCTCGGCAAGGAGCTGCGCAACCTCGATCGCGATCTGCACCGCCGGCTGGAAGCGTTCGACAAGGAGATGGCGCGGCCGCTGATCGAGGAAGCCACCGGCGAGATCGCGGTGGCCCTAGAGACCGACGGACTGGCCACCTACCTCGACGAGGTCATCGAGGACATCCTGGAACACCTGCGCGCGTTTCGCGGTTCCGCCGAGGCGGCGAAGGTTCCCGACGGCAACCCGATGGATTCGGTGCCCATCACCCGGGAGCCGCGGTACCAGGTCAACCTCGTCGTGGACAACTCCGAGGTGAAGGGGAGGCCGATCATCTGGGAGACCGCGCCCACCTACCGCAACCTGTTCGGCACCGTGGACAAGGTCAGGTCCGAAGGCGACTGGGAGAGCGATCACACGCTGATCCGCGCCGGGAGCATCCTGCGCGCCAACGGCGGCATCCTGGTGCTCGATGCCATGGATGTCATGGTCGAACCCGGGGTCTGGGCTGCGCTGAAGCGCACCATGCGAAACCTGCGGCTGGAGATCCAGCTCTTCGATCCGCTGCACGTCTTCTCCGGGGTCTCGCTCAAGCCCGAGCCGGTGCCGGTGAACGTCAAGATCGTGATGATCGGCACCTCGCACATCTATCGGCTGTTGTACGCCCACGACGAGGACTTCAAGAAGATCTTCAAGGCCAAGGCCGACTTCGCCCTGCACACGCCGATCAGCGACGAGGAGCTGGAGAACTACGCCCGCTTCGTCAACAAGAAGGTCAAGGACGACGATCTGATGCCGTTCCGCCGCGAGGCGGTGGCGGCCGTCGTCGAGCACGGCATGCGGCTGGCCGGCAACCGCTGCCGGTTGACGACGAAGTTCACCGAGATCGCCGACCTGATCCGCGAAGCCGGCTACTGGGCGGCACAGGATCGCGGACGCACCGTCGCAGCCAGGCACGTCGAGATGGCCCTCGATAGGCGATCCTACCGGCTGAATCTGATCGAGGAAATGTACCGCGAACGGATCTCCGAGGGCACGATTCTGCTCGACCTCGAAGGGTCCAAGGTGGGGCAGATCAACGGGCTGGCGGTGCTGGACACCGGAGACCACGTCTTCGCCCAGCCGGCACGCATCACCGCGACCACCGCCATGGGCCGGCGGGGCATCGTCGATATCGAGCGCGAGGCGAAGATGTCGGGCCGCATCCACACCAAGGGGATGCTGATCCTGGCAGGTTTCCTCAACGAGCGGTTCGCCCAGGACAAGCCGTTGACCCTGACGGCGAGCCTCTGCTTCGAACAGAACTACGGCCTGATCGACGGAGATTCGGCGTCGGCGGCGGAGCTCTACGCGCTACTCTCCAGCCTGGCCGAGGTGCCGCTGCGACAGAGTCTGGCGGTGACCGGTTCGGTCAACCAGCGCGGCGAGATCCAGCCCATCGGCGGCGTCAACGAGAAGATCGAGGGTTTCTTCGACCTGTGCCGGTTGGCCGGGCTGACCGGAGACCAGGGCGTGATGATCCCGTCCCGCAACCTGATCCACCTGATGCTGCGCAAGGATGTGCAGGAGGCGGTTCGCAATCGCCGCTTCAACGTCTGGGCCGTCGCCACCATCGAGCAGGGGCTCGAGGTGCTGACGGGAGAAAAGATCGGCGCTCGCAGGGCCGACGCGTCCTGGACCGAGGGCTCGTTCTTCCACAAGGTGGACGCCAAGCTGACCCGGCTGGCCAAGGACGTCTATCGTTTCGGACGGCCCGAGCAGCGCAACCGCAACCGGTCCAAGAGCAACGAGAAGAACGGCAACGACAACGGGGAGGCCGGGTCTAGCGGTTGATCTCCACGAGCTCGACCTCGACGCTGAGTTGACGCTTGCCGCGGCTCACGGTGAGCGTGACCCGGGCTCCGACCCCGCCCGCCTCCTCGAAGGCGTCCTGCAGCTCGGGCAGGCTGCGTACGTGCCTGCCGTCGACGCCGATGATGATGTCGCCCGTCACATTGCCGTGGCGGTCGACACGGGCCGGCTGCAGACCGGCCCGCTTGGCTGGTGTGCCGTCGATCACCTCGGTGATCACCACGCCCTCGAAGCCGTAGCGACGGGCCGCATAATCCGAGAGCACGGTCACACCGATGCCGGGGCGGATCGGCTCGCCGTTGCGGATCAACTGCGGGATGAGCCGCTTGACCGTGTCCACCGGAATCGCGAAGCCGATCCCCGCGTAGGCCCCACTGGGACTGATGATCGCGGTGTTGACGCCGATCAGCCGGCCCGACGAATCGAGCAGCGGACCTCCCGAGTTGCCGGGGTTGATCGCCGCATCGGTCTGGATCACGTCATGGATCGTCCGACCGTCCGGGGACTGCAGGTCGCGCCCCAGGGCACTGACCACGCCGGTCGTCAACGTCTGATCCAGCCCGAACGGATTGCCCAACGCCAGGACCTTCTGTCCGACGGCCAGGTTGCTCGACGTTCCGAGGCGCAGCGGCTGCAAGCGATCCCGCGGTGCCGTGATCTTCAGAATCGCCAGGTCCTTTCCTGGAGCGACGCCGGCCAGTTCCGCCTCCCACTCCGACTGGTCCCAGAGGGTGACCCTGTATTCGGTGGAACGCGGGTTGGCAGTTTGAACGACGTGGAAGTTCGTGACGATGTGTCCGTTCCGATCCCAGATGAAGCCGGTGCCGGATCCGCGCTCGAGCCGGCTCACGTCGAGAGAAAACAAGCCGCGCCGCAGGGCCACCTGGCTGACGTAGACCGTCGACGGCGAGGCCTGCCGGAAGACGTCGATGTCCCGGCGTTCCTCGGAGGTCAGGTCCGCGGGCAGCGCCTGCTGCGCGCCGGCGGGAGGGGTGGCCGCAAGCACCGCCGCGATCAGGATCGAGTCAAGGGATCGCAAACGCCGCATTCCTTACTAGTAGGCCCTGGCGAAGTGGACGCGGCGGCTGGAGGTTCCGCCGCATCGGATGCACTTACCGCGTTCCTTCTCGTGGTCGAAGGCCAGGCAACGGATGGTCGCCTTGGTCTCTGTCTGGATCTGCGTCTCGCAGTCGCCGCTGCCGCACCAGTGGGCCATCAGGAAACCGCCGGTCTCCTCGAGCTTCGTCTTGAACTCGTCGTAGCTGTCCACCGGGTAGGTCGCGGCGTCCCGGCGGGCCCGGGCGGCCTCGAACATGTCGTTCTGGATCTCCTCGAGCATCGCCGGTACGCGCTCTTCGAGCTCGTCCATCGAGACGAAGATCTTCTTGCGGTCGAGGCGCCGGACGCAGACCACAGAGCCCTTCTCGAGGTCCTTCGGCCCCAGCTCGATGCGCAGCGGCACGCCCAACAGCTCCCACTCGTGGAACTTGAAACCCGGGCTGACGTGGTCGCGGTCGTCGAACGTCACCGAATGCCCCTTGCTCTTCAGGCGATCGGCAACCTTCGACGCGGCCTCGAGGATGCCGTGCTTGGGGTCCTGGCCCTTCCAGATCGGCACCACCGCCACCTGGATCGGCGCCACCCGCGGCGGCAGGTTCAGTCCGTTGTCGTCGCCGTGGCTCATGACGATGGCGCCCACGGTTCGCGTCGACATGCCCCACGAGGTGTTCCAGGCATGTTGCCATTGGCCCTCGGCGTCCTGGAACTTGAGGTCGAAGGCGGTGGAGAAGTTCTGGGCCAGGTTGTGGGAGGTCGCCGTCTGCAGCGCCCGGTTGTCCTGCATCAAGGCCTCGATGGAGTACGTGTGCTTCGCGCCGGCGAACTTCTCGTTCTCGGTCTTGGCGCCGCGCACGACCGGTATCGCCATGTAGTTCTCGGCGAAGGTCGCGTAGATGTCGAGCATGCGCTTCGTCTCTTCCTCGGCCTCGTCGTAGGTGGCGTGGGCGGTGTGGCCCTCTTGCCACAGAAACTCGGTGGTACGCAGGAAAAGGCGCGTGCGCATCTCCCAGCGCACGACGTTGGCCCACTGGTTGATCAGCAGGGGAAGATCACGGTGGGACTTCACCCACTTGGCGTACATGTGATAGATGATGGTCTCGGACGTCGGCCGGATGATCAGCTCTTCCTCGAGAGCGGATTCGGGATCGGGGATGAGGGTCTGCTTCCCGTCGACCTCGGCCGCCATGAGCCGCGAATGGGTGACGATCGCGCACTCCTTGGCGAAGCCCTCGACGTGCTCGGCCTCCTTCGCAAGGAACGACTTCGGAATGAACAGCGGGAAGTAGGCGTTCTGGTGCCCGGTCTCCTTGAACATCCGGTCGAGAACGCGCTGCATGTTCTCCCACATGGCGTAGCCGTGGGGGCGGATCACCATGCAACCCTTGACCGGTGAGTAGTCGGCCAGTCGGCCCTGTGTGACCAGGTCGGTGTACCAGCGGGAATGGTCCTCCTCGCGCGGGGTGATCAGCTTCGACATCCGCTGTTCCTCGTATCGTTCGGTGACGGCCGTATCGGTGCACGTCCCGGTTCGGCGTTCCGGCGGCGTGCGGGCGAAGCGCGCATTATACGCTGAAACTCCCTGTTTCCGGCGATCGGCCTCGACCACCTTGAACCGTGGACAATAGCCCGATTCGGTTGAAGGTCCGGTCTTTCTCGTGAGAGTGCCGGGCCTTTCTCTGCCCGCCGGTGTGGCCGAGCGTGTGGCACTCGATTGGCACTCATTCTGGACTGACACGGATGGACCCATCTTGACATGGGCCAGGGATCGGCGGAGACTGGCGAGAGAGGGAGCACGAAGCAGGACCGCCCGCACGCACGCCAGAGCGGCACACC
>Ga0255058_10002441_pt1 | contig 10250 bp, 12 predicted proteins | sample Cases_109_9_MG_FD_188637 | JGI IMG/M metagenome (GOLD analysis project Ga0255058, IMG submission 188637) | Seawater microbial communities from Amundsen Gulf, Northwest Territories, Canada - Cases_109_9 | ecosystem: Environmental > Aquatic > Marine > Gulf | place: Canada: Northwest Territories... | reverse complement strand
CGGTGCGGCTGCCAGGGCGGCCGCACCGCCGGCCAGCACGGGCACGTAGGGTTTCTTGACCGCGTCGACGAAGCGAAGTCGGCTCCGGACGAACCGACGCGATTTGACGTATCCGAAGAGGCCGGCCGCACCCGTGGCAGCGAGCCCGATGATCTCAAACATTCCAAGCCTCCCATTAGCTGGATCTCTCTAAGCCGTACGCGCTGCTCGCGGAGCGGGTTTCACCTACCCGAGCTCGCGCTCCCGGTGGCCGATCAGCCGGTCCCGGTGGCCGATCAGCCGGCCAGCAGGAGGTAGAGGAAAAGTCCGGTCGCTGCCAGCATGCAGACGATCCCGACGGCCGCCCAGATCCGGAGGCCTCGCCCGGGGCGTAGCTCCGGGTCCGGGATCAGACGCGTCACACACACGTAGTTCAGTGTATAGAGTACCGGCGCGATAAGGAACGACGCCACGGCCGCGATCGTCACGAGGATCACGGGGTCCGGGATCATGGCCGTCTCCGCGAGCGCCAGCGCCAGGCTGCCCAGCAAGAATCCCCAGTAGAGGAGCCCGCCGGTTCGGCGCTCCGCTCGCGGTTCGCCGCCGCGTCGCCGCAGCTGTCGGATGGTCTCGCGGAAGGCTCGAGGAAACCCATCCAGCACGCCGTATGCCGTGGAGAACATCCCCAGGAAGGCCGCCGCCAGGAAGAAGGGATACACCCACGCTCCCAACACCTCGGTGTAGAGGCGAGCGATCGTGATCGCCACGCCCGCGCCCGAAGGGGTTTCTCCGAGTGGCCTCAGCACCTCGGCGCCGAGCACCACGAACATGACCGCCAGGGCGAAGGAGAGCCCGTACCCGAAGCGCATGTCGGCGAGGCCCACGCGGAGGGCGCCCTTACTACCGGAATAACCGGCCCTATCAGCTGTCGCCTCCCAGGTGCTTCGTCGCTCCAGCGCCCACAGCGAGTGCCACACCGACACATCGATGCCGGTGGGCATCCATCCGAGGAGGGCGCCGAACAGGAGCAACGACCCGGCCGGGATCGTTGGCACGACGAGCCCCGGCCAGAAGCCGGCTGTCGGCGGCCGCGAGACGAAGGTGACCACGGTCATGAGGGAGAGCCCGAGCAGCATCCACTTGCTGAGGCCGGAAAGGCCGTCGAACCCGCCCGACCAGAGGAGAAGGGCGCACAGGAGGCCGATGAACAGGCTGAGCAGAGGGATCGGAACGCCGGGAGGGAGGGCGGCGGCCACCACCGCTGCGCTCACCCCCAGGACTCCCGCCAGCACGGTCACGCCTTGGACAATGGTCCCCGCGAGAAAGATCCATAGCGCCCAGCCGCGTGGTCCGGGAACGGCCGAGTACCCGTCCAGCAGAGATGTGCCGGTCGCGACGGCAAATCGAGGTCCGAACTCGAACGCCGGGTACTTGAAGAGATGGCTAAACGGTATCACCCAGAGAAGAGCATAACCGAAAGCGGCGCCGGCGGTTGGCGCGAGCACGAGGTGGCTGGCGCCGATGGCGGTGGCGGCCATCACCATCCCGGGACCGATCCACCGAACGCGGTCGAGGGTCCGGGCCCAGGCGGAGGTGCGACGCCCCTGGTTCATCCTCGCAAGATCGGGGACGGCCGCTCGTCCGGGTAGGGCGAATCCGGTATGCTGTCTTTCGAGGCCGACTCCAGCGAAGCGAGAGGAGATGACGGAGAAACTGACCACGGTGGAGCTGAAGTGGGACGACGACTTTCGCTTCGAGGCAACGTCGCGAGGTGTCTCTATGGCGGTGGACGGTGGCAAGGCGGCCGCTCTCGCTCCCATGGAGCTGCTGCTTGTCAGCATCGGGGCGTGCTCGGCGATCGACGTCGTGGACATCCGCCGGAAGGGTCGTCAGGACGTCGAGGCTCTCCATGTGACGGTCTCCGGTCGGCGCCGGCCGGAGACTCCACGGTACTACGAGGGGATGACGTTCCGCTTCGAGGTGCGGGGCGACGTGTCCGAGGCGAAAGCTCGGAGAGCGGTCGAGCTATCCTTCCGGAAGTACTGCAGCGTGTATCACACGCTAAGAAGAGAGCTCGAGGTGTCCTGGCAGATCAGCGTCCAGCCCTGAGGGTGCTCGAAGGCCCTCGAAGATCGTACGGTGGGCCGCGCGGAACGTTCTCGCAGGCCGCGCACGAGCCTGCTACGGCTGGCGGTTCCTGGTCGAACCGTCCTTCGTCCACACGACGAGCAGGCCGCACGCCCCGGTGGCCCACTGGGCGGGCATCTCCGTGGCCCCCTTGTAAATCTCGATCGCCATGAGGTCCCCGGCCGTAATGTCGTCGAACGCCATCTGCGACATGGGTTGGCCGTCCAGGTAGAGCTTCGGCTCACACCTGCTGGTGCTTCCGCCCCTAAAGTAGACGGGAGCGGGGCCGAGGGCTTGGCTGGCTCCAACGGTGACACCCGGAACGCCCCTCAGCATGTCGGTGCTCCGCTGCGGCTGGCGGTGCTCAATCTGCTCCGGGGTGATGAAGTAGCCGAACCCCTTTCGGCGACGCTCCTCGAACCCCCTCATCTTCCCGCTCATCGTGCGGCGGATCTCCACCTTGAGCTCGGCGACCTCCAGCACGCTTTGACTGAGCAGGAAGACCGCGTCGGTGACGCGTCCGGGTTCCAGCTGGATGGTCGTCTCCGAGGGCGTGAAGCCGAAGTACTGGATTTGCACCGTGTCGAGGATCGGCCTCACGTCCTGGATGACGAACCGGCCTTCGTGGTCCGTCATCGCTCCCGTCCCGTTCACCAGCAGCAACACGAACGCCCGCTCCACCGGCTCCGCCCTGGACCGGGAAAGCACCTGGCCCTGCAGGGAGGACAGCGAGTCCTCGACCTGTGCGGAGACCTCTCCGGCTCCGGCCAGGCTCGCGAAGCCGAGGGCCAGCAGGGCGAGGCTTCGGCTGCAGAGGATCGTTCGACATAGGTTCATTCGCGTGCGTGCGCTTCCGGCTGCGGTTTCCATTCGACGACCCGGCATCACCTCGGACACCGGCCGCCGCTTCTTCACGGCTCTCACTGTTACAACGCCGGGCAGGTGTAGATCCAGCCTGGCTACGGGGCGCCAGGATCGCGGGTCCAGAGGACGATGACCGCGCACGGTGTCCGCGAGCCGCGGAACCTGGCGGGGACCGTGGCCGCTCCCTTGTAGACCTCGATTCCGGCTACCGCCTCCGGCACTGCGTTGTCGATGTTGAAGGCGGGAGCCAGGATGCCATCGACGAAGTAGGTGATCGGGCAGTTGCGGCCGCGGATCCGGATCAGAGGGGTACCGCTGTTGGTGCGTCCGAGTCGCACGCCGGGCACTCGTCGGAGCATGTCGCTGGTCCACCGGGGATTGCGCTCGAGGATGTCGTGTCGGGTGATGAAATGCCCGTTGCCCGCGTCACGGCGACGGTAGAAACCCGTGAGCTTGCTCGGCGCCTGGAGCGCGGCGACCTGCACGAGCAGATCCGGGACCGGGACGATGCGGAGGTTGATCGCGATCTCGATCTGGTTCAGCACGTGTGGCGTCAGTGCTACCAGGGTCGTGTCGACGTAACCAAGGTAGTGCACGACCAGCACGTGCTCGCCCGCTGGGATATCTCTGAGAACGAACCGTCCGGTCTCGTCCGAAGTGGCGCTCAGCTCCAGGCCGGGCATCTCGATGACGGCGTCCGGGAGCGCAGCGTTCGACTCCGAGTGAGACACACGTCCCAGAATGTTGGCACGCTCGCCCGAACCCTGTGCGAGAGCGGCGCTCGGAGGGAAGAGGGAGATGCAGATCGCCGCTGCCGCGCCCCAGAGCGCGGCGTTAACCCGGATGTGGGACAGGTCGAGCAACAAGGTGTCCCTCCGACCAAAGGCGCGACGGATGATACGGGTTTCGGGAGGAGCGGGTTCCCCGTTCCCGATCACCTAGATGCGCGGCACTCCGTCGCTCTTGTACACGACGCCGGCCCTTCATGACGAAATCCACCGCCCTCAGTAGCTCGATCTCCTGGAGCGGGTTCCCGGTGACGGCCACGAGGTCCGCCTTCTTGCCCGGCTCCACGGTGCCGAGGTCGCGTTCCGCACCGAGGAGCGTGGCCGCTTCACGCGTCGCACAGACCTTGATCAAGTCCGCGCCGTACTTCATCTGGTAACGAACGGCCTCGCGCACCTGTGACACTCCGTTCGCGATGCCCTGCTTGATGCCGGGCTCCTCGAGAGCATCAGGCCGTAGGCCGTTCCGGTCGCAGTGCCCCCCGGTGATGCCGAGGCTGTGTGCGGCCACATACATGCGGGGAGTGTGAGTCGGGCGTTCTTGACGCCGACGATCGCGGCGTACCCGGGCCACTCGTGGAGCAGGTGATCCGAGTAGCCGAAGCTTGGATCGCCCGTACGGGGATGAGGGCGCCAGCGTCGATAGGACCAGAGTGGCGAGCAGGGCGACTGGTAGGGAATGGGCCCGAGCACGGCGAGCACGAATCGCGGAGACTGGCATCCTGCCCTCCGGTTTGAGGTTCACCGACCCTTGCTGGGAGGAGCAGCTCGAGAAAAAAAGGACGGGCCGCCAGCTACTGTAGCGGGCGGCCCGCCGGGGTACGCTCCGTCCTAACTCGACGCGAGGCCTCTTACGACATCGCGGCTAGGTGAGCGCAGTCAATCTTCTCCGCCGTACGCGGAGCCGAGCGAGCCCGGCTTCAGCGTGCGCTGAGGCGATCGCTTGCCCGTGCCGAGTTAGACTCGGATCTACTCCCATCAGACACTGGATCACCTCCTTTGCTAAGTCCACGGTTAGGGCGCCAACATTGCCCCCAATCTGTGCAAGACCGGGCCTGCACGGCAAGCTTCGCCGACGGAGCCGGGGAACGGGCGGCTATTCGTCCTCTGGAATCTCGCACCCCTCCGTGCGACGGGTGTCGGCGATCTGGAGGATCTTCCAACCGTCCGCGCTCTTGAACAGTTGGAAGGCGTCCACTCCGCAGTGGCTGAGCTTGGGGCCGACGTAGAAGGCGTACTGCGTCCACACCGTCGCCAGGGCGTCGTCGATCCGGATCTCGATGTCCCAGAGACGCTCGTCCCACACCTCGTCGTGCGGTTGTCCAACGGCCTCGACGAAGCTGTCGATCGAACCGGAGTGCATCACCGGCTCGCCGTCTCGGGTGCCCGTCGAGACGAGACGGGCGGAGGCGTCCACGGTCGAGCGGACGGCGGCGCTGTCTCCCGCCCTCATCCCGTCGAACAGGCGCTGAACGACGCTCCGGATGGCCTCTTCGTCCTCGGAGAAGCCTGCGTCCTGTCCCGCCGCGGGTAGGGCCAAAGCGGCCCCGGCGATCACGACCAAACTCGCTACGATCGGTCTTCGCATGGATTCCTCACTTGACTAGCCGCATCTTGCGGGGCCGCTGACCGGCGCGTGCCGTCGCTTCGGCGGCTTGGAGGCTCGAGTTGACCGGTCTTGTGAAGATGAACCTACCTGCATGACGTGGGACGCGGAACGGCCGGGCGGCCGCCGGCGGGGGCGCATCGGCTTGCTCCTCGGAGCGGCCGCCTGCTTGGCGGTCCTCGTAGCGCCGGCGCCCGAGGGACTCTCGCTTCCCGCCTGGCGGACGGCCGGCGTGGCGCTCCTCATGGCCGTCTGGTGGGTGACCGAGGCGATTCCGATACCGGCAACCGGGCTTGTTCCCCTCGTTGTCATTCCGCTCCTGGGCATCGGATCGATCGACGAGGCCGCCCGTCCCTTCGCCAACCCGATCATCTTTCTCCTCCTCGGCGGCTTCCTCCTGGCGCTCAGCATGGAGCGTTGGGGTCTCCCGCGGCGGATCGCGCTGCGCACCATCGGAGCTCTCGGCCACCGGCCGTCGGCGGTCATGGCCGGCTTCATGATGGCTTCGGCCTTCCTCAGCATGTGGGTCAGCAACACAGCCACGGCCATGATGATGCTCCCCATCGGTCTGTCGGTCATCGAGCTGACGAAGCGGGAGACGGCGCCGGATGAGGAGAGCCCGGCTCGGGAGCGTCAGTCCGCCAACTTCGCCACCGGGCTGATGCTGGCGATCGCTTATTCCTGCAGCATCGGTGGGTTGGGAACGATCGTCGGCACGCCGCCGAACGCGTTCGCGGTAGCGTTTCTCAGAGAGAACTACGGGATCGACATCGCCTTTGCCCGGTGGATGGCCTTCGCGCTCCCCGTGGTCGCGATCGGCCTCGTCGTGACCTATCTCGTGCTCACCCGCGTGTCCTTTCCGATGGGGGACCTGCGGATTCCCGGTGGAAGAGAGTTCATCCACGACCAACTGGCCAAGCTCGGACCGATTTCGACGCCCGAGAAACGGGTTTCCCTCGTCTTCGCCCTCACCGCGCTGCTGTGGGTGTCCCGTCCGCTCCTCGCCAATCTGTTGCCCGGGATCTCCGACGCCGGCATCGCGGTGGGAGCCGGCCTGCTGCTCTTCATGCTTCCTTCCGGAACCGGTAAAACATCCGGAACCGGTCGAACTCCCGGAGCCGGTCGAACATCTGGAACTGGCCGGGGAGAGCGGCTGCTGAGCTGGAGATCGGCGGAGCGGCTTCCCTGGGGCACGCTTCTCCTCTTCGGGGGCGGACTGAGTCTCGCGTCGGCCTTTCAGCGAACGGGCCTCACGACGTGGGTGGGAAGCGCCATGGAGGGGTTCGGCGGCTGGCCGTCGATCCTCGTCGTGATGGCGATCACGACCGTCATGATCCTCCTCACCGAGCTGACCAGCAACACGGCCACCTCTGCGGCCTTTCTGCCCGTCGTCGGGGCGGTCGCGATAGGCATCGGGCAGAATCCGCTGCTTCTCACGGTCCCCGCGGCCCTGGCAGCGAGCTGCGCCTTCATGCTGCCGGTGGCAACGGGCCCCAACATCGTGGTCTACGGCAGCGGAGCGATCACGATTCCGCAGATGGTGCGGGCGGGGGCCCTGCTCAACGTGGCTTTCGTGGCGCTTATCACGCTGGCGACCTTCCTGTTTATGGCGTTGGTTTTCGGCCCGGGCACGGCAGTTTCGTGAGGCTCGAGTTCTGAGTAGGATCGAGGCATGAAGCTCGAGCGGATGGTGGTGGCGGTGGACTTCATGGAGCCCGGATTGGAGGCGGCGCGCTGGGCTGCGATCCACTTCGCGCCGGACTCGGCACTGCGGCTCGTCCATGTGATCCACGTTCCGACGCCGCCGTTCTTCCTGCGCGGCCTGTATCCGTCTCCGGACGAGCTCGTCGAGATGGCGGAGGAGGGCGCGCGGACCCGGCTGGAGGAGCTGGCCCGAGACCTCCGTCGCGCGAGACGGGGGTCGGTCGACACGGACGTTCGATCGGGGCAGCCGCACGAGGAGATCGAGGCGGCGGCGCGGGAGCACGCCGCGGATCTGATCGTCGTCGGCCATCACGCGCCGCGGGGTGGAGTCTGGGAGGTGCTCGGAACGACGGCCGAACGGCTGATACACGGCTCCGGTGTACCGGTACTCCTGGCGGATCACCTGCCTGGGGGCTCTCCGGACCAGATTCTCGCCCCGATCGATGGGGGCGAGCTCGACGCGCGGATCCTCGAGGCGGCGCGTGAGCTGGCCGGACGCTTCGGCGCGACCGTCACCGTCTCGTCCGCCGAGAAGGCGGACGAGGTCGACCGCGACGCCCGCCGCGGCGCTCAGGGGTGGTTGGCAGAGCGTCTGGAGGAGGCAGGTTTCGCGGAGGGGAGCGTCGAGGCCCTCGTGGCGCTGGGAGACCCGGCGTTCGAGATCGTCGTGACGGCGACCCGCCACGCCAGCACGCTCATCATCATGGGAACCCGAGGCGAAGGCCTGCTGGCCCGCTCCCTTTTTGGCTCGGTGGCGAACGGGGTTTTTCGGAGTGCGCCCTGCCCGGTGCTGACCATCCCGGCTCGGGCAGCGTAGGGAAGAGTCGGCATGGAAGACAGCGTCCCGCCGGACCTGGTCACGCTCGATACGGCGCGGCCGATCTGGGATCAGTTCTTCTCGGTCGCGCCCCTGGTCATCATCGGAACGAAGGAGGGCGAACACTACAACCTCGCCCCGAAGCACATGGCCGGCCCGATCAAGGAGAGCTACTCCTTCCCGTTCCCCGCGGATTTCAAGCGGTAGGGAAGGGTTTCAAGCGGCGGAGAGCATGAGCACCGAACGCGCGCATCGTCTGGTCGCCTGGGTGCACGAGCGTCGCGAGGAGCTTGTCGAGTATCTGCGACAGCTCGCCCTGGTCGAGTCGCCTTCCACCGACCACGCGGCCCAGGCCGGCGTGCAACGTCTCCTGCGAGAAGGGCTCGAGTCTGCGGGTCTCCGGGTGCGGCACGTTCGTGGCCGTGGCTCCGCCGGGCACCTCTTCGCGCGGACTCGAGAGGGCGCCGGGGGCAGGCCGTTCCAGCTGCTTCTCGGTCACACCGACACGGTCTGGCCGCTCGGCACGGTGGATGAGATGCCGGTCGAAGTCACCGGCGAGGTGATCCGCGGCCCCGGCGTCTACGACATGAAGGGCGGGCTCGCCCAGCTCGTCTTCGCGCTCCGCGCCCTGCGGGATCTGCGTCTGACGCCGCCTGCCGAGCCCGCGGTCTTGGTCAACTCGGACGAGGAGACCGGAAGCCGGGACTCCACCCGGTACATCCGAATGCTCGCGCGGCGGGCCGTCCGCGTGTTCGTCCTCGAGCCTGCCGCCGGTCCGACGGGCAAGCTCAAGACCGCACGAAAGGGAGGCGGACGCTTCGAGATCGAGGTGTTGGGAAAGAGCGCCCATGCCGGTCTGGAGCCGCAGGCCGGCGCGAGCGCGATCCTCGAGCTATCTCACGTGATCCAGAAGCTACATGCCCTGAACGATCCGGAACGCGGCATCACCGTGAACGTCGGCGTGATCGAGGGAGGTTGCCGGCCGAACGTGGTCGCGGCGCGGGCGCACGCGACGGTCGATGTGCGGGTCCCCTCCGCCAAGGATGCGGCGAGAGTGGAATACGCGATCAGTACGATTCGTCCGATCACTCCGGGCACCCGGCTCCAGGTGACGGGAGGGATCGGCCGTCCACCGATGACGCGAACTCCAGGAAACCGGGCGCTCTGGGAGGCCGTACGGGCCGCTGGTCGGGAGCTGGGTCTCGATCTCGAGGATACCGCCGTGGGTGGCATGTCGGACGGGAACACGGCGAGTCGGTACGCGGCGACGATCGACGGCATGGGCCCGATCGGAGACGGGGCGCACGCGGCCCACGAGTTCGTCTCCGTCGAGGGGTTCGTGGAGCGCACCGCGCTCCTCGCCAACGTGCTGCTGCTGCCGCTCTAGAAGGCTGTCGACAGCGCCTTTCTAGCCGGCCTGGATCTCCTTCGCCCACACGAGCGTCTGGCCGTCATCGTGAGCGATCCGCACCACCTCCGACCTCCTCTCGGGCGCCTTCCCGATAGCCACGCTCCGCACGGCCGGGATGGAGTGTGTGAGGTGCGGGTCCGCGCCCTCCAGCTCGCCCAGCATGATGGAGACGCGCTCGTCACGGCGGTCGTAGGTGATGCCCCGCAACGGGTAATCGTGCTCCTGTTCCTGTACGCCGATGTCGGGAATGTCGATCTCGATCACCGTCGGGCGCTGGGCGTTGCGAGCGGTGAAGGCAGCGAGCTCAATGGCCCAGCGCTCTCTCGGGATCTCGCGGTACATGTCGCACCTCTCGACTGGGATTGCGGTTCCGACGGCTTCCTCAGCCTCCGAGGCCGTGCTGCGCCACGGCCTTGACGATGTCCGTAGTGCTCGCTACGCCGACAAGCCGGCCTTCCTCCGTCACGAGCACCCGATGGATGCCGGCCCGCAGCATGAACTCGGCGGCATCTCGCACATCGGTCTCCGGCGGCAGCTGGCACAGGCTGTGGGTCATGATCTCGGAGACGACGTGCTCTTCCAGGATGTCCCACTCCGGGCTGTCCGTCTTCCGGAAGCGCTCGTCGACCTGGACGAAGACATCGGACCACATCTCGCCGAAGTAGGCCGCCGCCGGCTCTCCTCGGCTGTTCCACGCCTCCTCTTTCTCGGAGGATTCTCCCCACTCCGCTCGTTCCTCCTTCAGGGTTGGCGGGCCGGGGTTGGAGGAGACGAAATCGAGCAGGTCGGCGATCGAGATCACGCCCACGACGCGGTCGCCGGCCACGACGGGCGCTCCGCCGAAGTGCTCGGAGGAGAGGACCTCCGTGGCTTCCCGAAGGGTCATGTTCGGATCGAGAGACGTGACCTCGACCGACATGATGTCGTGCAGCTTGACCATAGCTCCTCTTCCTCTCT
>Ga0255058_10002440_pt1 | contig 10251 bp, 9 predicted proteins | sample Cases_109_9_MG_FD_188637 | JGI IMG/M metagenome (GOLD analysis project Ga0255058, IMG submission 188637) | Seawater microbial communities from Amundsen Gulf, Northwest Territories, Canada - Cases_109_9 | ecosystem: Environmental > Aquatic > Marine > Gulf | place: Canada: Northwest Territories... | reverse complement strand
ACAACCCACCGGTCTGCGGCAAAATCGACCCAATATTCAACGAAATCGGATCCAACGCCACCGCCTCAGTCGTCGTCGTCTCCTCCACCGCCTCAGTCGTCGTCGTCGTCTCTTCTGCGGCGGTGGTCGTCGTCTCCGCCGCTGCGGTGGTCGTGGTCTCCGCCACGGCATCTCCATCGTCGTCCTGGTTGAACACCAGAGCTCCGATGATCACCACACCGAGGATGGCGAGCAATATCCAGGGCAGGAATCGTGTCCAGCTGGCGCTGCTATCAGCAGGATCGCCGCCCGGTACCTCATCTGTCATTGAAAGCTCTCCCTCATAGCCGGCCGGGGTTTGCGCGAATGCAGTCCCGGATCGGGCACAGTAGCCGGAGCAAGTACCAAGTACTGAGTAGCAAGTATGAAGTAGCCCGGTACTCAATACTTGTTACTTGTTACTTGTTCATAGGAGAGGGGCCCGGTTTGCGCCGGGCCCCTCCCTCATCACGATCAGGTATCGCCTAGAGGCTTCCCTGTATCTGTTCGATGTTTTCAGAGGCCATGTCCGGGCCGTAGACAAGCACGTCATAGGTGCCGATCCCCGGCTCACCGTTCGGGCTGAAGTCCAACGGGCCAGAAGCACCGTCATAGTCGATGTCCACGCCGGCCCACACCAGCACCAGACAATCCGCAACCAGATTGCACTTCTCCCCGTCCCTGGTCACCGCAATCGTCTCAGCAGCAATAGCCGTCGGGTCGTTGCTCTGCGCCTGCTGGGCAGCAAGCACCAACGTCACCAGACAGTCATACATGTGCGCCGAGAAGATCGTCGGAGTCCCCTCAGGAGCAAACGCCGCGAACCGGTCAACGAACGTCGCCTCACCATCAAGGGGAGCCAACGCCGGATAGGTTCCCTTGAACCCCTCAACCAGATCCGTCCTGCCACCAACATCATCCGCGGTGACATTGTCAACGAACCCGTCAGCGATATAGGTCTGACCGGTCCAGCCAGCACCCTCGAGATCGAGGACGATCTGGCCACCCTCGGCAAACACGATCATCGCCAACGCATCGGCACCAGAAGCAACGATGCTCTGGGCAAGGTCGGTATACGACGTCTGCTCGAAGTCATAACCCTCAGCCATAACCACCGTCGCCCCAGCATCCGCCACCGATTCGGCAAGCTTCTCACCGAACCCAACGCCGTAGTCATCGGCCCGCCAGATCACCGCAACATTGGAGAACCCATCACCAACGATGATGTTGCCCAACAACGGCGCCTGAATGTCATCAGACGGTGCGGTCCGGATGTGATACGGGTTATACGCCGTTCCGCTGAACACCGAACCCGTGCTCGAACCCGAACACATCAGCATCTCGGACGTATTCACCTTGTCCCACACCGCGTTCGCCACACCCGACGACGCCGGGCCAATGATCGCGTTGTGATCACCAGTCAAATACTGATCAATCGCCGTAGACGCAATCGCCCCATCCGTCCCCGAATCGACAAAGTCCATCGACAACAAACCCGCCGACACCGCGTTGATCTCATCAAGACCCATCAACAACGGCTGCTCCAACGCATCGATAATCGAAGACAACCCACCGGTCTGCGGCAAAATCGACCCAATATTCAACGAAATCGGATCCAACGCCACCGCCTCAGTCGTCGTCGTCTCCTCCACCGCCTCAGTCGTCGTCGTCGTCGCCGCCGCGGCGGTCGTCGTCGGGGCCTGGGTGGTCGTCGTCGTGTCGTCGGAGCTGCCACAAGCGCTGGCGACCAGCGCTACAACGGCACCGAGCACAATCAACGACCGCAGGCCACGCGACGGAGCGCGTACCTTCTTGGTCATTTGAATGCCTCCACTAGTAGACGATCCGGGAGGCTCGCCGACCACAGAGTCGAACCGCCTACCGGATCGACGTCAAGATAGCAGCAGCGAAAGTCAACAGCCATCAGACAACAGCCAAGAGTTGCCAGTTGCCAGTTGCCAGTTGTCAGATGTCAGTGTCCGAGAGGGTTATCGCGCGTTCGGGCTGAAGGCTGAGGGCTGAAGACTGGCGACCAGTTGCTGCGTGGTGAGTGTTTGGCACGACGCAACGCGATAATCCTCCAGATGACCGACCAATCGGATACCCACCTCTCCAGGCAGCGACGGCGGCTCACCGCAACCGTCACCGACTTCGACGTCGACCGCCAGCGCGCCCTGCTGATCGGCGTGGTTCAGAACAAGGCGGAGGTCCCTGCGGGCGAACAGAGCCTCGCCGAGTTGGAGCTGCTCACCGACACCGCAGGCTCCGAGCCGGTGGAAACGGTCCTGCTGCGAAGGGAACGCTTCGACGCCGGCACCTTCATCGGCAAGGGACAGCTTGCCGACCTGGTCGCCGAGTCCAGGGCGCTCGACATCGACGTCGTCGTGTTCGACAACGAGCTGACCCCGGCACAGCAGCGCAACCTGCAGCAAGCCTTCGAGACCGACGTCGTCGACCGGGTCGCGCTCATCCTCGACATCTTCGCCCAACATGCCCACACCCATGAGGGCATGCTGCAGGTGGAGCTCGCCCAGCACCGCTACCGGCTGCCTCGCCTCCGCGGCAAGGGCGTCGAGCTATCACGTCTCGGTGCAGGCATCGGCACCCGCGGCCCGGGTGAGACCAAGCTCGAGACCGATCGGCGCCGCATTCTGGAGCGGATCTCGAAGATCGAGCGCGAGCTCAAGAACAACAGAAAGTCAAGAGCAACCCAAGCCAAGGCACGGAAGAAATCTGGCCTGCCGATCGTGTCACTGGTCGGCTACACCAACGCGGGAAAGTCCACCCTGTTCAACCAGATGACCGATGCCGATGTCCTCGTCGAGGACCGGCTGTTCGCCACGCTCGACTCGACCGTCCGCCAGCTCGACCTCCCCGACGGGTACCGCGCGCTGATGTCAGACACGGTCGGTTTCGTGCGCCGCCTGCCCCACGAGGTCATCGAGGCGTTCCGCTCGACGCTCGAGGAGGCGGCAGACGCCAACCTGCTCGTCCACGTCGTCGATGCATCCGACCCGGACCCCGACGGGCAGATCGATGCGGTCAGAACCGTTCTCGATCAGATCGAGGCTGGGGACATCCCGGAGCTGATCGTGTTCAACAAGACCGATATCACGAATCCCAACATCGTCGATCGCCTCGTTGCCGGCCACGACGGATCGGTGGCGGTGTCGGCCCTGACCGGGGATGACATCGATCTGGTCGCCACCGCCATCGCAGAGGACCTGGAGAAGTCCACCGTCACCATGCGACTGTTGATCCCCTATGACCGTGGTGAGGTCGTCGCCGCCCTCCATGATGCCGGCAACGTCCTCGACGAGTCCTACGGCGAGCACGGCACCGAGCTGACCGTGCGAGTGCCGGGAGAAATCGCCGATGGGTTCGCTGAGTTCGCCAGCTGATCGAGGAGGAGCCAATGCAGGTGGCCGTCGTCGGAGCGGGATCGTGGGGCACCACCGTGGCCTCGATGCTGGCGCCAAAGGCCGACACCACATTGTGGGCCCGCGATTCGTCTCTGGTAACGGCAATCAACGGCGGCGAGAACCCGACATATCTTCCGGGCGTGACCCTTCCCGATGAGTTATCCGCCACCGGCGATCTGAGCGCATCGCTCGATGGGGCTGACGTGGTGGTGATGGCGGTTCCTTCGCACGGTTATCGCTCGGTACTCGCCAAGGGTGCCGCTGCCATTGCCGATGAGACCCCGATCGTCTCGCTGACCAAGGGAATCGAACAGGACACCCTGATGCGGATGACCGAGGTCACCGCCGATGTGCTGCCCGATCACGATGGGGGGCGCACCGGTGTCCTTACCGGCCCGAACCTGGCGAACGAGATCGCTGCCGGCCAGCCTGCGGCCACCGTGATCGCCATGGTGGACCACTACACGGCCCTTGCCATGCAGGACCTCTTCTCCAGTTTGATGTTCCGCGTCTACACCAACCCGGATGTGATCGGCGCCGAGACCGCAGGCGCCACGAAAAACGTAATGGCGCTCGCAGCCGGCATGGCCGACGGGCTCGGCTTCGGGTTGAACACGAGTGCAACGCTCATCACCAGAGCCCTGGCCGAAATGACCCGCCTCGGCGTTGCAATGGGCGGCCAGACGGCCACGTTCGCCGGGCTGGCCGGCATCGGCGATCTCGTCGCCACCTGCATGTCGGAGCGAAGCCGTAATCACAGGGTCGGCCATGCCCTCGGAGAGGGAAAGACGCTCGACGAGGTGATCACGGACATGAACATGGTCGCCGAGGGCGTCAAATCGACCGAGGGTGTCCTGGAACTGGCCGATCGTCACGGGGTCGAGATGCCGATCGCCGAGCAGGTCGGGAGGGTGCTGTATGACGGGGCGACGGCACCCGACGCCATCAAGGCGCTGATGGGAAGGGCGACGAGGTCGGAGCTTGAGTAACAAGTAACAAGTAGCCGCGGATCTCGATACTTGGTACTTGCTACTTGGTACTTGCCACCGGCCTCACAAACGCATCCCGTTCCTTCTCCACCTCGTCTCGGACATAACACCCCTCGAGGTGGTCGTCGACGAGCCCCATCGCCTGCATGAACGCATAGGCGGTCGTTGGGCCGACGAAGGAGAAGCCCCGGCGCTTCAACTCCTTTGCCAGCGCCTTGGACTCTGCTGTCGTCGACTCCATGACCGGCCCGATCGATTCGGGCTCGAACGACCACACAAGGGCGGCAAGGGAGCCAACATCGTCCTGCACCTCGAGCACCCTGGCCGCATTGTTGATCGTCGCCTCGATCTTTCCCCGGTGCCGCACGATGCCGGCATCGTCGAGGAGACGCTCCACATCCTTCTCGGTGAACTCGGCAACCGCATCCGGCTCGAAGTTGGCGAAGGCATGCCGGAAGTTGTCCCGCTTGCGCAGGATGGTCAGCCAGGACAGGCCGGATTGAAACCCCTCGAGACTCACCTTCTCGAACAGCGTCCGGTCGTCACCAACCGGCCGCCCCCACTCCCGATCGTGATAGTCGACGTAATCGGGCGCAGAGGTTCCCCACCAGCAGCGGGCCAAGCCATCCTCTCCAACCTCGACACTGAACATGGACCGAGGCTACCCGTCGGATCCTCTGCTCTTGCCGAGTGCGCGGCGTTGCGCCGCTCTGCTGTGGTGGAGAACCACCTTCATCAGCTCTTCGGCGTAGTCGGGGTCGATACCGAGCCCCTCGGCGTCCTCTCGGGTCTCCGCGATGAGCTCTTCCTCGCGATCCGGCGAGTGGATGTCGAGGCCCCGCCCATCCTTGATCTTTGCGATCTCCACCGAGCTATTGAGACGCGCCGCCAGAAGCTTCACCAGCTGGCGGTCGATGCGGTCGATCTCGTCCCGCATCGAGGGAATGCCAAGAGTTTCCATCAGCACGGCAAATTGCGCCGCGTCGAGATGTGAGCCGTTTCCCGCCTGTGCATTTGCCGGGTCCGCGTGCACAGGGACGAGGAGCCCGTCGGCACCGGCACTCCTGGCCGCCAGGGCAAGTGGCGCCAGCAGCTCGGCGTCGCCTGCCGTCGGATCGACCACCACGGGCAGGTGCGACAGGCGCTGCACCGCAGGCACCACCGAGATGTCGATGGTGTCCGACGTCCTCGGGTCGAAGCCCCTGCTTCCCCGCTCGCACAGAACCACCCGCTCGTTGCCGGCGTCGAGCACGTACTCGGCGGCGAGCAGCCATTCATCGATCGTCGCAGCCGGTGCCCGATGCACGATGACCGCCCGGTCGGTCCCGCCAACCTCGCGCAGCAGCACGAAGTTCTGCATGTTGTCTGGGCCGATCTCCAGGATGTCGACGTGGTCGATCACCTCTGCCACATGGTCGGGTTGCAGCACCTCGGTCGAGACGGGGAGACCCGTCTGACGGGCGGCGTGCTCCAGCATCCACACCGCATCGGGGCCGACTCCCTTGTACTCATACGGTGAGCTGCCGGCGATGGCGGTCCCGGCTCGCAGTACTGATCCACCGGCCGCCGCCACAGCGCGGGCCGCCTCGATGATCTGATCCTCACTCTCGACGGCGGTGGGCCCGGCAAGCACCGGATACGAGCCGTCACCGAACTTCACCGATCCGACTGCCACGATCGTGGTGTCGATCTCGGGATGGCGATGGCTCTTGAGGATTGGCTGGTCGCCCATGAGGGCCTCCATTTCGCTGAGGCCCCGGGAACCAAAGAACCCGGAGCCTGGGACTCCGGGTCGGGTGCTGCTTCGCTGTTGCGCTACGGCATCACGTCGGCCCGGGCCCGAGCCCGGGAAAATACGTGTAGTCGAAGCGAGTGGTCATCGACGATCATCGTACCCGAGTTCTCGGTTACTGCAAGAGCGTCTCGACAGCGGCGGCTGCCAGCAAGGGCGGGATTGGCTCGAAGGCGGTGAATCGAACGTCGCTGGTCTGGCCGGCCAGGTACCTGGCGTAGATCTGCTCGATGATCACCGCGATGCGATACAGCGCCAGACCCTCATAGAAGGCAACCGCGGACAGGTCGAAGTTTGTGGCGTCGCCATAGCGTGTCGTAGCGGCCGTCTTGGACAGGTCGGGGGCGAGGGCTACCGACCGTTCCCCGAAGATCGGAAATGTCGGGGAGCCGGGGTCCGGCCAGTAGGCGAGCAGGGTTCCCAGGTCGACGAGCGGATCGCCGCGGGTGGACATATCCCAATCGAAGACGGCCACCATGGCCCCGTGGTCGTCGACCATCGTGTTGTCCAGCTTGTAGTCGTTGTGGAGGATCGTCGCCGTCTGCGGAGTCGGAACCGCTGCAATGAGCGCGGCCCGAGCACGGTCCATATCCGGGACGTCACGGGTCTTGGCAGCATCCCACCGATCCGACCATCCGCCGATCTGCCGGTCGACGAAGCCCTCGGGGTGTCCGAGGTCGCCGAGATCGGCAACGCCGGGATCGACGACGTGGAGAGCGGCCAGACCGTCGATGAGCCCCTCGGCGACTCGGCGGCGACCCGCCGGGTCATCCTCGATCGGGTCCGGCCACTCGGTGCGAATGACGTGGCCGCGGCGGCGCTCCATAACGAAGAATGGCTTTCCCATCACTCCGGGGTCCGGGCAGTAGTGGTAGGCGTGGGGCGCAAGCGGGTATACCGACCACAGCCGCGACAGCACCCGGTGCTCTCGCTCCATGTCGTGCCCGCCCCTGGCCACCCCGCCCAGGGGAGCCCGCCGCAGCACCACCTCGGCCTTGGGGCTCCGCGCCAGATAGGTCAGGTTGGCGGCGCCGCCGGGGAATTGGGCGAACTCGATCGGTCCCGCCCCGATCAGGTCTGCGAGGTGCTCCTGGAGGTAGGCGGCAACGCGCGGCTCGTCGAATCGCTCCTCGGGACGAATGGGTGCCGTGTCGGTTTCCATGTCGATCAACCCACCGGCGCGCTACAGCACAAGAGCATCGAGGGCGATGGCGAAGAACACGCCGGCGAGATAGATGTTGGTCGCGGTGAAGAACCGCATCGCCCGTTCGGGTCGAAGCCGGAGGCCAAACGCCCCGGCGATCAGCATCGAGCCCAGGGTGACCGCAGCAATGAAGTAGATCCACCCCATCCAGGGCACCAGCAGGAGGGAGACTCCGGCGGTGACCACGCTGTACACAGCGATCTGGTTCAGGGTCTTTGGGACACCGACGACCACCGGGAGCATGGGCACGCCGGCGGCCCGATAGTCGTCCTCCCAGCGCAGCGCCAGCGCCCAGAAATGGGGAGGCGTCCAGAAGAAGACGATGCCGAACATCACCCAGGCCGGCACCGCCAGGGTTCCGGTGACTGCCGCCCAACCCACCAGCACGGGAACCGCGCCGGCGGCACCGCCGATCACAATGTTTTGCTTCGTGGTGCGCTTGAGGAGGGCGGTGTAGACAAAGACGTAGAAGAGCAGCCCGGCGGTCGACAGACTTGCCGCAAGCAGGTTGGTGGTTGCCGCCAGCCACACGAACCCGGCCACACCGAGGCCCACCCCGAAGAGAAGGGCATGGCGCGGGGCAACCCGCCCCGTCGGGATCGGACGTCCGCGGGTTCTTCGCATGATCCGGTCGATGTCGGCATCCATGACCTGGTTGATCACATTCGCCCCCGCTGCGGACAGTGTTCCCCCGATCAGGGTGGCGACGGCCAGCCACCATCCTGGCCAGCCTTCGGCGGCGAGGATCATTGCCGGCAGCGTTGTGGTGAGCAGCAACTCGATGATGCGGAGCTTGGTGAGCTCGACATAGGCCAGCAGCGTCGCCCCCGCGCCACCGGCCCGCGGATCGGTGATCTTGACGCCCTCGCTCACGAGCGACTCGATGCGGACTGGGGTGCGGGAACCGGCTCGCCGAGCAACGAAGCCGCAAATAGCACATACGCGATCCAGATGGCATCTGCCATCGCCAGATGCACCACCTGGGTCTCCAGCGGGGTGGCGAGCAGGACGTTGGTGATCCCGATCCCGAACTGGATCAGAACCAGACCGAAGATGATTCGGCCGAGGCGTGAGGTCGGATCGCGGGTGTCCGTGCTCAGATTGAGGGCGAGATAGGCCACCGCCAGCCCGACCAGAATCGCCGTCACCGGGTGGAGCACGCGGGCCTGGACGAGAAACGGAGCCCCGGCCGTCAACTCCTCGCGGATCCCGGAAAGGAAGTCGTCGGCCGGGTACAGGGTGTCGGCAAGTGCGTTGATCGCACCGAGCGTGGCCACGACCAGGAGACCTGCGGCACCGATGGCCAGACGCCTGGCCTCCATCGGATGTTCGGCGCGCCGCGGGCGTGGTCTTCCAGAAGACCACCACGCGGTCACGGTGAGCGCACCGAGGAGGAGCATCGTGTTCACGAGATGGATGGGCACCGCGATCATGCGGGCTATCGACGCATCGTCATCTACCCACCCGAACAAGACGAGCGACGCACCGATCAAGGCCTCGACGACGATCAAGACTCCTGCTGCGGTGGCTCCCCATCGGACCAGATCACCGCGCTCATAGAGCCGCCGTGACCAGAAGAACAGGGCGGCGATCCCGAGAATGGCAGCGCCCGACATGAGACGATGCCCGAACTCGATCATGGTTTCGACCCCGGCGTTGGCAGGGAGGATGCGATCCGAGCACGCCGGCCAGGTCTCACCGCAGCCGTCACCCGACCCCGTGGCGCGCACGATCGCCCCACCCAGGATGACCAACACGGTGAACACCAGCACCGCCCACGCCAAGTAGCTGAACCCGGCCCGCTCCTTCTCCATGGTCCGAAGAGTACTTTGCATGGCGCGTCGCGGGTCTCGAGTCGAATTTGGTCGTACCCTGGCGCCTATGGCTGCATCGCATCTCGAAGTCCGTCGCTACGGGGAGGGACCACCGCTCGTCGCACTCCACGGCTTCACCCTCACGGGAGCCCAGTTCGAGCCGCTTGGAACCCACCTCGGGCGTTCCATCCTTGCGCCCGACCTCCCGGGGCACGGGGGCACCAGAGTCGCACCGGTGGATCTCTCGACGACGACTGCGGCTCTTGCCTTGTGGCTGGACGGGTTGGATCCCCCACTGCCCGTGCTCGGCTACTCGATGGGGGGTCGAATCGCCCTGTCCCTCGCACTGGACCGGCCGGATGTCGTCGAGCGCCTTGTCGTCGTTTCGGCAGGGCCCGGCATCGCAGACTCCTTCTCGCGAGCGATGCGGATCGCCGAGGACTCCGAGCTCGCCGAGCGGATCCATCGGGGCGGCATGCAGCGCTTTCTCGATGAGTGGCTGTCGGGCCCGGTCACGTCGACGTCCTCGGTCGCCGAGGCCGCACGCCTCTCCGATCGGGCCGTACGCGAAGAGAACTCCCCCGCAGGCCTCGCCGCAGCCATCTCAGGTCTCGGCCAGGGAGCGTTCCCATACCTGGGTGATCGTCTCGATGAACTTGCCATGCCGCTCCTGACCATCTCGGGCAGCAGGGACGAGCGATACTCGGAGCAGACCGAGGCAATGGCAACGGCCGCTCCCCAGGGACGGCACGTGGTGATCGAAGGAACCGGTCACAACGTGGTCCTGGAGGCCCCGGGAGAACTTGCCGACATCGTGAACCAGTTCCTGAGTGAGGCGAACGGGTAGCAAGTGACAAGTATCAAGTACGGAGTATCCCTTGTCGGGTACTTGATACTTGATACTTGCTACTCAGTACTCCACCTGTAGAACCCCTCACCGGTCTTGCGACCGAGCTTTCCCTCCTCGACCATCTTTCGCAGCAGCTCGGGTGGTTCGAAGCGCTCCCCGAGC
>Ga0255058_10002439_pt1 | contig 10252 bp, 11 predicted proteins | sample Cases_109_9_MG_FD_188637 | JGI IMG/M metagenome (GOLD analysis project Ga0255058, IMG submission 188637) | Seawater microbial communities from Amundsen Gulf, Northwest Territories, Canada - Cases_109_9 | ecosystem: Environmental > Aquatic > Marine > Gulf | place: Canada: Northwest Territories... | reverse complement strand
TGCAAAGCCTGACGCCGCGTACCGAAACGTTTGTGAACGGCGCCGTCATTCCGGCGCGCTCGGACAACGATACGGGCAATAACCCGCATAATCCGATGTACGGGATCGCGCGCGCCGGCGCCAATGGTTCGATCCTGAGGCTTTGCGGCACCGAGAATACCGACTCGGGCGGCAACTCGATGTTGCCCCTGGCGCTCTATGACCCTGAATTTCGACCGACCAAGGTCGATCGTCCGGCCGACGTCGTCAACCTCGTCGACACCGGGGACCTCGTCGGTATCCTGTCGAAGGACGACGCGACGGCCGTCATGGAGTCGATCTACCGTTTGACCGACAGCACGATGAATCAGGTCAATACACAGATCACCAGCGACGCGGTGATCAAGGAATTGGTTCGTTGCGGCTACCTCAAGGCGGCCGACATCGCCGACCGTTTCGGTGGCGTTCCCATCGACCCGGCTGAAGACGACCTGATCGTTGACCAACCCGGGCTCCCGGGCACGGGCATATTCACCGAGGCCGAGTTCAACGACACGGGCCGCGATGGCAGTGAGTTCCGCAAGACGTCATCCATCATGAAGCTCGTATTGAACGGGTTTGCCGGCGCCGGCTGCATCGAAATGGGCGGCTACGACTATCACGGCGGCCGCCGTGCCGAAGGCGAGACAAAGGACTTTCGCGCCGGCCGTTGCATGGGCGCCGTACTCGAGTACGCGGCCCGCTTGCAGACACCGGTCATGATGTACGTCTTTTCCGACGGGTCTCTTTCATCGAATGGTGCAATCGACAACACGGCAGCGGGACGGGGCAAGGGTGAGTGGACCAGTGACAACTCGTCGACGGCCGGCTCGTTTTTCCTGGTCTACAACCCGGGGCGACAGCCGACTATCGTTGGCGCAACGGCTGCCGAACAGGCAGTTCATCAACAGCTTGGCTACATGAGCTCGGATGGGGCGGTGCAACGTGCTGCGACACCGGCGGCCAACAACGTCAATCTGCTCGTCAATACGGTATTGCTGAACTACATGGCGCTGCACAGCGAACAAGGTCTGTTCGGCAACTTGTTCCCGAATCATGGCCTGGGCAATACGAGCTTGCAGGATAGCCTGACGGCGTTTACGCCGATCGTAAACGGGACGATCGCCAACCCGGTATAACCTACCATCGAGGCGATGCATGCTGGCTGCGGGTGGGGAGCTACTCTCCCTTATGCATAGTCCCCCGAGGGGAGCTCGCTGCGCTGCGCTGTACTTCGGTCGAATACCTCCCCACCCACAGCCAAAGTCAGCATCGTAGAACACAAGTCACACCAGCCGAGCTCGTGTTGGCCTAAAATATCTCTCATGAGTTCTGAGCTTGCCAAGATTCTCGCTTGCCCGCGCTGCGACAAGACACCACTCGATGCGAAGGATGACGGATTCCACTGCCCGGCGTGCAAGGTGGATTTCCAATCGGTTGATGGTATTCCGTGGCTGTTTGCCGAGCCCGAGGCCAGCCTCGGCGAGTGGCGCAACCGCCTGCAGATGTCGTTGCAGCATCTTGGCTTTGATGTCGTCCAACTCGAAGCAGAACTCAAAAACAAGGGCCTTCGGCAACTGACCAGGCGCCGCGTGGAGCGCTACAAAAAGGCACGCGAGCAACACCGCCGCGAACTGCAGAAATTGCTTCAACCACTTGACGTGCAGGCAATGACCGGTAACTACGAGCCCTATCTTGCCTTAAGAACGCGTTTGCCCGTTGACCAGGGCCTCAGCACCTACTACGCCAATGTTCATCGTGACTGGTCGTGGGGCCAAAAGGAAAATGAGGCCTCGATTCGACAGATTCGGGCTGTCACACAAGACAACGCCGACCTGGGCAACACGCTCGTGCTTGGCGCTGGCGCCGGCCGTCTCGCCTATGACATTCACATGCAGTTCAAAGCACCGATGACCGTGGCACTCGACTTCAACCCGATGCTGTTGCTCATTGCAAAGAAAGTCTGCGCCGGCGATCAGATCAAGATGCACGAATTTCCGATTGCGCCGAAGTCGCTCGACGACGATGCCATTTTGCGAACACTGAGTGCGCCCGAAGTTGCGCGCGATGGCTTTGAACTCGTCCTTGGTGACGCGCTTCGTCCGCCGTTCGCCGCGAGCTCATTTGACACGATCGTGACGCCCTGGCTAATCGATATCATCAGCGAAGACCTGCCCGTTTTCGCAGCGCGCATCAATGGCCTTTTGAAGAATGACGGACGCTGGATCAATTTCGGCTCTTTGGCGTTCGCCGCGCCGGAACAATCGCACCGCTACGGCCCCGAAGAAATCAAGGCTATCGTCGCCGAATGCGGTTTTTCGAATCCCTATGTCTCGGAAAAGACGATTCCGTACATGTGTTCGCCGGCGAGTCGCCACGGCCGGCAGGAAAGAGTGTTTACGTTTTCGACCTGCAAGGAACGCAGCGTGGACAGGCCCGCGCGGCATCGAGCCCTGCCAGACTGGATTGTCACGGGCACCGAGCCCGTGCCCCTGACGCAGTCATTCCGTACCCAGGCTATGACGACCCAGATTTACTCATTCATGATGTCGCTGATCGACGGCAAACGCACGATCGACGAGATGGCGGACGTTCTTCACAAGCAAGGCCTCATGACCAAGAAAGAAGCGGTTCCGGCGATTCGAACCTTTCTTACGAAGATGCACGACGACTCACAAAAACAGTCGCACTGACGCCCCGTTACTGGTCGTCGGCTGGCTCTTCTTCGTCGGGCACATCTGGCTCTGCCATCGCATCCTGTTCTGCGCCTATTGCCGCATCGTCGTTTGCTTCACAGCTCCAGCCCAATGCTTTGAGCTTGGTCACAAACTCCTGCGTCTTGGCTTCGCAATAGCCTGCCTCGTTCATAGCACGCCAAAGCACCTGCATCTCGCCAGGCACCTCGGAATCCTTGTAGTAGTGCACCTCGCAGGGGAGGGTTACCCCTGTTTCATAAAGGATCTCAACGCGCCGTTGTAAATCCCCGTACGTACACAGATAGTTCTGGGAGCCTTGTGCAATTGACAAGCCTGGAAGCATCGCCACCAATAACACGGCCAGAATTTTATCGCTCATAACGGCACCTGCATCAAGTAACAATAGTTCGACAAGTATAACAAGGTGGATGCACTACCTGTATCGGACTCATCCGGTCGACTCGCCGATAAAGCGGCCAAGCCTCTCAACAGCGCGGCGACTTTCCGGCATTAGCCCGATAAACATTTGCCAGACGTGCCACATGCCCGGCCAGACGTCGATATCGACCTGGCCACCGCTCGCGCGCATATTTTCGGCGAAGCGCTCCGAATCGCTCAGCAGAATCTCGTCATTGCCAACCTGGATCAGGGTTGGCGGCAATCCCGACGCATCTGCAAACACGGGCGACACAAGCGGATTCATCGGATCCGCGTCGCCGCGATAATGCCGGGCCACTTGCAACACGACGTCCGGGCTGAACCATGGATCCTGACCCACGCGCGTAAGCATCGAGTCACCCTGCGCGGACAGGTCCAGCAAGGGCGATAACAGCACCATGGCGCCCGGCAATGGATCGCCCGCATCTCTGAGCGACAACAGCATTGCCACACTGATCCCGCCGCCGGCCGAATCGCCCGCGACCGCAATGTTGGCAGGCTCGTGGCCTTGCTCCAGCAGCGACCGATACACGCCCACGGCGTCCTCGATCGCGGCTGGAAACGGGTGCTCAGGTGCGAGACGGTATTCCGGTAGCAATGCACGAATACCTGCTTCGCGTGCGAGTTGGCTGACGAACGGCCGATGCGATCTGCAACTGCCCATAACATAGCCGCCGCCATGCCAGTACAACAACAGCCTGTTCTCCGCTGCACCGTCGGGGGTCAGCCACTCAGCGTGCAGGCCGGCAATCGAGTCTTTGCGAACAGCGACGCCCGCTGCCCTCGGCACCATGCCGGCAAAGAAATCGAGGCGCTTGCGGGCGCTCACGACATTGACGCTTGCCGCGTGCACAATTCCCATGTACCAGGACGTTATTTGGCGCAGGAATCGGGCCCGCCAGCTGATCGCAGACGGATTTTGCTCATCGAGCTCGGACATGCGGCTATCATAGACAGGTGAGCATGAAACCAATACAAGAATCCGCAGCGGCGGCGGCACTGCGGACACCCGATGCGCGATTCGAAAACCTGCCTGATTATGATTTCGAAGCGCATTACGCCGACGTCGACGGCCTGCGCATGCATTACGTTGACGAAGGACCGCGAGACGGCCAGCCCGTCCTGCTATTGCACGGCGAGCCAAGCTGGTCATACCTCTATCGGCACATGATTCCGCCGCTGGCCGAGGCAGGATTGCGTGTCATTGCGCCCGATCTGATCGGCTTCGGCAAGTCAGACAAGCCGGCAAAAACAAGCGACTACTCCTACGCCGTTCACGTCGACTGGATGCGGTGCTTCATCGAGTCGCTGGACCTGAGCGATATCACACTGTTCTGCCAGGACTGGGGGTCATTGATCGGATTGCGCGTCGCTGCGGAAAACGAGCATCGATTTGCACGCATCGTCCTTGGTAACGGCGGCTTGCCGACCGGCGACGAGCGCATGCCAGGTGCGTTCCACCTCTGGCGCCTGTTCGCGTTATTCAGCCCGTGGTTTCCAATCGGTCGCATTATCCAGTCCGCGACGATTACCGAGCTGTCTGACGAGGTCGTCGCAGCGTACGACGCGCCGTTCCCGTCCGGGAAATACAAGGCCGCGGCGCGCGCTTTCCCGGCACTGGTCCCGATAACGCGACGCAACCCGGCCAGCGAGCCCAACCGTGCCGCGTGGGAAGTATTCAAGCGTTGGGAAAAACCGTTCCTCACGACCTTCAGCAACCGCGACCCAATCACACGTGGTGGCCAGGCTAGGTGGCAGGAAAACGTCCCGGGCGCCCAGGGACAGGTTCATGTGAAAATCCTGAACGCCGGCCATTTTCTCCAGGAGGACAAGGGGGAGGATCTGGCGGCTATTTTGATTGATTTTATTGAGCTGTAGGAGCTGCGCTTGCGCTGCGATTTCGCGCTTGCTAAGCAGCGCTCCTACAGTTACTTCTCCAGCTACTTCAGCTTTTCGGTCACGTCCCGCCCGCAACTACGATCCGATACGAACGTTAGCAGCGCTCCTACAGTTACTTCTCCAGGTACTGCAGCTTTTCGGTCACGTCGCGCCCGCAACTACGATCCGATATGAACGTTAGCAGCGCTCCTACAGTTACTTCTCCAGGTACTGCAGCTTGTCGGTCACGTCGCGCCACTCGTCCGCGTCGTCGGGCGGATCCTTCATTTCGGTGATGACCGGCCAGTCCTGCGAGAGCTCGGCGTTGAGTTCGAGGAATTTCTGCTGGCCCTCGGGTAACTCGTCCTCGGAATAGATCGCCTCAACCGGGCACTCGGGTTCGCACAAGGTGCAGTCGATGCACTCGTCCGGATCAATGACGAGAAAGTTCGGCCCTTCGTGGAAGCAATCCACGGGGCAGACTTCGACACAGTCTGTCAGTTTGCACTTGATGCAGGCTTCAGTAACAACGAAGGTCATCGATCGAACCAATTATTTCCGGAGCGCGTACGCTATGCGATGTTGCGCTGCAGTTCAACCACGCGAGTAAAAGGTGTCAGATTTATTTTTTGAAAATAAATCTGACACCTTTTACTCCAGGAGTTTCCAGCGACCGGTTTCCAGTGTCGTGGCCAGGTCGGCCTCGAGCTTGATGAGATGCGCCTGCAAGGATCGCTCTGCCCAGGAATAAAGTTCTTCGGAGATGTCGGTATATACGATCGGCACCAGCTGGCGCGTCGTTAGATGTGGATGCTTTTTGACGGCCGCAAGTACTTTTGCTTCTCGCTCCAGCCGGTGCTCAATAATCCAGTCGATGACGCCGCCGGGATCGTCGATTAAGTCACCGTGTCCGGGCAACAACGCGCGGGGTCGAAGCGCTTTCACCTTTTCGAGTGACTCAAGGTAATGCGCCATATCGCCATCAGGCGGATTGATGACGACCGTGGATCCCTCAATAATATGATCGCCCGTGAACAGCCAGTCGGTCTTGATGTGTCGATAACACAAATGATTTGACGCGTGGCCGGGTGTATGGATGGCCTCGATGACAAATTCATCCGTCTCCAGTTTGTCGCCGTCGGCCAGGACGCGGTCCGGCGCAAAAGTCGTGTCCTGAAGCTCGCCGTCCGGCGCAACCATGCCGAGCACCTCGGCCTTGGTAATCCTGGCCAGCGACCTAACGCCGGGAGAGTGGTCCGGGTGCGTATGAGTAACGAGTATCCAGCGGATATTGCCACCCGCTTTTTTGAGAATATCTGCCGTATGTTCCGGCTTGTGGGGGCCCGGATCGAGCACGGCGATATCGTTCTTGCCGAACATATAGGTGTTCGTGCCCGGGCCGGTCATTCTTGACGGGTTCGGTGCAATAAGGCGCCGCACGCCGGGTGCAAGCTCGGCGTACACAGGCATGTCGGAGCCGGCGATATTCATTGCGTCGCACCCGGTCTGACTGGCCGAATCGCCTCGACACCTTGCGTCTCACAGGCGCGCGCCCAACCGACGAGTTCGCCCAGGCTTTGGTGCCCGGCAAGGCTCTCCAGTGTTTTTCGCGTCGGATAATGCAGTGTCATCGATCCGTCTTTCCCTGCCTGTAGCGCATCTTGCGCTGAAATCCATGCCGAATTCGTCAGCTCACGCTCATCGTGGCGCGCGATCTGACCGTCAGGCAGTTCAGCCACGAAAAATCGCGTTGTGTATCGCTTTGGCAAATGCTCGGGCGTTATCCAGTGACTGAAATAATGCAGCTGATCACACAGCATACAGGCATCGCAGCCGCGAACGAATTCCGACCAGGACTGCGACTCATTGTTAAGGCCTTCTCGCACGGCCGCAAGGTCGTCGACGGGTCTCGCCTGCGTTGCCAGCAGTATGCCGGTTTCTTCAAAGAGCTCGCGGATGGCCGCCACGTAGAAATCCAGCCCGCCCGACTCGATGCCCAGAACCCGGTTCGCATCTGCGGCGCTGCGACCAGCGCAATATTCGTGAACCTCGGCGTCGGCATCATCCAGGACCCCGCCGGGAAACGCATGGGCAGCTCCAAACGCCGACCGGGCGTGACGTTGCACCATAAACAGTTCCGGCGCCGAGGCCGACTCGCGAGCGAGCAGAACTGTCGCCGATGGCCGCGGAATGGAAATGTCAGTCAAGGTGTCATTTTTCCTGCTCGAGACTCTCGACATGGGCTTTGAGCAAGGCGAGCGCCTCGCCAATCACATAATCGACCGGAACAGCCACCCCGTCGAGCCCGCCGGGCCGATATCCGCCCACAGCATAGGTGAATTTGACCCGCGTACTTTGTCCGGCGTCGAAAAACTCCCATGTCATGCTGCCGCTTACACCCATGAGCCCCAGCGGGCCGAGGCCGCCGCTCATGCGCAGCATGCTATTGCTGCTCACTGACGTCACAACAAGATGCACGACGCCGTTGTTGCCACCCAGGTCTTCGCAAAAGCAGCCGAGCGGCCTGGCTTCGATACTCATGCGAGACGCATCGCCCGAAATCGTGTGATCGTCGTGCCACCACTGCCCGACCTCGTGAATCGCGGCCTGCCAAACGCGCCCGCGGTGGGCGTCAATAACAAGCTCGTGCTCGATCATAAAGCCGCCCGGGCTCGCGCCCGTGACATCTGCATGCGCAGTGATTGAGAGCAGACTCAAGATGAGTGCTGCGAATAAAGCCTGCATCGATATCCCCTGTTGCCGAGATAAATTTGGCAATAGTGAGAGCTTAAACCCTGCAGCGCCGGAGAAGAACATTGAGTCCGGCAAAAATTCGAGCCTCAAGGCGCTTGAAAAACAGAATTCAGCCGTTATCTTGAATTGATGACTGATGATTGGCGAGTTGTGTTCGAGAGCCGCAATCGAGCCGCCTGTTCCGACCGCGCCCTCGTCCTTGCGGCCATCGAAATTCCACACGAGCTCGTACAGGACCAGGGCGGCTGCGCGCTCGTCGTACCGGCCGAATTCTCCGGCGCCGCCAGTGACGAATTGCGCCTCTATGATGAGGAAAATCCGCCGGCCATTCCCAAGCCGCCCGTGGTAGTGCCTAGCCACGACGCGTTGCCCGGCATATTCGCGTACACGCTCGTCGTCTGCATCGTCGCATGGCTGGCAGGCACTGCCGCATTCGGCGAGAATTGGCTGGCGGCAGGACGCGTGGACGGCGAATCGATCCGCGCGGGCGAGTGGTGGCGCCTGATCACTGCATTGACGCTTCATGGAAGCGTCAAGCACCTTGCCGGCAACCTGGTCTTTGGTGTCGTGTTCGGCTTGTTTGCCGGGCGCCTGCTCGGCTCCGGGCTTGCGTGGTTCGCCATTGTCGTTACCGGCGGTGTCGGCAACCTGCTCAATACGTTTCTGCTCGAATCCGCGCATCGGTCGATCGGCGCATCAACGGCGGTCTTTGCCGCACTTGGACTCGTCGCCGGCTACGTGTGGCGCGCGAAACTGGTGTCTCAGGAACGCTGGTCGTATCGCTTCGGCCCCATAGTTGGCGGGCTGGCCTTGCTAATGTATACCGGGACCGGTGATGCCAATACGGATGTCGGCGCGCATTTGATGGGCTTCCTGAGTGGTTTTGGCGGCGGCATGCTGATGACACGATTTGCAGGCACATTTGCGTCGTCCCGCGCGCAGTGGGCATTCGGGTTCGCGACGATCGCACTCATCACGCTGGCGTGGGTGATCGGCTTGTCTCGCCATCCGGCGGTTCCAATCATGTAATATTCCGGCGGGAAGCACTCGAAAGGCAAAGCAGCCGTACCGAATCTTCCGTTTTCGGCTCGGCATCGAGGGCATTTCCGATCAACAACTTACTTTTGTACGCCATCGTCGTCTTGATTTGGGGCTCGACGTGGGCGGCTATTCCGTACCAACTCGGTGTCGTCGCCGAAGAGGTATCGGTCGGCTATCGATTCGGCATTGCCGCGGTCGTGTTGTACCTCTATGCATTGGCATCACAGCGCAGACTTGCCCTGCCCGTTCACACGATTCCTTTCATTTTGCTGCAAGGCGCTTTGCTGTTTTGCATCAACTACTTTTTCGTCTACTACGGTACCGCACGAATCACTTCCGGGCTTGTCGCCGTGGTATTTACCATGATCCTGCCCTTGAACGCCGCTTTCGAAAGAGTGTTTTTTGGAACGCGCATCGATCGCCGACTTGCCGTAGCCGCTGTCCTGGGAATTTCCGGCATTGTCATGATTTTTTGGCCCGAGGTGTCGAGCCTGAGTCTCGAAGACCGAACGGTTGCCGGCATCGGACTGGTCTTGATCGGTACGACCATCGCCTCCCTCGGCAACATGTGCGCAGTACTCAACACGCGTCGCGAGCTGCCGGTCATTGCCGTGAACGCCCATGCGATGGCGTTTGCTTCAGCCCTGGCACTGCTTTTGTCTGCGCTGCTCGGACGCGAATTCGCGTTTTCTGCGACAACGGCTTACATCGCGTCGTTGTTGTACCTGGCCGTGTTTGGGTCTGCCGTGGCATTTGGCTGTTACCTGGCGTTGCTACGACGCATCGGATCGGCCCGCGCCGCATATAGCAGCTTGCTCTTCCCGGTGGTTGCTTTGGTCATTTCGACGGTATTCGAGGGCTATCGCTGGACGCCGGTCGCCGCAGCCGGCATTTTTCTGACATTGGCCGGCAATTGGCTAGTCCTCAGCAGCCGGTCGAAAAACACGAACAGCAACAATAAAGAAGAGTCAAAAAGGGCCACAATCGTCGCCGAGTGACTCAGTCAGCGACGTCCGGCTCGATAAAACACCACTTGAGATTCGGCACGCGTTCCTTGAGTTCCCGTTCAAGCGCATTGATGGCGGCCACAGCCACATCCACCCTCATGTCACCGCGCATTTTGATCTTGGCCGCCAGCATCGTGTCGGGCCCGAACTGGACGGTGATGGTATTGAATACGTATTCGATCTCCTCCTGTTCGCGGATGATTTCGTCGATGACCGCCCGAATTTCGGGATCGGCCGAGCGCCCGAGCAACAGCGAACGAATCCGCATGCCGACGAAAATCGAAATTACGATCAAAATCACACCAATGCAGACCGAACCCAGCGCGTCATACATCGGGTTGCCCGTAAAATACGCGAGGATGAGGAAAATAAGCGCAAACATCAGGCCGAGTTGCGCGCCAATATCCTCCCCCAATACGA
>Ga0255058_10002438_pt1 | contig 10255 bp, 9 predicted proteins | sample Cases_109_9_MG_FD_188637 | JGI IMG/M metagenome (GOLD analysis project Ga0255058, IMG submission 188637) | Seawater microbial communities from Amundsen Gulf, Northwest Territories, Canada - Cases_109_9 | ecosystem: Environmental > Aquatic > Marine > Gulf | place: Canada: Northwest Territories... | reverse complement strand
TCGAGACGCAGCGGGTCTATGGCGCTGTTGTCACCTATGAATCGGGTGTTCGAGTTTTCCGGCCGATTCCGCCGACCCAGCATATGATCATCAACCCAGATGGCCAGGCCCCATTACTCTTGGGGATCATTGGCAAAAACGGCGTTCGTAGGTAGCGCTGCTCCGGGCGTAATCAACCAGCAGGCGGTGGGTCCGGGCCTCCCTCGACGCCGCGGCATACAAACCATACCCGCCTTAGATCAATCCAGCCGGCGGTGTGATGGTTGAGAAGCGGAAGCGACAACGCTAGAGCAAGATCGTGCTTGATGGAATCACTCACCAAGCCCAGAAGGTTCCCGGCAGATAAGTGAATCTTGCTCTAGGGTCTGGACCCTAAATCAAAAGTGTAGAGACTGATTCACGTTTCACTTGGACACAATTTGCGCTTCCAAGTGAAACGATCAGGCTCTAGGGAACAGTGAAACGCGATCGTGCGCGTCTCGCCACCCGAGCCCTTTCTATGCCCCGCTATCGAATTTGCATCGAATATGACGGCACACCGTTCGTTGGCTGGCAGCGCCAGGCGCAGGGCCAATCGGTTCAAGGGGCGATCGAGGGCGCCATCCAAAAGTTCTGCGGAGAAGCTGTCCCCCTGCACGGCGCTGGCCGCACCGATGCTGGGGTGCACGCGCTGGGTCAGGTTGCGCACTTGGATCTTTCCAAGAACTGGGAGCCGTTCCGCGTTCGCGAAGCGCTAAACTTTCATCTCAAGCCTGCGCCGATCGCCGTTCTTGCTTGTGAAGTGGTTTCAGATGATTTCAACGCGCGCTACAGCGCTACAGCGCGCCACTATCGCTATCGTATCCTGTGCCGCCGCGCACCGCCCATACTCGATCGCGACCGCGTGTGGTGGTTGCCTATCTCGTCGCTCGATTATGAAGCGATGGGTGCCGCAGCACAGCTTCTCCTCGGTCGCCACGACTTTACAACGTTTCGCGCTGTCGGATGCCAGGCAAAGTCGCCATTGCGTACGCTCGACCGGCTCGATGTCACGAAGTGTGGCGAGGAGATTCACATAGAATCCTCCGCGCGATCCTTCCTGCACAACCAGGTTCGGTCCATTGTCGGCAGCTTAAAGCTCGTCGGCGAGGCTAAGTGGGATGCGCGGGACCTGGGAGCGGCGCTGCTGGCACGAGATCGTGCAGCGTGCGGGCCGGTGGCGCCAGCCTCTGGCCTCTATCTCGTACGCGTCGACTACGGGCAGCCGATCACGACGAGCGAGGAGATCGCCGAAGACGATGATTGAGCCGAGTGGCCGAGCTTCACTGGACCATCGACAGGAATTCTTGCCGCGTGGGCGCGCTGTCGCGGAACACGCCAAGCATACGGCTCGTCACCAGATCGGCACCTGGCTTCATGATGCCGCGTGCCGTCATGCAATAATGCTCCGCCTTGATGATGACGCCGACGCCCTGCGGCTGCAAAACCTTGTCGATCGCGTTGGCGATCTGAGCCGTCATCTTCTCCTGAATCTGCAAACGCTTGGCGTAGACCTCAACGATGCGGGCCAACTTGGAGATGCCGACAACGCGGCCGTTGGGAATATATGCAACCCATGCGCGGCCAATGATTGGCGCGATGTGATGCTCGCAGTGGCTCTCGAAGCGGATGCCGCGCAGTACGATCATCTCATCGTAGCCTTCGGTTTCCTCGAAGGTCGTAGAGAGGATCTTCTCGGGGTCTTCGTTGTAGCCGCGGAAATATTCCTCATAGGCGCGAGCCAGCCGGGCAGGTGTATTGAGGAGCCCATCGCGGTCCGGGTTGTCACCGGTCCAGCGAATAATGGTGCGGAATGCCGCTTCGACTTCTGTACGGCTGGGACGGACGACTTGGTCCATGGGTAGGTCTTTGTGCTGTGCTTTCAAGAGAGTCATGCCTTTTGTTCTTGGCGCCTTATACGTTATTTGCCCGGCTCTGCCGATAGCTAGGCCGAGCCGCGGTTTCCGGAGACTTAACCTTGCGCCGCTCCGCTCGGGGCCTTCCGACTATATGGGCGTTGCCGTCCGGCTTGGAAGACTGGCGGCAACACCGACGCTTGCCCTTATGGAGTCTTTTGAAGGCTTAAGGTTCCCTCAAAAATTTGTGAGCCCTTCGCGACCGAGATCGGCAAAAGCCGCCCAGAAGCGACTTGATAGCTGGCAATGCCCACTCGCGGATAGTCGGGACGCTGCGGCCTTTGCGACGAGCCGCCGCAGGATCGCTTGAACTGCGTCAAGGCGCAATTCGGGCGCATCTCGCACAATGATTGCCAGCAGGGTAGCACTCCCGAAAGGGTAACGTATCCCAGCCACATCGTAACGAGCCGGGTTCGGCGCCGCATGGACATGGAAGAGACGGCCGAAGATGGAGGAAAAACCAATGAGCGAACGGCGCTCCGTAGACGTACCCATCGGCACACCCAAGAGCCGCGACGCGCAGGAGGCGTGTGTGGCCGCCGTTGGCTTCAAATGCGATCTTCTGTGGGCGCAGCTGGACGCGCTACAGGATGCTTATGCGGAGGAGGGGCACATCCCACCAGGAGCATTCGTTCCACAGGTCAAATAAGCACGAAGCCCGAAGGACGGGGGTGATTGGCCGAGCCTAATCGCCCGGCATTCAGCATGTCGCGCGCTTCCGGTGAGGATGGCAGGGACAGCTTCTCCGTTAGGACGGCTGTGAAGTGGCCCTAGTTTTTACCAACTCGCTTGATGGTTGGCACCGTGGTTTCGTCGGAAGACTTCAACGACACATTCACCCCGCCCCACGGGAGGCTCTTTTTCGTATCGACGACGATTTCAGCGGATTTTACGCAGACAGCAATCCGGCCTGGAGAAAACTTCTGCTTTATTTCAAAGGTTGCATCGTTGTCCCGGATTGTGACATTCGCTTCGCCTTCGGCAAGTTTCTCTAGCTGGGCTTTTCCACCGAGCTTGGCAATGTCCTTGTGTTTCAGCCGGTAGCTCACCGCGCCCGCCTTCACGGTCTCGCGCACGAGGAAATACTTGCTCCCCCGTTTAGCGGTGATGTTTGACCTGAACCAGTCGACGATGTGGTCGGCGAGCGTATCGTCGATAACCTCGCCCATCATGTCCTCGACGGTAATGTCAACCGAGATCTCCTTATTGAAGTCGGCCGAACCACTGGAAGACAGACCGGGCAGCGCCTTCTGAAGAAGGCTGTATGACAGACCCACAGACGACGCCTGCTTGTCGCTCAGGGTGTAGTTGGAGATGGGCACGTCTTTTCGATACCCGCCCAAAGCCATTATTTGGGGTTCGGTGCTGAAATCCTTCACTCGGTAATATGTGCCGTTTTTGTCAAGACGGTAGATGGATCCGGCGGGATCAAATCCATTCGGGACCAGAGGACATTGATAGCCCTTTGGCAGACCAGGAACGAAATCCGGCGGGTTGGGAGGGGTTATGGTTCCGGTCGCCAGCGTTTCTGCGCAGCCGGCGAGCGCCAGGACCGCAACTGAGAGGCCAGCAAACGATGGGTATTTTCCCATCTCTCTTTAGCAACGCGATTCGTGCTGGGTGGCAACTCAGTATGCCTCGTAATCCCCAGCACATTTGTTCGAGGCGCTCGGGCGCCGGTGCCTCAACCTCATTGCGGCAGCGACATCTTTCCGCTTGATGGGACGCTGAGGTCCTTCGATTGTTTGGTGTCGATTTGCGAAAGGCGTGTTTCCGCGCGCCCCTATTGTTGCCAGGGGCGCGCGCTTATCAATCAAGCCCACCACTGCGCCAACGCGCTGAGGACTTGCAGCGGCGGCAAATGCGCTCGCCAGACCAGGTGCTCGGAAACGTGGTTAAGCACATCAAGCATTTCCTGACCTTTTCTTCGTTCAGGAGCTGCATATCGCCGTCCCCGCACTCCTCCCGTGCGTCCGTGCGCTCCGCCTCAGAGCTGCTGTGGCGCTGCAGAAAGGTGTCCACCTTGTCCATAATCCTCCATCCTTAACTCGTAACCAATCCGGTCGTGGGCGGCCCCATGACATCCCGCCCATGACATTCCACCCATGACATCCCGCACTTCTCGTTAGAAGAAACGGGGCAAGGGCACGCGTCGCGGCGTTCGCGCCAAAGCACTCTCAATGTCTGGAGGCAGCTGGCTCAATCGTGCGTTCAATCGAACGTTCACGAGATCCATCGAACGACGAGATAGTACCTAAGCTAAAAATGTCGAATTTTCAAGGAGTAGTACGCTAGGCCGTGCCGGCGACTGAACGCTGGTCAGTCTGAAGCTGCCGCGCGAGGCCATTTTTGCAAGAAATAGCTTGAAGTGCCGCGGCAATCGCTGCGCCCCTGGGCGTCCCGATGCCCCTTACTGAGCGCCCGCCACAAAGCTGACAAGGTCCCGGGCGCATTGAGTTTGAGGTCGGATCTTTGTGATGTCATAACGCCGCACGGGGGCAGAGTTAACGCATGCGGGTGTTGCTAAGGGGCGGTTTCTCTTTCCTCATTGCTGCGTCCTTTATGGTCGTCGCAAGTGCCTCCAGAGCCGATGAGCTGCTGGTAATGCCATATTCGTGTTCCGTCTCTGGCGGCGAACCGGTGCTTATCCCGTCAGCGGATAAAGGTTACCGCATCATTGGTGGACGCGAGCAGCGAGAATTTTCGGCGTGTTCTCCGGCCGACCCGACGAAATGCCGCAGCTGGACGGTCCATCGCTTTGACATCGATTGCAGCGGGGCACGGGTGCCTTGGACGGCTGTGGTCGCAGCTGCCGACGGACATCGGCGCGCCCGGTTCGAGGGCGGCCGTCTGCTTGTAAGGATGCCATGGACGTGGGCCCTGCCGCAGGGCGATCCATGTGCGCGGCTATCTGAGTTCGATCGACGGCGGCCGCGCTTTCGCAGGCTTGCGCGCAGATGTGGATTCCGAAAAGCGCGCGCTCCCGATTCCATCGTGGAGATGCCACAAGGTTTCGCGCCGAAGTTTGGGATCGACGCCATCTTCGTAGCCGGGGTTCCGCCACAAGCACCCAGTGTCTCCGTCGCGGACCCAGCTGCGGCGGTACCAAGGGTCGCCCCTGAAGAGGTGCGCATCGAAACGCCTCCCCTACCTCCGCGCCTTTCTTTGTCGCAACGCCGAGCGGCGACCAAGGACACGCCAACAGATGCCCTGCCGGCTAACGCACAGGCTAAGGCTCCTGCAGAATCGCGACCGGCGGATGTGAAGGCTGCTTCCGTCTCGGCAGGAAGTCCAGCGTCCCCGACCATCATAAATCGGCGAGATTCCGACGCTGGCGACACACCGGTGCGAGCACGCACGGATTTGGATCCCGATGAAACAGCGTCGCTTGCTGCTGCGGACGTCGCCACCGCCAAATCCGATGACGGCGAAACACTGGCAATGGTGCAGTCGGCTCCCGCGGAGAACGAGCAGACAACACAAGCCTCGCAAAATCAAAGCGAGGCCAGCGCAAGCGGTCTGGTAGCCTATTTGCGCGATCCTATGACGGTGGCCATTTCTGCCCTCGCGCTACTCTCCGCCATTTTGATTGCAGGCTTTGTGCTCATGCGCCGGCATGACGCGTCGCAGGCGCGTGTTGTGACGTCACGCGATATTGGCTCGGTTTGGCTGGACGAAAGCCGTGGACGTGTGGACGCGTCCTCAGCGTTGATCGTTACGAAGGAAAATGGGGCGCGGCCAGAGCGGTCGGCGCCAGCAAGAATCTCTACCCCGAGTTGGGGAGATACCGTCCCGCAAACCCGCGAAGATGCACTGCGGGTCTTAGGGGTCGGGGTCTCATACGATGCCAATCAGACGGCGATCAAAAAGGTCGTCGACGGCCTGCGCATGAGCTGGCACCCCGATCATGCTGAGGGTGAGGACGATCGGCGCGTTCGCGAGCTGCGCCTAAAGCAAATCAATGTAGCCTGGGAAATCATCTCAGAGGCGCGCGCTGAACAACGCGCGTAGCTTTGCGTGCGCCCGATGAGGCCGTGCAAATAGCCGCATAGTTCTAGGGTTTGGCTGGTGCTGCCGGAGGGGATTGAACTCTCGACCTCTCCCTTACCAAGGGAGTGCTCTACCACTGAGCTACGGCAGCGAATTGGGCGATCTAGACCCTGATCGGGTCACTTGGATGCACTTGGCTTTTCCAAGTGAAACGTGAATCAGTTTCTACACTTTTGATTTAGAGCAAGATTCACGTTCTTGGCGGATACCTTCCTGGCTTGGCGAGCGATTCCATCAAGAACGATCTTGCTCTAGGGCGCGTGGACGCAAAGCCTGCGTGCTTGTCGCGAAGCGCGGGGACACTGCCACAAGGCCCTGGAGGGGGCAAGCCGCACAGCGAGTTGAACGCAGCGGCCGGAGGCGGAGCTTGGGGCCGATCTCAGGCGCCCCAGGCCTCGAACGCAGCGCGCGCTTCCCTTGCGAGCACAAACGGCTGCACCCATTCCCAACTCCAACAAGCGGCATACGATACGCGCTCAGGTTCGCGCGGTGAGCAGGCCGTAGATCCAGCCCATTGCCGCACCGAAGCCTGCAAGGATCAAAAGGACAGAGCCCAGCAGTTGCGGATCGAAGCCGAAAAACAGCGGGAACCGGCCCGTGATGAGCGGCACCAGGATGAAGACGCCCAGTATGGCGGGGCCAAGGATGCCAAAAATCAAACCCTTAACCGTCAGATTGCCACCGGGGATCTTGTCGCTAATCAGCGCAAAGAGAACCCCCCACAGGCCACCCCAGAACCCATCGCTGACGATTTGCGGTACCCCTGTCATCGCAGCGGGCGTCGTCGACCAAGGGACGCGCGGAAAGATGCCGCCGGTGTAGAGAATGAAATTGATGATCTCGTGTGCGGTCACGACTGCGATGACACCGGCAACGAAACCCAGAACTAACTTCTTCAGTGAGATACCGTTCACAGTGTCCTCCTCTACTCTTTTGTGGCACAAACGGGCCGCAGCGATTGTACGCCAAGCGATCTAGCCGCTCTTCAGCATAGTTGCCAGCCGCTCCATCGTGGCCCTGCTCGCCCTAGCCTTGCGGCCAACCCTACACCAACATTCGACCTGGACCACTCGGGTGGGGCCCGATCAATTCACATGACCGCTGGCCATATTGCCCTCCGCGAATCGGGCCCCAATCAAAAGCACGCGTTCGAAGATGCTCTGGCACAAGTGGGGTGTCCCGATCACCGGCCATGCTGGGAGCATGTCTTCGACATGAGCGGATCTGCACTACGTGCTGTTCGTGCTTTCCAATCGTCACATCATGCAGGTTACCCGGCGCGATTTCGTTCACGCCGTCAGCGCGGCAGGTTCTTTGTAGCGCTCAACGTGCGCCATGATCAGATTTTGTCCTAAGATATAAGATGCTGAATCTAATATCTGAATCCGGAAACGAAAGTTCCAACTCACTCAATTGTTGGGGCAATGCGGGCTGATGAAAGATTTCGACCTGTTTGATCTAGATCAAATCTGATATAGGTCGGAATTGTTGTGCTACCTGTCGCGGTGGACGCGACTGTGAGCCAACCAAAGTGCTCGGCGCCAACGTTGCGCCACGATCACTGGGGCGAGCGAGTTGGGAGGCGCGCTCATGGCTATCGAAAAAACCGCCGCCGACGATGACGGAAACATCGATCGACCGATTGTGGTTCGCACGATTGGCGCTGCCGATCTCAAAGACGCTTTGGTCAAGGGCTTCGACGACTTCAAAGCGATGCCGACCTTCGCTTTGTTTCTCGTCATTATCTATCCCATAATCGGTCTTGTTTTATTCAGAGTTGTTTTCGGACACGATTTGTTGCCGTTAGCCTTCCCCCTCATCGCCGGATTCACGCTGCTCGGCCCCCTTGCCGCGATCGGTCTGTACCAAATGAGCCGACTTCGCGAGCAGGGTCTAGGTGTCAGCTTGGAGGCCTTGAAATTGCACCGACATGCGTCTATCGGCGCCATCGTGACGCTCGGCATCGTGCTACTGGCGATCTTCTTCGCCTGGTTGGTCACAGCCCAGGCCATCTACCATCTCATCTTCGGCAACGCAGTGCCGGCATCGATTGCCGAGTTCGCACGCCAGGTGTTCACGACGTCCGCCGGCTGGACACTGATATTCGTGGGCTGCGGCGTCGGCTTTGTGTTCGCCACCGTGGTGTTGACCATCAGCGTGATGTCCTTTCCGATGCTTCTAGACAAGAACGTCGACGCCGCGACAGCGGTTCGGACGTCTGTAAGGGCGGTGTTGGCGAACCCGATGACGATGGCAATGTGGGGCCTTGTCGTCGCCGGCGGTCTGGTGATCGGCAGCCTGCCGTTTCTGATCGGCCTCGCCATCGTTCTGCCGGTGCTCGGTCATTCGACCTGGCATTTGTACCGTAAGGTCGTGGAGTGCTGATCGGTGTCTGATCGTCCAGTGGCAATCGTTCATTGGGGCAAGTGAGGAAGAGGAAATGGTTGTAGCACTCGTACTGGTTCTGTTGGTCGTGGCCTCAGTGCTATTTCACCTATATAGCCCATGGTGGTTTTCCCCCCTCGCCTCAAATTGGGGTTACATGGATACGACAATCAACATCACATTCTGGATTACCGGTGTGGTGTACATCGCCATTATTTTGTTTGTGGCCTATTGCGTGTTTCGCTTTCGCCATAGGGAGGGAATAAAAGCAGCCTACGAGCCCGAAAACAACAAGCTGGAGTTGTGGCTCACCATAGGTACCGCGGTGGCCGTGGCGGCCCTGCTGACGCCCGGCCTGATCGTTTGGTACGATTTCGTTACGGTCCCGAAAGATGCCACAAATGTCGAGGTTGTTGGCCAGCAGTGGTCGTGGAACTACCGCCTGCCCGGCAAGGACGGCGTGTTAGGCAAGTCCGATACGCGGAACGTCAGTTCTGACAACCCACTCGGTATCGATACGAAGGATCCGAGTGCGCTGGACGACATCGTGATCGAAGCCGACGCATTACACCTCCCCGTCGGTAAGCCGGTCAAGATGTTGCTCCGTTCCATAGACGTGCTGCATGACTTCTATGTCCCCCAGTTCCGGGCCAAGATGGATATTATTCCTGGCTCGGTCACCTATTTCTGGTTTATTCCAACCCGAACCGGGACTTACGAGGTCCTGTGCGCTGAATTGTGCGGCGTTGGGCACCATACCATGCGCGGCACAGTCATCGTGGATGAGGAGAGCGCCTATCAGGCGTGGTTGAAAGAGCAACAGACGTTTCAGCAATTGTCCGCTCAAGCCGCGAAGGGACACGAGGGCAAATTAGATCTGGCCTCAGGAGGGAAGAAGCCGGGTTTCACAGAATGAGTATCTGAACCATGAGACCGCAAGCAATAGCTCGTAACGAAAACAGGCGAGGAGAGTATTTCGATGGCTGATGTCACACCCGGCGCAGTTGGCTATGTTGCGCCTGCAGAAGTCAAAGAAGTAGAACTTTACCATCCGAAAAGCTGGGTGACGAAGTATGTATTTAGCCAGGACGCAAAAGTAATCGCCATCCAGTATTCGTTTACGGCGATCGCAATCGGACTGGTGGCACTTGTGTTGTCCTGGGTGATGCGGCTGCAATTGGGGTTCCCGGATACATTCTCGTTTATCGATCCGAGCCAATACTATCAGTTTATCACGATGCACGGCATGATCATGGTGATCTACCTTCTCACGGCGCTGTTCCTGGGGGGCTTTGGCAATTACTTCATCCCACTGATGGTGGGTGCCAGAGATATGGTATTTCCCTATGTCAACATGCTGAGTTATTGGATCTATCTGCTGGCAGTGTTGGTGCTGGTGGCGAGTTTCTTCATGCCGGGCGGGTCCACAGGTGCCGGGTGGACCCTGTATCCGCCTCAGGCCATTCTCGCCGGTACTCCGGGGCACGAGTGGGGCATTATTTTAATGCTCAGCTCTCTGGCTTTATTCATCGTCGGATTCACCATGGGTGGTTTGAACTATGTGGTGACGGTGTTGCAAGGGCGAACGCGCGGGATGACGCTGATGCGTATGCCCCTCACGATTTGGGGCATCTTTATGGCTACAGTCCTGGCGCTGCTGGCCTTCCCCGCTTTGTTGGTCGGCGCCGTGATGATGTTGTTGGACCGAACCTTGGGGACCAGCTTCTTCATGCCGTCCATCGTCGAGTTCGGCGAACAGCTTCAATATGGAGGCGGCAGCCCAATTTTATTCCAGCACCTGTTCTGGTTTTTCGGCCATCCCGAGGTCTATATCGTCGCCCTGCCGGCTTTCGGGATCGTTTCTGACCTGATCAGTTGTCATGCGA
>Ga0255058_10002437_pt1 | contig 10257 bp, 8 predicted proteins | sample Cases_109_9_MG_FD_188637 | JGI IMG/M metagenome (GOLD analysis project Ga0255058, IMG submission 188637) | Seawater microbial communities from Amundsen Gulf, Northwest Territories, Canada - Cases_109_9 | ecosystem: Environmental > Aquatic > Marine > Gulf | place: Canada: Northwest Territories... | reverse complement strand
AAGGGGATTAAATACTGTTGTTTTTGATAAAAAAAAGGCTGCCGAATCTTCTACTCAGAGTACTGGTATTTTCGTAAAAGAAATTGCCGATCAAATTGATTTGCCTTCACACCTTACCCGCAAGATGCATGGAGTGCGTCTGTATAGTCCAAGCTTAAACTATATAGATTTAGTCTCTCCAGGTTATTATTTTTTAGCTACAGATACTTGTCAGGTACTTAAATGGCTTGCCGATCAGGCCAGGGACAGCGGTTGCGAACTGAGATTAGGACAAAATGTCACTCAGGCTTATATAAAAGATTCACAAATAGTGCTGCCAAACCAACAAACAACATGTTCATATCTTGTGGGAGCAGACGGCGCAAGGTCAAGAACGGCTAAACTCTTTGGTTTAGGACAAAACAAGCAATTGCTGCTGGGGATCGAATATGAAGTGGAGGGACTGCAAAATTTAGACGGAGATTTTCTCCACGTTTTCTTAGATTCAAAACTTGCGCCCGTCTACATTGCCTGGGTCGTTCCAGGTGTAAATTTAACGCAGGTTGGCCTTGCTTCTAAATATCCCAGAAAACCAAACATAAAGAAATTTTATAATATAATAGAAAAAAGATTTGGCGGTAAAAATACCAGGATTCGGCGCAGAAGAGGAGGCTTTATACCATGCGGCGGTACAGTAAAACCATTTACCAGGAATAATATTTGTTTATTGGGTGATGCCGCCGGCATGGTTTCTCCCATGACAGCAGGAGGAATTCATCCTGCAATTGAAATAGGAAGACTGCTCGGAATTGCAGTAAGCGATTACCTGCAGGACAGAGGTTTTCGCCCAGAAAATGAGATCAGCAAACATATCCCTTCTTATTTCGTAAAACAGGGACTCAGACAATTTTTTGATATTTTAACCCCTCCGAATTTTTTATTTAATTTCATGATAAGTAATTCCCTATTCAGAAAAACGGCTCAATTAATATTTTTCCATCACAGAGGACTGCTCTCTAAAAAAGCCTGGAACGAAATATTAGGTAAAAACAAATAATTGAACTGAATTTGTGTTTAATAGAAACTATTTATATATTGGCTAAACAGTTTTTAAATATTCATGCACAAAGTTAACAGTAATGGATCCTTGCCCTACTGCAGAAGCTACTCGTCTGACTACGCCATGACGTACATCGCCAGCCGCAAATATACCCGGAATACTCGTTTCCATTAAGTATGGATCGCGTTTTAATCGCCAATTTTTGGGACGCTTTTCATTCTGAATTAGGTCAGGACCTGTAAGTATAAAACCGGCCTCACTAAGCTCCAAAACTCCTTTAACCATTTCCGTATGAGGAACCGCACCAATGAATAAAAACATGGCTGGGGTTTTTATAGCATCTGTTTTGCCTGTTTCACTATTTCTAATTGTAATGCTTTGTAATCTGTCTTTCCCATGAACTTCGATAACCTCGGTCTTAGATAATATTTCAATATTAGAAGTACTATTTATTTGGTCAATAAGATACTGAGACATACTTTTTGAAAGACTGCTTCTTACCAGCATTGTCACTTTGCTTGCATATCCTGAAAAAAACATAGCACCCTGACCTGCTGAGTTTGCTCCTCCCACTATAAATACGTGCTGATCCTTATAGTGCTCTGCTTCTGTTAAAGCTGCCCCGTAATAGACTCCGGCACCTATGAGAGGTTCGATACCCGGCAGACCAAGTTTGCGAAGAGATACACCGGTAGCTATTATAATCGCTCTACAGCTCAGTTCAGTTCCATCCTTTAATTTTACATACTTGTATGGTTCCCTTACGCTTATTTTAGTAACTTCTTGGGCAGTTAATATTTCAGCACCCAGCCGTGTAGCCTGTACAGTAGCCCTCCTAGCCAGATCTGCACCGCTCAGTCCCTTGGGAAACCCTAAATAATTTTCTATACGAGAACTTGTACCAGCTTGGCCCCCGGTTGTTTCCATATCTATAAGAAGTGTTTTAAGACCTTCTGACGAACCATACACTGCTCCGGCCAGCCCTGCCGGACCAGCACCCACAATAATCAAATCATAAAAGGGTTGAGTAGCCTGAGTTTTTAGGCCAACTTTATCCGCCAGCTCTATTATATCAGGATTTATCAGTACACTACCATCAGGAAAAAATATCACTGGTAATTGATTATCCTCATTTGATACGGTTTCAACTAGCGATTTTGCTTCATCTATTAACTCTATATTCAACCATTGATAAGGTATCTGGCTCCTTGCAAGAAAATCCTTCACATTATGGCAGCTCGATGACCATTGCGTCCCGGCAACCCTGATACCGTCGTAAGGTAGCTGAGCCGTTGCCTGCCAGTCGCTGAGAAGATCATCCAGTATGGGATAAAAATTTTGCTCCGGTGGATCCCATGGCTTCATAAGATAATAATCAAGGCCCACATCATTTATCGCTGATATTGCTGCATCTGTATCGGCATATGCAGTAAGTAATACTTTGCGGGCATCTGGATAATATTTCATAGCCTCAGATAAAAACTCTGTACCACCCATATCGGGCATTCGCTGGTCAGCTATAAATAATGCTATGGGAGTGTTGCGTTGTTTAAGTTGATGAACCGTTTCTAAAGCCTGTGGCCCGGAACTATTTTTTATTATTTGATAGTCTTTTCTATAATGCTTTCTTAAATCGCGTTCAATAGCATCACTAACCTGTAGTTCGTCATCTACGGTAACAATAACTGGTTTAGACATAATAAATAACTCCTAAATTAGCTGACCAGGGGGAGCAAATCTTGCCGAATTTGATTCAAAATTGGGTTTAGAGTTTATTACACTCTTAGCGATCAAAGAGTTGATTTATAAATTCTAATTACCCCTGATATTTCAATATTTATGTTATCTTTAATTTTATAATATGTCTAAAAGCTGATTATAAAATTATTTATAATATACATAGCTAATATAATTCAATATAGATAGATTATTCTATCGGTAAACGTATATAAAATGTTGTTCCTTCCGAACTGGATTTAAAATCAACTTCTCCCCCACAACGCGCAGTAATAATACGGCGTACCACATCAAGACCAAGCCCAGTACCTTCTCCGACTTCTTTTGTTGTAAAGAAAGGGTCAAATATTTTTGATTGAATTTCTTCTGGTATACCCGGCCCGGAGTCAGAAATTTCTACTGTAACATGGTTATTATCCTTATATGTCTTAATGTTAAGAGTACCCTTCTCACCCATAGCCGAGACAGCGTTGTCAATTAAATTAGTCCATACCTGATTAAGTTCACTTCCCCCAGTCAATACTTTGGGTAATTCTTTATCGTAATCACGTTTGACCTCAATGCCACGTCTGAGCTTATGCCCAAGTATTATAAGTGTATCTTCCAATCCCCGATGAACGTCCACATATTGTTCTTTTGCCCTGTCCATATGGGAGTATGACTTAACCACACCAACAAGCTCCGACATCCTCTGTGTGCTGTGTACAACGGTACCTGCAAGTTCCCTAGTATCCAGGTTTTTACACAACCATACTAATACTTTGTCTAATGGAGCATCAGGCAGCATTTCTGAAATATCTTCCAGATCCTTGTTATCGATTCTAATCTTTACAAGAATTGGGGCTATATCCCATCCATCTTCAATACCGTGGGATTCGAGCCAATCTATCAATTCATTCTCTAAATCGCTTGCTTCGAGTGGGGATAAATCTAGGGGTTCAGAAGTACGCTTTAGAAATTCTTTATAATATTTTATCAAATGGTCCCACATCTCAGGTTTAATCCCTGATCTTGCAAGCTCTATAGTATTGGATTGCAATTCATCAAAACTTTCAATAAGCTGGCTAGCGGCCCTGCCCGCCGCCGCCGCGGGATTATTCAGTTCATGAGTCAGTCCTGCAGAAAGCTTACCAAGAGCGGCCATCTTTTCAGATTGACGTAGTTCTTCTTCTACTCTGCGCCGCACACTAATATCAACAAAGGTTACTACACATCCCTCAAGCTTATCGTCATGTACTATAGGATATGACCAGTACTCGGCTGGAAATGGGTTCCCGTCTGAACTGAACATAACCTCATCGTCTACATGAGTACCTTCGTTGTTATGAAATGCCTGGTATATGCGGCACTCTTCTACGGGGTAAGGGTCTCCGTTAGGACGTGTATGATGGACGAGATTGTGCATATGTTGTCCAATGAGTTCTGAATCATTTTTAAAGCCGAGTAACTTTACACAAGCCGGGTTTGCAAATGTGCAGTTTCCTTCCAGATCAACAGCATAAATACCTTCACCTGTAGAGTTCAGTAACATACGAACCATTCCTTCAGCTTCTTTCTGTTTCGTAATATCAGCACCAAACACAAATACTAAATCGGCTTCAAAATCACGGCGATGTGTAAAAATATAATCTTTTTCTGCTATTCTCGCTTCTAATGCAAACCCTTCATTATTTTTCAGTATGCTCTTCCATGTCTCCCTACTGATACCAGGACACAAGTCTATCCAGCAACATCCAACTAATTCTTCTCCGAATACCTTTCTGGCTGCAATGTTAGCCATAAGCACAATTCCTTTATTGTCTACTCGTAAACATGTACCTGGGTTCATTTCGGGAAATCGTGCAATTTCTACAATTTTAGCAGATTGATCAGCCAAAAGTTGCTCATTTCGTCTGCGCTCACTAATATCAGTAAAGGTTACAACACATCCCATAAGTTGTTCTTCCCTAACTATAGGGAACGACCAGTATTCTGCGGGAAATGGGTTGCCGTCGGCACAAAACATTACCTCGTCATCCACATGTGTGCCTTCATGATTACGAAAAGCCTGATATATTTGACATTCCTCTACGGGATAAGTATCCCCATTAGGACGTGTATGGTGAACAAGATTATGCATATGCTTACCTAAAAGAACGTGTTCATTTTCAAAGCCAAGCAGCTTTGCACATGCTGGATTTGCAAATATACAGTTACCTTCCAGATCAACTGCGTATACACCTTCACCTGTGGAGTTTATTAAAAGACGAAGCATTTCGTCGCTACATCCAAAACTATCATTACCTTCTGTTTGAATTTGTTGTGTATTTTTATTTTTGCTCAACTGATCAAACACCCCTCAAAAAACTATTAATCAAATTAAAAAAATCATGTTCTAGCAGGTTTAAAAGGCCCAAGTTTAGTATTACATTCAAAACACCAACCCCAATCTTCACCAGGTTCAAACGATTGAATAATAGGGTGTTTAGTAGTCTGAAAATGCTTTGTCGAATGCTTACCCGGAGAACTGTCACAACAACCAATATGCCCACATGTTCGGCACAACCTCAGATGGACCCATTTCCCATCCGTTGCAAGACATTCCTCACAACCATCGGTATTAGGGGTAGGAGTTACATCTCTGTCAAGGTGTACACATTTTGTTTCGACCATTATAGACTTCTCCTCTTAGTAAAATGCGTATTCAAACTTTAAAAAACCATAATATACTAAAAATCATATTTCATTTTAAGTTTTTAATCAACCTAATTATTATATAATTTCCACTTAAATAAATCTTTAAAATAATAAGATTATTTTTTCTATTACTATTAATTTTGATGTATGAGAATTTATTAAGTTTCAATTATTACAATATTAAATAAAATATTTTTTCAATATAATTATTTTTATCGTTCTAGAATCTTAATATTATATAATGCATCGAAATAATATGTTCTTATTTGCATTAAGAACAATTCTCAGATAGTGAGGGGGTGTAATATGGGACTGCCAGATCCGGGTATGAAAATAGACAAGGGAAGTACTGCACTTGTTGTAACTGATCCTCAGAATGATTTTCTTAGTCCTGAGGGTGTGACATGGGGAGTTGTTGGAGATAGTGTTAAGGAGAATAATACTGTGGGGAATATAGAGTCTTTGTTTAAGGCTGCAAAGGAAAATAATCTTCAGGTGTTTATTTCACCTCATTACTATTATCCAACAGATAAAGGATGGGCATTCGAGGGACCATTGGAACTATTGATGCACAACATTAACATGTTTGACAGAAAAGGTGCACTTACTCTGGATGGTTTTGAAAATTCTGGGCCAGATTTTCTAGAACAGTACAAAAAATATATAAATGACGGTAAAACCGTCGTTACCAGCCCACATAAGGTTTATGGTCCGGAAGCTAATGATCTAGTACTGCAGCTTCGAAAACGCAAGATAGATAAAGTTTTATTAGCTGGAATGTCGGCTAATCTTTGTGTTGAGTCACACCTAAGAGAATTATTAGAACAGGGTTTTGAGGTAGCAGTGGTTAAAGATGCTACTGCAGGTGCTAGACTTCCAGAGGGAGACGGTTATGAAGCTGCAATGGTAAATTATCGCTATATTGCTAATGCACTATGGTCTACTCAAGAAGCTGTAGATGCTATGAATGCATCATAATTATATATCCTATTTTATATAAGATTGATATTAAACAAGGCTGCAAGAATTAATATCCATGATGATGTTATATTGCAGCCTTGAATTTTAAGATTTATTCCACTTGAACTTTGAAATGGAATCGTCTAGTGGAGTATCTACTATATGATTCGTATAGTTGCTTAGAGTTTTGGCTGCTAGTGCGGTTATGACATCAAATATATTGGATTTCGTATATCCTGCACCTAAAAAGTCATCTATATCTTCTTGGTCAACCCACCCCCTTTTGTTAAACATTTTTTGAGCAAAATTTGCAAGAGAGTTTAGTTTAGGATCATTTAAGCTACTACCTGCCCTTAAAGCTTCGATTACATCGTCTGGCAGTTCCGCTCTTTTTCCTCCCGCCGTATGAGCCGCCACGCAGTAAGCACATTTGTTCTCATAGCTTATCGCCAGAAATAAGACTTGAAGTTCTGCCGGAGTAAGCGTAGACCCGGTTAATTTTTTGTTTAGCTCCATATAAGAAGTAAGTGCTGTACTTGACTCAGCCATTCCCCCCAACAGATTTGGAACGAACCCATAACGCTTTTTTACGCCTTCTAAAACCGGCTTGGATGCCTCAGGTGCATCTTCTACACCATAAATGTTAAAATCTGCCATAATTTAATCTCCTTGTTTTTATTTATTGAACAAACGTTCAAAATTTATTAAATTTTTTTTATTTTAGTGTAGATAAAATTACATCTACTATATCTTTCATTTGTTGCCTGCCTGCTGCAGATTTACCTGTGACAAGCAATCCATGAGTAGAGCTTGCAAAATAAGATGCCAGCGCTTTGATATTAGATTCAGAGGATATCTCACCTAGCTCTTGAGCTTTTAGCAGACAGTTATAAAAAGCCTTTTCTATATTCTTTAAAATTGTATTTACTGCTTCAGCGACTTGCTCATCATGGGGTGCTAACTCAACTACTGTATTTACTACTAAACACCCTATACACTGCCTGTCGGATGGGCGGTCAACCATTTCCTGAAAAAATTTCCTTATATTTTCAAGAGGCCGCCCTTCTACATTTAGAATTTTGATAGTATTTGAAGTTACTACCTCTCCGTAATGTTTAATAGATTCTATAAACAGGGAATGTTTGTCACCAAACGTGTTATAAATGCTTCCCGGCTGGATACCCATCTCATCAACAAGGTCCTTCATGCTTGTGGCTTTGTAGCCCTTTTGCCAAAAGACGCTCATTGCTTTTGAAAGGGTTTCATCCCTGTTAAATTCGAAGTGTCTGCCCATACCAGATATATTATATCAAATCTTGAATGATTGTTCAAGAATATAATTATTCCTGGTTATGTGGTTAGGTTTTTTTGTTGGTATAAAATATTGAAAAGACAATCCAATTTGTATGGATTTATAGAGATCTGAGAATTTCTAAAAAATATCTACTGTGAAGTGGTTACAGGAAAAAGGATATAATATCCTTTTTCCCTGTTATTATTTATAGCTTATTTTTTGTCTTTATAACTGCAGCCTTCTTTATCTTTTTTATAACTGCATTCTTTACCGTCTTTATAACTGCACTCTTTTCCTTCTTTGTATGCTGCCATTTTTTCCTTGAAAATTCCTGAAAGCGTAACGATTTGCTCGTCGTTTAGAAGAGATCTCATTTTAAGCTTCTTTTCGAGCTTAAGCTCCATCTTCTCTGTTTTCTTTGCTATCTTCTCTTTGTGCTTTGCAGTTATAGCCTCATCGGTGGCCTTTGGATCACCCATTAGATCATATAACTCTGTACGAAGAGCCTTTAGTTCACCACGCAGTGTTTTAAACTTATCTGCATAACTTTCGTGAATGGTGTTAAGTTCACCGATCTGCTTTTCAGTGAGTCCAACCTGTGTTGCAGTTTCTTCATTCTCCCACCATTTGTGATAATTATGTTTATACTTGCCTGTCGCATATGCGGATGCAGAAATGGCAAGAACCAATAATAATAATGATATTGATAATTTTTTCATATAAAGCCTCCCAAACTATGTTGTATTCTTATTAAACAGTACTAAATAGAATATGTTACAATAAATTTTCTATTTATATATACGATAATGTAGAATATTATTACAAAAAATTTTTCATATACTAGTGCAAATGAAAAATAAACAAAAATTCATAGCAGCGGCTGTTCAGGCTTCACCTGTATTTCTAAATAAAAGTAAAACAATCTCCAAGATCATAAAGCTTATTGGTGAAGCGGCTAAAAACGGAGCAGAAATTGTCGTATTCCCTGAGGCTTTTATCCCAACTTATCCCTTTTGGCCAAAAGATTTAGGAACAGCACCAGGAAGAAAACTTATTTTAGATGCATACACCGAGCTTTTTAAAAACTCTGTAGACGTGCCAGGCCAAGATATTGCAAAAATAGGATCTGCTGCCAAGAAATCAGGGGTTTATGTTGTTATCGGAGTTAATGAAAGAGAGGGCGGGACGCTATATAACACCATATTATACTTTGGGAAAGACGGCACTCTTATAGGAAAGCACAGAAAACTCATGTCCATAGACAGCGAAAAATGCATCTGGGCAAACGGCACCGTAAAGGATGTAACAGTAGTCGAGACGGAGCTAGGAAAAGTGGGCGGGCTTTTCTGCTACGAACATCACTTAACCTTGGCAAAATATGCAATGTATCTAAAAGGCGAACAGATTCATGTGGGTCTTTGGGGAGGACATGGATTTGCTAAAAATACAATGGACTTTGCCAGCAAACAGTATGCATTTGAAGGACAGACCTATGTGATCATATCGTCAATGACTATCAATGAAAAATTAATCCCCGATTCATTTTCGCTTAAAAAGCAGACAACCTGGGACTACCCCGGGGGAAGCGGAATCATAAACCCGAGGGGTGAATATATTGCAGGCCCTGTGTACGATAAAGAAGAAATTGTATATGGTGAGATTGATACAGATCAGATCATAAGAGCAAAAGCAGTTATTGATAGCACCGGACACTTCTCAAGACCCGACATCTTTAATTTGGAGATAAAGGAATAATTTAAATGGGGAAGATAAAGAGAAGCATCGCCTTATAATTCTTATAATTGATATCAGTTTTTTACTATTGTCTTTATTTTTTTACTTTCCGGCATTTCAAAAACAACGTTAAGAAATGTATCTATTCAGACGTATAGAAAAATATGTGGGATGGGGATGATTAAATTTTTTAGTATTAATTGATGAATTTTAGGCAATTTTTGATCAGCCGGTGAACTTTGCTTCTTTCTTTCAAGAGAAAGAAGTTTAATGTACTTTTGGTTCTTTTCATCCAAGCAAAAGAACAGAGATACTTTTTGGTAAACATCAAAAAGTTACCAAATTATTGAGCTAGTACAGCGCTTCCCTTTTTAATCATTTTATCGAATAACCTGATTCTTCCGCAATATATTAATTAAAACGGAATCGGCTCAAGTGTTTTACTTTTGTATAAGGGATGTCCAGGTCTACCGCTTTTTAGTTTCACCAAACATTTAGGATTTTTCAGATACGACATGACTTTAACATCTCTATCTATGTAGCCCCCATCATTGCCCCAAGCACATATTATTTCAGCAGCTTCATTGCACAGTCTTGTTAAGTGTATGTCGTTATCTGGACCTATTGGATCATTTACAACATATAGTTTAGAAATGTCTGTTGAACGAAATGCGAATAGATTTGCTATTACTAGACTGCCATATCCCCAGCGTCTCGCATAATTTATGCAGACTCTTGATGTGTTATCTTCCAATTCATGATCAGCTGTAGATGGGTTTAAGCAAATGAACAACACCCATGGTTTTGAACAATCCCA
>Ga0255058_10002436_pt1 | contig 10261 bp, 15 predicted proteins | sample Cases_109_9_MG_FD_188637 | JGI IMG/M metagenome (GOLD analysis project Ga0255058, IMG submission 188637) | Seawater microbial communities from Amundsen Gulf, Northwest Territories, Canada - Cases_109_9 | ecosystem: Environmental > Aquatic > Marine > Gulf | place: Canada: Northwest Territories... | reverse complement strand
GCACTGCCTCGGTGTCAACTATGCCTCGATCATTGCCAGGCATCACGCTATCTTCTCGATGTTCAAGCCGCCGCACGACGCCGTGGTCGACTGGTTTCTCAACAAGGGCCGCCTGCGTTTCGGTTCTGCGCTGCTGTCGCGCCATCAGGGGATGCGGCCGGTGGTGCGTGCACTCAAGCGCAGGATGGCATTCTACTATATTCCGGACGAGGACTTCGGGCCGGAACGCTCGGTGTTCGCGCCCTTTTTTGGCGTCGTCGCAGCGACCTTGCCCACGCTCGGGCGCCTGGCCAAGATGGCTGACGCGGTTGTAATACCGGTTTCCATTCGTATGCTGCCCGGAGGCGCCGGGCACGAGCTGATTTTGAGTCCTGCGCTTGCAGAATTTCCCACCGGTAATCCCAACAAAGATGCCGCGCGCATGAACGCGGCACTGGAGCAGAGCATACGCGATGCGCCCGAGCAGTACATGTGGACTTTGAAGCTGTTCAAGACGCGCCCCGACAATGGCCCCTCGCCCTACGCCTGAGCGGCGTCGTTCACTTCACTTGCTGCACCCGCGGCAATGGCATCGCTGGCTCGGGATCGGCGTAATGCGCGCGGTCAGCATGCTGCCGTTGCCCGTGCTGTGGGTGTGCGGTGCGCTCTTGGGGGAGGCGCTCTACCGTTTGCACCGGCCGCGCCGCGACATCGCGCTGGTGAACATTCGCAAGTGTTTCCCCGAGCTTGGCGCACGCGCACAGCAGCGCCTGGTGAAAAAACATTTCCGCGCGCTCGGACAAACCGCACTCGATATCGGTATCGCCTGGTGGGCGTCGCCGGCGCGCCTGCGGCGCCTGGTGCGGGTCACGGGAGTCGAGCACGCCCGCGGGGTGCTGAAGCAGGGCAAGAATATGATTCTGCTCGCGCCCCACTTTCTGGGGCTGGAAATCGCCGGCGCGCGTATCATCATGGAGCACCCCGGGTGCGCCGTGTTCCGCCGTGTGGCCAACGATGTTATGGATGCCGTCATGGAAAAAGCGAGGACGCGCTTCGGCGCTGTGCTGGTGGACCATAATCAGCCACTGTTGCGGGTGGTGCGACTGGTGCGCAGCGGTATGCCGCTGTACTATCTGCCCGACCAGGATGCGGGCCCGCGCAGCTCCGCGTTCGTGCCGTTCTTCGGGATTCCAACGGCCACCAACGCCGTGCTCGGGCCGCTGGCCAAGTTCACCGACGCGCTGGTCGTACCTTGCTTGTGCCGACAGCTGCCGCGCGGCCAGGGCTACGAGGTGATCCTCAAGCCACCGCTGGCGGACTTCCCGTCAGAGGACGCGGTGGCGGACGCCGTGCGCATGAACCGCGAGATCGAGCACGGCATTCGCGAGATGCCCGAGCAGTACTTCTGGGTGCACAAACGCTTCAAGACTCGCCCGCCCGGCGAGCCGGATTTCTATGCGTGAGCACAGGTGGTGGCGGCTTGGCCGAGAAGGGTGTACTTAAATGTTTTGAGCAACTTGTCTGCATGCTTGGCGACTATAGTGTCATCACGAAATTTGACTCATCTTTCTTGTACAGGAGGCTCGCATCGATGCGAGGAATGATTGCGCGCCTGCACGCTGGCGTTGGTGAGCATTGGCGCGAAATCGCGCTGGGCGCGATCATCCTTGTGTCCATATTGGGAATGATGGTCGCCGAGCCGATTGCCCAGAGCTTGGCATACCACAACTTCGCGGATAGCCGCAGCTTTTGGGGAATCCCGAACTTTCTTGATGTCGCCACAAATATCCCGTTTCTGATTGTCGGTGTGCTTGGCTTGATGTACGTCCTGCGCCACCCGCAGCCAGCGGCACCGTGGTCATGGATCGTGGTTTTCCTGGGAATCGCCGCGGTCGGCTTCGGATCGGCCTATTATCATTGGAACCCGAACAGCGCGACGCTGGTGTGGGACAGACTGCCGATGACCATCGCATTCATGGGATTGGTCGTGGCACTTCTGAGCGAGCACGTGCGCCCGCGGATCGAACGTGTGTGGCTGGTGCCCACGCTCGTGGTGGGATTTGCGAGCGTACTCTACTGGCACTATACGGATGACTTACGAGCCTACATCTGGGTACAGGCAGCACCGTTCCTGCTCGTTGCGTGTGCCCTGGCCCTGTTCAGAGGCAGCTATTCGCATCAGCGCTACTTGATCTACGCGGTCGTATTCTATGCAATGGCTAAGATCGCGGAGTACTATGATGTAAATATTTACTTGCTCTCGCAGCAACTTTTCAGCGGCCACTCGCTCAAGCACTTGCTCGCGGGCGTGGGCGCAGGCTTTCTTTATCTAATGCTAACGCGCCGGCAAGCGCACCACGCGGCGCAAACCGACGCACTTCGAGCGAGCTTATAGCGCTAATTCAGATCGGGGCGAGCTCTCTGGGCGCGACCCGCTGGGTTAACTGGCCTCCCCCCAGAGCTCGTTAAGACGCTGATCCCGACCACAGCGGTAGCGATAGAGCTTGTAACGGATCGGGTTTTTGTGGTGGTAGTCCTGATGATATTCCTCGGCGACGTAAAATTCCGAGGCGATCGCAAGCTCGGTAACGATCGGCTCTTTGAATGGTTTCGATCTTTCCAGCGCGCGCTTCGATTCCTCGGCCAGGTGCTGCTGCGTCTCATCGTGGTAGAAGATGGCACTACGATACTGGTTGCCAACGTCGCAGAATTGCCGGTCGGGCGCGGTTGGGTCGATGTTACGCCAGAAGACGCGCAGCAACTCGCCGTAACTGACTTTCTGCGGATCATAGATCACCCGCACCGCCTCCGCGTGGCCGGTGTTACCCGCAGACACCTCGCTGTAGGTCGGGTTTTTTTGGGGACCGCCGGTGTACCCGGACGTGGTGGACACCACGCCCGCAACCTCGTCAAAGGCGTGCTCGACGCACCAGAAGCAACCACCGGCAAAGGTCGCCGTTGCAAGCCGACCGGGCCCGGGCTCGTCAACGACCGCGGCGATCCCAGACAGACTTACGCCCAGCAACAACGCGGTGACGAGCGTTGCAAGCTGCCTGCAAGGTATTATCGTGCGCATGATACCGATGAGACCATACTCTGGTGCATTCGTTCAGCGCGCCACCGGGCTTGGGCCGGCAAGCCAGTCCATCGTTTTCGGAATACCGCACTCGTATGGAGTGAGCGGCGGCTCGCCAACGAGGCCGTAAAGCTTGGTCCCGTCAAAGCTAACAGGGTCCAGGTAGGTAGGCACCATCGGCATGAACGCGCGCAACCACGCCACCCAAAGACTGAGCAAGCGCAGCGTCCAGGCATTGCTGGCACGTGCCGGGATGCGATGCCCCAGGCGCTGCTCAGAGATGGCAAGCGCTCGCCTCAGACTAATCGGCCCGGCGCCCGGTACGCTCCAGTGTTCGCCGTAGACGGCCTCGTGAAATGCCAGTTGGGCCACGGCCTTCATCGCATCCGGCACATATACGTGCTCGCGGGCGGTATCGAGCGAGCCCACCCAGTTCACCGTTTTTCCTTCAACGGCTTGCACCAGCGCCTGCTGCAAGGTGGCCGTGTGCACTTCAGGGTCGTAGAAGTCCGGCAGGCTAACCACCCGTTTCTCGATGCGACAGCGCGCGTGGGTCAACTAAGCGAGGCTCGCTGACCAGCTATCTGCGCCCACCCTATCCAGGTCATTACTTAGCCGCGATAACAGCGATCTCGACATCGAACTGTGGAAACGCCAGCCTGGCCTCGACGCAGGCACGTGCTGGTGCGTTCCCGGGATCGGTCCAGGCGTCCCACACGGCATTCACTTCGTCGTAATAGCGCATGTCGCTGAGCCAGATCGTAGCCGACAACAGCTTTGATTTGTCGGTACCGGCCTCGCCCAGCAACGAGTCTATTCGCTTCAGGATGTTCTGGGTCTGCTCGGTGACGGTCGCGCCGGGCGCCGTGTCGGTAACCTGGCCGGCGGTGTAGACCGTGTCCCGGTGAATCACGATTTGGCTCATGCGTGCGCGGGTGTGATAGCGCGTGATGGTCATTGGTGAGTTGTCTCCTTTGCGTGTTCCGAACGCCTCGGGCCGACGAGTGTAGGCGACGCAAGCCGCGTGGGCAATCATGCATGCATTGTTCAGGAGATGCGGTATGCCGGCGTACTACCCGCCCTTCAGAAGGACGCCGACGGTGGCGTAGGTCGAGACACAATAGGGCACAAAATAGGTTAATACCATCTTGAAATTGTCAGTAGTATTTAACTCCGCGGCGATGATCCCGTCGGAATAGTTGATCAAAACCAGGATGGTGCCAACTAACAGCCCAACCTTGATCGACCGCCCGACCACGTCGTGCCGCAGCGCCCTATGGCACCACTGTCGTACGGTGTCATGATTTCCGTGTGTGCCTGACATTTCGCTGTATAAGCAAGGCCGCCGCGGTAGCGCACTTGCGATCAACTCTATTCTAACCCGATCTGATCCGGTATGGTGCTGGCTCGGCGCGATTTATTGCATCTAGTTATGATTGACACGATCGAGCTGAATTTGGTTTATTGAGCGACTCATAGAGCAGCAACGATTATTATAAGCGGCAGGCAACGCAATGGCACACGGCACTGTTATCGAGATCTATACTGCTTTGACCAGAGAAGCCGCACTCGAGTCTCGCGATGAAGTACGGGCGGTGCCCGGAAAAGGTCTTGTGGGCGATCGTTACCATGGTAGCTCCGGCACGTACTCGAGTGATCCGGGTCCGGACCGCGAGCTTACGTTGATCGAGCTTGAAAAACTCGAGGCGTTAAAAACCGATTTCGATATCGAGTTCTCGGGGGCGGAGGCGCGCAGAAACATCCTCACACGTGGTGTTTCGCTCAACGAGCTTAGCGGTGCGGAGTTCTATATCGGCGAGGTCAAGGTGCGGGGTAGCCGCCTGTGCGAGCCTTGCGCCCATCTGGAGCGACTGACGAGCAAGAAGGTGGTGAAGGGGCTTGTGCACAAGGGCGGCCTGCGCGCGCAGATACTGACGGAAGGCATTATTCACGTCGGCGACCGTATTGTAATTTAATCCCGGCGGTTATCGCGCCCGTGCGATACGGTTCGACATCGGCTTGACGGGGGCGCAGAATGGAATTGTGATCCGCCGGTATCGAGAATTTCGGTATGGAGGCCGCTAACAGGATGCTAAAAAAGTCCTTCCATGGTCTTTTCCAGCTCGCAAAGCAAAAACCGCGGGGTTTGCTTTGCTCCATTTATCAAACGTTTGCGTGTTTGATAAATGTGCGGTGCATCCTTGCACCGCCCTATCAGGCTGCTGAAAACAGTATTTTAGCAGTCTGCTAAGGTAGCGGCTTCGACTTGGCCTCGGAGACGATTCGCATGGCGCTTGCATCAGAGTGGTGGCGAGGCAGTGACGACACGAGCGGCACCGATAGCGCCGGTTCGCCCCGCCTGCTGTATCGCTACCTGTTGGTGCTGCGCTTTGTGTTGGTCAACATAGTTGCCATCGCGCTGCTCGCTGCCATCTATCTGCAAGGCTGGCTGGACGACGCACTGGTCGGCTACACGGGCTGGCTATCACTCATCATCTTTGCTGTGTTTGCGTTCGGCATGATTCTTTGCGCCGCAAAAATCTGGCGCGTGAGCACAGAGCTCAATGATGTGCGAGCAAGTGTGCCCAGCGCAACATCGCGTGCCGGCAAGTACCTTGCTGCAATTGGCGACCGACCGGCGGAAGGCCGTTCGCTCAGCGCGAATCTGTTGCGCCTGCGAATCATTAATTACATTGCGATCGTCCACCACTTCGCTAACACACTGGTCTTTCTTGGGCTGGTGGGCACGGTCATAGGTTTTATCGTTGCCCTTTCCGGAGTAAACCCGGAGCTATCCGCGACCGTCGATAATGTTGCCCCGATGGTGGCAACACTCATTAAAGGCATGTCCATTGCACTATATACCACCCTGATCGGTTCCGTGCTGCACGTATGGTTGATGATGAACTATCGTATTCTCGCCACCGGCACGCTCCATCTGTTCAACAACATAGTCGAACTGGGGGAACACGGTGTGGGACGCCGATGAGTTTGACGGCGACGCGGCCGGCACTGTATTCCGCGACGTCCTTATGCTGGCATTGGTCGGGTTCGTGGCCATGGTGATTATGCTGCTGCCGCATCTGAGCAAATCACAGGAGCAAACCGAAGAGCATAAGGCGCCCGGCAACGTAGTCGTTGAGATTCATTGGCCGAACGGGCTGCCGGTAGACGTCGACCTTTGGGTACGAGCACCGGGCGACGTACCCGTTGGTTTTTTCAATCAGGGCAGCCGCATCTTTAACTTGCTGCGTGACGACCTGGGGCTAGAAGGCGATGCCACCGGGCAGAACTACGAAGTCTCATACAGCCGCGGCATCCCCGCTGGCGAGTATATCGTCAACGTGCACATGTATGGCCCGCTGCCCGCGGGCGTGACGGTGCCCGTCACGGTCGTGGTCAGCGTGCGCCAGAAGTACGACACGCTGCGGCAGATATTGCAGACCGGGGTGGAGCTCAAGCGCCGCAACCAGGAGGAGACCGCATTCAGGTTCAAGCTCACCGAAACCGGCGAGCTGGTGTCCGGAAGCGTGACGACGCTCAGGCAGCGGCTGGTCACCGCCCCGTCGTGATGGATACGATGATACTGATCTTCGCCGCGCTTATTGCCATTGCTGCGCTGCTCGCGAGTATCGCCATATGGGCGCCGCGGCGCACCCGCATACGGGCGAGTGCTGTGGTGATTACCGCGTTTTTTATCCCGCTCGGCTATCTCGGGCTGACCGAGATCTTGAGCCAGCCCAAACCGATGGAGCACGAGTGGTTCAAGCGCCATGTCGACGAGGCGACCGTGCTCGGCATGAGTGTCGACGAAGGCAACGCCATCTACCTTTGGCTCCGGCTCGATCGTTCGCTGGAGCCGCGCTACTACGTGCTGCCATGGCAGGCGCGAGTGGCCGAGAAGCTACAGAACCTGATCGACGAGGCGATCGAGAAGCAAGGCATGGTCAAAATCAGGAATCCGTTTTCACGGCGATCCTTCGATGACCTCGGAAACCTTAATGCCGAGGTGATACTGCCAGCGCCGCTGCCGCTCAAGCCACCGCCGCCACCGGCGCAGTATTTCAATCCACGCGAGCATACAATCTAGGCATGATGGCAGGCAGCGAACGACTCCATCGGTCACTTCTCATCGGATTTGAATCGGAGGTGCGCGAATGTTGCTCGAAGGATCATGCCACTGTGAGGCCGTACGCTTCCGTGTCCACTCATCCCACCCTTATCCCTTCAACCTGTGTTACTGCTCGATCTGTCGCAAGACCGCCGGCGGTGGCGGTTACGCCATCAACCTGGGCGGTGAATACGCCACGCTGAAGGTGGACGGCCGCGCGCACGGGCGCGTGTATCAGGCGCGCATTCGTGATCCCGATAGCGGGGAGATCAAACGCAGTCCCGCGCAGCGTAACTTTTGCGCGCTGTGCGCCAGCGCGTTGTGGGTATGGAATCCGCGATGGCCACAGCTCGTACATTCGTTCGCATCAGCCATCGACACCGACTTGCCGATACCGCCAGAGCGCACACACTTGATTTTGAGCTCCAAGGCATCGTGGGTGCAGCTATGCGGCAAGCCGCGGGACCAGCACTTTCCCGACTACCCGGCCGAGTCCATCGCCGCGTGGCACGAGCGCCTGGGACTGGTTGGCACAAGCTAGCAGGGTCTGAAAGAGTACCGTGGCACTGGCGCAACAGCGATGTATGGCGGGGACGAAAAGGCAAAGCCATTGGCGCGATAGCCTGCGTGGGCGAGCGGCACCACAAGGCCGTCGACACGCTTAAAAAGTATTGGGACAATGTCTGTAGGGCCCATACCGGGGGCGTGGCCAGGCGATGCCCCGGCCACCGACGGCGCGTGTCATCAAGGCGAATGCCCCAAGGGCTGAGGGCGATCACATAGGGTGCATCCCCGCGATCGACACTTCGCAGGGCCTGCCATCGACGCAGGTAGAGGAGGCGACAATGTCACGGTTCGCAGCGCTGCGCAGGCACGCGCTAGTTATTGTAGCTGCGTTGCTAATATTGCCCGGGGCTTCCGCGGCCGCGGGCCAGGTAGATTTCGCAACTACCGTGAGCCATCTGGGCAACCAGGATCATTACCGTGACAAACGCCCGCAGGAGCGCGTCGAGGTGTCGTTGCCTGGAACGCTTTTCGCGCCACCGATTACAGTGGCGGTCGTTGGGAACAAAGATGCCGACCGTAGCACCCTGCTTGGCGCAGTGGCGTCCGACTACTCCGCCTGGCGCAACAACGACGCACAATGGATCTTGAGCAACTTCGTGCCCGAAGATCAGCAGGGACTGAAGAAATTTCTCGCCAATGAAGAGCTGCGCAAGGCCAACAGCGTGATTTTCTCGCCGGACCGGACCATGGAGGTGTGGGGTATTGTCAACTACAAAGAGTATGGCTTGGTGCTCTTCACCTACGACAATAACCGCAGGTTCGGCGCCGTGGCCACCTTTCGCAAGATGAGCGGCGACTGGAAGAGAACCAACGCCCTGTCCGGGGATCGCGTGTTCGACGTCGTGTGGAGTGCGTTCCGCTCGGGGGACGTGACGAAAAAGTAGCCTTTGATGTTCACAAACGCATTGCACACGCGGGAGTGATACCGGACATGGTGGGCGGCAGACGCGGCGGCGCGGGCGAAGAGCCCAATCATCGGAATGGGCGCACAAGAAGTCACACCCGCCTTGAACGGTGACATGCGCCAGCGTGTCGGCGTTGACAGCGCCGCCAGAGCGTGGCAGCCGAGCCCGAGCGGGACCGTTTGGCGCAAGCGCTTGCACCGCGTGGGGCCGGCGGAGTCGGGGCAGGTGACCTCGATCGTTCGTTACGATCGGGGCGCCACCTTCCCGGTCCACGATCATCCCGAGGGAGAAGAAATCCTCGTGCTGCAGGGCATATTTTCCGACGAGCATGGCGATTGGCCCGCCGGGACCTACCTGCTCAATCCCGAAGGTTTTTGTCACGCGCCGTTCTCCAGACAGGGCTGCGTGCTCTTTGTGGAGCTGCGCCAGTACGCGGGCACGGGGCGCCGTCACGTTGTGTTGGACACGAACGCACTTCCCTGGGAGCCGACTTCGCAGGGCGGTATCGAGGCCAAGACGCTGTATGCCGACGAAAGCTTGGCGGACACCACGCGACTCGAGCGCTGGATACCGGGCGCAGTGCCGGGGGAGTTGCATCATGCCACGGGTGCCGAGATGCTGGTGCTCGACGGCAGCTTCCAGGACGAGCACGGCGCGTATCCAAAGGGCTCGTGGCTGCGCCTTCCCGCCGGGGCGCACCATCGCCCCGCGTCGGCCGGCGGGTGCGTGCTATACGCGAAGCGCGGTGCACTGGCGTCCTTGCGCTCACAGCCCGGTGGCACCTTGGATGGGCGCGTGGACAATAGACAACGCCAATCGGAGGATTAATAATGGTAAACGAAGGTTACCACGAGGAAATCTCTGATCTCAGCGACCCCACGCGCGACATGCATCGCGCCATCACCTCGCTGATGGAAGAGCTCGAAGCGATTGACTGGTATAATCAGCGGGTCGATGCCTGCAAGGATCCGGAGCTCAAGGCGATCCTCGCGCACAATCGAGACGAAGAAAAAGAGCATGCGGCCATGGTGCTGGAGTGGATCCGGCACCAGGACGAGACCTTTTCCAAGGAGCTCAGGGATTATCTGTTTACGCAGAAATCCATCGCCCACGGCTAGTCGAGCAGGCGTGCAAGATATTGTAGCGCTGTTTGCAGAGCTGGAAATCCATGCCCAGATTGATTGAACAGCCCACTGTGATCGAGGCAGCCGGCAACAAGCCCAAGCGTATCGAGGAGTACGCGGGGCGCGTCAACACGGGGCACGAGCGGGCCAGCGTCGCACGCATGGTGTCGCCGGCGGGTTGGGAAGAGCCGGGACAGCGGCCGGAGTTCGAAGAAATCACCGTGGTGCTTAAAGGTGTGCTGCGGGTCGAACACGGCGACGGTGTGTTCGACGTGCGCGCCGGGCAGGCGGTGATCACCGACCCGGGTGAATGGGTGCGATACAGCACGCCGCAAGCAGAGGGTGCCGAGTATGTCGCCGTGTGCGTGCCCGCGTTCTCGCCTGATACGGTGCATCGCGATGCCGATTAGGCGGCGGCGCAGCGCGTCACGGCAAATCGCGATATGTGGAGCCGGGCGACTATTTTTGTAATCGTTTCAAGAACACACGCATCTCGTTA
>Ga0255058_10002435_pt1 | contig 10266 bp, 10 predicted proteins | sample Cases_109_9_MG_FD_188637 | JGI IMG/M metagenome (GOLD analysis project Ga0255058, IMG submission 188637) | Seawater microbial communities from Amundsen Gulf, Northwest Territories, Canada - Cases_109_9 | ecosystem: Environmental > Aquatic > Marine > Gulf | place: Canada: Northwest Territories... | reverse complement strand
CATGCGGTACATGCAATCCCAACTGAAGGTCCACTTTGCTGTCGGGCGATCGACCATTTCCTCGGGTCTCGGCGGCGGATATGAAGCTGAGCTGGCCGTAGGATGCAGGACTGTCGAGGCGGTGGACGGACTCCAGTACGAGGGGCCCAAATCGTACGCCCCAGGCGATCGCGGTTTTTTGTTCCTGTCGCGCCGCCTCCTTCAATACCGCATCCGTGTCGTAGGCGCTGCGCCAGTCGTGTCGCAGACCGAGCCAGACCTCGTAGTTAGACCTGGTTGCGACGGCATAAAGTCCGGCGACAGCATCAATCTGCCCATCAGCGGTAAGCAGCGCGCCGCCGCGTGCCCAGTAGCCCAGGTTCCAGCCGCCGAACAGCCCGTTGCCCGTCGCCTCGCGAATCAGGCGATAATGCTCGGCCAGACCCCAGATCGTCGCATCGCTGCGCCGGGTCGCGGAATAGGGCAAGGTGCTCAAGTCTGATTCGACCAGGCGATGAAAGCCGTTTTGAATCCGCGCGCCCTCGAAGTTGCCGACCGCGCGGACACCTGCCCCGGCGGTGATAATCGTGCGCTTGCTGGCCGTGATGTCCTGGACGAAGTCATAGCCCAGCGAAAAGCTCATCGTGTCGATTCGTTCCGGCGCTGTTGTCAGCGAATTGTTGTTTGTAAAAATGCTGATATCCAGTATGGCCAGCCAGCGGTCATTGAAGCGAGCGGTCGTGATTAGTTGCTGGGTTCTATAATCGTCGTTGGTGCCGGGCACGAGAAAGTCGTTGCCGAGGAAAAACTCATAGTCCGGGCGCAAGGTTGGCGGCAGGTGCGGGGGCAATCCGGAGATATCACCTGCATTGGCGGTAGCCGCCGCTGTCAGCAATACTGTCGCGAGGAGCAATGACCGGGCCCGACGATGCATATTCGAGAAGATGTAACAACTTGTACTAATGGGAGTATGCGCATTGACGTACGTTGACAACCGGGCCACAGGGAACCATTATTGTTTCGGTAGAGTCAATCTAAGTTGATCCCAGAACAAAGACCGCCTCACCGTAGGCGGCGACACGGAACCCGAGGAAAAATCATGAAGAAGACAGCACTCCTTTGCGTGGTCGCATTGATGGCCGCTTGTGCCGCTGAGCCAACGCTGGACACGAGCGCCGACGCGGTAAAAAGCTTTGACGGCCTCACGCCGATAAAGAATGCCCGCATGGGAAATGCCTGGATCGACGCGGACGTCGACTTGACGCAATACAACAAAATTATGCCCGGAAATGCCGAGTTCGAGTTCCGCGCCGTCAAGAAAGGTCCGCGTTCGTCGTCAATGAGGCGCAGCAATGAATCGGAATTTTGGATCAGTGACGAGGCCAAGCAAAAGCTGGTAGACACGGTGACAGCAGTCTTTGACGAGGAACTGCAGAAGAGCAAGAGCTTTACGATCGTAGACAAGCCAGGACCCGATGTGCTGATCCTCGTCGGCGCCATGCATGACATCGTGTCCAATGTACCGCCGCAGCTGGTAGGCAGGGGTGAGATCTACCTGTCGTCGGTCGGCGAAGGGACGCTGATACTGGAAGCACGCGATTCGCTTAGCGGCGAAACGATTTACCGTGCCGTCGATCGCCGCCGTATGGACAGCGGGGGTGCCGGCAGCGGTATCCCGATTCAAGCAAATTCCGTGACGACGTGGGCCGAGGTTCGCCGTTGGGCGCGTCGTTGGGCTGTGCGGCTGCGGGAAGGTCTCGATTCGATTCATGAATAGTGCGTAACAGACAGGACAAAGAGCAAAAGCCCGGGCCGAGCCCGGGCTTTTTTTCGCCCCGTGGCCAACTGCTATAGTCAGGAACAAAAGGCAGGTACGAACAAGAAAATATGGGAATGCTCAGGACGCTCGTCGGTAGCCGGGTACCGGAAAAGTATCGCAAGTATCTCAACCTGCCGCCGCGCAAAGAATCATGGAAAATCGACGATACGCAGGACACTCGCCTGGGTCGGGCAAATGCGTCCTGGTTGCACGGTCGCGATGGCATGTGCGGTATTTATCGGCTCAACCTCGGCATCGATGCGCTGTCAGTCCGTGTCGGCCTCATCGACGCCGCCGAAAAGTGTATCGATATTCAAAGTTATCTCGTCAAGGACGACCTTAGCGGTAACTTGATCGGGCTCAGGCTGATTGAGGCCGCAAATCGCGGCGTTCGAGTGCGCCTGCTCATGGACGATGCCTTGACTGAGGATGTCGATGCCGGGCTCGTGTCGTTCAGTGACCACGTCAATATCGAAGTGCGCGTATTCAATCCATTCCCGCGGCGCCGGTCTCGCTTTGTCAGTTTTATCGCCAATTTCAATATTCTCAACCGGCGTATGCACAACAAATCGTTCACAGTCGACAACCAGGTAACGATTGTCGGTGGAAGAAACATCGCCGACGAATATTTTCAAACCAGCGGCGACAATGAGTTTATTGACGAAGACCTGCTCGCGATCGGGCCGGTCGTCGATACCGTCTCCGAAGGGTTTGACGAATACTGGAACATGCTCGAGGCGATTGCGGTCGATAGTTTCGATCCGCCAATCGAGCATCCGCAAATAATAGAAACGATCGCAGCCGGCATGTCATATCTGTCGGTGAACGAAAGCAACCCATTCTTGCGTAGCGTGGACAATCATCTCGTCGAGCGGCTGCTCAAAAGTGAGCTGCCACTCATAGAGGCGACCGCCGAACTGATTCTGGACCATCCTAACAAGGTACGTGGACTGAGCCTGGGGCAGACCGGTGAGACAACGGCTTTTTTGCGCCAACTCGTATCGTCGGCAACCACAGATGTGCTCGTAGTGTCTCCGTATTTTGTGCCGCAGCGGCAGGGTGTTGATTTCCTGACGGCACTCGTGCGCAAAGGCGTGCGTGTCGTCGTCGTCACAAATTCGTTGGCGTCGACCAACCACTCGAGCGTGCATGCTGTCTATGCGCGATATCGCAAACCATTGTTACGACAAGGGGTCGAACTTTACGAGCTGCGACCCCGGCTCAGTTCCGTTGACTCACTTGTGGAGGATCAGCCGAATCGGAAAATTACGCTGCACTCCAAGCTCGTGGTTGTTGATCACGAAAAACTCTTCGTGGGTTCTTTCAATCTCGACCCGCGATCACTGTATATCAATACCGAGATGGGCATGGTTGTTGACTCCAGCGAGCTCGCGACATCGGTGGCGAAGAGTGTTGGCGAGTCCCTGCAGCGGCAGACGTACAGCCTGCGCCAGGCGAGAACCGGCGGCATTCGCTGGAAGTACCTGACGCGTAACGGCGAACGCGTCGCCAGGAAAGAACCGCATACCACTATCTGGCGACGCACATTAACGAGGCTGATGAGCTTGTTGCCAATCGAGGGCCAGATGTAATCAGTCAGGCAAGACAAATGCAGTGGTATTGTACCGTGGTGCCACGGAGTCCGGGCGGGGACGCAATCAATAGATGGATGAAGCAAACAATGGATGAGGCGAAACTTGAGAAACTGAGGAAACTGTATGCGAACGCCGATGGGTCGGAGTACCTGACGGAGCGCTTCAAGCACGTCGGTGAAAAGCTCGCCGATCGACCGCACAGTACCGTAAAACCGTTCATGGGCGTGTCAACATTCCTGGATCTGCCATTCGAGCAAGAGTTCATCGGACTCGATGTGGCAATCGTCGGTGTTCCAATGGATCTGGGTGTCACTAACCGTTCGGGTGCGCGCTTTGGACCGCGCTCTGTCCGAAATGTCGAGCGCGTCGGGCCGTACAGTCATGTATTGGATGAGATTCCGCGAGCCGTATTGAAAGCGGCGGACATCGGCGATGTGCCAATGCGTTCAAGATTCAGCCTGGCGCAGAGCCTTGAAGACATCGAGAGCTTCTACAAGCAGATTGTCGGCGCCGGCGTTGTGCCATTGAGCGTCGGTGGTGATCACTCCATTACCTACCCGATATTGAAAGCCCTTGGAGAAAAAGAACCTGTCGGCATGTTTCATATTGATGCCCATATGGACACGGGCGGCGCGTATGAAGGCGAAAAGTTTCACCACGGTGGTCCGTTTCGCCAGGCCGTTTTGTCGGGAGTCCTTGATCCGGACCGTTGCGTCCAAATTGGCATACGCGGTTCTTCCGAATTCGGTGGCGAGTTTTCGTACGAATCGGGAATGACGGTTATTCACACAGAGGACGTCGAGCGCCAGGGTATTGATGCCGTTGTCGCCACGGCGAAAAAGGTTTTGGGCGACAAGCCGTTCTACATCACGATCGACGTGGATGGCATCGATCCGGCCTACACACCTGGTACTGGTACGCCGGAAGTTGGCGGACTGACGCCGCTGCAGGTCCAAATGATGCTGCGTGAGCTCAAAGGCCTGAACATTGTCGGCGGCGATGTGGTCGAGGTTGCGCCGCAGTACGATCCGACCACGAACACCGCACACGTTGCCGCTCAGTTGTTGTTCGAATTGTTTGCGCTTCTCGCCGTAAGCCAATAGCAATGATGTGATCGCGGGAGAGACGATGCCGGCACCGACTGTCAACGAAGTGGCTGAATCCGCCGAACGTGCGGCCGCGCGCATTGCCGGGCTGGTTCGTGAGACGCCGCTGGACTATTCGCCACGGATCAGCGAGGAATGTGCCGCGGAGGTCTGGTTCAAGCTGGAGAACTTGCAGCACACGGGCTCTTTCAAGCTGCGCGGTGCGGCAAATCGGCTGATGACCCTGACACCCGAGCAGCGTTCGGCCGGCTGCGTCGCTGCCTCGAGCGGCAATCACGGAGCGGCGGTCGCCTACGCGATGGGCAAGCTCAATGTGAACGGCGTTATTTTCGTTCCCGAGCAGACGACGCCAACGAAGGTTGATGCCATACGCGCCTATGGCGGCGATGTGCGCTTTTTCGGGACCGACGGGCTCGACACTGAATTGCATGCACGCGAGTACGCCGGGCAAAAAGCCATGTTTTACCTGTCGCCCTATAACGATGAGGAAGTAATAGCCGGTCAGGGTAGCTGCGGCATCGAGATCGCGGCGCAGCTACCGGATGTCGATGACGTCTTTGTCGCTATTGGCGGCGGCGGGCTCATCAGCGGTGTCGGCAGCGTCCTGCGACGGCACAACAAAGACGTGCGCGTGATTGGTTGCCAGCCAACTGCTTCCGCCGTCATGACACGATCTGTCGAGGCCGGCGAAATTCTGGAGCTGCCCAGTGAACCGACACTCTCGGATGGCACGGCCGGCGGCATAGAGAGTGGCGCGATCACTTTCGATCTTTGTCGTGAAATTGTCGACGATTACGTTCTCGTTGATGAACAGGAGATTGCAGCGGCGATGCGTCTTTACATGGACAATCAACACCAGCTCATCGAGGGTGCGGCTGGCGTCGCAATTGCCGGGATGCTCGCCAAAAAGGCGGATCTGGCAGGTCGCAAGGTGGTCGCACTTGTCTGTGGCGCCAATATCAGCCGCGATTCGCTGCGCTCTGTTATTTCCTGACTACGACTTTGTTTTTGGACCACGGACCGCCACAATGCATCGCATGAGACGACTGTTTTTGTTTTTCGTGACTTTGGTCGCAGCACCGCAAGCCTTCGCCGATGTGACGGCGTTCGTGAACGTCAATGTCATCCCGATGACATCCGAGGTTGTGCTGCCCGCGCAGACAGTGGTTGTCGAAGAGGGTGTCATCACGGCGATCGGCAACGTCGACGTAGTTCCAGTGCCCGAGAACGCAGAAATCGTTGACGGTACGGATCGCTACCTGATGCCCGGCCTGACCGAGATGCATGGCCATGTCACCGGCACCGGGGACGACCAGATCCGGCGCCTGTTCAGTCTGTTCCTGGCGAACGGTGTGACGACGGTACGCGGCATGCTGGGCCGGCCGTCGCACTTGCGGCTCAGGGAAGACATCGCCGCAGGCAAAGTCTTTGGGCCGCGGCTTATTACCTCGGGGCCATCGTTCAACGGCAACTCCGTAACGAGCGCCGAGCAGGGTGTTCGCATGGTGCGCGAGCAGCACGCTGCCGGTTATGACTTTCTCAAGATTCACCCCGGACTCAGCAAGGTGGAATTCGAAGCGATTGCCGATACAGCGAATGAGATCGGGATTCCATTTTCGGGGCATGTTCCCGTTGCAACGGGCATCGACGGAGCGCTCGAAAAGGGCATGGCATCTATCGACCATCTGGATGGATACATGGCGTCTTTGTTGCCCCAAAATACCGATACGTCAGGCGGCTACGGCGGCTTTTTCGATGTCATGCTCGCCGACCAGGTGATCGAAGAACGAATCGCCGACGTCGTCGCCGCAACGCTTGCAGCCGGGGTCGCAAATGTACCGACCGAGTCTTTGTTCGAACAGGTCGTCAATGATGTACCGCCCGCCGACCTTGGCAACCGGGCTGAGATGCGCTATGTGCCGGCGGCGACCGTTCGGCAATGGGAGCGTGCGAAAGAAGAGACGCTGGGTGAGCGCGGATTCAACCCGGAGGTGGCAGCGCGCGCGATCGAGATTCGGCGTCGTCTGATCCTGGCGCTGCACGAGGCTGGAGCTGCAATACTGCTTGGTTCGGACGCACCGCAAATTTTTAACGTGCCCGGTTTCTCGCTGCATCACGAACTCGAATTCATGGTCTCGTCCGGGTTGACGCCATTCGAGGCACTGCAGACGGGAACAGTCGCACCAGCGCGCTTTTTCGGCATCGGGACCGGCGTCGTTGCAGTTGGCCGCATCGGTGACCTGGTCCTGCTTGACGCCGATCCAATTGCAGATATTGCCAATAGTCGCCGGGTCCACGGGGTTCTCGCGGCCGGGCGGTGGTCAACGGCCGAAGATTTGCTGGCAATTCTCGATTAGACAAGCAACAAGGCCAGCCGGGTTGCAACCGAAGGGCCGTGCCAGGCGTCTAACAGGGGTAAACGACTGGAACACCTAAGGGGATGACAATGCGTAGTTTTGTTGTAATGGCGATGTTCGCCGCGAGTTTGGCGCATGCCGGCTGGCTGGATTACCAGGAAGTCCGGGAACTCGAGCTTGACGCGGCTGGTGTCAGCGACTTTTTCATCGATGCCGGTGCCGGCAGCATGACCGTCATTGGTGAGGCCAATACGGACTCGATCCGGGTGACGGCCACGATCCAGGTTGACATGGGCAATGATGATAAGGCTCGCGAGTTCATCGAGAAGCGCCTGACGCTGACGCTCGATCGCGAAGGCGACCGTGCCGTTTTACAGTCTTTTTTCAAGAATGGCGCCTGGGGTAGCGCTGATGGTTCCGTCGCACTCGAGGTTGTTATGCCCGCAGGAGTTCCGCTGCGCGTCGATGACGGTTCCGGATCAATCCTCATTGAGGACCTCAACTCCAATGTCGAAGTCGACGACGGCTCCGGTTCGCTCAAGATCTACAATGTCGGTGCGGTGGAGGTCGACGATGGATCAGGATCGATTGAGATTGATGGTGTCAGCGGCGATGTTGGGATAGTCGATGGATCGGGCAGTATCACGGTCACCAAAGTCGGCGGCACGGTGACGATCGACGACGGATCCGGGTCCATCAACGTTCACGACGTCGAACAAGACCTGATCATCAAAGACGATGGCAGCGGCGGATTGTCGGTATCGAATGTCCGCGGTGCGGTCGAACAGGAGACCTGAGGTCCTGTTTCGCGTGGCGGGCGCCCTTCCCGCGAGCTAGAATGCTCAAAGCCGGCACCCGACATCGAAGGTGCCGCAAAGGGAGGAGGCATGAAACTGGTAAAGCATCTGCTCGCCGCCAAGGGCAGCGATATCATTTCAATTCAACCGGATGCATCCGTTCTGGATGCGATCAAACTCATGGCCGAGAAAGGCATCGGTTCACTCGTTGTCACGCAAGGCGAGGAGTTGCGAGGGATCGTCACGGAACGCGACTACGCACGCAAGGTCATCATCAAAGGCAGGGCATCCGACACGACGGCCATTGCGGAAATCATGACCGCCGATGTTGTCACGGCATCGAGCGACCAGACCGTCAATCAATGCATGAAAATTATGACTGAAAAAAAATGCCGGCATCTGCCCGTCGTTGACGACGGCCGTTTAGTCGGAATGATATCCATTGGTGACCTGGTGCAGGCAATCATCGCGGACCAGGCCGAAGAAATCGAGCAACTCGAACACTATATCTCAGGCTGAGGAGCCGGCATGGCGAAAGCGTCGGATTACGATCCGGAAATACTCAAGCTGTTCGATGGCTATGTTCATGGAAAAATCACTCGGCGCGATTTTCTTGACCGCGCCGCGGCATTTGCCGCAGTGGGTGCATCGGCCGCAGCCATTCTTGCGAGCCTGAGCCCCGATTACGCATTGGCACGGCAAGTCGATCCGGACGATCCTTCGATCTCGGTCAGCTATAAGAAATACGTGTCTCCGGACGGCGCCGGTGTCATGAAGGCCTACGTGGCCCGGCCCGCCGTCATCGATCACAAGCTGCCCGCCGTGTTGGTGATTCACGAAAATCGCGGGCTGAATCCGTATATCGAAGACGTTGCGCGGCGGCTCGCAACGGCCGGATTCATAGGATTTGCGCCGGATGCATTGACGCCGCTTGGCGGGTATCCGGGCAATGATGACGACGGCCGCAGCATGCAACGCGAACGCGACCGCGAAGAGATGCGAGAGGATTTCGCCGCGGCTGTCGACTATTTGCAATCGCATCCCGATAGTTCCGGCAAGGTCGGATCAGTCGGGTTTTGTTTCGGTGGCGGCATATCGATGTACCTCGCAGTGCGCAATTCGACACTGGCCGCGGCGGTCGCATTCTATGGCCGTCATCCGGCCGCCGAGGACGCAGCGAAGATCAGGGCGCCACTCATGATTCATCATGGGGCGCTCGATGAACGCGTCAACTCAGGTTGGCCCGACTTCGAGAAGGCGCTCAAGGCAGCCGGTCGTAGCTATGAGCAATTCATGTACGCCGACGCCAATCATGGCTTCCACAACGATACGACACCACGCTATGACAAGGCGGCGGCTGACCTCGCCTGGCGGCGTACCATCGCGTTTTTCGAGAAAAATCTCGCTTGACGTCGTAAACAAAAGCGCGTTTCGATGAGCAGAACAATGAACATTGCCTTACATATTCGACTGCTTGCGTTGCTGCTTGGCAGCATCGTACCGACGAGTGCGCTGCTCGCCGACGACGAAGCTGATTCGAGAACGGTTATCGGCCCGAGAAACACCGCGCTTGCCGATGGCGCGCAGGCATTGATGGACGGGGACGTCGAAAAAGGTGTCCAGCTGACGCTGCGCGGACTCGTCCTGGCCCAGGGCCAGCGCGAACGGCAGGCGGCGCTCTCGAACTTGTGCGCCGGCTACCTCATGCTCGGGCAGGTCGATGAAGCGCTTGCGAATTGCGATAAGGCGCTTGCCGACAACAATCGTAACTGGCGGGCCTACAGCAATCGGGCGCTTGTCTACATCGAACTAGGGCGTTTTGACGACGCCGAGGCCGACGTCATTCGTGGCCAGGAACTGGCGCCGAACGCGAAAAACCTGAAGATCGTCAAGGGTATGTTGCTCGATGAAACAGATCCGGTGACTCCCAACATCGTAATTGACGATCGGCGAGGGCCTGTCGATGACGAAGGCTAGGCCTGGCACCTTACTTTTGTTGCTAGTGGGCGCCCTGGTACACGCTGAAGAGACCAGCATTTCACGCCTGATCGACGAGGACAGTGATCGTGTTCCGAGCGTCACCGTCGTACCGATTTATCCGGACGATGCACGCCGCGATCGCATCGAGGGAGAAGTGCAGGTCTGCTACCAGATCGACAGGAAAGGGCGACCCTACCGGGTCGCCGTTCGCCGCAGTACACATCGAATTTTTGAGCGCCCGTCCATGCATGCCGTGAGGGCGTCCACCTACGTGCCCCTGGGTTCGGACGAACAGACCTCCGGCATCAAATCCTGCCGGACGTTCAGGTTTCAGCTCGAGCCTGTGGTTGCGCCAGACGTTGCCGACAATTTGGCGGCCCGCAGGGTGTTGGACATCAACATGATGATCGTCATTGGGCCAACACCACCCGGTACGGGAGTAATGGCTGCAGCGACCGCTGCGGCCCCGTCATAATCCACATCGCCCGTCAGTTTTGATTTGCTTTCACCGTCGACATCAACAGCAACGCGATTGATGCCCACATCGATGACAACGGCCCCCGGCTTGATCCAGTCGCCTTTGACCATGTTCGGTCGACCAACAGCGGCGACAACGATATCCGCCTGGCGCAC
>Ga0255058_10002433_pt1 | contig 10273 bp, 9 predicted proteins | sample Cases_109_9_MG_FD_188637 | JGI IMG/M metagenome (GOLD analysis project Ga0255058, IMG submission 188637) | Seawater microbial communities from Amundsen Gulf, Northwest Territories, Canada - Cases_109_9 | ecosystem: Environmental > Aquatic > Marine > Gulf | place: Canada: Northwest Territories... | reverse complement strand
CCGATCACCGCAACAAACGCACCCGCAACGACTGGGGCAACGGGCCGGCATGGACCCGGGGCGAGCGCTCCGAGTAGGTTCTCGGACGCCTTCGGCGACCAGTTGGTCCCGCCCCACCGCCCCCACACTAGCCCTAGTACTGCGCGTCGAAGTCTATTTCGATCGGTTCTTGGCTCGAGGGGCGGGATTGGCATGTTAGGACCCAGCCGCGCTCGATGTCGCTTGGTTCGAGTGCATCGTGGTTGGCCATGGTGACGTTGCCGCTCTTCAACAGAGCCATGCAGCATCCACAATAGCCGTCCTCACAGGAAGACGGCGGTTTGTGACCGGCCTTTACAGCGGCAACGAGCAAAGTAGCGCCTTTCTCGTAGGGGACCTCGTGGCTCTGGCCTTCGAGCAGCATCTTGAAGGAGCTCGGAATCTCATCGTTCGATTGCTCGGGCACAGTCTCGTCGGACTCCGGTCGTCGATCGGGGTCCGGGAGTGAGTTGAAGCGCTCGAATTTCGTTTGTCTCGCGTCGATCCCCGAGGCTTTGAACGCCTCCTCGACGGTGTCCATGTATTCGGTTGGGCCACACACGAAGAACTCCGCATCCTCCCAGCCACGAATGTGCTCTTGGACGTCGGTAACGCCCACGAACCCGCTCTCGCTGTCGAGGTGATGAACGACTTCGAGGCGGTTCGGAAACTTCGCGAGCCACAGGTCGAGCTCATCTTTGAAGATGATCGAATCTTTGTCGCGGTTCGCATAGATGAGCTTCACATCGCGGTCGGTGGTCCGGAGGGCGGACTTCAGGATCGCGATGATCGGCGTCACCCCGCTTCCGGCGCCGAACAGGGCGATCCCATGATCCCCCTCGTCGGTACGCAGCACGAAGCGACCCTCGGGGGGTTGCACAGCGATCGTATCGCCGACCTTGAGCTGATCATTGAACCAGTTCGAAACGCGACCATCGTCGACTCGTTTCACCGTTACCTTGGGCCACGGATCGGTCTCCGGCGCGCTCGAAAGCGAGTAGCATCGGTGCAGCTCCATCCCATTCCACGGGACCTCGAAAGTCAGGAATTGCCCGGCTCGGTAACGGAACTTCTCTTTAAGCGATTTGGGGACATCGAGGACATAGGACCGCGTATCGTGTGTTTCCTGAATGATTCCTGCTATTTGAAGCTTGTGAAAGTCCGCGGGCATCCGATTGCGACTCCGACTAGAACGTGTTTCACTTTAGGGTACGGGCCCCGGCCGGTCCAGCCGACGAAGTCAGTGTGGCGGTCGGCGCCCGAATCACGTAGCTTGCTTGTTTCCTAGAGGCCAGCGCCCATGGACCTCACGAATTTTACAGCTCCCCCGCTTCGACGCTCGATGCCCGCCCGCAGGAAGCAGACTATCGGAATCGATCTTGGTACCACGAATACCGTGATCGCCCGGAACTTCGAGGCCCTCCGCATCGAGGGGAACGGCTTGATCATGCCTTCCGCCGTCGCCTTCCTGCCGAACGGGTCGACCCTCATCGGAAAGGCCGCCCGTCGGCGCCGAGCGATGGATCCGAAGAACACCATCCTTTCGGCAAAGCGCGTCATCGGTGCTCGGTGGCATTCGTCTTACGCGACCCAGTTTCGCGAGCACTATCCCTACGACCTGCTGGAGACCCCCGACGGCGGGGTCCTCTTTCGCACACGAGCCGGTTTGGTGAGCCCCGTCGACGTCGGCGGAAAGATCGTCCGTCGCCTTCGCGAGCTCACGCGTTGTCCCGTACAGGACGTGCACGCTGTGGTGACGGCCCCTGTGGGCTTCGAAAAAGAGCGTCGTGATGCGACGTCGCAAGCGGTGGCCAAAGCGGACTTCGCGACCGTTCGAGTCGTCGAAGAGCCGATCGCAACAGCGCTCGCTTACCTCAACAGGAGCAGCCTGAAGTACGCCTTCGTCTACGACCTCGGGGGTGGCACCTTTGATGCTGCGGTTGTCGACTGCAGTCAATATCCTTTCCGCGTCGTCGGCCATGGCGGGGACCCCTACCTCGGCGGCGATGACGTCGACCGGACGATCGCGATCTATGTCGCCGACCGAACGCTTGCGCGAGACTGTTGGGACCTGACCAACGATGCTGTGACGTTCGACCGCTTGGTGAGCGCGTGCGAGCTCGCCAAGTGCGAGCTGAGCGAATCCGAAGAAGCCGCGATCGCGATCCCGAGTGTCGACCCTGCAGCCCCAGAGAGTTGTGGCGTGATTCAGATCACGCGCGACGAAGTCCAGCGACTCACCTTGGATCTCGTTCGTCGAACCTTCGTCATCTGCGATGAGGTGCTTGCGGACGCAGGCGTGAAGGCGCGAGACATCGAAGCGGTGTTCATGGCGGGGGGCAGTACGCTCTTGCCGGGCCTCCGCGGGTATATCGAGTCCTATTTCGGGAAACGGCCGCGGTTTGATTTGGATCCGCTGGGTGTGGTCAGCATGGGCGCCAGCCTCGCTGCGGCGCGCCCCGCCGTTTCAGAGCTCCTCGACCCCTGCGCCTGAGGCCGCCGACTCTGTTCGCTTGTCGCGCACGCTGGCGTAGAGGCCGTCGGTGCGGAAGGTCAGGCTAAAGATCAGTCGGCTGTTTTCGTTGTAGAAGGCGTTCTCGCGTCCGCCATCCGAGTCGGGGTGCTGTGCCCACACGTCGTAGCTCAGGGCGATCGTGAACCAGCGCTTGATGTCGTACCCGATGATGGCGCGGAAGTTGGAGAAGCTCCTCCAATGGTTGTTAGGGCTCCCGTCGTCGATGCATACCTCGCCGGTCGCAGTCAAGACACAGCCGACCCGAAGGTCGTTCGCTCGTGCCCAAAGCGCGGTGTAGCTCAGCCCGAGTGCGAGCCTGTCGACTGGGACAAAGGTCCAGAATGCCGTCAGCCGCGTGGTTGTCTTGATGGAAGCAGTCGCGCCCCCGCACGTGTCGACGGTGGAGATTCCGCCTGGCCCCGGCGCGATACGACAAGGAGTGACCTCGCTCGGCGCGAGAACGACGTTCGATCCAGCGAACCAACCCCAGAACGCGGTGGTCACTCCGAGTTGCATCCCTTGCAGTACCTTGAACGGTCGCACCGCCGTGAAACGAACTCCCGGAGAGAAGTAACGTTGCCTAGACCGGCTGAACTTCGAAGTGGGTAGACGCAGGTCCGCGGCGACGAAGAACATGAAGCCCGCCGGCCGCCCGGGGATCGAGAAGAGATAGTCCAGCCGTAGATCCTCCCACAACGCTTCGCGACTGTAGAAGCCAGCGCGGTTGAACTCTTCGGAAGCCGAGTCGGTCCACTCTATGCTCACCGTGGCGTTCAAGCCGATCGAATGCTCCGGATTGAAGATCCATCGCGGAGCAATCGTGAACCACCAGGTGTAGTTGGGGCTGTGGGTCAGCTGTGAGTTCTCGTTGAAGCTTCGAACCGACAACGTCTGGTCCCAAAAAAGCGGGAAGCTCCATGGCACGCCTTCGGTGGTCGGGTTCGGTGACGAGATTCGTTCTGCAGTCGTCTTGTTGCGGGGGATCTCGCCGACTGCTTCCTCGTCGGGCCCGGCAAGATCCTCGCCGCCTATGTCGACTTGCGCAGAGGTGTTCGCCGATATCAAGAGGCAAACCCATGCGATGCCAACGACCCTCACGACCACAGCTTGACACGGGTGAGTCCTGGTCGCAGGATCGCCGCCACTATGGGTCAAAAGCATCCCGGTGGATGCTGGCGATAGGGAGCTGCGATAGCAGTCCCCGAAAAGGGAAGTCGGTGAAAGGCCGACGCGGACCCGCCACGGTATGCGGTCAAAACGCCGATCACAAACCCACTGACCATCTCGGTCGGGAAGGGGATCGGAACCAAGGTCGCGAGCCCGGAGACCTATCCATGGTGTGGAAAGCCAACCCCCTCGGGGATGGGAGGCCCATCATGAGCAAGTTCTATTTATGTGTGTGTGCAGCTGTGCTCGTTTCGGCGTTGGCCGGCTGCGGAAGCGAGAGTGGTTCGAATCTGCCGCAAGCTCTCGACCCGGTTGATGGCGATCCTGCATTCGCTGTGTTGAGCGTCGACCTCGCTTTCACTTCGAGCGCGATCAGCCTGCTCGACGAAGATGGTGATGTCCTCGCCGATGAATGGCTTACGTCTGGAAGCACATCGCCGATACTCGTTGCGGCGTTGTCGGGCGATGTCGCGTTTCCCACCAAGCAGTTGGGCGACGGCACCCTCGTCGTCATCGATCGGTTGAACACCGACGTCATCTCGCGCTTCGAAATGGCGACCGGCGGGCTCTACGGACAGATGCGCACACAAGGCACCAGCAACGTGGCGGCGTTTTCGTCCAATCCCCAAGACTGCGTGTTCCTGAGCGACACCTCGGCATGGATAACGCGCCATCAGCCCAGCTTCGAGCAAGCGCCCGAGCCCGACGTGGCCGGAAACGATCTATTCGAGTTCGATCCGTCGACCATGACGCTCACGGGCGGGCGAATCGATTTTTCGTCGTTCAATGAGCAGATCGATGGGGTCACCGTGTACGCGAGGCCCAAGCGAGTGGTGCGGCTGGGGGATTTCCTGTTGGTCGGGCTCGATGGATTCGGCGAAGACTTCATCGTTGCCATGCCTGGCAAAGTCGTCATCGTCGAGATCGCAACCGGCGAAGGGACAGGCTTTTCGCTCCCGGGCGTGAAGAACTGCGGGACGGTTGTGCCGATCCCAGGCGTCGATGATCGAGCCTACGTCTCTTGCCTGGGTGCCTCACCGACGTTTGACCCGGCTGAGCAACGGATGACGGCAGGTGTGTTCGTCATGGAAGTTGATCAAGACGGCGTTGCATCGATCGTCCGCTCCTGGCTCCCGTCGAGTGATCCCGGTGCAGCCAACTCGGTTGCCAATCTCGTTCCGTTGAACGACAGGGAAACGATCGCGGTCGCAAGCGGGGATCTTGCAACCACGACCGATGGAACTTACGTCCTCGACGTCGAAACCGGTGATCAAGACTTGCTCTTCGACATCCCTGGCTCATTCGAAATCGGGCAAGGCGCCTACCACCCCGACAGCGAGCTGTTGTTGATTCCCGTCAGCACCGAAGGGGTGCGCTTGTACGGAGGGAGCGGCTCGACCTTCGAGCTCCTCGATACGATCACGGTATCGGCGCCACCGCTTGGCGCGATCGTCGTATCCTCATTCCGGTGAGCGCAGCTCCGGTTTCGGCTAGTTGGACAACGCTTTGACGACGGCCTCGTCGAAGTGCACGTCCCGCTGCGGGAATGGAATCCCGATGCCGGCTTCGTCGAGCGCCAGCTTGGTTGCACGAACCGTGGCCTGCCAAACATCCCAGTAGTCCGGTGTCTTACACCAAACGCGAACCTGCCAATCGATCGACGAATCGCCCAGCCCCTTCAGGAATACCTGAGGGGGCGGGTCAGCAAGCCTGCCTTCGACTCTTGCCGCCGCTTTTTCGAGCGCCGCGCGCGTGGCGTCGACGTCTGCGGAATACTCGGCGCCCACATCAATATCGACGCGGCGCATTTCGTATCCCGCGTAGTTCGTGATCGTGTTTCCGAACACCGAGCCGTTCGGGACGATCAGTTTGCGATTGTCGAGCGTCCGAAACTCGCAGGTGAACAGGTCGATGTGCTCGCAGGTCCCGGTCTCGCCGTTCACCTCGACGTAGTCCCCGACCTTGAAGGGCCGAAACACGAGCAGCATCACGCCCGCCGCGAAGTTGCCGAGAGTGCCTTGGAAAGCGAGACCGATCGCAAAGCCCGCTGCCGCCAACACTGCAGCAAAGCTGGCAGTTTGAATCCCGAACACACCGAGGCATCCGAGCACCGCGGCGATGAGGATGAAGTAGCGCGCTAGCTTCGCGAAGAATCGCGTCAGCGTGGCGTCGAAGTTACGCCGCTCTAGACCCGCCCGGACCACGCGCTCTGTCCATCCTGCGATCATGAGCGCGAGGACCAGCGCCAGCAGGACGCCGATCACCTTCGGTCCATATTCGATGACCGGATCGATGAATTTATTCGGATCGATATCCATCGCTAGAGACTTTCTATCGAAGAAGCGCGTCGAGGATGATGAGGTTTTCTGCCTCGACCTGTTCGACGGTGCCGTCCGAGAGAATCATCGCTCTGGCAGCATCGAGGAAGAGCTTACGGTGCTCACGCGGAATGTCTTCCGGGTCGAGGTCATCGGCACGAGGTGGCACTTGCAACCACTGCGCCACCTCAGCTGTCTCGTCTTCGTCCAACTCGAGGCGGGTGATCATCTTGATGATGAAGTCGCGTTCTTCGGGGCGGATCTCCAGATCGGCCCATGCGAACGAGCACACGAACCTCATCAGTTGCATCCTGTCTTCCCGGCTCAGCGCGTCTAGCATCGCCGAACTGTACTCTGGGCGGTAGCTGGGGCGCTAGTCCGAAGACGGTGTTTCCGTAACCTTCGGGCAATAAGCTACCCACGCTCTGTTTTTGGGCTATCTTCCGCAACCGATGGCCCACCAAGTCACGATGCCGCAGCTCGGGGAAAGCGTTGTCGAGGGAACGATCGGCAAGTGGCTCGTGTCGGTGGGGGATGCGGTTGCCAAGGACCAGCCGATCGTCGAGATTTTGACCGATAAGGCAGACAACGAGCTTCCGTCGCCGGTCGCAGGTGTCGTCACCAAGTTGTTCGCCAACGAAGATGACATCATCGCGGTCGGAGATCCGATCTGCGAAATCGACGAAAACGCGCAGGCTTCAGCAGGAGGAGGATCAACTTCCGCAGGGCAAGAGGCCCCCCCCGCCACGTCAGAAGCTGCACCACCAGCGCCGACTTCGCCCTCGGTTCGAAAGCTCGCCCGCGAAAAAGACGTCGACCTTTCCGACGTGCAGGGCTCGGGGGATGGCGGGCGAATCCTTCACGACGACGTGATGGCTGCGATCGGCTCACCTTCCGCCCGAGAGCGCATGGCCACTCCGCCCCCACCACCGGCCGAGGTCCAACCGCGACCTGCTCGTCCCGCTCCGGCCGCAGCGCGTGGTACCGGGCCTGCGGGCGCGTTTCGCCTCCCACCCTACGTGCCCAAAGAAGGCGACGAGATCGTCCCCTTCACGCGGCGTCGACGGATCATCGCCGACCACATGGTTTTTTCGAAGCAGACCGCGCCCGATGTCGTGACGTTTGCCGAGTGTGATCTTCACCGCACAGCTGTGTTGCGGGATCAACACAAGGGGCACTACAAGAAGGAGGGCATCGGCCTCAGCTATCTCTCGTTTGCGATCGCTGCGACCGCGCGAGCTCTTCGCGAGTTGCCCGACCTCAACGCCCGAGTTCTCGAGGATGCGTACGTCAAGCTCGCGGAGGTCAATATCGGCGTCGCGGTAGATACCGACAAGGGCTTGGTCGTTCCCGTCATTCGCAATGCCGACGACTTGACGATCCGCGGCATTGCCCGCGCGGTGGCCGACGTTGCCGAGCGCGCAAGGGACGGCAAGCTCACCCCGGACGACCTCGCAGGCAAGACGTTCACCATCTCAAACCCAGGCCGCCGCGGAAACCTAGTCGGCGGCGCGATCATCTCCCAACCCAACGTAGGCATCCTCCGCCTCGGCACGATCAAAAAACGCGTTGTAGTCATCGAACACGAAGGCGAAGACCTCATGGCAATCCACCCCGTCATGCATATGGCCCTCACCTACGACCACCGAGTCGTAGACGGCGTCAACGCCAACGGCTTCCTCTACCGAATCAGCGAAATCCTCGAGTACGGCGACTTCGAACTCTAGGCCAAACCGATGCGAGTGAGATGGGCCGGTACTGTTGCGGGTGTGGCGGCGGTCGTCGCCATCGCCTGGCCAACCGCGAGTATGGCCGAACCGGAGAACTGGCACGCTGCGGCGTTGGTAGGCGGGGAGCTCAGCTTCGTACCGCGGCTAGACCAACAACTTACCGGGCATGGTTGGGTTGCTTTCGATAGTGTCGGCGTCGGAATCGTAGGAGGTGGCAACCTCCGCCTCTTTTACAACACCACGAAGATCCATGCTGGCATCGAAAGGCTTCCCTTCGCCCACAACAGGCTCGCGTTCTTTGCTTTCATCGAGGGCGAAGCGTTCATTTCGCAACTCCTCAACGACTACTTCCAGCAGGGGCGCCGGGTCAGCGAGTTCGGAATCGAGGCGAGCTATGTCTTGCTCAGTACCAAGCTGCAGTGGTATCCGGGCAAGCATCAGACCCTCGAGATCTCCGTGCCTGTGCGGCGTTGGTGGTTCGGTGATCGAAGCGACACCTCCGCCGCCTATCTGCTTCCAGCAAACACCTGGGTTTTTGAGCCCCGCATCGGATACAACTATTGGAATATCGACGCGCCCGCCGAGGAATGGGAAGCCCACCGCGTTTTCCCCCGGATCAAAGGCGTCGCAGTGGGGATTGAGGGCGGCGTCGATGTGCGGTCGGACTCACGACAATGGGGCGTCGACGATGGGCGCAACGACCCCGGGAAGGTGATCTATAGCGTCAGTCAACGGCTTCGAGCCGGCTGGCAAAAGGGGTCCTTTGTCCGCCTGCAGCTCGATGAATGGGCCAACTACGGTTGGAGACAGGACGACATCACGCGCCGTCGCATTGGCGGCGTCAACCCGTACGTAGTTCCGGTACCCGGTCTTCCCTGGCCAGGACTGATCTCCGAGCGCCTCTTGGCAGGCCAGCTCGGCCTTCACCTGAAGGCCAAAAAAACCTCGCAACACGAGTTCGGTCTCCTACTAGGAGGCGGCGCCTTTAACGACGTCTACCGGGTCGGCGCACTCAGCACCTACGGTGGCGCCGGCGGCCTAGCCCTCTTCGGCGATCTCCGCTTCGGCCCCACAGGCCGCTACCAACTCGACATCAGAGCCAGCTACGGCTTCCCAACCGCCTGGCTACTCGCCCCCCCCTACATCTCAGCCCTCCTAGCCTTCGGCGCCCGCATCTTCTAGGGTCACACTCCCCCCCCAAAAGCCGCATGGTTTCAGCCATTTAGAACCCACACCGCGCAAACCCAGGATGGGGGGCTAGCGTGTCCCCAAAGTCAGGTGGGTTTTGCGGTCGAACGCGTGGAAGAAGCGACTTGGGCGGTGAAACACCACGAGGATGGGTACGCCATCGATTTCATCCTCGATGATCCCCGAGTCACCGAGCTTCGTGTACACGCTGTTCCACACATAAGCCTTCGCTTTGCCATTGACGACGACGCCGAACACTAGATCCTTGTTCTTGAACCGTGCGTCCGGTTTGGGATTGGTGCCACGGAACGTGTTCGAGTGGTTCGTGCGGTAGTCTTGGTAAGGGTAGCGTTGGTAATCGCGGGCGTAGCCGGTTTCGGAGGAGACGACGAGCGTATCGGGGTGAAGCGTCTTCCAAGCTTTCCAAGTCATCTCGAGCACGCCCTGCAGAGGAGAATCGGTTTTCATTTTCGGGCCCGTGATGGCTTCGAGGCGCATCTGGCTCCAGTGCGACTCCGTCTCTCGGTCCCACATCACGAGATTCGAGTTGTAGAGCAGCCCCGAGACGCCGAGTCGAACCGTCTTCCCGCGCACAAAGGCGCTGCGATCGAACTTCAACCCAGAGCCGGTCAAGGGGCAGAACGTGATCGCGTAGGCTTGTCCGGCCACCTCCTCGTTCACGATCTCATGCCACCACAAAACATTATGTGGGTAGGCGCGGGGCCCCTTCGCGGTGCGCACGCCTAGGACCATGTCGAGGTCCCCGAGGTAGCCAGCGTCGGCGCTATCGGCCGCCACCATCTTCGGTGCATCGAGTGGGGGAATGCAGTCTCGGCCTGGGCACCCTTGGAAGATCTCCTCGCAGGGAATCGTGCACTTGCCTTCGACGTCGGCTCTCACCACAGCGCTGGGAATTGGCCTATCCCCCCAAACTTCGGATCCAGGGTGGAACGCACTCCAGGCAAACCAAAATGCGTTGTGCCCAGGCACAGATTGGAGGTGCACTTTGCCGGTGTCGGCCTCCCCGTCGATCTTCCATCGTTGCCCGTCGTCGGCGACCAGTCGAAGGTGGTCTATCGACTCGGTCGAAGAAGCACTGGTAAGCGACACGCCAACGACCAACGCCAACCCGGCGGCGATCAACGCGGCCTCCAAGATCGCGCGCACGCCCATCACGACCACCTAGTTGAAACGCGAACCGATGTTACCGATAGATCAGGTGTCCTTACCGATAGCGCTCTTGCGAAGGACGAAGTCGGCGTCGGGCTCTAGGGCCCTTAGCAGCTCGGTGAGCTTGTCGATCGTCGGGACGGAAGCTCCCTGCTCGTATCGAGCGT
>Ga0255058_10002432_pt1 | contig 10275 bp, 3 predicted proteins | sample Cases_109_9_MG_FD_188637 | JGI IMG/M metagenome (GOLD analysis project Ga0255058, IMG submission 188637) | Seawater microbial communities from Amundsen Gulf, Northwest Territories, Canada - Cases_109_9 | ecosystem: Environmental > Aquatic > Marine > Gulf | place: Canada: Northwest Territories... | reverse complement strand
CTTACCAGTTGCCGGCCGTGGCCCCGGGCACGCGACAGCTCAACGCGCACTACGACCTACCGGACATTCAGTTCATCGCCCGGCACCTCGACGCCCACTACGACTACAAATCCTATGTGCCGCGCACGCGCAAACTCGACACCGACTACGGGATCACGATCTTCTCGGCGGTCACGCGCCAACTTGACGCCCACTTTGATCTGCAAGCCTTCGAGCCATTCACGCGCCACGTTGATGCCGAATACGATCTGCCGATCTTCGCGGCGCTCCAGCGTGCGCTCAATGGACATTATGATCTGCCCGGGATCACTTCGGTCATCCGCCAGCTCCAGGGCGAACACATCCTCGATGCGTTCCTGCCGGCGGTACGCGCATTGGATGGCCACTATGATCTGCAAACCTTCCTGGCCCGCACACGGCAGCTCGACGGGCACTATGATCTGCAGGCGTTCGTCAATCTCACGCGGCAACTCAACGAAGAGTACGAGCTCCCGGACGGGCTGGGCTTCACGCGACAACTTAATACCGAGTACGTCCTCAATGCGTTTGTAGCGGCGTTCCGACAACTCAACGGACACTACAATCTGCAGGCCTTCCAGCAACTCCAACGCGGACTCGATGCTGCCTACCAGTTAAACGTCTTTGATGCCGTTACCCGGCAGCTCGACTCGCTCCACGATCTCCAGGCGTTTGTCGCCCGCAAACGTCTGCTGAACGAAGAGTACGATCTCCAGGCCTTTCTCACTCTGCAACGCCAACTCACCGGCCAGTACGATCTGCAGGCTCTCCTGGGCGTCACTCGCCACCTCAATGAAGACTACGAGCTGGCTACATTCCTCGAGCGGATCCGCCAGCTCAACGGCCACTATGATTTACAGGCGCTCCAAGACGCCATCCGTCACCTCAACGGGGAATACGATCTCCAGGTCTACGCGCAGCTCTGCCGCCACCTGAACGATCAGTATCTTCTCGATGCCGCCCAGGTCTTCTATACCTGGCTGATGAATCTGGACACCAACGCGCCCTCGCGATACGAGCAGTTCCCGTTCCACTCGCTCGCACGCTTCAACCAGGAATACTTCGGGGCTCGCGCCGACGGCATTTACCGGCTGGATTCCGCAACGGATCGCAACGACATCACTGGAACCCATACCGGCGCCGTCAACCAGGCCACCGCACTCGTGGACAGCGCCGCGACCTTCGTCACCAGCAACGTCAAGATCGGCGAGGTCATCACGAACGACACCGACGGGAGCTCGGGCACGGTCGTGGCTCGCGTGAGTGAGACTGCGCTAACGACTTCCGTGCTGACCGGCGGCACCGACGACGATTGGGACACCGGCGACAGTTACACGATTGAGCACCTCGCTGACATCGCGGCGTTCGCGGATACCGGCAAGCTCTCTTTGGGCACCAATCGCTTGAAGCGCGTGCCGCAAGCGTTCCTCGGCGAGGATTCGGACGGCACGCTCAAGATCAGTTTCGTCACCGACAACGGCAAGACCCACGGACCCTACAACATCCGCACGAGCGCCAGCGCCATCAAGCCGGCGCGGGCCAAGTTTGCCCGCGGCATCAAGTCGCGCTTCTGGGAATTCAAACTAGAGAACAAAGACGGCGCGAGCTTGCTCCTCGATAAGATCCAACTCGAGGTCGAAGACTACCAGAGCCGGTTCAAATAATGCCGGGCGGCGGTTTCGATCCCTACACCGACGAACCCGGCGACATCCTCTACGGGCCGAGCGATCAATTCGGCCTCACCGCCTGGTCCCAAAGCGATCAGATCCTTTGGCGTTGGTACGGCGACTTCTCTCCGAGCCACACCGTCAAGACCCGCACGATCCAGAAACTTGCGCGCACACGCCTCGCGCATCTGCAACTGCGGGTACGGCTCGGGGCCGACGCCAATCTCGGCATGGGAAGGCACGTTTGGCACGAACCCACCGGCGAGGTCATCACGGCGATCACCCGGCCCGGTCACGACGAAGTCTGGATCGAGGCCAGCAATGGCGCCAAGGAGGAAGAGGAGAAGAAACCGCTCTATATCCCCTACCTTTGGGTGGGTGCGCGCATTAAAGAAGGGACCGCCCCCTGTACGAGCGCCGAGGGAGTGCTCAGTCCGGAAGTTCACCTGTTCATGTGGGAACCTCCGGATTCGGCGCCGGAATCGGCACGCCTGCGCTCACAAGGGCCGGGACGCACCCGCGCCGGCCTCACCACGCAAGTCGTTGGCGCGGTTTATAGCGCCCGGGGTCTGGGGTGTGATCTGGGCATGGGGACGAAGCCAATCGGTGACGCCTCTGCCTTCGAGAGTCCCAGTGTGTCAGCGGCGGTAGGGAGCGTACCGACGACGCGCCTGTTCCGAAGCACTTGCGATGATCAAGAAATCGTTTTACGCGGGGAGGATTCGTTCGGTTCCACTGACGGCATTTACGTGCCGAGTTGCTGTCGTCCAATCGAAACCTTCACCATATTCTTCACCCAACAATGTACCCGGTATACGCCGACTTGCTTCGCCGTTTCCGGCACTGCCGTTGATCCGGGCACGGACATCGCTGGTATACCCGTTGGTCACTTAGCGACCGATGCGATTCACTACACCGATAGCGGTCTGATTTTCTCAGCTTTCGGCATTTCCTTCGATCCAGAACAAGACCTGGACGACCCCAATCCGGACAAAGCCTGGGGTCAAACCATTTACGTGGACCCCGACGATCCCGTTAAACAATTCGACACTAGCCGGCCGTATCACTTTTTTGCTGGCTTCGTGTCGGAAACTGTACCGCTTGGTTTTCCAGGGGTAGCGCCGACTTGGTCGTTGCCAGGAGAGGTATTGCCCGGTAATTATGTGTTGAAAGTCTGCATGTCCGGGTACCCGTGCTGCAATCCCTTTCCATTCGGTAAAGGCGGCGGCGGTGCAACCATCGAGATCGAAGTCCGGCTCGGCAAGCAGCCGGGCCGCACGTTGACCACGACCTTTGAAGTCCTGGTCGGCGGTCAGAGTTTGACATTCAAGAATTTGGTCCCCTATGGCTGGTTCGGCGGTTTTGCCCTCGACGATATTCGCGACTTTAAGAGTTTCGACGCCGGGCCGAATAATCCCAACGACGAGAACAACTGGTGGCGCGATGCGCTGCTCATCGACGGGGCTACCGGCGGGGTCGCGGTCGAAGAGGAATACTGGCTCGACGGCAAGCTGGAAAACGATCAGTTTTACGAGATCGAGACTTACCCCGGGTTCTTCGACAAACCGTTCAATGTCAATTCCTATCCTTCGGATTTTTGTGAAACCTGTGAATTGGAGTGTATTCCGGAGCCGATCACTTGTCCGGGCGGTCCGTGTTCGGATTTTCTGTATGCCCCGGTTGAAACTTTCAGCGGAACGCTACGCTATCCCACACACCTCATCTTCCACCGAGCGATTGTCATTTGCATTGAGCCGGCGGACGGCAATTGTCGGGTCGACGTGAACCCCTTTACCGGCGAAATCGATCCCTATCTGGGGCGCAACAAGCCGCAGAGGATTCAGATCGTCAACAACTGCAGCACGCCGGGACCGAATAAGGTCGGGAGTTGCGAACCGCTGGGTAACGGCGGGGTCTTCAACGTGTCTTTCGATGCGAGTGTCTGGAGCGATTTTACCGCAGCGCACGAATGGCAGCTCGGGGATGTGGTTTTCATCACCGGCACGCAGAGCGGCGAAGTCTTCATTGCCCCGGAAGGTGCCCCGGAAATTGCGTCCAACATATTTCTCAACTCGACTCTCATTTGTCCGGGCCTTCCGGACGACGGGTCTCCCCAAGACACTCGTGACGGCGGGCCGCACGGGCAATTGCTGGACTCGCTCGGTATCAACGAGACCGCGTGCGTGAATGGCGTCGAGGTGGTTACGGAGTATCTGGGCGTGCCGGTCTAGGGTACGATCTATACTGAGCCCAGGAGGCGAAAATCATGGCTTCATGTCCCATCACCTTTTCCGTCAATCCGCCCGGTGCCTTCACCGTAGGCGGGGCGCCGGAGGTCAAGGACTCCTTCAACGACACTGTTGCGTTTGCCGAGGCTGCCTTCGACCAGGCCATCGCCCTATTCAACAATCTGGGCCAATTGGCGGATTTGATTGCCGATCCGTTCATCGACACCTCGGGCCTGCCGACCCTGACCGCAGCCGGCTTCGTGCTGCCGACGGTCCCGGTCTCGCCGATCATCGACACCACCTTCCCCGCGATCCCCGATGCGCCGGTGACGCCGGTCATCGACGATCTGATCGTCCGAAGCCCGCCGGCCAATACCACCATCAAGCCGGCCATCACGAGCTTCACCCCCCCGGACGACTTCACCAAGGCAGCGCCCGTAGCGCCGACCCTGGTGGACGTGCCGCGCCCGGCGCGTTTCGAGAAGGCCGCGCCCGTGATCGACACGTTCACCGCGCCGGCCGACTTCGCGAAAGCCGCCCCCGCGGCCCCCGATCTGCTCGACGTGACGGCCCCGGCCCGGTTCGACAAAGCGCCACCCGTGCTGACGAACTTTACCGCGCCGGATGACTTCACGAAGGCCCCGCCAGGGGCGCCCATCTTGCTGGTGATCCCGCGGCCCGCGCGCTTCGAGAAGGCCGCCCCGACGGCGCCCGTGCTAGCCGACATTCCACGCCCGGGACGTTTCACCGATGCCGCCCCCGCGGCGCCCACGTTGGCCGATCCGGTCATCCCGCCGGCGCCGACGGACGTTATCCCGCCGGTCCCGACGCCGTCGCAGCTCGCCCTGCCCGACGCGCCGACCTTCACCATCGAGGAGTTCCTCGAAAGCGTGCCGAGCGCCCCGACGGCGCCCACGGATCTGAATTTCGCGTTCCTCGAGCCGGCTTACGTTTCGCCGCTGTTGGACAACCTGAAAACCAAGCTCAACTTGTGGTTGTCCGATGTGTCCACCGGCATTTCGGACAGTATCTACGATCAGATTTGGGATCGGGAGCGGGAGCGCATCGACATCAGTGGACGCGCCCAGCTCGAAGGCGTGGATCGTGAGTTCGCCGCCCGCGGGTTCAACATCCCCCCGGGCGCCCAGGTGCAGCGCATCTTGCAGGTTCGCCAGGAGAACCGGATCGAGATCCGGAGCCTGACCCGTGACCAGGGGATCCAGCGTGCCCAGCTCGAGATCGACAACGTGAAGTTCGCCGTCACCGAGGGCGTGCGCCTGGAGATCCAGCTCGAGACCCACGCCAATCAGATCGCCCAGCGTGCCTTCGAGGCCGAGCGCGTGGCCATCGAAATGGCGGTGGTGATCTTCCAGGCATCTGTGGCTGCCCATGCGGCCCAGATCGCCGCCTTCCAGGCCCAGGCCGAGGCCTACCGCACGCGCATCGAGGCCGAGCGCCTCAAGCTCGAAACCTTCCGCATTCAAATCGAGGCCGCACGGCTCACCGTGGATCTCGACCGCCAGCAAATCGAGCTGTTTACCGCCAGGGTTGATGCCTTGCGGGCTTCGCACGATCTCTTCCGGGCCAAGCTGGACGCGGCCCGGTTTACGCTGGATCAGAATCGCTTGTTGCTCGAAGCATTCGGCACCGAAACCTCGGCCTTCGGGATTCGTGCCCAGGCGTCCGCATCGAATTTCAGCGCCTACGCCACGGAGGTCGGTGCCGAGGGTCTCAAGACCGATCAGTTCAGCGCCCAGGTCGGGGCTTTTTCCGCCGAGGCTCAAGCAGTTGCCTCGAATTTCTCCGCTTACGCCACCGAGGTCGGCGCCGAGAATCTCAAGATCGAGCGATTCAGGGAACAGATCAACGCCTTCGCCGCCGAGGCGACTGTGACCCGCACCAACACCGACATTTTCACCGCCAAGACGGGCGCCGAGCGAACCAAGATCGATTTATTCAGCGCCGAGGCCCAGGCGATAGCCTCCAACTTCCAGGCCTACGCGACGGAAGTGCAGGCCGAGAGCATCAAGGTGGATCGCTTCGCCCAGCAGGTGAATGCGTTTGCCGCCGAGGCCGGCGTGACGGGCACGAACACCGATATTTTCACTGCCAAGAATCAGGCCCAGCGGGTCAAGGTCGACATTTTTGCGGCCGAGGCCGGCGCCATTGCTTCCAATTTTCAGGCTTATGCTACCGAGGTCGGCGCGGAGAACCTCAAGATCGATCGGTTCGCCCAGGAGATCAATGCGTTCTCCGCAGAGTCCCAGGTGGCCAGGAACAACACCGAGATTTTTGCCACTAAGGTCCGGGCCGAACAGACCAAGATCGACATTTTCAATGCCGAGACCAACGCCTTCGCCACCGAGGTCAATGCCTACAGCTCCGAGGTGACTGCAACGGTGGCCGCGAAGACCGCGGAGATCGCCATCGCGAGCTTCCCCATCGACATTTTTACCGCCCAGATCCAGGGCGTCAGCCAGGCCATCACGGCTATCGGGCAGAAGATTGCTGCCGAGAGCGCCATCTTCGAGTCGGAGGTCCGCGGCTTTTCCGCCGAAGTGACGGGCGAGGCCGCCCGGGTCGACGGTGACAACACCCGCTTCCGCGCCGAAATAGCCGGCTACGAAGCCCGAGTGACGGCCCTCGCCCAGGAGGCCACCATCAAGAGCCAGCAGGCCGTAGAGGAGCTCCGGATCGCCCAGGCGAACATCCTCGCCGGCTCGCGCATTGCCGGGCAGCTTGCCGCGAGTGCGCTCGCCCAGCAGAATTTCTCGACCACCACGTCGAGCAGCGACAATACCCAATTTAGCGAGTCCGTGAGCTTCTCGAACGCCAACTCAACGACTTGCAACCGCAACATCAACGAATCCAATTGAGCGTAGGAGAGCCCCATGCCGCATTTTGGCATCCCCCACACTGACGACGATCCGAACGCGCCTTCCCCCAGGCGCCCCAGCAATGCCGTGCGCCGGCGTGGCGGCGGCAATCTCACTTCGTCCCTACCAGCGCCGGGGGCTCGCTTCCGCAATGCGGCGACGCAGCCACAACTGCCGGTAAATCCCCAGGCCAGCGTGCTTTCTCAACAGCCGCGGCGCAGCCGGAATATCGCGAGGGCCGCCGGCAATCCGAACAATCCGATCACGCAGGCCTTTGAGCCAATAGACCGATTCTTCGGCAATACGCAGGAGCAGCGGGCCTCGGGTGACCCGGGGCCTTTGTCGGAGGCGATTTCGGCAGCGCCGGGCGCTGTCCGCGACTTTGCCGCCGAGGCGCCGGCCGCTGCCGGCGAGTTCTTATCCAGGCGTCCGAGTCTCGGTGGCACGGGACGTGACATCGTGCATGGACAAGGTCGGCGGCCTGGCGACTTCCGCGCGGGCAATCAGAACAACTCGATGCAGCGGCCTTTCGAGGCGATAGATCGATTCGCCGGGCGCTTTGGTGAGGCGGCGAGTGAAATCGCCGGGCAGTTGGGTGAGGGCATCACGACGCCTTCGCAGTTCGCGAGGGATGTGGGGAGTGGCTTTCGGAGGATCGGAAGGGACGTCGCGCAGGCAACCAGTGGGCTTACCGGCTTGTTTACCGCGGATACTGGCCAAGACCTGGCCGACAGTTTTCGCGGTCCCAACAACCCGCGTCCTGGCACGGCAGACGATGGCTTGACGCCCCAGCAGCGCCTCGACCTGACGTTCCGCGGTCAAGGGGAGCCGGCGGACATTACCAGCGAAATCGGCGACCTGCCCGTGCGCGAGAGAGCCAACCGTCTGGAGGAACATGGCCTTGATGTAGAGCGCCTTGGTCAGGATCCGACCACCGTGATTCGTGGGACCAATGTCAGTCAGACACGTGGGGGGCAGGGCCAAGATGGCAACTTCCCCGAGGCGGTGTTTGACGAGGGCTTCGAGGTGCCGGTCGGCACCACCGACGCCGAACTGCGCGACCCCGAGCGCCTTAAAGTGTTGCAGGCGCGCAATTCTCTGTCCCAATCGCTGCGCCAGGTGCCGGCGCCCGGTCAGACTGCGATCCCCGCCGCGGTGCAATCCAAGATGCTGGCAGACTTCGATGCGCAGGCGTCGGCCGAACGGGGTGCTACGACACGGGGCCGCGAGCGGAATGCGTCGTTGGAGCGCCGGACAGCGTTCACCAACGCCATCACTAGCCGACTGGGCTTGGGGGGAAGCCGAACCGGAGGCAGAAATCAGTTTGATGTCATTGGGATCCCCTTCGGAGAAGGGCTCAGTGGCAACCTCGGTGAAGAGGCATTTCTTATAGATAAAACTGGGGCCACAGCGCCGCAACGGATCCCTATTAACCGCTCACGCCGCGAACGTGATACCCAAGCCAACCGGAAGCAACTCGAGGTGGACTTGCGCGACGTGAATCCCGGCATTACGGACGCGGAGATTTCGGCCATTTTCCGAGAATGGGTGGATACGGGTGAATTCCCGCCAGGCACCGACTTCAATTCTGTCAACTCAGGTGGCTTCGGTGGCTTTTTTTAGATCGTTGGGGAGGAGCTAAAGATGCCCCATGGCCTGTCCCGGCCGGGGGTATTGCCCGAGCTCGACCCTCGCGAGCCCCGCAATCCGTTGGCGGCGGCGGTCGGTCAACCCCTACCTCCGAACTTCGCCTCGCCGCCTTTGACGGCGCCAACCCTGGCGACCACGCCCGAGGCGGTGCGGGCGGGCGCAGACTTCCGCTTGCCCGATCTGCCGCCCCCCAGTGTGCCGCGGCCCGTCGAGCCCGGCGTCATCGGGCCGGCAACGGCGGCACGGGAGCAACTCCGTCTGCCGAAGAACTTTGTGGCGCCGACGCCGCGGAACCTGGCCTCGGCCCGGGCGGGCCCGGTGGGGTCTTTTTTCTCGGTCTTCAACGAAAGTCTCGCCGAATTTGCCGCCACCCTTCCGGCGTTTATCAGCGCCGGCACGGAAACCGTCGACCGACTCATTGAGCAAAAACTGGGCCGTCCGCCCATCCCCGAGGAGCTCCGGCGTATTCAGAAGAACACGCCCTTGGTGGGGTTCCTTGCCGGCGACAAGGATCCGAACGCCCGGCTCGCGGACACCATTGCGAACTTCGGCAAAGGCGGCCCACGGAATCAAGCCCTGCTCGATGCGAAGATCATCGGCGACATCACCTTGGGCAACCTCGCCAGCGGCGCGGGTAGCCTCGCGGGTTTCGCTGCTGGCACCTTCGGTGGTGGAGTCCTGATCGCTGGATTACGCGGCGCCGGTCCCGGGGCGGCCCGCACCATCGCGGGCGCCACGGTCGGTGCGGCGTCCGGCATTGCCCGCGGCACCGCCGACGCGCTGGAGAGCAAGCCGAATATTTCAGGAACCGATCTGCTCTTTAGCCAATTATTGCAGGGCGTGGTCGGCGCCTCCGAGATCATCCCCCTCGAGATTGCGCTGCGGCCCTTCACCCGGCCCTTTAAGCGGCGGTTCGCCCGTATGCTGGCAACCGGCAGCGCCACCGGCATCGCCGAGGCCGTGCAGGAAGGCGCCGCGAACCTGGGTGAGGACGCTATCGCGCGGGCCATGTTCGACGCCGATCGCGACATTCTCAAGAATGTCTCCGAGGGCGCCCAGGTGGGCGGCGTCCTGGGCTTCGTCCTGGGGGCACTCACGGGCGCCATCGGCCGTAAGGCGCAGAAACGGAGCGGGCTAGGCGACGGTGCCGACGCCGATGCGGTTCCGCCGCCACCACCAGCCCCGCCGGGAGGCCCCGCGGAGGCGGCCACACAGGCGGCGCAGGCCGAAGCAGCCGCCGGAGCGGCTGGAGGGCCTGAAACGCCTGGCGGCGCTCCTGGGGGCGCCCAGGAGGCCGTAGGGGTCAGGACGGATCGGCTCGCCGAGGTCGAAGCGGAGGCCGGCACGCTGGCACGGATTGTCACCGACCTGGCCAATCGGGAGGCCACCGAGGGCGAGGCCTTCACGCCTGCACAACAGGAACTCCTGCGCGAGCGCCGGGCCGAGCTGCGCCAGGCGACCGAGGAAATGTTGACCGCTGCCAAGGAGGCGGCCGATGACCTCGGCGCACAGGCCGCGACGGGCGAGCTGCCGAAACAGGTACAGAAAGAGACCGAAACCCTCGCCGCCATCAACACCGAGATCGCACAAATTCTGCGAGCTAGCGACTTCGGTGGCGTGGTGAGGCCTGGGTCAACAAATGCGAAACGCCTGACGGCGCTCCGCAAGCAGCGCGACGAGTTGACGAAACGCGCCGAGAAGCGCCGCAAAAAAGAGGAAAAAGCCCGTGCCAAAGCCAAGCAAGCTAGTGAGCCAGCGCCAGGAACGAAGAAGAAAACAACTGGCCGAGCACCCGCTGAACCAGGAGGCCGTCCAGAGGGCCGAGCAAAACCGCAA
>Ga0255058_10002430_pt1 | contig 10276 bp, 10 predicted proteins | sample Cases_109_9_MG_FD_188637 | JGI IMG/M metagenome (GOLD analysis project Ga0255058, IMG submission 188637) | Seawater microbial communities from Amundsen Gulf, Northwest Territories, Canada - Cases_109_9 | ecosystem: Environmental > Aquatic > Marine > Gulf | place: Canada: Northwest Territories... | reverse complement strand
AAGTCGATGCGCCCAGCGTCGACTCGCTCCGCTACATGGCCGACGCCCTGCGTAAGTCGCTCGACTCTGGCGTCGCCGTCCTCGGCTCGGTGATCGACGGCAAACCGTTCTTCATCGCTCTCGTCACCAAAGACCTCAACGAACGCGGCGTCCACGCCGGCAACCTCCTCAAGCAGGTCGCCACGGTCGCCGGCGGTGGCGGTGGCGGCCGTCCGGACATGGCCCAGGGCGGCGGCAAGGACGCCGGCAGGATCGACGATGCGCTTGCTATCGTTGAGGGCGCCGTCCGCGAAATGCTGGCCGGCTGATGCTTAAGCCAACCTGTCTCCTGTCCCTTGTCCCCTGTCTCCACTCATGCGCATGATCGGCATCGACTTCGGCGAAAAGCGCATCGGCGTCGCCGCCGGCGATGACCGCACGCGCCTCGCCGTACCGGTCACCACCGTCGAAAGCCACGGTGACCCCGTCGCTGAGATCGAAACGATCGCCGCTGAGCACGCCGCGGAGGCGCTTGTCATCGGCCTGCCGCTCTCGCTCAGCGGTGCCGAGGGCCCGCAGGCCGCCCGCGTCCGCGAGGTCGTAGACGCCCTCTCCGAGCGCCTCTCGATCCCCGTCCACACCCACGACGAGCGGCTGACGACGACGCAGGCCGCGCGCCTGCCGGGCGGCCTACCCCGCAAGTCGAAGAGCGGCGCCACAAGCCGCGACGCTGTCGCCGCCAGTATCATGCTGCAGGCCTATATGGATAGCCAGCGGCCCTATGATTAGCGTCCGCCAGGCCTCACGGCTCGCGATCTTCGTCGCCGCGCTCCTCACGGTCGTCGCCGCCTGGTTCGTCATCGGCAGCCCCGGCTCCGTAGACGACGTCGGCCCCTTCGAGCTGCAGCCCACACCCGGTAACGCTGTCGCTGTAGCCGTCGAGCCTGGCGACGGCGTCAGCGAGATCGCCGACAAGCTGGAGCGTGCCGGCGTCATCGAATCCGGCACACGCTTCCGCGTGCTCGTCCAGTTCATGGGCTTCGATCGTCTCTTGCAGGCCGGCACCTACGATCTACAACAGGACATGCCCGTGCTCGATGTGCTCAACCGCCTCCGCGATGGCATCGTTACCACGCGCTTCATCACCGTCGTCGAAGGCTGGCAGCTCGCCGAGATCGCCGATGCCGTCGCCGCTCAGGGCATGTCTGGAGATGACTTCCTTACCGCCGCCAGCAGCCACGACTACGACTACTCCTTCGTCGAGCAGATCCCGGCTGGTGAGTCCCTGCAGGGCTATCTCTATCCCGCCACGTACCCGCTGCGGACCGGTGATGATGGATCGACCGTCGTCGAGGCGATGCTCGCGGCATTCGACGCCAACGTCCCGGAAGAGGTCGCCACGCAAGCGGGAGCGGTCGGTCTCACGCTCCACGAAGTGGTGACGCTAGCCTCGATCATCGAGCGCGAGGCCGTTGTCCCCGAAGAGAAGCCGATCATGGCGCAGGTCTTCCTCTCGCGCCTCCGCTTCGGCCTCCGCCTCGAAGCCGATCCGACTGTGCAGTTCGCCCTCGCCGAGGCCGGCGCCAACAGCGACCCCGACACCCACTGGAAGGCCGGGCTTACCACGGAAGACCTCGCGTTCGACTCTCCCTACAACACCTACGTCTCCTTCGGACTGCCGCCTGGGCCCATCTCCAGCCCGGCCGCCGACTCGATCGCGGCTGTCGTCAACCCGTCAGAGACGAACTACCTCTTCTTCGTCGCCCGGCCCGACGGCTCGCACGCCTTCGCCGAGACGCTCGCCGAGCACAACGAGAACGTTGAGCTATACCGCGACGGTGGCAGCGAATGACGGCCGATGCGGCGCCGGTAACTCTCAGCGAGAAGCTCAAGCTGATCGCCGACCACTGGCACCCGCGCATCGTGGCCCGCGTCGACGGCCACCACGTCAAGCTGGTCAAAGTGAAGGGCGAGTTTGTCTGGCACACGCACGCCGACCAGGACGAAATGTTCCTCGTCTTGGAAGGCGAGATCGTGATTCGGCTGAGAGACGGCGACGTGAAGCTCTCGCCCGGCGACCTCTTCGTCGTCCCCAAAGGCATCGAGCATTGCCCCTTCGCAGAAAAGGAGGCATCGCTTCTCGTCCTCGGGCGCGCTGACACCGACCAGACTGGTGGCGTAGCGTCCGAGCTGCGAGCGGAAGCGCAGGAGTGGATCTGAGCCGATGCAGTACGCCGGTGTCATCTCAGCTCCCGGGAAGAAATCCCTCTCGCCCGTCTTCCAGCAGGCCGCGTTCGATCATCTGGGCATCGCTGTCCAGTACCAGCATTGGCCAACGCCGGCCGACGGTCTAGAGACGCGTGTCATGGGCCTCCACGCGCCCGATGTCCTCGGTGCTAACGTCACGATCCCGCACAAGGAGGCCTGTCTGCCCTTCGTGCAACATCTTGACCCTCTTGTTCGCCGGGTTGGTGCGCTGAACACGATCCTGAACGATGGTGGCACCCTCCGTGGCTACAATACGGACGTCGAAGGCTTCCTGCGCCCACTAAGAGACGCATACTTCGAGCCCAGAGGCTGCAGCGCAGTCATCGCCGGCGCTGGCGGTGTGGCACGGGCGGTCGTCGTCGCGCTGGCGGAGGCGGGCGCGGCCCGGATCGTCGTCGTCAACCGCACGCTTGAGCGCGCCGAGAGGCTCGTCTCGGACCTGAGCGCTGCGGCCGGGCCGGCGCAGCTCACGGCGGCGCCCGATACGCACAAATCGTGGGAGAATGCGACTGCCGAGGCTGGCCTCTTGGTAAACTGTACTTCGCTCGGTACCGGCGGAACGCCCGAGGAAGATCGATCTCCTATGCCATCCGACCTGATTCGCTCACAAGCTCTCGTATACGACCTCGTCTACCAGCCCGCCGAGACGCGCCTCATCCGCGACGCTCGCCAGGCTGGTGCGCGCACCATCGGTGGCCTGCCAATGCTGATCTACCAGGGTGCCGCCTCGTTCAAGCTCTGGACGGGCCGGGTCGCGCCAGTCGACATAATGCTCCAGGCCGCCGAAGACGCCCTCGCTGCGGAGGACGCTCGATGATCCAGTGGGCTCTCATTGTTATCTTCATCCTTTTCCTTGTGCTCGCTTACATCATCGTGCAGGGCACTCGCGCGGCGATGGCCTGGCGCGATGCCGCCGCCTCTGGCGACACGAAAGTGATCCGGGACATCGTGGAAGACAGCCTCGAGGCCTGGCGTTCCCAGAAGCGCCCGAAACCTGTCTCCGCTGAGGTCTGGCGCGGCGTCCAGAGCCTGCAGCTCGTGCACGCCGAAGCCGATTTCGTGCGCGTCTCCGCTACCGCCGAGAGCGACTACAAGCTCGTCGACGGTCAGTGGCTGGAGATGCGCAACTCCCTGGAGGAGGGCATCGCGATCACCGCCCGCTGCGCCGAGATGCTGTTCTATGAGCTGGCCCACTTCCGGCCCGAGCGTCTTCAGATCGACGTCTACACGGCGTTCCGTGACGATTCTGGCGCCTCTCGCCGCGAGTGCGTCCTCTCGACGGAGACAACGCGCGACGGCGCCCGCGCCGTGGACTGGGACGACTGGACGCCCGACGAGATCGTCGAGGCGCTCGGTGGCCGCTATCGCCTGAGCGAGACTGGCCGTCCCTTGGCGATTACCGTCGCCCCGCCACCCGCACCGGACGAAGACGAAAACGACGAACCGAGCGAAGCGACCGCAGCGGAGGCCCGATCGTGACACAACTACGGTTCCTGACCGCCGGCGAATCGCACGGACAGGCTCTCGTCGCCATCGTCGAGGGCATCCCGGCGGGCGTACCCGTCACCGAGGATTACATCGCCGCCGAGATGAAGCGGCGTCAGGGCGGATACGGCCGCTCCAAGCGCCAGCAGCTGGAGCAGGATCACGCCCAGCTCATCGGCGGCGTCCGCCACGGTCGTACATTAGGTAGCCCCGTCGCGATGGTTATCGCCAATCGCGTCTGGGAAGACTGGCAAGAGGTCATGCAGGTCGGCCCATACGAGGGCGACCCCAAGCGCGTCACGCGCCTGCGCCCCGGCCACGCCGACCTCGCCGGCACGATGAAGTACGGCTTCGACGATGTCCGCAACATCCTCGAACGTGCCTCCGCTCGCGAAACCGCCGCGCGCGTCGCCGTCGGCGCCGTCTGCCGGCGCTTTCTCGAGGAGTTCGGCGTCGCCGTCCGCTCGCACACCGCCTCCATCGGCGATATCGTCGCGGAGATCGATGGCGAGCCCGACTGGGCCGCCGTCGAGGCCTCACGGGTGCGCTGTGCTGATACCAAAGCGGGCGAGCGAATGGTCGCCGCCATCGACGAAGCGCGTGAGGCCGGCGATACACTCGGCGGCACCTTCGAGATGTGGGCCACCGGCGTGCCGATCGGCCTCGGTTCCCACGTCCAGTGGGACCGCAAGCTCGACGGCCAGGTCGCGCAGGCTGTGATGAGCATCCACGCCACGAAAGGCGTCGACATCGGCGGCGGTTTCGCCGTCGCTGCCGGCCCCGGCTCGCAGGCCCACGACGTCATCATGTCCCCGGACAAATGGGACGGTCGCCAGTGGCGCCGCGAGACTAACCGCGCCGGTGGCCTCGAAGGTGGCATGACCAACGGCGAACCGGTCGTCGTACGCGGCGCCCTGAAGCCGATCTCGACGCTCTCTAAGCCGCTACCCTCGGTTGACCTGCTCAGCGGCGAGGAGATTCAGGCGCACTACGAGCGCTCCGACGTCTGCACGGTTCCCGCAGCAGGCGTCGTTGGCGAAGCAATGATCGCAATCGTCATCGCCCGCGCCATGCTCGAGAAGTTCGGCGGCGACTCCCTGGATGAGACCCGCCGCGCCTACGCCGCTTACCAGGACACCATCGGTCCCCGCGGCCAGACCGGCTAGCGCGATGGCCTACGAACTCAGCCGCGGCGGCTACGTCGTCACCACCGACGCCTCCCGGCTCGACATCGACTACATCCACGCTGTCCTCACGGAGAGCTACTGGGCGCACGGCATTCCCCACGACGTCGTCGCCCGGGGGATCGAGAACTCGCTGAACTTCGGCCTCTTCGCGGGCGAGCGGCAGGTCGGGTTCGCCCGTGCGATCACGGACCATGCTTGGTTTGCGTACCTCGCGGACGTCTTCGTCGACGAGGCGCACCGTGGCGAGGGCCTGGGCAAGCTGATCGTCGAGGCTGTGACGTCACACCCCGACCTGCGGAGCGTTCGGCGCATCATGCTGGGCACCGACGACGCGCACGGCCTTTACCGCCAGTTCGGCTTCCGGCCACTCGACCGGCCGGAGCGCTGGATGGAGCGCGGAGACCCGGCCCGCTACCAGAAAGACGGCTCGTGAGCGTCCCCTCACGCATCGTCCTCAGCGGCTTCTCCGGCGCCGGCAAGTCCGCCGTCGCGCCGCTCCTCGCGGAGCACTTCGGCTGGGACCTCGTCGACACCGACGCTCTCGTCGAAGAGCGCGCAGGGAAGCCGATCCTGGACATTTTCCGCGACGCCGGCGAGGATGCCTTCCGCGAACTAGAGTCCGCGGCGATCATCGACGCCTGCGCGCGTGACAACGTGGTCATCTCGGCCGGCGGCGGCGCGGTCCTCCGGGCGAAGAACCGGCACGCGCTGGCCCAGGCTGCCTTCGTGGTCTGCCTTGAGGCGCGCCCGCAGACGATCCTCGCCCGCCTCACGTCACGCGGCAACACGGAGCAACTCGACCGCCCTCTCCTCGCTACCGACGATCCGCTCTCGCGCATAACGGAACTCAAGGCCGCGCGCCAGCACCTCTACGCCCTCTGCGACTGGGCCGTTCACACCGACGGCCTGACGCCGGAGCAGGTCGCTGCCGAAGTAATCCGCGCCCACGATGAGCGCGCCACCGAAATCCTCGCGACTGGCGGTCGCGTCGAGGCGATGACCGCGCCCGCCGCGCCCGCGCCGACGAGGACTCTGCACGCGGTCCCCGATGGTGCGGCGTGCATGGTGGGTGCTGCGTCCGGCGAGTACCCGGTCTTCGTCGGCTGGGGAACGCTCTCGGGCCTCGGCGGGCTGCTGCGTGACGTTGGCCTCGACCGCTTCGCCTACGTGATCAGCGACGAGACCGTCTGGCACCACCTCGGCGACGAGGTCGAAGCGTCCCTCCGCGCCGCACAAATCGACTTCGACTCGTATAATGTCCCTCCCGGCGAGGCCAGCAAGACCCTCGACACCGCCTCCGACCTCTACGACTGGCTGATCGAGCACCGCGCCGAGCGCGGGCATACTGTCGTCGCTGTCGGTGGTGGCGTTGTCACCGACCTTGGCGGTTACGTTGCCGCCACGTTCGCGCGCGGCATTCCGCTCGTCCACGTCCCCACGAGCACGCTCGGCCAGGTGGACGCAGCCATCGGCGGCAAGGTCGCCGTCAACCTTCCGCGTGCCAAGAACATGATCGGCGTCTTCCAGCAGCCACGCTTCGTCCTCGCCGACGTCGCCGTCATGCGCACGCTGCCGGAGCGTGAGGTCCGCTCCGGCCTGGCGGAAGCGATCAAGATGTCGCTCCTCGACTCCGAAGACCACGTAGCATTCTTCGAGGACAACGCCGAAGCGATCCTCAAGCTCGACCGCGACGCCACCGTCGAGGCCGTGCGGCGCAGCGTCTGCTTCAAGGCCGCCGTCGTCTCCGAGGATGAGTTCGAGACGAAAGGCCGGCGCTCGTTCCTCAACTACGGTCACACGCTCGCCCACGCCATCGAGTCCACCACCGGCTACAGCCGCTTCCGCCATGGCGAGGCCGACGGCATCGGTATGATGGCCGCCGGCCAGATGAGCGTGGCGATGGGCCTCCTCGCGCCCGAAGTGCTCGACCGCCAGCGCGCGCTGCTTGAGCGCTACGGCCTGCCAATGAGCGCCGACGGTCTCGACCGCGCGCGCCTGCTCGACGCCGTTGCGCTCGACAAGAAAGTGCAGGGCAAGAAGGTGCGCTGGGTGCTCCTCGAAGCCATCGGCCGCCCCGCCCTTCGCGACGACGTTCCCGACGACATCGTCACCGCCGCCCTCGATTCCGTCCTGGACTGAGCCATGACTGATGGACCGTCACACGCTCTGCGCGCTGTCGTCCGCGGCCGTGTGCAGGGCGTCGGCTTCCGAGACTACTGCAAGGCGCGCGCCCGCTCGCTCGGTCTCACCGGCTACGTACGCAACCTCCCCGACGGCCGCTCAGTAGAAGTCGTCGCCGAGGGTCCGCGCCACGACCTCGATCGCCTCACCGATGACCTGCGCAGAGGCCCGTCAAGCGCTCATGTCATCGCCGTCGAGACCGACTGGCGTACTCCCACCGGCACCCACTCCAACTTCCGCACCACGTACTGAGCTCCCGCGCGCGGACGTGCCCGTCGCACCACCGACGCCTCTTCCCGCTCGTCCTGAGGCTCTCGAAGGACTAGCGAACCAGCCACGCTCCGCCCATCAGCATGTTGCGGCTGCGGGGGCGTCCTGTAATCTACGTAACACCTTTCGGCGTACCATATGCTGGAATGGTGAACGTGAGCTCCGTTGCGGGCCGGCGAATCACATGGCGGTCCGCGGCTGTGCTCCTCATGGCGGCGGCCGCGTTTACGATAGCGGCCTGCGGGGGCGGCTCCAGTTCGCCCGACGAAGGAGGTTTGGACATCCCAAGCGAACCACTCGCCGGCACCGTCGCCGCTCCTGAATTCCCCGGCGGCCACACCTGGTTCAACGTCAGCGAGCCGCTCGCGGTAGCTGACCTGCGTGGCAAGGTCGTCGTCCTCGACTTCTGGACCCTCGGCTGCATCAACTGTCAGCACATAGTCCCTGACCTCCAGCAGCTCGAAGAAGAGTTCGGCGAGGCCATCGTCGTCATCGGCGTTCACTCCGGCAAGTACGACCGCGAGCACGACGACGACAGCATCCGCGAGGCCGTTCTCCGTCTCGGTCTGTCCCACGCCGCCGTCAACGACCCGGACTTCGTGATCTGGAACCTCTACGGCGCCAACGCCTGGCCTACAACCGTCGTCATCGACCCGGCGGGCAACCTCGTCGGCAGCCACTCCGGCGAGGGTGTCTACCCCGTCCTTCAACCGGTTGTCTCCCGGCTTCTTGACGAGTTCAGCGGCCAGATCGACCTCACTCCCATCCCGCTTAACCTCGAGGCCGAGCCCATCGCCACCGCCTTCCTCAGCCATCCCGGAGCCGTCCTCGTCGACGAGGACGGCGGGCGTCTCTTCATCGCCGACTCCGGCAACAACCGCATCCTCATCTCCGACCTCGACGGACGCCTTGACCGCGCCATCGGCAGTGGCGAGCAGGGCCTGCGCGACGGCTTCGCGGATGAGGCCCAGTTCAATCAGCCGCACGGCCTCGAGCTTTCCGCGGACGGCGAAACGCTCTACGTAGCCGACACTCGCAACCACGCCGTGCGCGCAGTCGATCTCGCCAGCGGCGCCGTGACGACGCTAGCTGGTGATGGCACCCGAGCCGCTGTCTACCCGGCCGCCGGCTCGCTGGCGAAGGACAACGACCTCGCCTCTCCCTGGGGACTTCTGCTCGTTGGTGAAACGATGTATATCGGTATGGCCGGCACTCACCAGATCTGGACCCTGGACCTGGCCGCCGGGACGCTCGCCGTCTTCGCCGGCAGCGGCCGCGAGGGCATCGACGATGGCCCGCGCCTCACCGCCACGCTCGCCCAGCCCAGCGGTCTCGCGACTGACGGAACGTTCCTCTTCTGGGTCGATCCCGAATCCAGCGCTGTTCGCAAACTGCCCCTCGATGGCAGCGGCGTCGTTCAGACGCTCGTCGGCACCGGCCTCTTCGACTTCGGCGACGCCGACGGGCTACCGGGCGTCGCCCTGCTCGAACATCCTCAGGGCATCGCCTACACCGGCGGCCTTCTCTACGTCGCTGACACCTACAACCACAAGATCCGCACCGTTCATCCCGAAACCGGCGCCGTCGACACCTTCGCCGGCTCGGGCGCTTCCGGCAACGCTGACGGTTCGTCCACCAGTGCTGCCTTCGCCGAGCCCGGAGGCATCGCCTCCGCCGCTGGCCGGCTCTACGCCGCAGACACCAACAACCACGCTGTCCGCATCGTCGACGTTGCTTCCGGCGAGGTCTCCACTCTGGCGCTCACAAACCTCGGCGTCGCCGTTGACACCGCCCAGGGCCGCAACATCAAGGTCTCGCTGCCCGCTCAGGAGATCAGCCCCGACGCCGACACGGTCAAGCTGCGGCTCAGCGCGCCGGAAGGCTATCACCTCAACGAACTTATCGAGTCCCACCTCACCCTCGCGACCTCCAACGCCGACGCCTTCAACCCGTCCGAGACCGTCCTCAAGTTCCAGGTGAGCGACCCTGCTGTCGCGCTTGAACTGTCCGCGTCCGCCGCCTCCGGACAGGCCATCCTCAGCGCCACCGGTGAGGTCTACTACTGCCGTGAGGGCGAAGAGGCGGTCTGCCTCATCGATAAGGTCGATCTCGCGATCCCCATCACGGTGGCTGAAGGCGGCGCGGCGGTAACAATCATCGAATACGACCTTCCGCAGTAATTCATCGGCGGACCCTGTAACGGACGCCAATCCGGCGCGTCTATATCTGCAGCAATTGAGGCTTATTGCTCATGATATTTCGACGCTTCCTTCTTGCCGCCACGCTCGGCCTGGCAACGCCGCTTCTCTTCGTGTCCGCCGTATCGGCTGCGGTCCAGCACGTCGTCTCGCCGGGCGAGACGCTCTCCTACATAGCCGTCGTCTATGAAACGACGGTGGAAGAGATCACCCGCGCGAACGGCATCGGCAACCCGGACCTCATCTTCCCCGGCCAGAGGCTAGCGATCCCCTCAGAGCAGGGCGGCGGTTCTGTCGGGGCCAACCCCATCGGATCCGAAGCCGGCGCCAACTCCTACGTCGTCCAGTCCGGCGACACCCTCAGTGCCATCGCGTTCAAGCATGGCGTTTCCACCGAATCTCTCCAGTCCTCCAACGGAATTATCAATGCGGACAATATCTACATTGGTCAGGTGTTGACGATCCCGGTGACTTTCTCGGCACAAGCGCTGCCGAAACTCCTCTTCCCGGACAGGCCGTTCGACCCCTCACTCGAGTTGATGATCGACGATATTGCCCGGATCGAGGGCGTCGACGCCGGCCTCGTGAAGGCCGTCGCAACCGTCGAGAGCGGCTGGAGCCAATGGGCGATCAGCAACGTCGGCGCCATCGGCATCATGCAGGTGATGCCCGGCACCGTCCTCTGGCTTGAGACCGACGTCTTCGGCT
>Ga0255058_10002429_pt1 | contig 10279 bp, 4 predicted proteins | sample Cases_109_9_MG_FD_188637 | JGI IMG/M metagenome (GOLD analysis project Ga0255058, IMG submission 188637) | Seawater microbial communities from Amundsen Gulf, Northwest Territories, Canada - Cases_109_9 | ecosystem: Environmental > Aquatic > Marine > Gulf | place: Canada: Northwest Territories... | reverse complement strand
TGGCCGCTCGCTTTGGCGGTGGGTCTCGTTTTCTGCCTGGCCCGGGCCGACCATGCACGGCTGCCGACCTGGATCGCCCCCGCACTGGACGTGAGCCGGCTGCTCCAGGAAGACGCAACACGCGGGCTCGACGAAAGGCTGCCGTTCCGTGTCGGGTTCCCGATGACCGTGGACCTGTCGCCGTCGAACGCGGGAGCCTGGGAGGAGTTGCCGGACGGCGGTCGCCTCTGGCGCCTCGAGGTCCACTCGGCGGGGGCGCTGTGGGTCGTGCTCGGCTTCGACGAGTTTCGATTGCGCCCCGGGGCCGAGCTCCGGGTCTACGACCCCGATCGCCATGCGGTACACGGACCGTTCACGTTCGAGAATGTGCGTCCCGACGGAGAGCTCTGGTTGCCGCCCATCGCCGGGGACCGGCTGGTGCTCGAGTTGCGTTTGTCCACGGCAAGAGCCAACGACGATCCGGCGATCCATCTCGGAACCGTCTCCCACGGCTACCGTTCCTGGGGCGGAATCGGCGCGCCGCAACCTCTGGGCGCGGGAAGCTGTCACCAGGACATCAATTGTCCCCCCGGCGAGAATTGGCAACTTCAGAAACGCGGCGTGGTTCTGTTGCTCATCGGAGGCGGGGGCGCGTGCACCGGCTCGCTGGTCAACAATGCGAGCCTCGACTGCACGCCCTATGTCTTGACGGCCAAACACTGTCTCGACGGTGAGAATCTGGCGAGCGTGACGTTCCGGTTCAACTACGAGCAGCCCATCTGCGAACCGGGCGTTCCGGCCACCCAGACCAAGACGGGGGCGATCGCCAGGGCCAGCAGCGTTCCCTCGGATTTCCAGCTGATCGAGATGTCCGCGGGCCCGGACGCCGACTGGAACGTGTTCTTCAACGGCTGGAGCCGGTCGACCCAGGCCGCCACCGAATCCTGGACGATTCACCATCCGATGGGCGACCTGAAGAAGATCACCCACGACGCCGATCCCCTGGTGGACGGAATCGACCAGGGTCCGGACCACTGGCGCGTGAATCAATGGGAAGAAGGGTCGACCGACCCGGGCTCTTCCGGTGGACCGCTGTTCGACCAGAACCAGCGCATCGTCGGCCAGCTCGATGTCGACACGGCCGCTTGCGACAACCCCGGAGGGTTCGCCGAGTTCGGCAAGTTCGACGTCTCCTGGAACCAGGGGCTCAGCTCGTTTCTCGATCCGATTTCCTGTCACCCGGCGCTGTGCGGGGTGACCGAGCTGGATGGGATGGACCAGAGCTTCTGTGGTGCCCCGGCGCCCCGACTGTTCCACGCGGGCCACACGGTGGACGACAGTGGGGGGTCGATGAACGGCGTGGCGGACCCCGGCGAGACCTTCGGCCTCGAGATTCAGCTGCACAACGACGGACCGCTGGCGGCGACCTCGGTCAGCGGCACGCTCTCCACCACCGCATCGCTCGTGACCATCGTGGACGGTACGGCGACCTGGCCCGGCGTTTCGCCCTACCAGACACAGCCGTCCACGGCCCCGCATTTCACGGTAGACCTGGACCTGGGCTTCGTCTGCGGAGACTCGATTCCATTCGAGCTGTCCCTCACGTCCGCCGAAGGCAGCTGGCAGTCCGACTTCCTCGTCCCCACGGGTTCGGTCGTCGGGCTCCAGCAGCCGCCGCCCTTTGCGGACGACATGGAGTCGGGACCGAACGGCTGGACGGAGTCCACCCTGATCGGATCCACGCCGTGGAGCCTGATCAGCGGTGAGAGCAACAGTCCGACCCACAGCTGGCACGTTCCGGACGTCGCGGGCATCCGGGACTCCGTGCTGATCATGCCCACCGTCGCCAGCATGCCGCCGCGTGCCACTGTGAGCTTCGCACATCGGATGATCTCCGAGCTGGGGGACGGCGGTGTCCTGGAGCACAGCACGGACGGCTTCACCTGGATCGACGCAGGCGACCTGATCACGATCGGTCCGTACAACTCGATCATTCCCACGAACTTCGGCTCGCCCATCGCCGGGCGCCCCGCCTGGGCCGGCGATCTCGGCGGCTGGCGGACGGTGGAGGTCGACCTGTCGTCTCTCGAAGGCCAGCAAGTGATGCTGCGCTGGCGCTTTGCCAGCGACCTTTTTTCGGGGAACGTGGGCTGGTACGTCGATGACGTCGTGTTGAACTCCCCGGAAGTCTTCTGTCTCCCGTGCGCCGACGCAGATGACGACGGATTCTGTCCCGCGCCGAACGGTAACGACTGCGACGACAGCACGGGCGAGGTCTATCCCGGCGCGCCGCAGATCTGCGACGGTCTGAACAACGACTGCAACGACGCGGCGTGGCCGTCTCTTCCGGCGAACGAGTCGGACGGCGACGCCGATGGGCCGACGAGCTGCAGCGGGGACTGCAACGGCGCCGACCCCGCGGTCCACCCGGGAGCCGGCGAAGTCTGCGACGGGCGCGACAACGACTGCGACGGAATGGTCGACAACGATGCGGCCTGTGACCTGACCTGCGATCAGGCCGAGATCGCCGGCGGTGACATCCTGGTCACCGCCGACCCCGCGAATTCGGCGCAGGCGGGCGTGGTCTGGACCGGCGCGGAGTTCGGCGTGGCCTGGAGCGATGCGCGGGACGGCAATTTCGAGATCTACTTCTCGCGTCTCGATCCGTTTGGACAGGTGACGGCCGGAGAGCTGCGAGTGACCGCCGCCCAGGCCGATTCGGTCCACGCGTCGCTCGTGTGGACCGGCGACGAATATGCCGTGAGCTGGTGCGATGGGAGAGACGGGCCGCTGGACGCCTACTTCGTCCGGCTCGATGCAACTGGCACCAAGCTCGGGCCGGACGTGTTGCTCGGCGGAGGCTGCCAGAACAACGGCATCACGTCTTTGGCTTGGAACGGTTCCGCATTCGCGGTCGCCTGGGTCGACTCGACCTCGGAGATTCGATTCGCCCGGCTGGATGCGCTAGGTGTCCCGATCGGCGGCGAGACCCAGCTCTCCGATGGATCGGGCAGCTCGCGTTTCCCCTCTCTCGTCTGGAGCGGCACCGAGTACGGCCTGGCGTGGCACGCCAGTGACGGGAGCTTCAACCAGGTCTTCTTTACCCGCGTGGACAGTTTCGGCAACGAGATCGGCAGCGACGTCGCGGTGACGAGCAACTCGATCCAGTCTCGAGTCCCGTCGCTCGTGTGGAACGGCACGGGTTACGGCGTTACGTGGAACGAAGGCACCGGCGCCGGCGGCGCCAGGTTCATTCGCTTCGTCAGGCTGGATGGATCGGGCAATCTCATCGGGGGAGTCACGCCGGTGACGGACGGTCAAACCGGTTCGCAACGCCCGACGATCGCGTGGAGCGGTGGGGAGTACGGGCTCATGTGGCGCGATCTACGTGACGGAAACGGCGAGATCTACTTCGCCCGCGTCGACGCCGCCGGGACCGAGATCGGAGCGGAAATGCGTCTGACGGCGACCGCAGCGGACTCCGAGGCCGGGACCATCGTCTGGACCGGAACGGAATTCGGGGTCGTGTGGAGCGAGACGCCCGAGATTCACTTCTACCGCGTGGGATGTAACTGTTTCGATCTCGATGGCGACGGCAGGTCGGACTGCAACGACAACTGCGACGAGACGTTCAACCCGTCGCAATCCGACCTGGACGCCGACTTCGAGGGCGACCACTGCGACCTGGACGATGGCCTGGTCTATCTGATCTTCTCGGACACGACGCAGGCAGGGTGGCAGCTCGAACAGGGGTTCGACTCGTGGAACTTCTACAAGGGCGATCTCGACGTGCTCAAGGCCTTGCTGCTCTACACGCAGCTACCAGGCGCAAATGACCTCGCGGATCGCCAGTGCGGGCTCTCGGCACCCTCAGCCGGCGATGCGGACCCGCCGAATCCGGGGAAGACCGCGTTCTTCCTGGTCGCCGGAGTCAGCGCCGGAGTGGAAGGCGGACTGGGGCCTGACAGTGGCGGGGAGGATCGGCCCAACGACAATCCCTGTCCCTGACCCGCCGGTTGCGCCGGAGTGACTTCGGCGGTCTTCGGACCCATATTCGATCGGCGATGCGAACACGCCTCTCCATCACGGCGCCGATCCTCTTGTCGCTGATCCTGGCAGCCGCGGCTGCGGCTGCACCCCCTCGGTCGCAGGAGGGAATCGAGGACGCCGGTCTATACCGTGCCGTGCCCAAAGATCCGCTCCTGGTGCTGGGGATTCATGCGAAGGACGCCGCTGGAAAGTTCCAGGGCCTCTTGGATTTCTACCGCAGGTCCAGCTCGATGTCCGGCAACGACCGCGCGTCTTCCGCGGTGGCCGGAGTGGACCGGGCTCTCGTCTCGACGTTCGAAAGCGAAGTCCTGCCCTGTCTCGGGCCCGAGATCGTGCTGGCCGTCGATCTGGCGCCCATCGATGAGGCGGTGTCTGCACTGCAGCACCCGAAAGGCGAAGCCCTGGCCGCGTTCCTCGGCAGCACCGGTGTCGTGGCTCGCGTGCGGGACGGCGAGAGGCTCGACCGAGCCCTCCGGCGTCTGACCTCCCAGTGGGGCGGCAAGAGCCGGAAGGCAGAGGGACTGACCGAGGCCGTCTTGCCCCTGCCCCGGACGACGAATGCGGACGGGTCCCACTCCGATGCGTCGGAGCTGAAGGTTTACTACGGCCTGCAACACGATCGCTGGGCCCTGAGCCTTTCCGCGAGCTGGGTCCGCGCAGCCCTGGAGCCCCGTCCGGACGGACAGCGGCTCACCGACGGTGAGGACTTCAAGACGGTTTTTTCTCATCTGGATCCGCGACCCGTCGACCTGACCTACGTCAACCTGCCCAAGCTGCGCGCCTATGTCACCGGCTCGCACGTGATACGGATCGTGTTGCAGACTACCCCGGAGATTCGGGAATTCGTCGATCGGTACTTCACGCCCGAAACGATGAGCGTGGGCCTGGGCTCGACTTCGATCGTCCTGAAAGATGGTGCGAGGACAACCTATTTCGGACCGCCGTGGATGTCGGGTACGGCGATTTCCAGCGGACTCGTGGTGGCCATGGCCCTTCCCAGCCTGTTCGCCACGGCCGACAACGGTCGGACCCGGCAGACGATGTCGGACATCGAGGCCATCGCCGAGGCGTGCGAGGGATTCTCCACGGACTCGCGAAGCTACCCCGGTCCCACCGACGGATGGGTGCCCGTGTCGAAGATCGCCAGCTACCTCGAGCCGGTTTACATCGGTCAGCTTCCCCGCACCGACGCCTGGCATAACCCCATCCTCTACTGGTCGGACGGAGGTTCCTACCGCATTCTCAGCAGGGGTCAAGACGGGGTCATGGACCGTGACTGGACCGCCAACCTCCAGTACCTCGCGGCGATGGGTCTCGACGGGGACATCGTCATCGGCGACGGTCGGTTGCTCTCCTATCCTGCGGTGCCCGGAGAGTAGTCCTACCCGGTCAGCGGGACATCGTGAACTCGAGCTCGGCGCTTGCGTTCTCGGCGAGGCGGGCCGTCGCGGTCTGGGACCCGAGCTTCTCGTGCCAGATCTCGACCTCGTAGCTGCCCGCCGGGAGGCCTTCGAGGTCGAAGCGCCCGTCCTCGCCCGTGACGTCGAAGAACGGGTGGCTGACGACCGAGACCCAGGCTCCCATCCAGGGATGCACGTCACACTTGATCTTGAACCGTTCCTCCTCGGGGAAGGTCACCTCGGCCTCGGTGCGTGTCGCCGGCATGGCAGTGTTGAAGGTCTTGTTGATCTTGGGCAGTGCATGCACGTTGTGCAAGAGACCGTCGGAGTTGAGAATCTTCACGGTCTGTCCCGTCATCACACCCAGCACGTGGGGTACGTAGCGGCAACCATTCTGGTCGATGACGGCCGGTTCTTGTGGAGTCCGATAGGTGCCACCCGGCAGCCCGCTCTTGACCATCACGAACACGTTGGCCAGCGCCTGGTCCGGACCCAGCACGAGCACCTCGCTACTGACCGGCTCATTGTGTTTTTTGGCACAGCCCGGATCGGCGTCCATCTTCAGCGTCCGTTTCGGCGGCACCTGGCCCTCGTAGCGCACCGTTCCCGTGATCCTCGACGATCCCGCGGGGGCCGGGGTGGCCGCAGGCACATCGGAAGTAGATCGGGGCGCGTCGGCAGGCGCCGGTTCCGCTCGATCCTGCGTCGTCTGCGACTCCGAACCGCCGGTACAGCCGCCGGCCAGAGCCACGCATGCCAACACGAGAGCGCAAATCTGCTTTTCGAGTTTGGTTCTCAGCATCGTTCGTACCTCCGATGACAAACGCCTGTCGGGCACGGCACGGTAGAGTAGACTGTGCCGCCATGGGAGACAAGCATCTGGGAACCCGGGCCTCCCGGCTCGAAGAGCTACTGATCAAGACCAGCCGCACTTTTGCGCTGTCGATCCCGCTCCTGCCCGAGCCGACCCGGCGCGAGGTGACCGTCGCCTACCTCTTGTTCCGCATCGCGGACACACTGGAGGACGCCACCGGCTGGGCCCCGGCGCAACAGGCGGGGGAGCTGCACCGCCTGGCCGCGCTCTTGAAACGACCGACTCCGCAGGGCTCCCGCGATCTGGCGCAACGCTGGCTCGAGGACCCGCCGTTGCCGAGCGCGCCGTATCTCGAGTTGCTCGCGGAGCTTCCCGCCGTGGTCGAGGCACTGCAAGAGCTTTCGGCCGAATCTCGCGAGCAGGTCCGCGCCCAAACCCTGCGCACGGTCGAGCGCATGACGTCCTTCGTCCAGCGCACCCGCGACAACCGCACACTGCAGCTTCAGAGCGTCTCGGAGTTGCAGGACTATTGCTACGCGGTGGCGGGCATCGTCGGCGAGATGCTCACGGAGCTGTTTCTGATCGGAACTCCGCAGCTCGAATCGATCGCACCGGCGCTGCGGGCCGGGGCGCCGAAGTTCGGGGAAGCGCTGCAGCTCGTGAACATTCTGAAGGATTCGGCCGCGGATGCCGGCGAGGGCCGTGAGTATCTGCCGCCCGGTATCGAGCTGGGCACGGTGTTCGAGCTCGCCCGCAGCGATCTCGATACGGCCGGGTGCTACGTGCGTGATCTGCAGCGGGCCGGTGCGCCGCGTGGCGTCGTGACGTTCACGGCCCTGCCGGTGCTGCTGGCCTGGAGAACGCTTGCCGTCGTCGAACGGCACGGCCCCGGCGCCAAGCTGACCCGGGACGAGGTCGCGAACATCGCAGGATCCCTGCACAACGACCTGGACCACGGCCGGCCCGCCGTGGCACCGAGCCGGCCCGCCGGTTGCGCCTGAACGGAATTCCCGCCCGAAAACGCGCCCGGACCTGCACTTCTCGCGTCCGGGCACTATGAATAGACCCTATCTTGGACCACCACGTTTTCGGACTGACCGTAGCACTCGCGCTTGCCGCCGGGATGGTGGCCCAGTCACTGGCGCGCCACATCCGGCTGCCGGGCATCGTGCTGCTCCTGGCCGCGGGGGCCCTGCTCGGTCCCGACCTGGCCGGCGTGGTTCAGCCCGACAGCCTGGGCGACGCTCTGCAGATCCTGGTCGGCTTCGCCGTCGCCGTCATTCTGTTCGAGGGCGGGCTGAACCTGAACCTGAAGCGGCTGCGGCGGCAGGCCAAGGTCATTCGCCGCTTGTTGACCCTCGGGGCGAGCGTGACGGCCGTCGGCGGAGCGCTGGCGGCCCGCTGGCTCATGGGCTGGTCCTGGCCGACGTCCTTTCTCTTCGGCACGCTGATCATCGTCACGGGGCCAACCGTGATCACGCCGTTGCTTCGCCGCATCAAGGTTCGGCACAAGGTCGAGACGGTGCTGGAGGCCGAAGGAGTGCTGATCGACGCCATCGGCGCAGTCGCCGCCGTGGTGGCGCTCGAGATCGTACTCAGTCTGGCGAACGCGCAGGCTGCCGGAGTTCCCTGGCAAGCCGCGCTGCTGCTCCTACCCCGGCTGTCCTTCGGGTTCGTGTGCGGGCTGCTCGGCGGGCTGGCCATCGCCCTGTTGTTGCGTATCAAGGAGGTGGTCCCCAGCGGGCTGGAGAACGTCTTCACGCTCTCGCTGGTGCTGGCTCTGTTCCAGCTGAGTGACTACGCTCTTCCGCAGAGCGGCATCATGACCGTCACGATCGCCGGCATGGTGGTCGGCAACATGCGGACGCGCGTCCAGCGGGACCTGCTGGAGTTCAAGGAGCAGCTGACGGTGATGCTCATCGGGATGCTGTTCATCCTGCTCGCCGCGGGGGTCAGGCTGCGGGACGTGCAGGAGCTCGGATGGCCGGGTGTGGCCACGGTCCTGGTGCTGATGCTCGTGGTTCGCCCGCTCAACATCATCTTGAGCACGAGGGGCTCGGACCTGACGTGGCGGGAAAAGATGTTCCTGTCCTGGCTGGCCCCGCGCGGGATTGTGGCCGCCGCCGTGGCCTCGTTGTTCGCACAGGGTCTCACGTCCGCCGGAATGGAAGGCGGGCGAGAGCTGCAAGCGCTGGTGTTCATGGTCATCGCCGTCACGGTGCTGGTCCAGGGACTGACCGGGGGGCCGGTAGCGCGCCTGCTGGGTCTCAAGCGGACCGTCAACCGAGGCAGCGCGATCCTCGGCGCCAACGAGCTCGGTCACGCGCTCGGGAGGTTGCTGCGGGATTCCGGCGAGGAGGTCATCTTCCTCGACAGCAATCCAACGGCCTGTCACGCCGTCGAGCAAGACGGTTTCCGGGTCGTGTTCGGCAACGTGCTGGAAGAGCGAACCCTGCTCCGGGCGCAGCTGGACGACCGTGCGTCCTGCATCGCCGTCACTCCCAACGAGGAAGCCAACCTGCTCTTCGCCCGACGGGCGCTCGAGGAGTTCAAGGTTCCGCGGGCCCACGTGGCCCTGGCACGAGGCAGTACGGGCGTGAGCGAGACGATCGTCCAGCGGGCCGGCGGAACGGTTCTGTTCGGCGTGCCTCGCGACCTCGAGCTGTGGGCGATCCGGTTGCGCCGGAAAACAGCGCCGATCGAGGCCTGGCGCCTCGTCAACCTCGAGCGAGCGGTGGCGGGTGGCGACGGGCGGACTCACAACCCGCTCGGCACGCCCGAGAATCACTGCCTGCCGCTGGTCGTGCGGCGGGGCGCCAAGGTGTTTCCCGCCAACACCGAGGACCGCCTGCAGCAGGGAGACGTCGTGCACTTCGCGGTTTTCAACGAGCGGCGGGAGGAAGCTCGAGCCTGGCTCGCCGAGCGCGGATGGGGTGAAGTCGCCGGAACGGAAGAGCGGACGGCCATCGACCTGCCGCCGGCCGGCGCGCTGATCGATGCCGAGCCCGTCCCCGCCGACTGAATTTACGGGCGCAGCGCTACCTTCGTGCAGCCGTCCCGCTTTTCGTCGAACATCGCGTAGCCCAGGACGCCCTGGCTCAGCGGCAGCTGGTGGGAGATGATGGAGGCCAGGTCGTATTTCTTGCGCCGAACGAGCGGAATCAACTGCTCCAGAACGGCGCGGGCCGGGCAACGTCCGATCCGGTAGGTGAGATTCTTGTCGTAGGCCTCGACGGGGGAGAACGGGAACCGCTTTTCGGTGTGCACACCGACGGCGGAGACGGTTCCACCGGGTCGTACCAGGTCGATGGCCAGTCGCGTGGCCTCCGGGCTGCCGACGACCTCGAGCACCGCGTCCGCGCCGCGACCTTCGGTTGCCTCTCGAACCAGGGCGACCGGGTCTTCGGTCCGATAGTTCAACGGCCGAGCTCCCAGGCGCGCGGCGTGCGCCAGCCGTCCGGGCACCGCGTCCACGGCGTACAGAGTTTCGGCGCCCAGCTCGCGGGCCGCCACGATCGCCATCAGTCCCACCGGGCCGCAGCCCAGCACCGCGTAGGTTCCGTCGGGCCGGATGCCGGCCATACGGGCGCAGTGGTAGCCGGTGGAGAGCACGTCACCCAGCAGCAAGGCTTCCTCGTCGGACACGCCCTCGGGAATCGACACCAGCGTGCTTTCGGCGAGCGGGACACGCACGTACTCGGCCTGCGCGCCCTGCAATCCTCGACCCGCCTGAACCCAGCCGAAGAGCTCACCGTACCGACAACGGGCGGTCAGACCCTCGCGGCAGTAAAAGCAGCTGCCGCAACTCGTGGTAAAAGGACTGAGCACGGGATCGCCCGGCTTCCAATCGTTCACGTCCGCCCCGCACTCGAGGATCTCGCCGACAAACTCGTGGCCCATGACGGTCCCCGCATCGAGACCGTGCTCCCGGCCGTGGTAGACGTGCAGGTCGGAACCGCAAATGGCAGTCAGTCGAACGCGCACCAGCGCATCGGTGGGCCGCTCGATGCCGGGATCGGGGACGGATTCGTAGCCG
>Ga0255058_10002428_pt1 | contig 10283 bp, 8 predicted proteins | sample Cases_109_9_MG_FD_188637 | JGI IMG/M metagenome (GOLD analysis project Ga0255058, IMG submission 188637) | Seawater microbial communities from Amundsen Gulf, Northwest Territories, Canada - Cases_109_9 | ecosystem: Environmental > Aquatic > Marine > Gulf | place: Canada: Northwest Territories... | reverse complement strand
CGAAGAGGATGGCTGCGGGCTCCTCGCGCCGGAACAGCACTTCGACGCCCGGGTACATCTCCACGGTGTCTACTGACTTGAGCGTCCATGTAGACTTGCCGAGCCGCACGTCGGCGCGATCGAGCGAAGGCCAGATCAAGAGGAGGACTTCGCCCCCGTGCTCGCGGCTGCGGAGCCGCAGTTCGTAGACGGGCGCCCCCTCGCTGCTGTCGCCGTTGGCGTCCTGGTCCGGAACCCGGAACGGCGCCTCTGTCATCTCGGCGGCAAGCAGCCGGGCGATCGCCGTCGGCGCCGCGGCGTCCGAGAGGCGCATTAGGCCGAGGCCTCGATGCAGGTCACGCCGGCCGGGCCGACGACGGCAGCGTGGGTCGTTTCAGCAGGGATGTCGAGGCGGTCGCCTGGACGGAGCCGAAAGTCACCGGCGTCCGGCACGATGAACGTGATGCCGCCGCGGGCGCAGTAGAGCACCTTGTGATACGGGTGTGAGTGAGGGCTGTAGCGGTCGTGCGGCGCGTTCGACCACCAGCTTGGCGAGAGGTCAGCCGCGGCGAAGAGTCGTTCAAGCGACTCGCGAGAAGGCGCCTCGCCGTCCGGCCACGTGGTGAGAGTGGGTTGTGGCATCTGTGGGCAGTCTAGCAGGGCTCCACCTGCTGTGGTGCATCTCCCTGCTGCCTCGGCGTCCCCTTGTCACGTAAGATACAGGCGATGCGTGCCACAGACCCGCGCCCCCCACAACGACGCCCAGATTCGAGGAGCACGATGTCCAAAGATTCTCTAACCGTTACCGACAACCGGACCGGCCGCTCATACGACATGCCGATCAACCAGGGCGCCGTTCGCGCCATCGATTTCCGCGACATCAAGGTTGACGAGGAAGACTTCGGGCTGCTCGTCTACGATCCCGGCTTCAGCAACACGGCGTCCTGCCGCAGCGCTATTACGCGCATCGATGGCGAAGCCGGCGTCCTGGAGTATCGCGGGTATCCGATCGAACAGCTCGCGGAGAAGAGCACGTACCTGGAGACGGCCTATCTTCTGATTCACGGAGAGCTGCCGACGCAGCGGCAGCTGGACGACTGGCAGGCAGAGATCAAGTTTCACACCTACCTCCACGAGAACGCCAAGAAATTCATGGAGGGGTTTCAGTACGACGCCCACCCGATGGGGATGCTTGTCGGTACGGTCGCTGGGATGTCGACGTTCTATCGAGACTCTAAGGCGGTCCTGGACCCGGAATCCCGGCACAACCAGATCGTCCGTCTGATCGCGAAGATGCCGACGATCGCGGCGTTTGCCTACCGGCACAACCAGGGCAAGCCGTACGTCTATCCAGATAACGGTCTGTCCTACCCTGGTAACTTCCTCTCGATGCTATGGAAGATGTCCGAGCCGAAGTACGAACCGGACCCCGTGCTCCAGCGGGCGATGGACGTGCTCTGGATCCTGCACGCGGACCACGAGCAGAACTGCAGCACGAACGCGATGCGTTCCGTGGGCAGCTCACATGCCGACCCGTACTCGGCGACGGCTGCCGCAGCGGCGGGGCTCTACGGTCCGCGGCACGGCGGTGCCAACGAAGAGGTGATCAATATGCTCCTTCGCATCGGTGAAAAGAGCGCCATTCCGGAATTTCTGAAGGGAGTGCGCGCAGGCGACGAACGGCTGATGGGCTTCGGCCACCGCGTCTACAAGAGCTACGACCCGCGCGCCCGGATCATCAAGCAGACGGCCGATGAAGTATTCGACCTGGTCGGCCGCAACCAGCTCCTGGACATCGCCCTCGAGCTTGAGCGCATCGCCCTTGAGGACGAGTATTTCATCGAGCACAAGCTGTACCCCAACGTTGACTTCTACTCGGGGATCATCTACCAGGCGCTCGGCTTTCCCGTCGGAATGTTCCCCGTGCTCTTCGCGATCCCGCGGACGTCTGGCTGGCTGGCGCAGTGGGTAGAGATGCTGATCGACGAAGATCAGCGCATTGCGCGTCCGAGGCAGATCTTCGAAGGTTTAAGCACCCGCGACTACCAGCCGATCGAGAAGCGCGGCTGATGCGAGGCGGGGAAGCCGCCCGCCGCTGTCCGACGATTGCTCGATTTAGCCTAGCTGCGCTGCTCATCGGCGCGATCCTCGCGGCGCTGCCGTCCGTCGCGCGCGCCGACGAAGGCTGGGTGATCCGTTCGTTCGACGTCGAGTATCAGATCGACGATAACGGCATCGTCCACGTCACCGAGGATATCCTCGTCGACTTCGGCTCACTGCAGCGGCACGGGATCTTTCGCGAGATGCCGACGTTGTACTCGTACGACGAGGACAACGAGCGGCGGATCGCGGTCAGCAACGTCGGCGTCGACGATGGCCAGGACTCGCGGCCGGGCACGCTCATCAGCTCGGGGTCGAGGCTGCAGATCAAGATCGGAGACCCAAACGTCTTGATCAGCGGCGAGCAGCGCTACCGGATCGGATACCTGCTGACGGGCGCTCTCAATTCGTTTCCTGACCACGACGAGTTCTTCTGGAACGTCACCGGCGACGATTGGCCCGTGCCGATCGAGAGCGCGACCGCCACCGTGCTGCTCCCGGCGGGCGGCGTCGACGCGGTCGACTGCTTCCAGGGCCGGACGGGCTCGACGGAACGATGCGAGTCAAGCCTGTCGGCATCCGGCGCTGAGTTTTCCGCGACGCGTGCCTTGCCGAGCGGCTCCGGAATGACGATCGTCGTCGGAATCGAGAAAGGCCTCGTGGCCGTAGCGCCGCCGGTGCTGCAGCCGATTGAGCCCGATGCGCTCGACGAGATCCAGGATGCATTCGACATAACACTGTGGACGGTCGGCGCTGCGCTGGCGGTACTGGTCATCGGAATGGCCGCCGTCGGCCGACAGTGGTGGATGCAGGGCCGCGATCGCTGGTACGGCGAGGTGTGGTACCTGAACGACGGCGAGAACGCGCTCGCGAAGCAGAAGCCTCTCTTCGCGCGCGAGTCGGTGCTCGTGGAGTACGAACCACCTCCGCTCAAGAAGAACGGCAGACAGCTGCGCCCGGCTGAGGTCGGCGTCCTGATGGACGAGAGCGCCGACACGCTCGACATCACGGCGACGATCATCGACCTGGCGGTACGGAAATACATCCGCATCAAGGAGACGACGACGAGCAATTTCTTCGGGCTCCTTAAGAGCACCGATCACGAGATTGAGCGGCTACGACAAGCCGACGATGATCTTCTGCCGTACGAGCGGCAGACGCTGAACGCGCTGTTCAAGGGGCAGAAGTCGAAGACTGTGAAGCTGAGCGCGCTGCGTACGAAGTTCTACAAGGACCTTGCGAAGATCAAGGAGGCGCTCTACGACCAGATGGTAAAGAAGGACGGCCTCTTTCCCGGCAGCCCGACGACGGCTCGCACCATCTACCGGATCGCCGGCGCCGTGGTCATGGGCGCCGGCATAGCGCTGGGCGTCGGGCTCTGGGCCGTCGGTTGGACGCTCGTTGCGATACCGGTCGTCCTGGTCGGGGCCGTGTTGCTCCTGGCGGCGTCGGCGATGCCACGGCGCACGGGACGGGGTCGCCGACTGTACCAGCGCTCCGTTGGCTTTCGGCGGTTCATGGTTACGGCAGAGACGGAACGGCAGCGCTTCGCCGAGCGGGCGAACATCTTCCACGAATACCTGCCGTACGCGATCATCTACGGCTGCGTCGACAAGTGGGCGCATGCGTTCGAGGGCCTGGGCGAGATCGAGCAACCGGGCTGGTATGTCGGCGCGCACCCGTTCGTTGTGGCTTCGTTCATCGATTCCGTGAACGGATTCTCGTCCAGTATCTCGTCGAGCATCTCTTCGACTCCAGGCGGGTCGGGGGGCAGCGGCTTTGGCGGCGGCGGCTTCTCGGGCGGTGGCGGCGGCGGTGGCGGTGGCGGAAGCTGGTAGTCGAACTCCTCGTCGCGTAGTCGTGCAAAGGTGTCGGTCCGGCGCTAGGATTGCACCATGAAGCCAGACCGGCCGGTCCTCCTGTACGACGGCGACTGCCGCTTCTGCCGGTTTGCCGCACGGGCTATAGAGGCGCTGGACCGCCGCTGCCGCTTCGGCTACCTGCCGTTCGCGGACGAGCTGGCGCCGGACCTTCTGGCGCCGATTCCGGCGGATGAGCGGGAACACAGCATCCATGTCGTGTTTCCTGACGGCGAGATCGCCAGCGCGGGAGACGCGCTGGCCGAGCTTTCACGAGTGCTGCCCCTCGGTGGAGTCCTGACCGGCGCGGCCCACGATCACCGGCGCGTGCGCGAGACCTTTCGCTGGGGCTACGGCCTGGTCGCCGGTCAGCGTGGGCGGCTTTCAAGCCTCGTGCCGGACGTGCGGGGGCCGCTGCGAAGGCCGGAGTCGTCGGCATGACGCTCAATCGGGTCTGGTCGTACGGGCTTGGCGCGGCGCTCATCGTCGCCGTGCTGCTGCCGCTGGCCGGCGACCCACGCGCCGATAGCTTTCCGTTCTCGACCTACCCGATGTTTTCCGGCCGGCAGTCGTCGGAGGCGACGATAGCGCACGCCGTCGTCATCGACGCGGACGGTGAGCGTTCAGCGTTGCCGCCGGTGGCGGTGGCCAACGATGAGGTGATCCAGGCGTTCGAGACGCTGCGGCAGGCGGTGCGCCAGGGGCCGGACGCGACGGCGCGGCTGTGCGCCCGCGCGGCCGACTGGTACGCCGGGCGGGACGAAGGTCCGGCGAGCGTTGAGATTGTGAGCGATAGGTACGACGTGGTCGCTTACTTCGAGGGCGACAAGCAGCCGATAGCGACGGAAGTGCACGCCTCTTGCGAGGTGCCGCGGTGACGCTGGTGGCACGAATCGATGGTTGGTGGCGGACGCCCGCTCCCGCGAAGCGTCTGGCAGTGCTGCGTCTGCTCGTCGGTGGCTTTGCGGTTGGCTACGTGGTGATCCGTGCGCCCAACTTCGTGAGCTACGCGAGCTTCGACGACTCGCAGTTCGCGCCCGTCGGCATCGCCACGCTGCTTGATGGGCCGTTGCCGGGCCTCGTGCTGCGCCTGCTGGTGGCGACGACGGTTACTGTTGGAGTGGCGTTCCTGGCCGGTTGGCGGTTTCGCATCAGCGGGCCGGCGTTCGCGGTTCTGCTCCTGGCGTTGATGACGTACCGCAACGCCTGGGGGCAGGTATTCCACACAGAGAACATCCTCGTGCTGCACGTCCTCGTGCTGGGGCTCTCGCCGGCGGCCGACGCCCTCTCGCTCGATAGCCGCAGGCGTGACGCTCCGGGCGAAGAGGCGCGCTACGGCTGGCCGATCCGGCTGATGTGTGTCCTGACGGTGCTCACGTACTTCATCGCGGGCGAGACCAAGCTGAGGATCGCGGGCCTGGACTGGATCACGTCCGACTCGCTGCGGAACTTCGTCGCTTACGATAACCTGCGCAAGATCGAGCTGGGCGACGTGCATTCGCCGCTTGGCGGAATGCTTGCCAGTCACGGATGGCTGTTTCCGCCGCTTGCGGTGATGACGCTTGCCATTGAATTGGGAGCGCCCCTGGCGCTGCTGAGCGGTCGGATCGCGCGGATATGGGCGCTCCTTGCCTGGGGCTTCCACGCTGGCGTCCTAGCGGTGATGGCGATCGTCTTTCCGTATCCGCTCCTCGGCATCGCCTTTGCGCCGTTCTTCCCGCTCGAGCGGGTGCCCATTCGCTTGCCGGCGCGACTGACTCGGCGGCTCGCGCCGGGCTCGGCGACGCGCCTGAGGTGAAGTAACGTGTGGAGTCGGACGGGCGTCAACCTATACGGATACCGCCCCCATGCTGATATTTCACCCTTTGACCCGCTACCTGAGGCTCGGTTACACTTTCTGGACTGGTAGCAGCGCACCCCGAACACGCCATCCGAGACACATCACCGTGCGTCACGACCCCCGGCCACCCCCTATCCTCATAGCCCTCGCAGCGCTCGTCGCGGCCGTCGCCTTCCAGGCGAGCGGCCCGTCTGCTGCTGAGGCGATCGACGTCGACCCGGTCATCTGGCAGCTCTCGAACGACTACCCTGAGACGCTGCCCGATGACATCACGCTACCGATAAGCACGATCTACATCAAGACGCACGATGCGGCCGACTGGATGTCGACCTACGACGAGCACCCGGCCGCCGTGTCCGGCCCGGAGGCGATCCAGAACTTGATCGACGTCTACGGTGAGCAAGGGATCGAGGTCGCCGCCTGGTTCGTGCCGAAGGGGACTGACTACGACGCCCAACTGCAGCTGGCGATCGACGTAATCGACTCCGGCGTCACGGCGCTCTACGCCGACCTGGAGCCGTTTCCCGGATTCTGTTTCCTGGAGTGCCAGGAGCTGGCGGAGAACTTCTGGATTCCGCTCAGAGAGCAGCGACCGGACGCACACCTCGGCGTGATCTACGATCCGCGGCCCTGGTGGTGGGAGCAGTCCGCAACGGCGGAGTGGTTCTCCGTCGCGGACTCCGCGCTTCCGATGTGCTACTGGGATGACTACACCGGCCAGACACCGTGGGGCGACGCGGCAGGATGCGTGGTGCAGGCGTACGCGGACCTCTCGGTCCTCGCGCCCGACCGCGATCTGGCCTATCTGCCGATGCTCCAGGGGAACTCGACGGCGGACCGCTTCGAAGAGGCTCTTGATGCTGCGGCGGGCGTCGGATCGGAACGGGTGAGCGTCTGGCGACGTGGCGTTGTGAACACCGAGGTTTGGGAGCTGATCGACGACTATTCGGAACCGTCGTACATTCAGTGCCGGCCGACGCTGGCAGACGGTTGTCTGTTCGAGGAGATGGCAACGGGCTCGGCCTGGCTGATGCAGGCCGGCGTCCGATTCCTGATCTCGGATCTTGCGGTGGTGGAGGAGCTCGGCCTCACGGAGGACGACCTGCAGCTCGTTGACGACGCTTTCCTCTCGGCGATCCCGACGGCACTGTCAGACGGGACGCTCGTCACAGACGAAGCAGGCACCGACGTCTTCGTGGTCTACGACGGCGCTCGCTTCCGCATGGGCGAAGCCGATTACGCTGCCCTCGGACTCGATCTCGGGACGGTCGTCACGATACCACTCGGGCTGCTCGATCAGGTGCCGCTGACGCCCCCGGACTTCTCGCTGTTGAGCGAAGTCTCGTCCGCGGAGGAGTATCTGGTGCTGTCCGGCACGCTGATCCCGCTGGACGAGGGCGTCTTCGCGGCGCTCGAGGCGCTGGGGCTCATCGGTGGTGCGGCGAACGCCGTGCCAGATGGAGCGCTGGCGGACATTCCGATTGCGGAGATTAGCCGCGGCGACACCGACTGCAGCGGTGCCGTCGAGACGTTCGATGTGCTGCAGGTGCTACAGCTCAGTTCCGGGCTGCCCAACTCTGCGATCTGTCACCAGTCGGCGGACGTCAATTGCGACGGGTCGCCGGCGAGCATCGACGCCCTGCTGATTCTCGTCTTCATTGCGGCTGGCGAATCGCCGCTGCTGCCCGGCGGCTGCGAGCCGATCGGGTCGCTCAGCATGCTCGAGTAGCCCACGAGCATCCTCTCTCTCCAACTGTGACTGGTGTCGCAGGCGTTGCGGCAGATTCCAGTTTACGTTAGCGTCTGAATCCGCGGCGCTGTCCGATATGCGCCGACCAGAGGGAGATTGAGATGCGACCAGAGCGTGTAGACTTCGGTATCTTCATGGCGCCCTTCCACCGTGAAGGAGAGAACCCGACGCTGGGGCTGCAGCGCAACCTGGAGCTTCTCGAAGCGCTCGACCACCTCGGCTACGACGAGGCCTGGATCGGAGAACACCACTCGGCCGGCTGGGAGACGATCGCCAGCCCCGAGGTCTTCATCGCCGCCGCCGCTGAACGAACCAAGCACATTCGTCTGGGAACCGGCGTCGTGAGCGTGCCTTATCACAACCCGTTCCACGTCGCCGATCGCATGGTCCTGCTCGACCACCTGACGCGCGGCCGCGTGATGCTCGGCGTCGGCCCGGGGGCGCTGCCGGGAGACGCCTACATGCTTGGCATCGAGCCGACGACCCAGAGGCCGCGGATGGAAGAGGGGCTGGGCGTGATCATCAAGCTGATGACGTCGGACGAGCCCGTCACTCACGTGAGCGAGTGGTTCGAGTTGCACGACGCGACGCTGCAGCTGAAGCCGTATCAGCGGCCGACGATGCCGATGGCCGTCGCGTCCACTCTGAGCCCGTCAGGCATGACGGCAGCGGGTAAGCACGGCGTGGGTGTGCTGTCGGTGGCGTCGTACTCGGAGCAAGGCCTGCAGGCGCTGACGACGCAGTGGGGCTACTGCGAGGAGGCGGCCGCGAAGGCCGGAAAGCCCGCGCCCGACCGCAACAACTGGCGAATCGTGATGCCGTTTCACCTCGCCGAGTCCAAGGAAGAGGCGATCGCCGACGTCGAAGACGGCCTGATGAGCTGGAACAACGATTACTTCGTGAACACGCTCGGCGCGCCGAACCAGTCGCCGGTCAGCTCCGGACGCGAGGCGATCGAGCGGTTGACCGGCTTCGGAGGCGTTATTGGCACGCCGGACGAGGCGGTGGCGACGATCAACAAGCTGCAGGAGGTCTCCGGCGGCTTCGGTTGCATCCTCGGACTGGCGCACGAGTGGACGACGAGGGAGAAGACGCTAAAGAGCTACGAGCTGATGGCGCGGTACGTGATGCCGCAGGTGCAGGACACGGTCTCTTGGATCAAGCGCTCAGCGCAGTGGTCGCGCGACAATCAGGCGAAGTTCATGAGCGGCGCCACGCGGGCGGTCCTGCAGGCGATCGCCGACCACAACTCGGCGAAGGGGCAGGCCAGCGACGGCACGGGCTTCGCGCTTCCCGGATCGGCGTCCAGCGCTGTTCCGGCCAAGGACGAAGAGAAGGCGTCGGGCTAAGGCCCTCGCCGGCCGCGCTAGTCCAGCCGGCCTTCGACGTCGCGGAGGAAGCTCTCCAGCTCCGGCGAGAGCTTCGAGTCCTCGGCCGGGCCGTCGCCGGGCCGCTCCGCGTCGTAGGCCGACTCCATTTCGGTGAGCCAGGCCTTGAGGCGGCCGTCCTCCGCGACGTTTTCGTTGATCGCTTCCGTCTGGCGCTCGCTCTGGCCGCGTAGCTGATCGAGCTTGAGGTCGAGGCCATATAGCCTGTCGAGGTAGCCGAGCAGCGCGTAGAGGCCGGTGTAGTCGCGCTCCAGCTGCGCGTAAGCCGGCAGCTGCAGGATCACGCCGGCCGAGATCATGCCCAGCTTCTCCGCCTCCGTCGTAACGCTCGCCAGGATCGTCGTCGGGCCCTCGTAGTTGCTCTCGCGGACGCCGGCGTTGCGCAGGCGTTCGAGCATCGCCTCGTCGTTTGCGCCGCCGCTGGCGACAGGCGGCCGCGTGTGTGGCACGGGCGCGTACATGGCGCCGATCAGCGTGTACTCGGAAACCTTGAAGTGGCGGCAGAGGTCGAGAACGCCCTCCGTGTACTCGTCGCCGTTGGCGTGCGGCTCCAGCGCGTGCAGGAGGAGCCAGTCGCGCTCGTCCTTGTCGCGGGCGTGGTGGAGGCGCGTGTTGGGGACGGAGATTTCGCGCTTGCCCTCGCGGCGGAAGAGCGTGGGACGGTAGCGGGTGAAGTCGTAGAAGTAGCCGGGGCGCGACAGCTCACCGACAGGTTGGCCGCCGAAAGTCTCCTCAAGGAACGTGAGCGCCATGGTACCGACGGAGCCGACATCTACCCAGGGTTGGAGCGCCAGGAGCAGGCGAGGCTCGCTGAGCGGCGGCACGTCGATAAGCTCGAAGGGGCCGACCTTTGTCACGAGATCATTGTCGCACAGGCGGTACTTGGCTTGTTCGGGCCGCTTTTGCTCCGCTCACCCTTCGAGAGCCTCAGGGCGAGCGGGGGCGCTAATGAGGACGATATTTCAACCCCACCCGCAGCGACTCCAACCCCCGAAGCGTGATTTGAGCGCGGTACTGCGGGCGATCGTCGAGGAGGCGGGCGTTGGGGAAGCGCTGGACGAAGCTGCGCAGCGCGATCTCGCCCTCGATGCGGGCGAGCGGCGAGCCGAGGCAGAAGTGGATGCCGAAGCCGAACGCCAGGTGCCGGTCGGCCTGAGAATCGCGCTCGCCGCGGGTGACGTCGAACGTGTCGGGGTGCTCGAAGTGCTCCGGGTCGCGGTTGGCCGCGCCGATCAGCGTCATTACGAACTCGCCGGGGTTGATCGTGACGCCGCCAACTTCTGTCTGCTGGACGCAGACGCGCCCGTCGAACTGTACGGGCGGGTCGAAGCGCAGCACCTCCTCGACGACGTGCGGCGCAAGCACTT
>Ga0255058_10002427_pt1 | contig 10285 bp, 5 predicted proteins | sample Cases_109_9_MG_FD_188637 | JGI IMG/M metagenome (GOLD analysis project Ga0255058, IMG submission 188637) | Seawater microbial communities from Amundsen Gulf, Northwest Territories, Canada - Cases_109_9 | ecosystem: Environmental > Aquatic > Marine > Gulf | place: Canada: Northwest Territories... | reverse complement strand
AATTCGCATATGATGCTTATTTTATCTCGTTTGAATAATATTGTCAAGCTAATATCTAGCGTATAGCAGCAGAATAAGGCACAGTCTAAATATTAAGGAAATATGGGGAATATTTCGAAAAGTCACTATGCGAATATGTTATTCTACAGATTTTGAGATAACTAAATATATGAGATGGATGTAACTTGTTTAAAAACAACGGGATACGGAAAAATGATAGGAGTTTATTCCGATTTCTTTATGCTGTTATTTTTGCAGCTATTTGGGGACACTAGGAAAAAATCTAACATATCTATTTTTCTATTTAAAGAATATAGTTTTACATATTTTCTACTAATTTGATAGGCAAGTTGGGCATAAATTGATACCGTCCATTTTTTTCTTTATATACACAACATTATTGTTTTTACCTAGATCTTTAATAATAGGCAAATTTATCTTTGTGCACGAACTAACGGTCTTTAAAATCCTCTTTTTATCTAATGAGTTAGGCAATCCCCGTGCACCTATAAACCCACAAGATAGCGAGGCCAATTTTTGAGCAAACACCAAAGCCTTTTTTACTAATATCTTCTTATCTAGAACATCTAATAATGAAATGTTATGTTCTATAGCTAATTCTTGCAAATGAAATAAGAAACCCACAGTACACCAATCTCCTGCTCCACAGCTATCTTTTAACACTCCTAATTCGAAACTTTTTTGAAATTGCCACTTCTCGCTTCCTTTAAAACTAAAAAATAAACCTGCTTCTCCCAAAGTCCTAATTATTAGGTTGGGAACATAAGATTTAATCTTTTCCATAATAGGAATATCTTTGATATCATGTAAATTTGTATTTTCTTCATTATCAGAGAATTTCAATATATGGCTAAGACGAATAGCTTCTTCTAATTTAGCATTATACTTTAAATTACTTGGTTCAAAAAATATTAATGCTCCCCTGTCTCTATAAACCCCAGCTAATTTCAAAGTGGCGGGTGTAACTCTGTCAAAGAAATATACATCAGGAATTTTCTCTGTAACAAGAATATCATTAATAGCATCAAGTCTAGGACTTCTAAACCGTGGTAAAAATGTATGACAGGTTGGACAACGCAAAAGAAAACTATGTTTTGTCTTTCGTCCATTTGATTTGAGCCTCTCAATAATCCTTGGTGTCTCCAAATCTTTTTCTTTTGTTATGTAACTTACATTTACTCCATTCTTTGAAAGATCTTTAACCAGAATTTCACCTGCTATATCCATTCCAGTGCGAGAAACAGACGTGCTTTTCCAACCCAGAAATGACAATCCGGCAAGAACATTGCCACAAGTACCACCCGTTCTAAAAATTGGTACTTTAGCACCGTTATTAATTATAGCGTCTAATACTATCAACCCTGCTCCGATAATCGTTGGAGATTTTTTGCTTCTGAATGTTTTATTAGACATATGGTTCTCCTGTTAACCAAATTGAATGCAATTTATCCTCAAATCGATCCATGTAAGCACTTTCCCAGTAATCAAGTGTCATGTCAACAGGAGGATTGTGGCGACCAATTGGGTGTCCAATTGACATGTTTTCTTCGCAAGCAGCCATAAAAGCACCAATGGAAGATAATTTACTGGAAAGAGGAGAAACAGCCATAGATACCTCTCCTAGTGGTTTAAGGGTTTCTTTTTGTTTATTGAATAAGCTTAACAAACATCTGTAAACATCCAAGGGGTCGTCTTCGGCTGCATAGATTATGTTTAAAGGTTCCACTCGCCATTCATCTGCTAAAATTTTCCTGTATTCAATAAGTAAATCATCATCGTTTCTTGGGTTCTGACTGGGAAAAGGCAAAATGGGATAAATGTCTTTTGGGGTAAATATATCATATAGTTTGGATAAACCAATAGCATTTTTTGTTGCAAGTATTGGAGCCCATATTACTGGAACTTTTTGCTGACTAATTCTTCCCACTTTACCTTTGAAACCCTTTAAAAGTCGAGTATCATCTACACTTTCGGTTATCTGACTATCAAAATCCACATCATGGCATGCAACAACATAAACATTTATTTCTTGAGAAATTTCAATAGCTTTTCTTACCAAAACATAAAGTAAGGTAAAATATAATGATTTGGGCAATGAGCTAATATCTACTAAAATATCAGTAAATTGTTCAAAATCGTATTTAATAAAATATTGTGATATTTCCTCATCACCTATATATAAATTGTTATTCTTTCGTGTATTGATTTCTATCTGCTTTTTATTTGCCCAGCTTTCTATTATTATATCTAATTCTTGATTATTTTTGTCAATGAATATTTTATGAGGACTTTCAAACGTAGACGAAGGTTTATAACTAATTACGTGTAAATTACGCATTCCCGTGCCGCCAAATGACTTTAACTGCTTTGGTAATGCCATCATCCTTGGATCCCATCCCAACCCAGTTATTATTAAGATATCCTTTTCTTGTTTTAAACGTTCATCCCAGAAAGCCTTAAATTTATTGGGTTTAAAATAAATTGCATTATCCCATCTCTTCTCTATCGCCATAAAAAACTCTTTGCCTTTCATTAGTTATAGTATCTTTATATCCACCATTTATCCATCCTAAAAATGTGGATAATTTTTGTTCCCGAAAACCACCTTTCTGTAAGGGTAGCTGGAATGGAACACAAAGTAAACGGTTTAAGTTTAGTACCAAGAACTCTTTTCCCTTGCATCTAAGATTAGGATACGGCTCCAAGATATTATGTGCAATTGCTGATTCAATTGTTTGATAAAGTTCAAGAAATGGTTCTTCTTCCTTTCTAGCTCTTTTAACCAAGATTTCGAATTCGTACATACTCAAGGCAGTACCGGTTACTCCCGGAGCATAAGGAGCTGTAGCTCTATAGGTTTCATCTTTACACATTTTTCCTATAGATTGTATTAAACGAAATACCTTGTTACCATGAAGAACCATAATTGGAATTTCATCTAAGAAGTCTTTAGCAACTTTATTAATGATTTTTTCTTGTCTTTCTGGTGAAATAAAAGAATCTTTATCCCGATCAAGCCGTATAGCCACCATAACCTCGTCAAATAAAGCTCCTGCAAGTTTAAGGAATTGCTGAATATTAGACGAAGAAAGCGTAATCAAACGTAGAGCCCCAAAGTAGTAAGGCAGCTTATGCTCTTTAGCAAGAAACAACTCAGCTGCATCATTAATAGCATTGTTATCTTCATGTTTTTTAAAAGTATCACTAGAGACTTCATGAAAACTAAAAGTTTTTTGCCTTTTACCAACCTCTCTTTGAATTAAAATTTCCAGCATACGCAACCGCCAGCATAATTCATGAGTCTCTTTGCATTGATCCTCAATTTCATTAATTAGTGTTTGAAACCTCTTTAGTTCATGTTTTGCTGCTTTAGATACTTTTGCTTTTATTTCTTGGGCTGCTTTCCTATCAAAATTCTTTAAGTAAATTTTCTCTCTTTCATCAGAGATAAAATCTACAAATTTTTCAGATCGAGCACCTATTTGATCTGCTACACTTCGCACCCTTAATGTCGAAATTTCACGAGCCCGTTTCCTGAAGTCTCCTTTACTGCTCTTTTCAAAGTCGATAAGCTGGTAATCTCTGCCTCTCTCCACACCTTTGCCAATCCTTTCAGCCAGAATATCTCCTAATCCCAATGCTTGCTTGCGAAGGGATATCCAAAAGGGAACAGATAGCTGTCGAGACATTAACAAACCAAATAAATATTTAAGTTGATCATCTAATAACTCATGAACATCATCCAGCATGATTAGTGGACGATAAGTTAATAGCCTGCCATCTATCTGGATATCCAAGTTGGCTAGTAAATCTATTGACCATAAACCAGCATGTGATAATGCCGACGGATCTCCACTCCAAAAAGGATCATCAATCATATCACACAAGTCAGCCTCCAATTCTGCCATTTTACGATAGAACACTTTTCCGTCTTTATCTCCCCATTTAGACCATGATTTCTCAGTAATATTGTTGGCTCCTGGTCTTAAACATAGAGTGAGATGGCTTAAGTCTTTTACTGAAAGTTCTTCCAACTCACATATGCCATTAAGAGCACTTAAAAAAATCCGGGAATTTAACATAGAACAAAGAAGCCCGTGTTTATCCAAACTGTTATTGTAACGAAAATAGTGATACTCATCAGACATTTTAAGCCATATACCAAGCGCAAAGGGATTTCCGTCTTTAAAGGCACCTAACTCTTCCATTTTATTTGCCAAATCTTGCTGATCCCCAGGCAAAGATGCAGTTTGTTGTATATAGTGTAATGCACTTGGACTAAAAATACGCATTAAACTGCTTTTGCCACCTCCAGGTGCACTGATCAAAATAAGAGGCAACTCCCACAAATACTGCATCTTTTCCTTAACTAATTCCAATGCAGAAATACCAAATAGGTTAACAAAGTAACGATCTTCTGCCATGCTTCCACTTCTTACGTCTGCTGCACGATATAAAAAAGGGTTTCCTATCATCTTTCTTCCGAGTGTCTGGATATACGAGGAAATAGTGCTCTTAACCCAGAACGTGATTCAGTTTTTTCAGTTTGTCCCCATAAAAGATATACAGAATTATTGGGGCAGTTATGGTATAAAATTAGGGGAAGACTACATCCAGCATAACCATACTTCATGTCCTTTCCACCTGTTTCCGTATGCTTGTCTTGTAAACGATCATCATAATATTTATCAAGAAGTTGAACAAAATCTTTGTCGACATCATTATTTAGTTGAGGTATTTTTACCCCATCATCGAATGTTTGCAAAGGTTCAAGAATTTTAATAGATGTTAAATATGGAAGTTCTTTTTGTTTAAATTTTTCTGTTTCTAACCTTAATCGTTCTATAGCTTTTGCAGTAGCAAGATATGTTACCACAAAAAGTTCAGGTCCGTTTTCCTTACATAGTCTTCCCAAATTCCTAGGGCTTCCTTTACTTCCTAATGATTCTTTGACAAATTTTACTAGTTTTCCTTTATACTGACCATTTTCTAATCGGAGAATAGAATTCCCACTTCCACTAAAGTCTTCTATGAGAAAAATGTTTTCAAAAGATGATGGTTGATTCTTAAAATTATTGCCTTGCATCCATTCTTCAAGTTCCTCTTTCATCCTTTTCCATTTTTCTTCTGATAGCTCATGTGAGACACTAACCTGTTCATTATTAAGAAGATGTTTTCTGCGAAACGCATCTATCTTGGCACCATCGCTCATCCCTAAAAACAGTGTTTTCCGTTTAATAATCTTGAATGTCCCAGAATTTTGAATTTTTTTAACTTTATGAGGAGAAATATTGTCCTTTTTTATGGTCTGTTCTAATAAAACAGGAATAATCCTTTGTGGGAACAAAAGATCCACCAAGTGATCAATTTGCTTTTCTGAAATAAATAATAAACGTTTCATAATGAATTTGTAAGCAATTTGTCGATCATTTAAAGTTTTAAACTGGCGTAACCAAAGAACAAAATTTTCCAGAAATCGATCTCCCGGTTCAAAATTATGATAATCATCATATTTAACAGAGGACAGATATTTTAATTTACTTGTCTCCTCCTTTGCTATAGATAAATCGTTTCCGTCCCAACCTAATACATTACTTAATAGTTGCAAAGCCAATTCTTCTTTCATATGCTTTTCTCTTTTTCAAGATAATCAATATCTAGCCGAAACAATTTATTTTCGACCTTCATAGCTTTGATAATTGATAATGTTGCCATCATTCCACGCAAACCACATGGTGACAAATTCCAACAGGTGGTTAGTGATGAAGATATATTATTTACACTAAGACTATATGGGAGGTTTAACACTTCAAAATCATTCCCTCCATATTGACCTTGATCACCAATGATTAAAAGATTTTTGGATTTATTTTTCAACATTCCACGAAGTTTTTCAACAACATGTAATTTAGATGCCTCCGGATCAAGAATATCAACAGAGTGGTCTGTTTGAACAATATGTATATTTCTTAAATTTCTCAGTATTTCACATACCCTTCTAAAAACATTTTGTTTGGAAAGACTTGACTTAGGAACAAAAGAAATCTGTTTTGCCCTAACTGTAATTTTGGTATTTTCCATCAACAATGTATCTTCACTGAGTATCTCATTCGCGTCTTTAATCGTTTTAGAAAGATTTCCATTAAATCGTGGCAAATCTTTGTTTAATTGTGACACTGTAGAACCATTATAATTACCGACTATTACCCTGCTCCAAAACTTTCTATTTATTACCTGACGGAGGGACTTTTGAACAGAATTTCCCCGACCTGTCGCCACTCCAAAAGTTATCCCTAATGACAATAAATTATTTAAAGCTTCAGCAATCTCAGGTTTTGGTTTTGTGAATCTTTCAGTAGAATCACATAATGTTCCATCATAGTCAAATACTATTCCAGCAAATTGTATATGTTTTAAAACTGACAAAAATTGATCAAGATAATTTTCTAAAACAGAATATGAATAATTTGAAACCCTGGCTTTTCTTTCTATCCATGCAATTTTATTTTTAACTCGTGAAGTGATTACGTTTGAAAGATTGATATGGTAAATTTTCCTTCCATATTCTGGCACCCGTGGTTTTCCTGGATCAATATTAGCGTGTTTTCCTGCTTCGTTGACGAAATAAAATATTTGTTTTAAAAGATCAATACTGGCCATAGGACCACTGAAAGAAGATTTGAATACAGCCCTGGGAAACTTTGCAGGTAAAATAGTTTCGGTTTTTCGAGCCAAAGAAGCAACTTGTGGTGTTTCTAAAATTAGTAATACCGAATCATCGCCTTTTTTATCAAACCAGAAATGTCTTCCATGTCCAAAATTTCTGAAATCTGATATAAGTACATTCCCTAATGCCGCTTCTGTAAATTTCGATTCCAAATCGACAAGAGCAGGCCATGCCCATTCAGAACCAAGTGCAATAAAAGTTTTTCGACTTAAAATTGTGTTCCAATTGGAATTCCGGAAATCGGGCTTAAAATCAATTAACTTTTGAATCGAGTTATTAGAGGTATCAATTGCATTGAATGCTCTAGCAACCAAAATATTTATAGATAATAGAGAATTTACTGCAAGAAAACCATCCTTGCTAGCGGGATTAGGATATTCAAAAACCTGAACGTAAGAAAAACCACTAGCTTTTTTGACAATCTTACTTCCTACATTAGCACATACAATTGCGATAGCCGCAAATTCGCGCTGTATTGCATATTCAAACGCACTTAAAATGTCTTTATTATTACCACTGGCAGTTAAAAAAAGAACTGCATGTAAAGAGGGATTAATATTAGAGAAAATAAATTCCAGCGGTGTTATTGCTCGTGCCATTTTTCCTGTTATTTGTTCATGAAGCCGTGCAACAAAATGTGCTCCACTTAAAGACCCTCCAGACCCAATGACTAAAAGTGGAAATGGGGCGATAGTTGACACCATTTCTTTGAATGTAGAGTCTATTGGTTCTGTAAAAGCCCATTTTATTGTATCTGGTACTTTTGCAAGTTCTTTTTCAAATGGTTTACCCAATTTTCAATTTCTCATAAATTCATAAATGTTTTTTAAATTATAATATATATGATAATTGTAATTAATTTTGATAGTAATTGTAAAGAAATAAAATATCCATTTCCTCATCATCCTTTATAAAAGTTTTAATAATAAAGATAATAAGCTTAATAGCTGTGATTGAAAAGAAGAATAATTTTATATAAGATAAATTTATAAAAAGACTATTTTTCTGAAATAAAATATGGGGATTAATTGTTTATATTAGCAAGTGGTATCTAACTTTATTGAATTAAGCAATTTTATTGATCATTGCTGTAAATTTCATCGTAGGGCGAGGCTTTAGCCTTGCTTCTACGCATAATGTGGCAAACCTACCCACCTGACCATGTCTTTCGGGCAGGCACGATTGCCCTACGTCTTAATTCAATGACATTGCTGCCGGTTGGGCAGGGGCAGGCAGGCTTTATTAAGGGGGAATCTTTGAAGATATTCTTAACCAAATTGAGCGATTCTTAATCAAAAATCGTATTGATAATGATTAAGAATCGCGCAATTTAGATAAAAGGAAATATTGAAGGAAATATTACTGGCATAAAATATTAATAAAGCTAAAATAATTACTATGAACATAGTTACGAATTACTTTAACTGGCTGCAGAAGGACAACCCTGTGGAAGTAGTTGAAAGTTATCCGGAAATTAATGAACAAAATGAAACATCAGTTCCCGGCGTCTATATAGTGGGAGATTTGACCGGTATACCGTTACTCCGATTAGCGGCTGATGGGGGCGTTAAAATTGTTGAACAACTTTTTCCTGATAAAAAAACTACACCGGAAAGGGAAAAAGAACCTAATATATATGATATTGCTATTATCGGGGCAGGGCCGGCCGGTATTTCTGCCGCAATTGAGTGCAAAAAGAAGGGACTCAATTACATTGTCCTGGAATCAAGCCGCATCTTCAACACAATAGAAAACTTTCCCAAAGAAAAACCCATAACTTTGAAACCGGAAGAAGGACAATTATCCGTATCTCTGAAAATGAGCGATGGGACCAAGGAATCTCTGCTGGAAGAACTGAAGTCACGAACAGATAAACAAAATCTAAATGTAGAGTTGGACGCATTTGTCCAAAAACTCAGCCGCAAAGAAGATATTGTCCATATAGAAACAAACAAACGTAATTATAAAGCAAACATGGTAGTCCTGGCCATAGGGAAATCCGGTAATAGCAGACAACTTAAAGTTCCGGGAGAACAATTCCCAAAGGTATTTAATAAACTGTATGATCCGGGAGAATTTAACAATAAGAATATCCTGGTAGTCGGTGGGGGAGATAGCGCTTTGGAGTGCTCAATAGCGCTTGCACATTCGGGGAATAGGGTGATACATTCTTATCGTAAAAAAAGTTTTTCCAGGCCAAAGGAAGAAAACTCAGATGCATTCAATGATCTTGTTGGCCAAAACAGGATTACGCCTCTTTTTGAATCCACAGTATCTGAGATTCGGGAAAAGGAAGTTGTATTAAAGACAAAAGAAGGTGAAAGGACCTTAGATAATGATGCCGTCTTTACCCTCATCGGACGGGAATTGCCGACACAGTTTTTTAAACGGAGCAATATACGTATGGAGGGTGAAAGGGGCGCAATATGGTGGTCCTTTATAATAGCGTCAATCAGTTTTTTTTCTATGCTCTATTTTGGTAAATCAGGCATTGCTTTTAATGTATTTTCAGGGACTGATACACACCTGGCAATGGCAACCGCATATTTAACGGCCCCGTTCCATGCTTTACTCAACTGGGACCTTTCAGGATATAAATGGTATCCGGCCTTAAATTTCATTTTGGGCTGGATAAGCTCAATAATATTTTTAATTTCCGGAGCATGCTCTATAGGTTTTTTAGTAAGGCATCGGAGCAAGTATTTCCGCACGCCATGGAACGCCTTCAAATATTCATATTTTATAGGAACAGGCGTATTCTTTACATTACTGTACTTTTCCAAATCACTACATTATACAAACGGAACAGCAGATTGGATTGAATCTCCGACGTATTGGTACTCATTTTTCTATTGTGTAACTATGTTCATTTTTGCCATACGCCGTTCTTATATCAGGAAAACACGCTATGTTGCTTTTCAAATGATTGCCCTTGTATCGATACAGATATTCTTTCTTTTCCTGCTTCCATTCTATTTCTATGAATCGCTTATACTTAATAACCTGGGGACTGGCCACTGGATTATTAAAGAGATGTTTCCAAGCGGTAAGTGGAGCAGCTTTGCCTTTATTCTATTCTGGCCGTTAAATATGTGGGAATTCGGAAACAGCGGTTTCTGGTCGTGGTTTCCTTTTGTTCAATCCGGTTTGGTACTGTTTTTTCTAATCAGACATTATGGTAAGGGAGTATATTGCGGATGGATATGCAGTTGCGGAGGTATGGCTGAAACACTGGGAGATGAATACAGGCGCAAAACCCCCCATGGCCCAAAGGCCAAAAGGATTGAAAATGTCGGCCAGATTATACTCCTCTTTGCAATTGTTGCAACATTGATTGTTTACCTGAATAAGCATGGTATCATGAGTTCGTTCCCTGTTTTAAGTTATACCATAACCGGGCTATATAAGTTCTCTATAGACGTAATATTTGCGGGCATACTTGGTCTCGGGGTCTATTTCTTTCTGGGAGGGAGGATTTGGTGCAGGTATGGCTGCCCGCTTGCCGCACTTATGCACATATATACAAGGTCCACCCGG
>Ga0255058_10002424_pt1 | contig 10292 bp, 8 predicted proteins | sample Cases_109_9_MG_FD_188637 | JGI IMG/M metagenome (GOLD analysis project Ga0255058, IMG submission 188637) | Seawater microbial communities from Amundsen Gulf, Northwest Territories, Canada - Cases_109_9 | ecosystem: Environmental > Aquatic > Marine > Gulf | place: Canada: Northwest Territories... | reverse complement strand
ACATCGAGTTTCCGATCGTCTCGACCATCGCCCGCCATGGGCGCTCCGTGGCGGGGACCGGCGTCCCCGGCGCCGACAGCGACCTAACCGCCCTCTTCGATGCGATCATCGAGACCATTCCCAGCCCCTCCGGGAACCCAGACGCTCCCCTCCAGGCCCTGGTTTCGAACCTGGATGCGTCGGACTATCTGGGCAGGCTCGCCATCGGCCGTGTCGTCGAGGGGACGCTGCGCGCCGGGGAGCAGGTGGCGCTGTGCCACTCCAATGAGGAGGAGCCACCCCTGGTGCGAAAGCTCAGTCAGCTCATGGGCTTCGCCAACCTGGGAAGAGTGGAGGTCGCCGAGCGCGTCGCCGGAGATCTGTTTGTCGTTGCCGGCTTCCCGGAGGTCGAGATCGGCGACACCCTTGCCGATCCGATCGACCCCAAGCCTCTCCCGCGCCTCGAGGTGGATGAGCCGGTGTTGCGGATGACCTTTGGTGTCAACACCTCACCGCTCTCGGGTCGTGATGGCAAGCTTCTCACGTCACGCCAAATCCGGGAGCGCCTGGACCGCGAGGTACTTGGCAATGTGTCGATTCGGGTGGGAACAACCCCGTCTCCCGAGGTAATCGAGGTCGCCGGCCGCGGCGAGCTGCAGCTTGCGGTACTGATCGAGTCGATGCGTCGCGAGGGCTTCGAGCTGCAGGTGTCGCGGCCGGAGGTGATCATCCGAGAGATCGACGGCAAACCCCATGAGCCCGTGGAACGCGCCGTCATCGACGTACCCGAAGAGCATGTCGGGACCATCACCCAGGCCGTGGCGCCTCGCAAGGGCCAGGTGGTCGATCTTCGTCCCGGCGAAACCGGAAGGTCCATCGTGACCATCACCGCACCTGCCCGCGGCCTGATCGGCTTCCGTTCGTTGTTGATGACCGCGACCAGGGGAACGGCTCTCGTCCATCAGCACCACGCAGGGTGGATGCCGTGGGCCGGCGAGCTGCCCCACCGCCAGGGCGGCGCCATGGCTGCCGACCGCATCGGCACCTCCACCGGGTTTGCACTGGACAACCTCCAGAAGCGAGGCGAGTTGTTCATCGGCCCCGGTGTCGAGGTCTACGAGGGGATGATCATCGGCGAGGCGACGCGACCCGAAGAAATGCAGGTCAACCCAACCAAAGCCAAGCAGCTGACCAACATCCGGACCCACTCGACGGACGAGGCGATCAACTTGAAGACACCGCGAACAATGACGCTGGAGCTGGCCATCGAGTGGATTGCAGAGGACGAGCTGGTAGAGGTCACCCCCGAGGCGATCCGGGTCCGCAAGCGCCATCTCGAGGGGTCGGAGCGAAAGAGGCTGAAGAAGCGTTGACCGCCGGGACCACGGAGAACGTATGGTCACAGCTATGGATGATGACGCCCTCACCACGCTGATCGAGTCCAGCGATCGGAGGCGAAGCTGCGCTGAGCCGGGGCCCGAGCGGCCCGCCGCCGGAGGCGGCATGAGCGGGAGGCAAGGTTCTCATGGACGATGACGCCCTCACCACGCTGATTGAATCCTCTGATCTCGACGGGCTGGTGCGGTACATCGACGGGCTGGCGACCAGCAGGGATTGGGACGGCATCGAGGAAGCCCGAGATCGGTGCCGCGAGGCGGTCGAGCGTGGCAAGCAGGTGTGGGGGCCCGCTGAGTACGCCGAGTATCGCCTCGCCCTCGACGCACCCGCTGCTCAGGCAGCAGCAGTGGTCGGGGACGGAAAGGGCCGCTACGGACCGGGTCCCCTGTGGGAGGTCGCCGCCTCCACGCACACGTGGGACGAGCTTGCGCCGCATCTCGAGACGCCGACGGTGAAAGCCATGGTCGCCCACGAACGGTCGCTGCGCGGCGACCAGGTAGCCCCGGATGCCGTCGACTGGGAGATTCTCGAGCTGCCGATGGAGGTTCAGGCATGGGAGCCCGCCTACGAGGGAGCGGTATACAGGGATGACGGGGTCGATTTCCCCGAGGGGGATCGGACCGGGCTCGAATGGGAGGACCTTCCCGAGGCCGGCGAGCGGCTCGACGAGGATGGCGGAGTCGATGCCCTGCTCGAGCTGGTTACGCCCTGGTGGGACGAGAGCAGCGGCCACGCCGACGCCGTCCATGTCATCGGTGATGCCAAATCCGCCATCCGGGCGCTCGGGTTGTCGCGGGCGCGCGTTGCAGAAGTCTCGTATCAGGAGGCCCTGGCCGCCATGGTGTATGCAGCCGCCAGCGGCGGCGCCTATGGCAGCCGTCGCGGCACGCCCCGGGGCAGAGCCCTGGCCTGGTGGGCGCTGACCCAGTTGCTCGGTTACGAGGACCAGCCGGATGATCCCGACGCTCTCGCCGAGGGTGAAGACCTCAACTGGTACCTGTGGGACCCGGGGGACCAGGTGGGCGGCTGGTCACTCCACCTTGCCGTCGAAGATCCCGAGGATGGGGTGGCCTGGGCGCTGAGCGCGGTAGACATGGCGTAGGAAGTCCAGAGTCGAGAGTCGAGAGCAGGAATCGTACCTTCTGGACTCCGGACTCTGGACTGCTTCAGCCCAGGTTCGCCTTTGCCAGATCGGGGTCGTCGACGGTCACTGCAAAGTGCAGTCCCTCGGCGTTGGAGTGCAGCAGGTAGATCGAGTCGATGTTGACACCGGCGTCGGCGAGCTTTTGAGTGACTTCTGCGAGTGCCCCCGGCTCATCACGGAGGAAGGTGTCGAGGATCGGCCGCTCCTCGAAGTGAACGCCGGCGCGGTTGAGCACGTGGCGGGTGGCATCGGCATCGTCCGGCATGAAGCGGACCAGGCTCTCTCCGTTGCTTCCGATGGCAGCCAGCGATTCGATGTGGATCCCGGCGTCGGCGAGATGGCCGGCCAGGGTGGCGAGTTGACCAGGCTTATTGGCAAGCGTGACCGAGAACTCCTTCATAGGGACATCCTACGCGATCCAGACGGGGGCGTGAACCGCTACGATCCCATCGGGCTCAGAAGGCGCTCTCACCACCCGAACGATGAGCGGAACGACCAGGGTCACGACCATGACGACCACCACGATGATCACGATCACCTTGCGGATGAACGACCGCCGACGCAGCCGCGCCTCTTCCTCTTCGCTCAGCTCATCCTCGTAGGCGAGGCCATCGACGTCCATGAGGCTTGGAACGCTACCGGTCTGCTACCCACATCTCGACCGTGTCGACCAGCAGCTGGCTGCACTCGGCCGCCGCAATATCGGCGCCGCAGGCAGCCTCCAGCTTCTCCGGCTCGTACAGCTCTAGCCAGTCGACGTGTTGTCCGGAGGCGTTGACGACTTCCGGGGAAAACACCCATTCGCGAAATGCCACGATCTTGCCATCTTCGACCTCGGCGGTGATGCGGATGAATCCCTCGTCCAGTTCAGGGATGGCGTCGATCCACAGATCGGTCCAGGTGGTCTCGCACCGGCCCAGGGTGTGGTCGGACGTGCACTCGCTGACGATGTTGGTGGATTGGAACGGTGCCGAACCGGCGGCGAAGGCCTCGGGCGAGGCACCGAGGCCGATCCAGGGAATGTCGTCGCTTGCGATGTAGGTCTGGGAGGCGTCGGGATCGCCTTCGAAGGCGGCGTCGATCCAGGCCTCGAGAACGACCCCCGGCTCGCTGATATCGCTGGAGCAGGCGGCGAGCAGCAGGAGCGTCAGGATCCCAGCGGCAAAGGAGCGGCTACCGCGCACGCGTCCACTTTAGCAACCGCGGGGGGGAGTCAATCGAACATACGTTCGACTAGGGTGACTGAGTGGCACGGTACGCGGAGCTCCATACCCATACCAATTACAGCTTCCTCGACGGGGCTGCGCACCCATTGCAACTCGTAGAGCGCGCCGCCGAACTCGGATACACCGCGCTCGGAGTCACCGATCACGACGGGTTTCGCGGGGTGGTCAAGGTGCACCAGGCGGCACAGATCGTCGGTCTGCCCATCGTGTACGGGACGGAGGTGGGAATGAGTCGAGAGTCGAGAGTCGCGAGTCGCGAGTCAGACCAGGACTCTGGACTCAAGACTCAAGACTCTGGACTCCAACCCCGCAGGGGGCGGATCCGCCGGATGCATGGGTCAAAGCCGGTCGATCTTCCCCCGACCGATCATCTGGTCCTGCTCGCCCCCGATCCCTCCGGGTATGCCGCCATCAGCCGTTTCATCACCAGCGGCCAATACCGGGGAGAGAAGGACCGTCCCGAGTACCGCTATGACGAGCTGGCGACGGCGTCGGAGCGCGGCGGCCTCCATGCCCTCACCGGTTGCCGGCAGGGTGCGGTGCCAAGGGCAGCCCAGTCGGGTGATCTGGCGGGGGCGATGGAAGAGGCGGCGCGGCTGCGTGAGATCTTCCCCGGTCGGCTCTTCATCGAGCTCACCCACCATGGCCTCCCCGATGACGACGAGCGCAATGATGTGCTCGCCGAGGTAGCCGCCCGGCTCGGCCTGCCGACCGTTGCCACCAACAATGTTCACTACGCCGAGCGTCATGACGCCGTCCTCGCCGATGTCCTCGCCGCCATCGGCGGACGGCGCGACCTCGAGGAAGCAGATGGGTTCCGTGCCGCGACCGATCTGGCCTTCCTCCGACCCCCGGAAGAAATGGCGGTGCGGTTCTCCCGCTACCCGGGGGCGGTGGAGCGTGCCGCCGACCTTGGGGCGTCGCTGGCCTTCGATCTCGACCTGCTCGCCCCCGAGCTACCCGACTTTCCCATGCCGGGGGCGTTCAACGACGAGGACGAGTATCTCCGTCATCTCGTGCTGGAAGGTGCCCGCGACGTGTACCCGGGCGACGGTGGCATCGAGCCGCAGGCCCTGGCCCGGCTCGAGCACGAGCTGAGCATCATCACCGAGCTTGGCTTCTCCGGCTTCTTCCTGGTGGCGTGGGACATCGTCCACTACGCCCGCTCCAGGGACATCTATTGCCAGATGCGGGGCTCCGGCGCCGATTCTGCGGTGTGCCGTTGTCTCGGGCTCACCAGGGTCGACCCGATCCGGCTCCATCTTCCCTTCGAGCGGTTTCTCTCAGAGGAACGGGGCCGGCCACCAGACATCGACATCGACTTCGAGGCGGAGCGACGCGAGGAGGTGATCCAGTACTGCTACCGGAGGTACGGGAGGGAGCGCGCTGCCATGGTGTCCAACGTCATCACCTACCGGGCCCGGTCGGTGCTCCAGGATGTGGGAAAGGCCTTCGGGCTCACCCAGGCCCAGGTCAACGGTCTCACCAAGTTCCTCGACACCCGTGACCCCACGGCAATCCGTGACGCGGTCGATCTCCCGTCCGGTCTGACTGCCGAGCTCATTTACGACGTCTGTCAGCGGCTCGACGGCTTTCCCCGCCACCTCGGCATCCACTCGGGTGGCCTGGTCGTAGCCCGCCGCCCCTTGTGGGAGGTAGTGCCGATGGAGTGGGGGAGGATGGAGGACCGTTCGGTGCTGCAGTGGGACAAGGACGACTGCGCCACCATGGGCGTGGTCAAGTTCGATCTGCTCGCCCTCGGTGCCCTCAACGCCATGCATCTCTCGGTCGACACCATTGCCGACGTGCACGGCCTGGATATCAATCTGGCGGTGATTCCCCAGGAGCCGGTGATCTATGACCTGCTGACCCGTGCCGACACCGTCGGGGTCTTCCAGGTCGAATCGCGCGCCCAGATGGCAACCCTGCCCAAGATGAAGCCGCGCACCTTCTACGACCTTGCCATCGAGGTGGCGCTGATCCGGCCGGGCCCGATCCAGGGCCACTCGGTGCACCCCTTCCTGCGTCGCCGCAACGGGCTCGACCCTGTCCGGTACCCGCATCCTTCAGCGGAGCCCATCCTGAAGAAGACCCTCGGGGTCCCGGTTTTCCAAGAGCAGCTCATGGAACTGGCCAGGGTGTGTGCGGGGTTCAGCGCCGGGCAGTCGGACCGCCTCCGTCAGGCAATGACCCACAAACGGTCATCGGAGGCCATGGATCGGCTCCGAGCCGAGGTCTATTTGGGGTTGGAGGGCAACGGGATCACCGGTTCCGCAGCCGATGAGATCTGGGAGAAGCTGCAAGGGTTTGCTTCCTTCGGCTTCCCGGAGTCGCATTCGGTTTCGTTTGCCTACATCGTGTATGCCACCTCATGGTTGAAGTACCACTGGCCGACCGAGTTCGTCTGCGGGTTGCTCAACGCCCAGCCGATGGGCTTCTACACACCGAACTCCCTGGTCCAGGATGCCCAGCATCACGGTGTGGTCGTGCTCCCGCCCGACGTAAATGCCTCTGACTTCGACTGCACCGTCGAGCCATTCGATGCCGATGCAGAAGATCTCGTCACATACCTTGGCGGGACCTGGCGGCGGGGGAGAGGACCGGTTGACGATCCGCTACGCCCAGGGGTGGCACTCCGCCTCGGCCTGCGCTACGTGCGCAATCTCGGTGATGCCGAGATCACCCGCATCGAGGCGGCGCGTATGACGGCTGGACCGTTCGCCTCGCCAGAAGACCTCGCCGAACGCACCGGGCTGCCCCTCGACGCCTACGAGGGACTTGCCGGGTCGGGGGCACTGGCCTCGGTTGGCCTCGGCAGACGGGAGGGAGTGTGGAGTGCCGGGGTCCTCGCAGAACAGGGCCCCGACCGTCTCGCCCTCGACCAGGGCGGATCACGCCCCCCACTGCCAGAAATGTCTTCCTCCGAGGAGATGCAGGCGGATCTGTGGTCGACGGGCATTTCGACCGTTCATCCGGTCACCTTCGTCCGATCGATGCTGGAGGAGATGGACTGTGTCCCTATCGTCGAGATCCTTGCCAATCCCCGCCATGGGACCAGAGTCAAGGCCGGGGGGATCATTACGCACCGGCAACGGCCGTCAACGGCAAAAGGGGTGCGATTCATCAATCTGGAAGACGAGACCGGGTTGCTCAACGTCGTGGTGCTTCCCCAGGTGTGGGAAGCGCATTACGAGGTGGCTCGCAAGGCTGTGGGCGTTGTGATCGAAGGGATTCTGGAACATGAAGACGGTGTCACCAATCTGGTGGCACGCCGTTTCTCCTCCTGGCCGGTTGAGGGGATTCGCTCCCGAGACTTTCGGTAATACCCGTACTCAGGTGCAGGCCCTAGCCTGCCGATGAGGACGATGACCCACAAACGGAGATGGGTGATGACGACGACGTTCACAGGGGAAGTCAGGATCCCCGGATCAATCGAGAACGGGCTGCCTTCGACGATCACGCTCGATGCGCAGACCCTGATTCTGACCGCGGGCGGAACCGAGCTCGGCCGTTGGAACCGCAGTGAGCTGCAGCTTCGCCGCGAGCCGGACGGGACATTCCATCTGACGCTCGGGCGCGAAATCGTGCTGTTCAACCCCGACTCGCCCCTCGAGTTCGCCATCCTCTCCGGGATGCCGGGAGCAGGCACGGTGCCGGCACCCGCACCGCCGGAGACCCCAGCACCAGAGCCGGTGGCACCGGCCGAAGCCGCACCTGTCGCTCCCCAGCCCGTCGCCGCCCCGCCCCAGCCGACCACCGTGCAACCGGCTGCGTCGCCGGCGGAGCCCGCGATCGTACCGCCGGCGGCCACACCACCGGCCACTGCACCGGCTGCTGCTGCTGCGCCACCGACGGCATTTGCGGCACCCGTGACCGCTCCTCCGGCCGCTCCAGCTGCGCCTCCCGGGACACCGCCCCCCGCAATGCCTGAAGCCGGGGGACCGCCTCCAGCCGCTGTCGTACCCCCGGTTGTCATTCCTGCGGCGGCCCAGCCAGCGCCGCCGCCGGCCGAGCCAGCGCCCACCGCCGTGGAACCCTCCGGCCTGCCTCCTGCGTCATCGGCGGCCGCCGCTGCTGTTGCCGCTGCGGCTTCGGTGCAGGCACCGCCCGCCCACCCCGGGCCGGTGGAGATTCGATTGGAGACCGATGAGGGCGCACCACCCACACCCCCCGCCCCAGCCCCCGTGCCTCCGTCGGCCGAGCCTGCAGAGCCAGCCGCCGCACCGCGGGCTAGCGATTTCTGGGATGGGTTTCATGCCGAGGAGCAGGAAGCCGGGGTTCAACCACCCGCCGCCTCGGCCGAAGCGATGCCGGCAGCCGTCGACGAGACACCTGCCGAAATCCACCTCGAGCTGCCCGATAACGGCATAGAGGAGTCCAGGGTCGGTGGCTACGGATCTGGGCTGTTCACCGAGGAAGAGGCTTCGCCTCCCCCGGCCTTCGGTGGGACCGAAGGCCCGGCCTTCGGTGGGACCGAAGATGGCGATGGCGCCGAGCGCCCCTGGTCCTACTACGACAAAGAAGGTGGCGAAGCCGGAGAGGGCGGAGACGGTGAGGACCGCGCCTGGTCCTACGACGACCCGAAGCCGGAGGAGAAGGACCCGGAAGAGGACCAGGACGAGCCGGCGTTCCGTTCCCCGAATGCGGGCCGGGAGGATCTCGTCGAGAAGAGTTCGCGCATGAAGGACATCGCCGCGTGGCGACCAAGCATGCCGAGCTTCACCTTGGGTGCATCTGGGATTGGGATGCGGGCCCGCGACGTGATTTCGGTACTCGATTCCATCCTCGAGGAGAACGGGACCGAGGACATCCCGAAATCATTCCTCATCGGACTCGGGGTCCTGGCCGTGGTGTTGACGCTCCTGATCATCCTCGCCCTGGTCTTCTAGACGTAGCCGACTGGTCACCGGTCACCGGTCACCGCGCCGACTGTGACTTCGATGGCCCGGTTCGTGTCATCCGCGGAAACGTCGAGGTGGAAGACTGCCCGGATCTGTGTCGGCGCCGTCGCCAGCATCGCCACACCCTCGGCTCCGCACCGATCGACCACGTCCTGGGCCCCCGGCACCGAGAAGTACACGATATTGGTCTGCACCGATTCGAGATCCACTTCGGCGCCGATGACCGCAGCGATCGCCTCGGCAAAGCGCCGTGTGTTGTCGTGGTCGTCGACCAATCGGTCCCGGTGGTTGTCCAGGGCGTGGAGAGCTCCGGCGGCGATGATGCCCGCCTGGCGGAAGCCGCCGCCGTACATCTTCTTGTAGCGGCGGGCCCGGTCGATGATGGCACCGGAGCCGGCGACCGCAGACCCGATCGGTGCGCCGAGGCCCTTGGAGAAGCACACGCTGACCGTGTCGAATCCTTCGGCATAGGTCGCCGGGTCGATCCCTGTTGTGGCGGAGGCGTTCCACAGGCGGGCACCATCGAGATGGGCGGAAATGCCGAGATCCCTTGCGGTGGCCACGATGGCGGTCATTGTTTCCAGGGGCCAGATCGTCCCTCCGGCCTCGTTGTGTGTGTTCTCAACGGTCACCAGCGTCACCGGGTCGTGGAGGCCGGGCGGGAGGTCCTTTGCCGGCGCCGGTGCCGCCGCCCGCAGCTGGTCGGCGCCGAACACGCCGTGGTGCCCGGCGATTGGGGCGATGGTGACCCCGGACAGGGCGGCGGGAGCGCCGCTCTCGTGACCGCGGATATGGGCTCCGGCTTCCATCGCCACCCGATCTCCGGGCGTTGTCTGAGAGCGAACGGAGATCTGGTTGGCCATGGTTCCAGAAGGCACGTAGACGGCGTCATCTTTTCCGAGAAGCTCGGCGACCCGGTGCTCGAGGGCGATCACCGTCGGGTCGTCGCCGAAGACATCGTCCCCGACCTCGGCAGTGGCCATGGCCGACCGCATCGCATCGGTTGGCCTGGTCACGGTGTCGGAGCGGAGGTCGATCATGGCGTCCAGTCCTCGAACATCTTTGGTCCGAGCGCATAGGCGACGGTCCCGGATGCCTTTGGCGCCTGCGACCAGTTGTCGATATCGAGGTCGATCGCAACCACGGTGCCGGTTCGGACGGCGACCCGTCCCCCGCATAGCCGGGTGGTCAGCATCGACCATGTCGGCTCATGGCCGACCAGCATCAGGCGTTCGGCGTCCTTGCCGTGTCTGGCGGCAACGGTGAGTGCACCGGCAGGGGAGGTTCCATAGAGATCGGCGCTCAACTCGAGAGGACCCGCCCAGCCACCGGAGATGCGAGCCATCTCGGCGGTCGATTCGGCTCGAACCGCAGTCGAGGACACGATTCGGTCGGGGGCTTCGCCGATCTGGCGTAGTACCACCCCCATGGTGTTTGCCGCCCGCTCACCGCGAGCGTTGAGCGGGCGGTCGTGATCCTGGGCGTACTCGGCGTCCCAGTCCGACTTGCCATGACGAAACAGCATCAAGCGGCGCATGGGGCGAAGCTACCAGCTCACACTTCGGCGTATACCGGCGGCCTGCGATCCGCCCATGGTCGGGCGGCTTCGAGCTGGCCGGCGAGGCTGAGCAGCGTCTCCTCGTC
>Ga0255058_10002422_pt1 | contig 10292 bp, 8 predicted proteins | sample Cases_109_9_MG_FD_188637 | JGI IMG/M metagenome (GOLD analysis project Ga0255058, IMG submission 188637) | Seawater microbial communities from Amundsen Gulf, Northwest Territories, Canada - Cases_109_9 | ecosystem: Environmental > Aquatic > Marine > Gulf | place: Canada: Northwest Territories... | reverse complement strand
TCGAGGTCATCGATATCATCGCCCGGGATGTACGCCCCGAGCATGGGAGAGGTGTAGAACCGCTTGCTGGCACCCCAGTACTTCTGGATGCCGATTCTTACCGGGATTACCGAGGCCTCGATATCGAATACCTCGCCCAAGATGAGGAACTCCTTCGACGACCACTTGTGGTAGCCGCTCCCACCCACGATCAGCAGACTCTCGGTGACCGGAACGCCAACCGTGAAGTCGAGCGCGAAGCCCGTATCAGCAAAATCTTCGAGGTCACCGGTCGGGACGGCGGCGCCGGCATCCACGGTGAAGTTGATCTGGGCACTGGCGAGGGGTGCGGTGATCATGACCGCGAAAGCGACGAGGAACAAACTCAGAAAGGCCTTCATGGAATACTCCTTTTACGGATTCAGTGAGCTCTTGGACGAGGAAACTTCCTCCCGTACAAATGGAATATAATAAGATTTGGTGAAATCAATAGAGCCTTACAGCCTTGGGTAGGAGAATCCCCCGCTGGTGAGCCCTGACGCATGGCTCACGGTCGCGATCTTGATCGCGACGTGTTTGGCTCTGGCCAGGACCACGCTGCCGCCTGCGGCGATCTTTCTCGGCGCACTCACGGTCCAAGCGTCACGCTCGGCATGGCTCCCCTGGACGCCAGCCTCAGGGGTTTCTCGAACTCCGGTGTGCTGACGGTAGGTACGCTGTTCATGGTCGCCGCGGGGATGTACTCGACGGGTGCGATCGGATTCATCGCGGACAAGCTGATCGGACGCCCCGACTCGACGCGCGCGGCCCAGCTCCGGATCCTGCCGCCGGTCATGTTCGGCTCCACCTTCCTCCGACCTCGAAGGCAGTGCCTAGCCCGGCGGTTCCTCGCGCACGTTGTAGAACATCGCGTAAAGCACCGGCACGACGATCATCGTCAGCACCGTGGCGAACAATAGCCCCACGATGATCGTCACCGCCATCGCGACGAAAAACGCGTCGAACAGCAACGGGATCATCCCAAGTGCGGTCGTCGAAGCCGCCATCGCCACTGGTCGCAACCGGCTCACCCCCGAGTCGATAATCGCCGCGAACGGCGGCTTCCCCTCACTCTGCTGAAGGTTGATCTCGTCGATCAGGACGATCGCGTTCTTGATCAACATGCCGATGAGGCTGAGAAAACCGAGGACCGCCATAAACTCGAACGGCTTCTGGGTGACTATGAGGCCGATCGTCACACCGATCAGGGCGAGCGGCACGGTTAGCCAGATGACGAGGGGTTGTCGCAGAGAGTTGAACAGACCGATGACAATCAGCACCATCATGAGCAGGAAGATGGGTAACATCGCCGCAAGTCCGGACTGTGCCTTGCGGCTGTCTTCGTACTCGCCGCCCCACTCCATCTCGTAACCCGGCGGGAGCTCGATCGACTCGACCCCTGCGCGAATCCGCTCAAACAACAGGCCCGCCTGACCGCTTACGGGATCGGCGATCGCCTCGATCGTACGCTTCCGGTTCCGCCGCCGTACGATCTCGTCTTCGAAGACCGTTTCGAGACCGGAGACAACTTGTCTCAGCGGGATGAACCGTTGCGCCCCCGGGCTCCAAATCTGGAGGCTCCGGATCGTACCGATGTCGGTTCGCTCTTCGTCCGGCGCCCGGGCGACGATCGGCAACAGCTCGTCGCGCTCGCGGAACACGCCGACCGTCATGCCTTGGAACCCTTGCTGAAGCACATGCGCGACCGCCGGCCGCGAGATGCCGCTGACGTTCGCCTGCTCCTCCGCGAGGACCGGGCGCAGGACCTTTGTACGCTGACGCCAGTCGGTCCGAATCCCCCGGGCTCCACCATCGGCGTATAGCACTTCCATCACCCGCTGAGCTTGCCGCCTGAGCACTTCGGGCTCGGGTCCGCTGATTCGGGCTCGGATTTTCCCTGGCTTGCCCGATCCGAGGACAAACTTCATGAAGTTTGGAACGCTGTGGGGGTAGTTCTCCTCGAGATACGCCTGCGTTCTCGCACCCAGCGCGTCGATGTGCTTGTACTCGTCGACGTCGACGAGGAACTGGGCGTAGGCGCTGTTCCGGGTCTCGGGGACGTACGTCAGGATAAACCGCATCGCTCCGCCGCCGACGAAGCTCGAGACGTGATTCACGCCCTCCTGTTGCTGGAGCCACTCTTCGATCTCCGCGACGTCGCTTTCGGTCTCCTCGATGTGGGTTCCCTGGGGTAGCCAGTAGTCGACCATGAACTGCGGTCTCGTTGCTGCCGGGAAGAACCCCCCTGGAACGAACCGAAAGCCCCACAACGCAATCAGAAAGATCACGGCGACGACGCCCATGGTGAGCCAACGCTGTTGGAGTCGGCGAGCCAGCAACTTGCGATACGCCTGGTAGAACTTGCCCCCGTAGGGGTCAGCCGCGGCGTCCCCGCTGTCCGCCTTGAGGAACATGACGCCCAACAGCGGCGTCACCGTCACGGCTGTCACCCAACTAAAGAGGAGAGAGATCAGGATTACCTGATAGAGGGAACGCGTGTACTCCCCGGTCGAATCCTGTGACGTGCCGATCGCCGCGAACGCCAGCACCGCTACGATTGTCGCCCCGAGGAGCGGCCACGCCGTCTGCCCGACAACTTCGATGGCCGCCGCCACGCGATCGACACCCTTCTGGATTCGCACCAGCATCCCGTCGACGACGACGATCGCGTTGTCGACCAGCATTCCGAGCGCGATGATCAGCGCGCCAAGCGAGATCCGCTGGAGCGCGATCTCCTGAAGGCCCATGATGATCACCGTCCCCGCGATCGTCAGCATCAGGACGAACCCGATCAGAAGACCGCTTCGCACCCCCATGAAGAACAGCAGTACGACGACGACGATCGCTACCGCCTCGAGCAGGCTGACTATGAACCCCTTGATCGCGGTGGTCACGGCGTCGGACTGAAACGAGATCACGCCGACTTCCATCCCGATCGGCGTCTGCGGAAGGAGTTCGTCCATCCGCTGCTGAACCGCGCTGCCCATTGTAACGACGTTGCCGCCCGATACAGCCGAGATACCGAGGCCGATTGCCGGCTTGCCGTCGTACCGTAGCAGGATCGAGGGGGGATCCTCATAGCCCCGTCGGACGGCGGCGATATCGCGCAGGTAGATCTGTTGGCTCGATTGGGTGCCCCGGATCAGGAGTGATTGGATGTCCTCGACCGACTCAAACGTTCCGGTCGGCCAGAGCGTGATAAAGTCGGTATCGACCTTCACCCGTCCGCCGTCGGAGACGAGATTTCTCTGGCTCAGCTCATTGAGGATCGCTTCGGGCGGGATCCCGAGCTGTGACATCCGGTCGCGGTTGAACTCGACGTATATCACTTCTCGCTGGTCGCCGAAGAAGTTGATCTTCGCTACGTCGTCGACGAGCAGGAGCTCACGCCGTAGGAGCTTGGCGTACTCCTTGATCTCGGCGAACGAGTACCCTTCGCCGGTGATAGCGAGGAAGATGCCGAACACGTCACCGAAGTCGTCGTTGACCAGCGAGGGGCCGGCCCCCGGGGGGAGCTCCCCCTGAGCGTCGCCTACCTTGCGACGGAGCTCGTCCCAAACTTGGGGAAGGGTCGCCTTGTCGTACTTGTCCTTGATCGTGACAGTGAGGACCGACATGCCGCGCATCGACTCCGAGGTCACGCGGTCGAGCTGCGCGAGTTTTTGAACCGCTAGCTCGAGCTTGTCGGTAACCTCCTCTTCGACCTCTTCAGGCGAAGCGCCAGGGTAGGAGGTGATGATCTTGGCGTCCTTGATCGTGAATTCGGGATCCTCGAGCCGGGCGAGGCCGTTATAGGAGACCACTCCGCCGATGAGGACGACAACCGTCAGGACGAGTGTGGTCGTCCGATTCTCGATCGCGTATTGGGTGAGCTTCATAAGCCGCGAACTCCGCGGCTAATCTTCGAGTGGGCGCACCAGCATCCCCTCGCGGAGGTTGTGGACGCCCGAGACGGCGACTCGGTCTCCCAGCGAGAGACCTTCGCTCACGATGACGGTCGAGCCGGACATGAGGCCCAGAACAACGGGGTTTTTGTGAACCTGCATTGAGCTGGTGTCGACCTTCCACACCGAGGCCGCCCCCGAGTCGTCGGAGAGCACGGCGCTCGCCGGGATCGTGAACCCGGCCTCGCCCTCCAGCGTTTCGATCGAAACGATGACGCGCGCGGTCATGCCCGGCAGAATCGTCAGGTCATCCGGAGCGTCGAAGGAGAGCGTCGCCTCGAAGGTGCGTGTGACCGGATCGGCGGCGGTGGCTATCTCCTTGATCTGGGCCGGGAATCGCCGGCCCGGATGGGCGCTGACCTCGACCTCGAGATCGATCTTCCGTCCCTCGACCGCCGCTTCTGCGAGCGTGCCTTCGGGGACGTCGATGTTGACCTCGAGGCTCGAGTCGTCCTGGAGGACGAGAATCGGTTGCCCTGCGCCTACGGTTTCAAAATCGTCGACGAGCTTGCGCGCCACCCGGCCAGCGAACGGCGCACGCAGGTATGTGTCCCCAAGGGCTTTTTGTGCGGTCCGGGCGTTTGCGTCGGCGACCTCGAATTCGCGCCGCTTGAGCTCCAAGTCCTGGAGTGACGTTGCGTCGGACGCGTAGAGCTCTTGGTACCGCTCGTAGTCCGCGCGGGCGGCATTTCGGCTGGCGACTTCGCGATCGCGTCGGGTGGCATAGTCCTGCGGATCCAGCCGGGCCAGCACCGTGCCCTTGTTCACCCATTCGCCCTCGTTGACGGGAAACGAGATAATCTTCCCGGTCACTTCGAACGCCATGTCGGCGTTCTGGGCGGGGGACACGCTACCCGGCATCTCTACGATTCCGGTCATGCCGCCGGAACCGAGATCGAGCATCTTGACCGGTCGTGCGATCGGAGCCTGTTCGACCACCTCACCGCCGCAAGCGGTCGCTAGGAGGGCAAGGAAAACAAAAACGAAGGTCCTCATCTCGTGTCCTCGAACTCTCTAAAGAAGGTGTCCAAGCGGTCAAAGAACGCTCGCCGGGCGTCGGCGGGTTGCAGGAACTCGAACCGGCCGACGGCGCGTTGGACTCGCAGCCAGTCGATATAGAAATCGTACACGGAGTTGGCGGCTGCTTCTTCGGCGACCAGCGCCTGCCGTTGCGCGTCGAGTACGTCCAGAATCGTTCCCACCCCGCGCCCATACGAGTCCTGAGTGAGTTCGAAGTTCTTACGCGCCGCCTCGGCGGCCTGGCGCGAAAAATCGATGTTGATCAGCGATGCGCTCGCTTCGATCAGCGCAGTGCGGAGGCGCTGCTCGATACGCTCGGACGTAGCCTCGAGTTCGAGGTCGAGCTGGGCCAGGTCCTCGACCGCCCGACTCCGAGCCGCGATGCGCGAACCACCGGAGAAGAGCGGATAGGTCACGCTCAGCCCGACCGACCAGTCGAGGTCGTCGACGTCGGGCAAACCCTCCAACCCATCGAAGTTCCCGAGATCGATGCCAAAATCGGAGCCCGCTCCGTCAGTCGAGAACCTGTTCTGTACGTCAGCTTGGAGCGAAAGTGTCGGCAACCAGAAAGCCCGGTTGGCCGATACGAGGATTCGGTCTTGCGCGCGCGTCAATGACTCGATGCCGGCGAGCTCCGGTGATGCCGCCAGCGCCTCGCCCGACATGAAATCGCGGAAGGCGGCAAAGCTCCACGGGTTGTCTATGTAGCCGAAGATCCGGTCCCGGTCGGCGATCAGCGTTACGTCGTCGAGCTCGGTTTCCTCGGTCGTGAACCGCTCCTCCAGCGGTCGATGAAGGAGCCGGTTGAGCTCGATCGAGGCGAGCTTGGTGCTGGCCGCGGCATCGACCACGGCTTGGCGATCGTTAGCGATCTGGTTCTGCCATCGGTACTCCTCGGCGAGACTGGCCGTCCCGATCGAGACCCGCTGTTGAGCCAGTTGGAGGTTGGAGCGGGTCACGCGGAGGTTCTCCCGCTGGATCCGCTCGAACGTCTTTGCCCGCAGAACGTTGAGGTAGGTCACCCCAGCGTCGAGCGCGATGTCGAGCCGCAGCGTTTCGCGGTCGAGCTCGCGCGACTCCTGGATCGAGCTCTCGACAGATCGATTGGCCCAGAGCGGATCCGAGTAGAGCGACTGGGTCAGACGGGCGGAACCGGTCGTCGTCCGCTCGGAGACCTGGCCCAAGCTCGCCTCGGCGCGGTCCTCATCGATTACGCTTCGCGTGGCTGCGACATCGATCTGCGGCAGCAGTGCCGAGGTCGCTAGCCGAACGTCCTGTGCACCGGCGGCGACTTCCCGGTCTTTGGCCGCCAGATCGAGGTTCAAGTCGATCGCTTCATTGACCGCGGACTCCAGCGAGAGCGTTCGCGCGGCCGTTTCGATGTCGACGTCGAACAGCTCGGCTTCCGTGAGCACCCTCCAGTTCGGGTAGAACCCGATCGCGTGCGCGGTGGACACGTTGATCGTCAGACCCTCTCGGGCGGGGTACTCCACCGGGATCGAAGCTGCAGCCTCACCCAACAGGATCCGCTGCAGGTTGAGCGCGGCTCGACGTGTGAGCCGCAGCCCGAACGTCTGTGGCGTCCGGCCCATCAGTATTCCATCTCGAACCTCGGGGGCTCCGACCCACGAGTAGCTCGGTAGCCGGCGGTCGACGAGACCCCGGACGAGCTCGCCGAACTCACTCTGGTCGAGCTGGAAGAGGGGCGACACATAGACCGCCTCGACGTCGCCGATCAGGTCGAGCGCGGCGCCAGCAGACCCCGCGACTGGGACGAGTTGGACCTCGACGTTGATCTCTGCCGCGTGGGCTCTGGCGCGCGCCTCGAAATCCGGGATCGCGGCTGCCAATCCGGCCGGCACCAGGACGGCGACCCGATCGAAGGGGATGATCTCGCGAAACGCGAACAGGTCCCGACCCTGATGCGTCGCCTCGATGTAGCTGAGGTTTGGCACTCCGCTACTGTCCCCATCGCGAGGCATCCCCTGGATCTGGCTGTCGAGGATCATCGCCGCGATGACGGGCTTGGCGAGGTTGGTACGCAGTGCCGCCACGTGTGAGGCCAACGGACCCAGAGCGACGACCGCGTCTACCTCCGGGTCGAGAAGGAGGCGATCGAGGGCGCCTCCGATCCCCGCCAACGTCCAATCTCCGGCAAGTACCTTGTCCTCAGGCACGCGCACGTCGAAATCGATCGACAGCAGCGCTGTCGCCTCCTGCCGAAATCGCTCTACGAGGTCCGGATGGCGTTCGTACGGGCCGTCGGTCACGACGCCGATCACAACCGACTGGCTCTGGGCCGGATGCACGTCACCAATAGTGATGAGGGTGAGGAGAACCACGAGGAGGCACAGTGGGATTGTGCGCTTCATCTCCGTTGCTCGGTGGCGAGAAGCTGACCCTTGGTAGATGGCTGGGCGAGCAGATTACCGACGGCTAAACTGGCTGTCAAGCTCTGTCGGGATCCATTGGACATCGGAGGAAATATGCGCTGGAAAGCATTGCCATTGGTTGTCGCCGCGTTGGCGGCTGTGGCTCTTACCGCCTGCAAGTCGCCCGAGGGGGAAACGCCGGAGGAGAAACGGGCCGACGTGCGGCAGATTAGCCATGAAGTTCTGACGGAGCTCTACGAGAACGACCCGGATCTTCGAGACGTCGTGGAGAGATCGCCGGGTTACGCGGCGTTCAGCAACCGATCGACCAAAATTCTGCTGCTCGGATCCGAGGTCGGTTACGGGGTGGCGGTAGACAACCGGACCGGCGAAGAGACGTTTATGCGGATGCGTGGTATCGGAGCCGGGCTTGGGATGGGTGTCACCACTTTTCGGGTCGTCTTCGTTTTCCACGAAGAAGACGTCCTGCGGCGGTTCATCGATAGCGGTTGGGACTTTGGTGGGGATGCTGCCGCAGCGGCACAAAAAGACGAAACCGGCGCCGCCGTGGGAGGCAACATAACTGTAGAACGAGGCATGTCGATCTACCAGATCACCGACGATGGGCTGGCCCTCACCGGCACCCTGGGTGGGACGAAGTACTGGAAGGATGACGATCTGAATTAGTGAGCAGAAGCCTCCTGGATCATCCTCCTCCTGTATTCTGTGACCACACAGGATGATTCAATTATTGATCATCATCGCCACCCATAATTGATACACCGCGCCAACCATGATTGATACACCGCTTATCATAGTCATTTCCGTCATGATCTTTTTGTATGGGTTGTTTTCTCAATTACTCGAGCGAACAGTCATCACCGCACCGATCGTGTTCGTATCAGTGGGAGTCCTGCTCGGTCCTGCAGGCGTGACGTTGCTAAATATCGATATTGATGCTGCCATCGTAAGAATCGTCGCTGAGCTGACACTGATCATCATTCTGTTCGTAGAGGCGTCACTCATAAACTGGACATCATTGCGTAACAGCACGGGCAGCATTCCTGTGCGTTTGCTAGCTGTGGGCTTACCACTAACCATGATCGTGGGTTCTTTAATCGGTTATGCGTTCTACAGCGATTTGGGGATATGGCTTGTTGTACTGATGGCGGCCATTCTGTCATCCACCGATGCCGCGCTCGGACAGGCTGTTACCGGAAGCCCTGCAGTACCGAAACACATTCGTGAATCTATTTGTATTGAGAGCGGCCTAAACGACGGTATAGCATTGGTGCCAGTGCTCGTGTGCTTAGCGGCATTATCATCCAGCGGTAGCATCGAAGGCAGCACAACGAACTTGTTGATGTTTCTTGTGAGACGGCTGACGTTTGGTTCACTTACTGGCGTGCTCATCGGTTGGGGCGGTGGTTGGCTGGTCGATTGGGCATCGCGGAAGAACTGGATGTCCCCTGTCTTTCAACGACTTGCTTCCCTTGCATTCCCGGTGCTCGCTTATGCGGGCGCCGAGGCCATTCAAGGAAATGGCTTTATCGCCGCATTCTGCGCCGGTCTTTTTCTCGGAATCAAGAATCGCGAAGCGATATCTCGCCTTCAACAGTATGGGGTAGCACAGAGCCAACTTTTGCAATACTGGATATTCTTGATCGTCGGTATAGTGGCTATTCCTAAGGCGTTACCATACTGGGACACGAGAGCATTACTCTATTCGTTTTTGAGTCTAACGTTCATTCGCATGGTGCCAGTTGCTCTGAGTCTGATCGGTTCGAGGTTACCTTGGTACTCCGTTGCGTTCCTCGGCTGGTTCGGCCCGCGAGGGATAGCATCCATTCTTTACGCGTTAGTAGTGATCGGAACAGTGGGTGTGGAAGGTTATGAATATTTTCTATCTGTCATTGTTCTGACGGTTACAATGAGTATCTTTTTGCATGGAATGAGCTCGGTCCCAATGGCAAACTACTACAGGAGACTTGAACTTTGAGACAGAGCAACTCACTAAATGCAGGTTGCTGTAGCAATGTCTTTCTTGTCTTGTTGTCGGTTGCAGTGTTCACAATGTTTGGCCTGCCGGCGGCAGCTGCCCAGGAAGAACAGGAGGAGGTTCCTCAAGAAGAGATAAAAGAATATGAAGCGATAAAAAAGGCGGCCAAGAAGGAAAGAATAGACCAGGCCGTTGAGCAAGATCAGACCGGAAACGATCCGCGCGTATTCTCCAATAAGTGGATGCCATTTTATCGCTATACGGAATTGGAGAATGGGCTGACACAGCAAGATTTGACCGCGTTCGGCACTATCGCCTTCAGCCCGGTTGTTGGCATGTTCTATGAGCTGCCACTCGCCCAGTACCGTGATTTCGGCGATGTCTCAGGATTCCCACCGGACACTGAAAGCAAGGCAATTGGCATGGGAGACACGAGTCTCAAGTTTTTGGTCAGACCGAGAGCCTTGGATTTTTATTACGGTAAAGATGGGAGCATGAGCGGTTCGGTATTGTTCGGTACGGATTTCGTTCTTCCCACCGCAACCGATGATGCGTTAGGCGGGGCCTTTTCGCACCGATAGTGGCGGTCGTGCTCGACATGCCCGTCCATGGCTTTTTCGCCATGCTGAACCTCTACTACTTTGATGTTTACAAGACCGACTCGGCCGCGGAAACGTCGCAGTACGTCGGGCGATGGTTCTATATGCAACCCCTGACGCCCCCGGGCCGCTGGTGGGGACTGTTCTTCCTGATGCCTGAGTTTCAGCCGATCTACGATTTCGAAGCAGAGGATTTTTCCCTATGGATCGGTCTCGAGATCGGCAAGATCGTGGCCCCCGGCAAAGTCGCTTACATTAAACCCGGCTGGGGTATTGACAATTCAGAACCGACCGATCGTGCGTCCACCTTTGAGTTTGGGTTCCGGTGGTTTTTCTAGTG
>Ga0255058_10002421_pt1 | contig 10297 bp, 8 predicted proteins | sample Cases_109_9_MG_FD_188637 | JGI IMG/M metagenome (GOLD analysis project Ga0255058, IMG submission 188637) | Seawater microbial communities from Amundsen Gulf, Northwest Territories, Canada - Cases_109_9 | ecosystem: Environmental > Aquatic > Marine > Gulf | place: Canada: Northwest Territories... | reverse complement strand
GTACGCATCGGATAAACGTTTGATCTGGCCGTCAGCGTCATATTGCTTGCCGAATCCTTGTTCCGGATCATGGCAGGTCGCACAACTGAGACCGCCATCACCCGATAAGCGCGTGTCAAAGAACAGGCGCTGGCCCATCGCCACCAATGCCGGGTCCGACACTTTCTTCAGCGGTAGTGGACCAATCGGGGGAATGATTTCGCCTGCGACCGCCTGCGACTGGGGCTGGGCAATTGCAGCAAGTACGAAAACGCCTACCAACATGCCGGCAATGGTTAACAATAGAATTCCGTTCTTGTTCAATTTCCGCATACGTTCCCCCTTGCAAGGTGCGGAGATGCGTTACCTGGAGAAACTGAAGTTGGCTTCGACTGCTCCACCCTCAGAGATCGTGACTGTGCTTTCCTGGATACCCAGTGTGGGATGCCACACCTTCAACGAATAAGAACCGGGCGGCACATCATCGATCGCATAACTGCCGTCCTCCCCGACCACGACCGCATACGGATGTGCAGGCGCCATCATGAATCCGAACATGAAATTGTGAGATTCGCAGTTCATCGAAATAAAGTGCGAACGCCTGGGCTTGAGTTGCTTTTCGATGTCGCCCGGTTCGGGCTGTCCAAAATTAAACAATGTCCTTTTTACGATCCTGCCCTTTTCCACACCGATCATTTCGCGCGTGTTGATGTTATGCAGAACGTTCGGACCATCGTCGTGCCGAATCGTGAGCGGGCCCGGTTGAACAACCTGTGCCCAGGGGCGAAAACGGCATCCCTTCTGCAGGATGAGGTATTGTTGATCAGTTGCTGCTGGCCACTTTTTGCCCTCGGTAATACCGTCAATAAATACAAACGCGCCGCGCAGAGCTCCGTTATCAACGTCTACCCAAACGACCTCTCGATATCCGGTACCGTCCGCGTCGCAAATGTCCGGATTCTTGTTAATCGCAATTTTCTCGACCGCACCATCGGGCAACTCTCCTGCAAATGTCAGCTTGCCCTTGATCGTGCCGCCGTCAGCGACGTCTATTGCCTGGTAGGTGGCGGCATATGCACCTGCGGAGATGAAAAGCAGTGCAAGCAGGATCGGTATCCGAAGGTGAGCCAAACGTGTGACTTTCACGGGATAAATGCCCCCAGTTATCAATCGAGACGCATACGCGGAGCATCAAGCCTACACAGCAACGCAGCCGACGCGAATACGTACTAGCCACTAGATATTTGCCAGTACTTAGTCCTCAATCGGCGCGTGCTAGTATTGCGGGTCCCCGGCAATTGCCATCAGGCGCCGGGAGGTATCCCTGGTTGTCAGAATTTCCAGTTGAAGTCGATGCGGAGACGGTTGCCGTCTTCCTTGTCGAGCGACGTGGCTGAGCGAAGCTTGATCGCATCCACAATATAGAGCCGGGCAACGACATTCATTTTGTTACCCAGACCCACGACAGCCCGGAACTCGCTGCCCTCGAAGTTACTCGACCTGGTCTGCGTAGCATTTCCCCACCGTACCCAGTCGTCCTGGCTCAGGCTGTTGTTGAGTGCGAGCGTTTCAATATGCGAGTAGTAGTAGCCGAACATCCATTGGCCGCGCTCACCTGCATCCCCGAGACGGGCAGAGACTACATAACCATCTGTTTCATCGCGGTGGAAAGCGGTAAAAGCATCGGGATCGCTGGCGCTGTAGCTCTTGCTGTTATGGATCACATCCAGGTTTAGTTTGAGGGGTCTGTTCATGGCGCTCAGGTCCGCCTGCACATTTCCTACCCATATCGTGTAATCGCGCGCACCGTTGTTGTCGAGAAGAAGCCCGTTGTTTGAATTATTGGGATCGGCATCAATGGCGAGAACGCCACCGGCAAACACAAGTTTCGTGTCTGCCACCGTCGTATCGAATACGACCTGGGCAACACCTGTGTTACCCGTGAAATTCTTCATCCCGGCCGGGTTGGAGACATAGCCTGCATTAAAGGTGAGATGGCCCGCCTTGTGAGTAAGACCCAGACCGGCAGGCGTAATGTCGTCATCCACTGTTACTTCGTCGGCTTTCCAGAACGGCAGGCTGTTGCGACCGAGCCAGACGGAGGTTTTGCCAGTACTGTATTTGAAATACCACTTGTCGAGATTGAAATGGGCATCACCCGTGTCATTGTCATCGAAATCTACAACGGTGATATGCGGCGACTGCTGGCTGTCGTCTGACCCTGAACGGACGCGAAAACCGAACAAAATATTCTCGTTTGCTTTGTACTCCAGTCCGGCGCGCAAGCGGACTCTGAGCCGGTTTCGATCGTCGCGTTTGCTGCCGTCACTTCTGTGCGAGTCCCAATCCGCCTCCACGCGTCCGCGAAAGTCACCGTAGACGCTGAGATTGCCGGAGTCATCAATCGCAACGCCAGCCCGGCACGGAACGGCTGCCAAAAACAGCACCAGGCTCGGCAAAATAAATGTAATGTGAAGTCGACCAATCACGAAAGCTCCCTTGGAACCAAGACCGAAACCGGTCATGCCAGTATCGATGAGTATAGGGACGGGGCAATGCCTTCAATATACGTAGTAGGCGAACTCCCGCGCGGTATTCACGCAATGACCCGAGCGCAGGCTTCGGTCTGGTTGTTGTGTAAGGTCATCCAACGTCCACTTTCTTTTTCCCGGCCCTGCGCCCGATCAAAGTGAGAACGATCAACACCAGCATGCTGACCAGAACAATACGCATATATTGAGTAGGAACGCCGACTGCCACATTCGCTTGTTGTTCGGTGCTCTTCAAATAGGCGAACACTGCTTCCACTTGTGCGTCGTTCAATCCGAGTGGCACCATCGGCAAGTTGTTGGCTTCCTGCAAAAGTTGCATTGCTATCGGGTCATTTTCGGCAAGCAGCCTGTCGGGCTCTTTGATTTGCCTCTTGAGCCAGCTTTCGTCCCTGCGCAAAGTTACGCCCGCCAGATCAGGTCCCACCAATTTTCCGTTGCCGATAGTGTGGCAAGCCATGCACAAAGTCTCGAAAATTTGTTGGCCGGTCTCCGCCGCTTTACCCTGATTGATCGATCCCAGGAAAATGAGAATAGCAAGAGCCCCTGATGCCTGGACCTGCCATCTTTTAGGCAACCCGGTAATCATCTTTTCGGGAGGGACAGCCAACGATCATCCTCACATTCGCAAACTGGGGTGCATTCATCGCCCCAGAATGATTTAAGACCTATTGTGGACTGGGGGGCATACGTACATTCCGATGCGAGACTCCGAAGTCTGCCCTGCCAGCATTTCGTCCCCGCTTACCCGGGAGCATTGCTAATGAAACTTCGAATTCGCGGCAACCATTTTATCGCTATTCGCATGCGAACTTGCTTTTGATTGCCTCCAGCAAGCCGTGTGCGGCGGGCTGCTCCCTTTTGTCGTAGTTATCGTGTGCCCACTTCATGAATACCCAGCGTACTTCGTCGGCACGATTACCCACCGGTGGCAGACAGACCTCATCTTGCTTGCTTGCGTCGGTCAGCAGATAGGCATCAGTGAAGCCCAGAATGTATTGCTCACATTCCGCTTCTGCTGCAGCGCCCCAGCGCGAATCATTGTCACCCTCCATGCAGGGTTCGAGGAGCTGTGCCACGGTGTATTCAGAGAGCTGCGACCATACGGGTTGCGGCGAAAACATCAACGCAACAACCAGCGAAGCGGTAGCCAGAGAATTATTGCCAATTTGCATCATTGCACGTTCCTCAATCGTCCTGCCTCGACTCCGCCGCCTGGTGCAGAAAGTCGTTCATCGCATTGCGGTGCTGCTGATTGTCGAGCCAGCCTGGAGTGGATACTTTGTTCCAAAGATCTTCTTGCAGCATGTTTTGATGACAGCCCATGCAAAGTCCGGTGCGTTCCATCTTGGCGCGCATGTCCGGCGGCAGCGGTCCGGTGAGTTCCCAATGGGAACCAACGCTGACGAGTTGCTTGTTGTCACGCGTAACGATCTGTGAAAGATCGTGAGTCAGGCCCGGAACGGCCTGTGACTGAACCTGTGCACCGGCGGGAATGATCTCGCCGGTCGCCGTTTCCAGATCAACGACAAATCCTTTTTCATAGCCTTTAAGGAACCGGCCGTCTTCAATACCATAGCCCATCGTTTTCGGATTGGCATGGCAACTCTCGCAATCGCGAGCCAGACGACCTGCAGTATGTGGTTGCACGGCCGCGTGATCCAAGCCCGGTCCTTCCGGCGTAGGCCATATGACGTTATTCGCAACCGTGTTGCCGTCTTTGTCAATTACGGTCGTGATGACCTGGCACCCCGGCATCATCGGAGAAACACGGCCTTCGCCATTAATACCAAGGATTGGCGTTTCCCAGCGTAGATAAGAGCGCGTTTCCGAAACCTTGCCCGGCCCGGTTAGACCATTGGTTCCGAGCTCTGCATCGGCAGTCAGCCCGTTAGGCATGCGCGAGTTGGCGTTGTTTATCCAGTCGACATCGGTCTTTCCTTTGGAATAGTCGACAGTGATATGGCAGCCGTAGCATTGTGGCGCCCAATCGGCATGACAGGCATAGCACTCCATCGTCTCCATGTGGCCGGCCACATCGGACATCGCAACCTTGCTGTTAAGATCCCGCCAGCTGTCATCTTGCTTGATTTGTTTGAGGATAGGCACCTCGAAATCAAGCCCGGAAGCGGAATGGAGCATAACTTTCCTGCCATCCTTTACGACATTACCAAACGGGTTTCCGCGCGTGGTCAGAAGATAACCATCTTTTGGTTCGTACATCGTTGCAAAAGCAATTGTCGCGGGCGGAGTTTGTACCAGTCCCCGCGGCGCGAGATTGAGAGCTTGCTGAAACTCTTCACCAAAGCCCAGCGGCAACTCCCACGGGAATTGGTTGGGCGTGCCGTGACAATCACTGCACTCGATTTCCACTTGCGCCAGCGTGGTGCCGAAAATATTGCCGTCGCCGTGCATATCAATGGATGTGTGACAATCCTGGCACAGGAGGCCACCTTCCGGATTGCCGGGACGGCTCTGCTGTTGGTGATGCAGATCATCCTTGATAAAGAGGTAATTCTTGGTATGCAACTTGGGCTGTTTGTTGCCCGCAACGTCGTAGGGACTGCCGTACGGGAACTCCATGATTCCCTGATAGCTCACGCCGATACGCTTGCCACGATTGTGGCAGGAGTTACAGGTCTCCGACGGGATGCCTGAGTACGTCAGATTGCCCACAACAACCTTCGACTTGCGCGTTGCTTGCAACCGATGCGTCAACATATGCCCCGGTTGTTCCGTGTTGATTGTGGGATCGCCGCCTTCATAACGGCCTTCATTGCCATAGGGCACATGACATGCCGAACAACCCGTGCCACGATAATCACCGCGCTTCTCGCGTCCGGTCACACCGACGTGGCATCGTTGACACTGCTGTCGTGAATACGTAATGCCGGCGAGATTTGGGTGATCTGGAATTTGATCGATGTCCACATCCGGGACCTGGGTCAGCTCGGTCGGCATCTGATCAGGATGCTGCTTCGCAAAAGCCTCCATGTAATCCTTGTAGGCATTGGTACCTGCTATTGGTCTCGGCCCGTCCTCATCCTTGAGGTCGTAGTTACCGAGCGTCACTTTATGGTCAGGCTGTAACCCCCACGACCAGAGATTGCCTTGCAGCTTGCCTGCCTCGGTGTTCATTAGTGATTTTTTAAGACGTTCCGGATAGCCTTGATGGCATTGTCCGCATGTCCGATCGGCGATCCATACGCTACCCGGATCCGGAAAAAACATCGATGGACCGCCAGCTGCCGTGAGCCTTTCCGGTGCGCCGTGGTGTGCGTCTTCCTTGCTGGTGGCTCTCGGATCGCCACCATGACAAACCACGCAGCCACCCGGATCACTGAACGCCATCCCCATCGCCTGAATCGCAATCATCATCGAGCCGTCGGAGAACCTTTCGATACCATCGTGGCAGGACTGACAACCCTTCTCTTTGGCCTCAGCTGGCGACACCGTGTCGAAGCTGGCCACCGCGGGCCCGGCCAGGCTCAGAAACATGAACGTGACAAGAATTCGACCAATCACGAATTTCCCCTTTGAAATGCAGTCCGCTGATGGCCGCAACTTTATTTTGCGGCAGGGCAAAATTACCGCGTTCGTACCCTGATCCTCAGCTGCAAATCAAATGTAACACACCCTGCAAGGTCGACTTGCAGAACCGCAAGATATCGGTGGCTCCCATTTTCAGGATGCGCGAATGGCCGCTACGATACCGAAACCACCGAGCATGGAAACCTGCCGCGTACGGTGCTTTAAACCTAGGCACATACGTACATTCCGTGAGGGGGCGCCAGCACCTGATTTGTTAAAATTTTGAAAGGGTTTGCACATGAGATTGGTTCATGAAACTTCGAATTCGCGGCGATAGCATTCGCTTGCGCTTGAAACGTGGTGAAGTCGACCGGATTGCGGCCGGCGGCAGCATTGTGGAAGAAACGCACTTTCCAAATTTCGTCCTCACTTATCGTCTGGATGCATCCGAAAATCGTGAAATCTCTGCGAGTTTTGACAATGGCAGCCTCGTCGTCAGTTTGCCGAAATCGAAAGCGCAGAATTGGGCCAGTACAGACGCAGTCTCTTTGCACGCAAAACAGCCGCTTTCAGGAACGGATTCCCTGTCCGTACTGATCGAAAAAGATTTCAGCTGCCTCGAGCCTGGCCATCACAGAGAATGTAAAGACGATCAGGATACGTTTCCGCACCCGAGTGCCCATTCCACGGGCGCCTGAAAAAATTAAACTACGCGAGGAATCGTAATGGCGAATATCAGACAGCCAATTGTCGCAGCGATTGGCGGACTTCTTATTGTATCGGCGCTGTCGTCGCCCGCGCTCGCGGCAGACGACGCAGCGAATGCCGAAGGTAAACTATTGTTCGTGCAGACCTGCCAGGTCTGTCACCAGGCCGATGCCATCGGTAAGCCCGGCTTCGCGCCATCGCTCACCAACAAGGAATTCCTGAGTATTTCATCGGACGCGTTTATCGAGGCCACGATCCGGGATGGTCGCCCCGGCACCGGTATGCCGCCTTTCGGCTTCCTGGGTGAGGCGAAGTTGCAGGCGATTACGGCCTATCTGCGCTCCTTTGCCGAGCTTCCGGACCGTTCCGCCGCGATAGACAGGCAGCCTGACGCCCACGGTGACCCGCGCCTCGGCGAGCAATGGTTCCATTATATCTGCTCGACCTGTCACGGGATCAAGGGCGACGGCTATGCCGCCGGCGGCACGGGGACGGCGATCGGCAAGCCCGGTTTCCTGGGTAAAGTATCGGACGGATTCATTCGCACAACGATTAAAGAGGGCCGGTCGAATACGCGCATGCTGGGCTTCCAGGGCGCTGCCGGCCTGGCGAACCTGACCAACGAAGAAATTGACGACATCATTGTCTACCTGCGCAGTCTGCCCGGGAGCTAGAGGAGAAAGACCGTGAAACGCTTTAAAATCGACCGGCGCGATTTCATAAAACACAGCACGTTCATCTCGGCATCGGCTGCCGGAACCAGCCTGATGGTTGGCGCGAATCCGGAGCTCGAGGCTGCGCCGGCGTCGGCAGAGGCGGCCTCGGTCACTCGTACGACCGCGCTGGCTCAGTGTCCGTATTGCGGCGTCGGCTGCGGCACGATCATCCAGGTCGAGAACGGCAAGATCGTGTCGATGCGGCCCGACAAAGACCATCCGACCAATTACGGCCTGCAATGTATCAAGGGCCTGACGGCCGCGGAGCCGATTTACGTCGATCGCATGGAAGGCGAACCCTACGTGCGCAAGGACGTCTGGGAGGAGTGGAACAAACCCGGACACGGCAATATCGAGTACGTGACGAAGACCAAGGGGTCTTTCGATGACGAGCATTTCGTGCGCGTGCCGTACAAGGATGCCTCCGACATGGTGGCCCGCAAGATCGTGCATCTCGCGAAGAAATACGGCGGTAATTCGATCGGGCTGTATGGCTCGGGTCAACTCACGATGGAGGGACAGTACCTCGAGAACCTGTTTATGAAGGGCGTGCTCGGTTCCAACACCATCGAGGCCAACGCCCGGATGTGCATGACCTCCGCGGTGACGGGTTACTTCAAGACGCTGGGCTCGGACACGCCGCCGCTGGCATACGAAGATATCGAACTCACCGACATGATCATGCATTTGGGGCACAACGCGCGCGAGTCGCATCCGATCATTTTCTGGCGTGCGGCCGACTACAAGAAAAAGACCGACATCCCGACCGTCGTCGTCGATCCGCGGCGCACCGGAACCGTCATGGGTTACGAGGACATCAATCCGGATAACACGGTGCACGTGCCCGTCCTGAACGGCGATATCAGCTTTCTGAACGCGATCGCTCATGTCCTGTTGAAGGATCACAAGGACGTCATTGACTGGGATTTTTTGAAGGTGCACACGACGGGCTGGCAGGAATACACTGACGGCGTGCTCGCAGATTACAGTCCCGAGCAGGTTCAGGACCGCATGGGCGATGCGAACCACGGTGTCTCTCCGGAACTGATCCGCAGGGTCGCCGGCATGTTCGCCGACGCCACCCGCAAGCGCCTGGCCCGCACCACGGGTGACGAGGCCGGCTACGGCGGCGTGCTGATCATGTGGGGAATCGGCTACAACCAGCACATCCACGGCCAGCATAACGTCATCTCGATCATCAACCTGCTGACACTAACCGGCAACCTCGCGAAACCGGGTTGCGGGCCGTTCTCCATGACCGGTCAGCCGAATGCGATGGGCGAGCGCTTTACGGGTGGCCTCACCGGGCGCCTGCCGTTCAACGAACCGCTGACGAATGCCAAGCATCGACTCCACATCGCCCAACACTGGCGGGTGCCGGAGGAGAATCTGGTCACGGCGATGAACGCCAAGAATCCGGGCATGGCGATCGGGATGATGGAACGCGCGCTGAAAGATGAAGTGAAGGCAATGTTCCTGGTCTATGCAACCCACATCGATCTGCCGGATCAGGACAACCTGATTCGCCCTGCCCTGTCCAAAATGTTCACGGTCGTCCAGGAGATCTATCGTCACGCACCGAATAACCTGTATGCCGACGTGATTTTCCCGGCGGCGACCTGGGGCGAGGTAAACGGCGTTTACATCAGCTCCGAACGACGCGTCAATATCGTCGAGAAGGCGGCCGAACCACCGCCGGGGTGCCGACCGGACCTCGATATGGTGGTCGACAAGGGCAAGGAGATCGCAGAATTGCTGGGCCTCGACGGCGACAAGATCTTTCCGTGGAACAAGGGCGAGGACGGCTTCATCGATGCCGAGGAAATCTTCCGCGACATCATTCGTGCGTCCGCCGGCACGGATACGGACCTGACCGGCATCCTCGAGGTCGAGAAGCTCGACGGCACGAGCCCGTATGAGCAGCTCAAAAAGTTGCGCGGCATCCAGTGGCCGGCGCCCGCCTATGAGACGGCAAAAAACGGTGGCACCAAGCGACGCTACATGTTGCAGGAGGGCCAGTGGAAAAACCGGCCGTACGGCTACTTCCGCACGAACGACGGTAAAGTCCATATGCAACTTTGCAAACAGGACTACAGCGATCGCAAAGCGCTGACGAAAAAGCTGATGGCCTTTGGCGTCAAGAAAGGCCACTACACGATCGACCACATAGACCTCATGAAAGAGGCGCGCGACAAGGGTCTGACGCCGGACCTTCCGGACATGGAGTTCCGCGGCAGGTCCTGGCAGACGGTGCCGAAAGACAAGTACCCGTACTGGTTCGGTCTCGGCGTCGTATACGAGCACTTCCATACGGCCAAGTCCATCCGCAGTCCGACAACGCGTCGCCTGGTGCCGGAAATGTATGTGGAGATGCATCCGGAGGATGCCGAGGACCTCGGCATCAAAGATGGTGATATGGTCCGCGTCGTCACCCGTCGCGGTTCCCTGGAAGCGCGGGCACAGGTCGGTACCAATAGCCTCGTGAAACCGGCGAGAAATAATGTGCCGCGCGGTTACATGTTCGGGCCCTGGAACCTGTCGGTCGCGGACAGCGCTGTACCGGAGAAGAACAAGTGGCTGGCCAATCGGACCACCAGCCGGGTGTGGGATCCGGTCTCCGGGCAGGTCGATTTCAAGAAGTCGGCCGCCCGGATCGAAAAGATTTAGGCCAATGAAGCGCCGCAACTTTCTCCGGGCTCTGCAAGCAGGGGCCGCTGCGCTCGCGTTGCCGAAGTTCGTGCACGCGGCGCGGCGGCGCTTTTCCTTGCGTTATCTGCGCCCGCCAGGCTCGCTGCCGGAGAATGAATTCCTCAG
>Ga0255058_10002420_pt1 | contig 10297 bp, 5 predicted proteins | sample Cases_109_9_MG_FD_188637 | JGI IMG/M metagenome (GOLD analysis project Ga0255058, IMG submission 188637) | Seawater microbial communities from Amundsen Gulf, Northwest Territories, Canada - Cases_109_9 | ecosystem: Environmental > Aquatic > Marine > Gulf | place: Canada: Northwest Territories... | reverse complement strand
CAATTTTCTACTTTTCGATACCGGCGACGACGCCGGCGCCGACGGTGCGCCCGCCCTCGCGGATGGCGAAGCGCAGGCCCTCGTCCATGGCGATCGGCGCGATCAGCTCAACCGTCATCGACACATTGTCGCCCGGCATCACCATCTCCGTGCCCTCCGGCAGCGTCACAACACCCGTGACGTCCGTCGTGCGGAAGTAAAACTGCGGACGGTAGTTGGTGAAAAACGGCGTGTGACGGCCGCCCTCCTCCTTCGTCAGAATGTAGGCCTCCGCCTTGAAGTTCGTGTGCGGCGTGATCGACCCCGGCTTCGCCAGAACCTGACCGCGCTCCACGTCGTCGCGCCCTATGCCGCGCAACAGCGCGCCGATGTTGTCGCCCGCCTCGCCCTGGTCCAACAGCTTGCGGAACATCTCGACGCCCGTGCAGATCGTCTTGCGCGTCTCGCGAATGCCAATGATCTCGACCTCGTCGCCGACCTTCAAGACACCCCGCTCAACCCGGCCCGTCACAACCGTGCCGCGCCCCGAGATCGAAAATACGTCCTCGATCGGCATCAAAAACGGCATGTCCTTCGCCCGCTCAGGCTGCGGGATATACGCATCAACCGCCGCCATCAGCTCGTTCACCGAGTCGCGGCCCATCGTATCGTCGCGATCCTCCAAAGCCGCCAGCGCCGAGCCCTTCACAACCGGTATGTCGTCCCCCGGAAACTCGTACGACGACAATAGCTCCCGCACTTCCAACTCAACCAGCTCCAAAAGCTCCTCGTCATCAACCTGATCCACCTTGTTCAGGTAAACGACCAGCGCCGGAACGCCAACCTGACGGGCCAGCAATATGTGCTCGCGCGTCTGCGGCATCGGACCGTCCGCCGCCGACACAACCAATATCGCGCCGTCCATCTGCGCCGCGCCCGTGATCATGTTCTTCACGTAGTCCGCGTGTCCCGGGCAGTCCACGTGCGCGTAGTGACGGTTGGCCGTCTCGTACTCGACGTGCGCCGTCGAGATCGTAATCCCGCGCGCCTTTTCCTCCGGCGCCTTGTCGATCTGGTCGTAGGCCGTAAACTGCGCCCCACCCACCTCCGACAAAATCTTCGTAATCGCAGCCGTCAACGTCGTCTTGCCATGATCAACATGGCCAATCGTCCCGATGTTGCAGTGCGGCTTCGTCCGCTCAAACTTCGCCTTCGCCATGGTCTCCGGTTCTCCGCGTCTTCGGTCTTGAGGACCTCTGATCTCCGTTCAATATCAAGCCAGCTTCGACACCACTTCATCGGCCACCGACTGCGGGACCTTTTCGTAGTGGTCGAAGAACATCGTGTATTGGGCCCGTCCCTGGCTCATGGAGCGCAGTGTGTTGACGTAGCCGAACATGTTGGCCAGTGGCACCATCGCCGCGATCACCTGCGCATTGCCGCGCACCTCGAGGCCTTGCGGCACCCCGCGCCGGCTTTGCAGGTCGCCCATGATGTCGCCCATATAATCCTCGGGCGTGACCACCTCGACCTTCATGATCGGCTCGAGCAGCACTGGTCCGCATTTGGTGAGGCCCTCGCGAGCGGCGCTGCGGGTGGCGATTTCGAAAGCCAGCACCGAAGAGTCGACGTCGTGACTGGCGCCATCGACGAGGGTCGCCTTGAAGTCGATCATCGGAAAGCCCGCCAACACGCCGGTCTCCCGCGACGCGTTGAGGCCCTTGGCGACGCCGGCGATATATTCCTTGGGTACCGAGCCGCCGACGACGGCGTTATCGAAGACAAAGCCTTCGCCCGGCTCGAGCGGCTCGAAGACGATCTTCACCCGGGCGTACTGGCCCGAGCCACCGGTCTGTTTCTTGTGCGTATAGTCGATCTCGTAGGCGCGGGCGATGGTCTCGCGGTAGGCCACCTGTGGCGCGCCGACGTTGGCATCGACCTTGAACTCGCGCTTCATGCGATCGACGATGATGTCGAGGTGCAGCTCGCCCATGCCCTTGATCACCGTCTGACCGCTCTCCGGGTCGGTGGCGACGCGGAACGACGGGTCTTCCTGCGCCAGCCGGCCGAGCGCGATCGACATTTTCTCCTGGTCGCCCTTGGTCTTCGGCTCGACCGCGACCTCGATGACCGGTTCCGGAAATTCTATCCGCTCCAGAATGATCGGCTTGGAGGGATCGCAGAGGGTATCGCCCGTCGTGGTCTGCTTCAGCCCGGCCAGCGCCACGATATCGCCGGCCCGCGCTTCCTTGATGTCCTCGCGGTGGTTCGAATGCATCTGCAGCATGCGGCCGATGCGCTCGCGCTGCTCTTTGATCGGGTTCAAAATCTGCGAGCCGCTGGTAAAGACCCCCGAATAGACGCGAATGAAGGTAAGCGAGCCGACGAAAGGATCGGTCATGATCTTGAAGGCCAGCGCGGCCGCCGGCGCATCGTCGTCGCTGACGCGCGTGTCTTCTTCTTCCGTACCCGGTTTGACGCCGCGAACCGCCGGCACCTCGATCGGCGAGGGCAGGAAGTCGACGACCGCATCCAGAAGCAACTGCACGCCCTTGTTTTTGAACGCCGAGCCGCAAAGCACCGGAACGAACCGCAGGCCGCAGGTGCCGAGGCGAACGCAGCGCTTCAGCGTCTCGATATCGGGCTCGGTGCCCTCGAGGTAGGCCTCCATGGCCTCATCGTCCTGCTCCACCGCCGTCTCGACCAGGCGCTCGCGGTAGGCCGCCGCCTGCTCTTGGAGTTCGGCTGGAATGTCGATGGTCTCGAACTCGGCGCCGAGCATCTCTTCCTTCCAAACGACGGCCTTCTGCGAGATTAGGTCGACCACGCCCTTGAACTCGCTCTCCACCCCGACCGGCAGTTGGAGGACCAGCGGCTGCGCGCCCAGGCGATCGACGATCATGTCGATACAGCGGAAATAGTCGGCACCGACCCGGTCCATCTTGTTGACGAAGCAGATCCGCGGCACGCGGTACTTGTCGGCCTGCCGCCAGACCGTCTCCGACTGCGGCTCGACGCCGGCGACCGAATCGAAGACCGTCACCGCGCCGTCGAGCACGCGCAGACTGCGCTCGACCTCGATGGTGAAGTCCACATGGCCCGGTGTGTCGATGATGTTTATCCGGTGGTCGTTCCACTCGCAGGTCGTAGCGGCGGAGGTGATGGTAATGCCGCGCTCCTGCTCCTGCTCCATCCAGTCCATGGTGGCGTTGCCGTCATGGACCTCGCCGATCTTGTGGGAGCGGCCGGTGTAGTAGAGGACCCGTTCTGTCGTCGTGGTTTTGCCGGCATCGATGTGAGCCATGATACCGATGTTGCGATAGCATTCGAGCGGCGTCGTACGAGGCATGGTCCGGAACCTTCTCGCTTACCAGCGGTAATGGGAGAAGGCCTTATTGGCCTCCGCCATCCGGTGGGTGTCCTCGCGTTTTTTCACCGCGGCACCCCGATTGTTGGAAGCATCCATGAGCTCGCCGGCCAAGCGCTCGGTCATGGTCAGCTCCGAGCGCTTGCGCGCGGCGGAAATCAGCCAGCGAATGGCCAGCGCCTGGGCGCGCTCCGGGCGCACCTCGATCGGCACCTGGTAGGTTGCCCCGCCAACGCGGCGCGAGCGCACCTCGACCTCCGGCTTCACGTTGCCCAGCGCATCATGGAAGGAGCGCACCGGGTCGGAGGCGCCACGGCTCTGTATCCGATCGAACGCGCCGTAGACGATGCCTTCCGCAAGCGATTTCTTACCGGCCATCATCAGGCAGTTCATGAACTTGCTGAGAACGCGGTCGCCGAATTTCGGATCGACCAGGATCTCGCGTTTTTCGGCACGACGGCGACGCGACATGGGCTTTCTCCCCGCTTACTTCGGCCGCTTGGCGCCGTATTTGGAACGGCGCTGCCGCCGGTCCTTAACGCCTTGCGTGTCAAGGGTTCCGCGAATGATGTGATAGCGGACACCGGGGAGGTCCTTGACCCGTCCGCCCCGTATCATCACCACCGAGTGCTCCTGCAGATTATGCCCCTCGCCGGGGATATAGCTGGTCACCTCGAACCCGTTGGTAAGGCGCACGCGCGCGACCTTCCTGAGCGCGGAGTTCGGTTTCTTCGGGGTGGTCGTGTAGACGCGCGTGCACACGCCCCGCTTCTGCGGACAAGCCTCGAGGGCGGGTACCTTGTTACGCTCCACCGCCGGCTTGCGCGGTTTGCGGATCAACTGGTTTATAGTTGGCATCGGGCCATTCCTATACCGTCACTACCTCGAACCCTCGAAACAAAGCGCCGCCGGGCGATTACTCCGCCCCGCGGTCGCTTAACTCTCGCCGTCGAAACAGCTGACGAATTTTCGTTTCGCGTTTACCGAGGGCTGCGTCTAGACCGCATCGGGCCTACCGCCAGCCCCCTGAATGTGGGCGCATACTATTTACGCGCCCTATCCACGTCAAGCCTCCTAAATAGCTTTTTTTTCAAGCCGTTCGGGCAAAGTCGCGGGCCCGCGCCCGGGGTGTCCCGGGCAACCGGCCGCCGGCCTCAGGCAACCGACGGTTCTTCTTCGCTTATCTCCGATTCCGCCGCCTCCAGGGCCGCCTTTTCCTGCTGCTCGAGAACCTCGCGGTCGCGCTCGGCGGCAACACGCTTGAGGCGGTTCATCACCGCGCCCGTTCCTGCGGGGATGAGCCGGCCGACGATGACGTTTTCCTTGAGCCCGACGAGCTGGTCGGACTTGCCGTGGGTCGCCGCCTCGGTCAGCACGCGCGTCGTCTCCTGGAAGGAGGCCGCCGATATGAACGAACGGGTCTGCAGGCTGGCCTTGGTGATGCCCTGCAGCACCGGTTTCGCGACGGCAGGCTGGCCGCCCTCGGCGAAGGTCTTGTCGTTCACCTCCTCGAACTCTTCTCGGTCGGCCTGCTCGCCGACCAGGAAGGTGGTCTCCCCAGGATCGACGATCTCCACCTTCTGCAGCATCTGCCGGACGATCACCTCGATGTGCTTATCGTTGATCTTCACGCCCTGCAGGCGGTAGACGCTCTGGATCTCATACACCAGATAGTCGGCCAGGGCCTCGATGCCCAGAACCTCGAGAATATCGTGGGGCACGGGATTGCCGTCGAGCAACATTTCCCCCACCTCGACATAATCGCCCTCCTGCACGGCGATATGCTTGCCCTTGGGAATGAGATACTCACGCTGATTTGTCGCGTCCCCCTCGGGCACAACGACAATGCGGCGCTTGGTCTTGTAGTCGCGGCCGAACTCGACACGGCCCGCGATCTCGCTGATGATCGCATAATCCTTGGGCTTGCGCGCCTCGAACAGCTCGGCGACGCGGGGCAGACCGCCGGTAATGTCGCGCGTTTTAGAGGTCTCCCGGGGAATACGGGCAAGCACATCGCCGGCCCGCACATGAGAGCCGTTTTCGACCGACAAGATGGCGTCGACCGACATGAAGTAGCGCGCCTCGAGCCCGTTGGCGAGCTGGACGACCGAACCATCCGGGTCACGCAGCGTGACCCGTGGCTTCAGTTCGCTGCCGCGCTGCTGCTGCTTCCAGTCGATCACCACGCGATTGGAAATGCCGGTCGTTTCGTCGACCACCTCACGCATGGAGACTCCGTCCACCAGGTCGACGTAAGTCACCACGCCTTCCTTTTCGGTGATGATCGGGATCGTATAGGGATCCCATTCGGCAAGACGTTGGCCCTGCTTGACCACGCCGCCCTCGTCGATCAGCAGGCGCGCACCATAGGGCGCCCGGTGAGAGGCCCGCTCGCGGCCCTGCTCGTCCTTGAGCACGACCTCGAGGTTGCGGCCCATGACGATCGGCACGCCTTCGGAATTCATCACCACGTTACGGTTCTTGATCGTCACCGTGGCATCGCTCGACGCCTCGACCGAGCTCTGCTCGGCGCCACGCTGGGCCGCACCGCCGATATGGAAGGTGCGCATGGTCAATTGCGTGCCCGGCTCGCCGATCGACTGCGCCGCGATGACCCCGACGGCCTCGCCGACGTTGACCGAGGTGCCGCGCGCCAGGTCGCGGCCGTAGCAGGCCGCACAGACGCCGCCCTTGGATTCGCACATCAAAGTCGAACGAATCTTCACCACGTCGATCCCGGCGCGGTCGATGAGCTCGACCTTGCGTTCCTCGATGAGATCGCCGCCGGCGGCGATGACCTCTCCCGAGAGCGGATCGACCACATCCTCGAGCGCCGTGCGCCCCAAGATGCGCTCGCTTAGGGGTGCGATGACCTCGCCACCCTCGACGACCGCGCGCACCGTCATGCCCCGGGTCGTCCCGCAATGCTCCTCGATGATGATGGCGTCCTGCGCGACGTCCACCAGCCGCCGGGTCAGGTAGCCGGAGTTGGCGGTCTTCAGCGCCGTGTCGGCAAGGCCCTTACGGGCGCCGTGGGTGGAGTTGAAGTACTCCAGCACGGTGAGGCCTTCCTTGAAGTTCGAGATGATCGGCGTTTCGATGATCTCGCCCGACGGCTTGGCCATCAGGCCGCGCATGCCGGCGAGCTGCTTGATCTGCGCCGCCGAGCCGCGGGCACCGGAGTGCGCCATCATATAGACCGAGTTGACGTAGCGCCCCGTGCCCTTGGAGATAACCTTCATCATCTCCTCGGCGACACGGTCCGTGCAGTGCGACCAGACGTCCACCACCTTGTTGTACTTCTCGCCCTGGGTAATGAGGCCGTCGAGATACTGCTGCTCGAACTCCTTGACCATGCCCTGGGCCTCCTCGACGAGCGCGATCTTGGCCTCGGGGATCATCAGGTCGTCCTTGCCGAACGAGATGCCGGCCTTGCAGGCATAGCCGAAGCCCAGCGCCATGATCCGGTCGCAGAAGATCACCGTCTCCTTCTGGCCGCAATGGCGATAGACCATGTCGATGACCTCCGAGATCTCCTTTTTCGTCAGGAGACGGTTCAGCAGGTCGAACGGAACGTTGGGGTGGCGCGGCAGGATCGACGAGAGGATCATTCGGCCGGGCGTCGTCTCGACCAGCTTGCGGATCGGATTACCTTCGCCGTCCACCGTGTTATAACGCGCCTTGACCTTCGCATGCAGGCTGACCGCGCCCGCCGCCAAGGCATGCTCGATCTCCCCGATATCGAAAAACGCCGTGCCCTCGCCCGGTTCGCCGTCGGCGTCCGTGGTCAGATAATAGATACCGAGCACGATGTCCTGAGAGGGCACGATAATCGGCTTGCCGTTGGCCGGCGAGAGGATGTTGTTGGTCGACATCATCAAGACGCGGGCCTCGAGCTGCGCTTCCAGGGCAAGTGGCACATGCACCGCCATCTGGTCGCCGTCGAAGTCGGCGTTGAAGGCGGCGCAGACCAGCGGGTGAAGCTGTATCGCCTTACCTTCGATCAGTACCGGCTCGAAGGCCTGGATACCGAGCCGGTGGAGGGTCGGCGCGCGGTTCAGTAGAACCGGGTGCTCGCGGATGACCTCCTCCAGGATGTCCCACACCTCAGGGCGCTCTTTTTCGACCATCCGCTTGGCCGCCTTGATGGTCGAGGCCATGCCGTAAAGCTCGAGCTTCGAATAGATGAACGGCTTGAAGAGCTCGAGCGCCATCTTCTTCGGCAGACCGCACTGGTGCAGCTTCAGCTCCGGTCCGACGACGATCACCGAGCGACCCGAATAGTCGACCCGCTTGCCGAGCAGGTTCTGGCGGAACCGGCCCTGCTTGCCCTTGAGCATGTCGGACAAGGACTTCAGCGGCCGCTTGTTGGCGCCGGTGATGACCCGACCGCGGCGCCCGTTGTCGAAAAGCGCGTCCACCGACTCCTGCAGCATGCGCTTTTCGTTGCGCACGATAATGTCCGGCGCCCGCAGCTCGATCAGGCGCTTGAGGCGGTTGTTCCGGTTGATGACGCGACGGTAGAGATCGTTCAGATCCGAGGTCGCGAAGCGCCCGCCGTCGAGAGGTACCAACGGACGCAGCTCGGGCGGGATCACCGGGACCACGTCGAGGATCATCCACTCCGGGCGCGCGCCCGACTCGATGAAGGCCTCGACCAGCTTCAGCCGCTTTACCAGCTTCTTGCGCTTGGCCTCCGAGCCGGTCTCCTTCAGCTCGACGCGAAGCTCCTGATGCTCTTCCTCGAGGTCCAGAGACTCCAGCATCTGCTTGAGGGCCTCGGCGCCGATCTTGGCCTCGAACTCGCCCTCGCCAAACTCCTCCTGGAGATCGAAATATTCCTCCTCGCTGAGCAACTGGCGGGGCTTGAGCGATGTCAGGCCCGGCTCGACGACGACGAAACTCTCGAAATAGAGGACCCGCTCGAGGTCCTTCAAGGTCATGTCCAAAAGCAGGCCGACACGGCTTGGCAAGGACTTCATGAACCAGATGTGCGCGACCGGGCTCGCCAGCTCGATATGGCCCATGCGCTCGCGGCGCACTTTCGAGAGCGTGACCTCGACACCGCATTTCTCGCAGATGATGCCGCGGTACTTCATCCGCTTGTACTTACCGCAAAGGCATTCGTAGTCCTTGATCGGGCCGAAGATGCGCGCGCAGAAAAGGCCGTCGCGCTCCGGCTTGAAAGTACGGTAGTTGATGGTCTCCGGCTTCTTGATCTCACCATACGACCAGGAGCGGATCCGCTCGGGACTGGCAATCGAGATTCGGATCTGATCGAAACTCTGTGGCCCCGTCGGCTGGCCGAAGATATTCATCAACTCGGACATCGGTGTCTCCCGATAGGTTTTCTCATGCGGTGTCCCTTGGGACCCGGTAAATTTCGCACCGCCCGGCTCACCACCCGGCGGTGCGCGACTATTCCGTCTGCCTCAAATCCACGTTGAGACCGAGCGAGCGCAGTTCCTTGACCAGCACATTGAACGACTCGGGTATGCCGGCCTCGAAGTTGTCGTCGCCCTTGACGATGGACTCGTAGACTTTGGTGCGGCCCGAGACGTCGTCGGATTTCACCGTGAGCATCTCCTGAAGCGTGTAGGCCGCGCCGTAAGCCTCCAGCGCCCAGACCTCCATCTCGCCGAACCGCTGACCACCGAACTGCGCCTTGCCGCCCAGCGGCTGCTGGGTGACCAGGCTGTAAGGTCCGATGGAGCGGGCGTGGATCTTGTCATCGACCAGATGATGAAGCTTCAGCATATAGATGTAGCCCACGGTGACACTCCGGTCGAACGACTCGCCAGTGCGCCCGTCGATCAGCTTGACCTGACCCGAAACGTCGAGCCCGGCCTGGGTCAGCATGTTGGTGATGTCTTCCTCGCGCGCCCCGTCGAAAACAGGCGTGGCGATGGGAATGCCTTGGTGCAAGTTCCCGGCAAGCTCGATCAACTCATCGTCGCCAAAGTCGGCGATTTCGCTCTTGAAGATCTCGGGCCCATAGACTTCCTTCAGCTTCTTCCTGAGGACGTCGATCTTGGCGCCGCGCTGCACCGCCTCGAGCATCTCGGTCACCTGCCGGCCCAGTCCGTTGCAAGCCCAGCCGAGATGGGTCTCCAGGATCTGACCGACGTTCATGCGGCTCGGCACGCCCAGCGGATTGAGCACGATATCGACCTGCGTGCCGTCGTCCAGATAGGGCATGTCCTCGATCGGCACGATCTTGGAAATGACGCCCTTGTTGCCGTGCCGGCCGGCCATCTTGTCGCCCGGTTGCAGCTTGCGCTTCACGGCGACGAAGACCTTCGCCATCTTCATCACACCGGGCGGCAGCTCGTCGCCCCGCTGCAGCTTGTCGACCTTGTCCTCGAAGCGCTTGGTCAGCTCGCCGATCGCCTCGTCGTATTGCTTGTTCAGCGCTTCGACATCGGCCTGGCGCTTGTCGTTCTTGACCGTGATCTGGCGCCACTGGCCCGGCGTGAAGTCGGAAAGCACCTTTTCGGTGATGCGGATATCGGTATCCATACCCTTGGGGCCGGCGACCGCCGTCTGGTTGGCCAGCAGATCCTTCAGGCGCCCGTAAAAACTGCGCTCGAGGATCGCACGCTCGTCGTCGCGATCCTTCGCCAGACGCTCGATTTCGGCCCGCTCGATGGCCAGGGCGCGTTCGTCCTTGTCGACCCCGCGCCGCGAGAAGACGCGCACGTCCACCACCATTCCGGTGACCCCCGGGGGAACGCGAAGCGAGGTGTCGCGCACGTCTGAGGCCTTCTCACCGAAGATCGCGCGGAGCAGCTTCTCCTCCGGGGTCATGGGCGACTCGCCCTTGGGCGTCACTTTGCCGACCAGGATGTCGCCCGGCCCGACCTCGGCCCCGATGTAGACCATGCCCGCCTCGTCGAGATTGCGCAGCGCGTCCTCGCCGACGTTGGGAATGTCGCGGGTGATCTCCTCCTG
>Ga0255058_10002419_pt1 | contig 10298 bp, 7 predicted proteins | sample Cases_109_9_MG_FD_188637 | JGI IMG/M metagenome (GOLD analysis project Ga0255058, IMG submission 188637) | Seawater microbial communities from Amundsen Gulf, Northwest Territories, Canada - Cases_109_9 | ecosystem: Environmental > Aquatic > Marine > Gulf | place: Canada: Northwest Territories... | reverse complement strand
TTATCAGTTTTCGACGAAATTTTGGACAGACTGCTGCACTATCTGCTGGATTTGATTATGCCAGTGGAGATGTTATTATCACCCTTGACGCGGACTTACAGAACGATCCCAAAGATATACCTCAGCTTTTAAAAAAACTGGAAGAAGGGTTTGATTTGGTAAATGGCTGGCGATTTCATCGAAAAGATAAGTTTCTAACGCGTCGACTCCCCTCCATGATTGCGAACAAGATTATTTCCATTACGACCAATGTCAAGCTCCACGATTACGGTTGCACCCTGAAGGCCTTTCGAAAAGAAATTACAGACGGCATCAAGCTGTATGGAGAAATGCATCGATTTATCCCTGCAGTTGCAAGTGGTATGGGTGTTTCGATAGCTGAAGTAAAGGTGAATCACCGGGCGAGAAAATTCGGGACATCAAAATATGGAATCTCCAGGACCATACGTGTGATACTCGATTTGATTACAGTTAAATTTTTGCTGAGTTATGCAACCCAACCGATCCAGATTTTTGGTCTATTGGGTTTTGTTTCCGGGTTGGTTGGGTTTTGTATCGCGTTTTATTTGACGATTCAACGACAGGTATACGGGATCCCCATGGCCAATCGACCCCTCCTTCTTTTGGCAATTTTGTTAATTTTCATTGGACTCCAGTTTGTAACTCTAGGACTATTGGGAGAAATACAGGCCCGGACCTACCATGAGGCCCAAAATAAGCCGATTTACGTGATACGGGAAATACTTAAAAAAGATGTCTGATGTTCATTGCCCCTGCGTTCGGCTTGACTGCTGCCGAATTGCCCATGGCCTTTAAAAAAGTTGAACATCTTTCCGAGGTCTTTCCCATTGATAATACATCCGTCCTAATCAGGTTACACCCCTTTGATCCACATCACCTAAGACATAAATCATCTGAATTTATAAGTGATAACCACTTCAAAATTGATTAATTTTATTCAAAACTCTCTTTATAAAAAACTTTTACAAAAATTTATTTTGATACAAAAAGGTATTTTGTCCATCCGTAAGGAGGGTTTTAAAAATGGTTTTTTAAAATCGGTTCACTATTTAATCCGCAATAAAGATGTCCTCACAATGGGCGTGTATGAGTCCGACTATTCAAAATGGATGAAAAAAAACAAACGTTCAAAAAGAAAAATTGCAAGTGAAGTTGCTCTTCTCAATGATCTACCAAAAATCAGTATTATCATGCCGGTTTACAATGTCGATCTTCAGTGGCTAACAAAAGGAATAAATTCTGTCAGGAATCAATTATACAAAAATTGGGAGTTGTGTATCGTTGATGATGGTTCCTCTGATCGAAACACGGTCAATTTTTTAAAATCAATCCATGACCCGAATATCAAAATTAAGTTTCTCGAGAAAAACCAGGGAATTTCCATTGCGTCAAACCAAGCAATACAAATGGCCACCGGTGAGTATATCGGTTTAATGGATCATGATGACGAAATTACAGAAGATGCTCTGTTTGAAGTCGTTAAAACGATCAGAAAAAAAGCTCCGGATTTAATTTACTCCGATGAAGACAAGATTGACCGAAACAGCAATAAGAAAAGGCCATTTTTTAAACCCGATTGGTCACCTGACCTGCTAAGGGCACAGAATTATGTCTGTCACTTCACGGTCATCAAAAAATCGATATTGGATAACGTCAAAGGGTTTAGGAAAGAATTTGACGGGGCTCAGGATCATGATCTTTTTCTGCGGATATCGGAAAAAACCGATAAAATCTGTCATATTCCCAAGGTATTGTACAGTTGGCGCGAAATTGAAACATCCACCGCCGGCAATCCATTTTCGAAGCCCCGTGCTCAAACGGCCGGACTAAAGGCGGTTAATGAACATGTTAAACGGGTTTTTAAAAAAAGAGCGTTTACGAATGAGTGCGAATATCTTTTCGTGTTTGATGTAAGGGTTTCCCCCCCAACCGATCCGATGGTCAGTATTATTATCCCGACCAAAGACAAATTGAACCTCATAGGTCCGTGTGTAAAAAGTATTTTGACTCAATCGACCTATAAAAAGTATGAGATCATCATTTTGGATAACAATTCTGAAAAACTTGAAACCCATGCCTGGTTCGAAGATGTAACCAAACACCATTCAAATATAAAGGTTGTTCAAGCGCCATACCCATTTTGTTGGTCAAAACTAAACAACCATGGCATTAAAGAAGCCCGAGGAGAGGTGTTTGTTTTCTTAAATAACGACACAGAAGTAATTTCAAGCGATTGGATCGAACGATTGGCGGAACAGGCGGTCAGAGAGGATGTGGGTGCTGTCGGTCCTCTTTTGCTTCACAGGGATGGCAGCATTCAGCACGCGGGAGTCGTTGTTGGCATCGGTGGATGGGCCGACCACATTTTCAAAGGTATGAGGCCGATTCATTTGGGGTCACCCTATGTGTCACCGATGGTAAAAAGAAACGTATTGGCTGTTACAGGCTCATGCTTGGCGATATCAAAAAAAACCGTCGATGATATTGGTGGTTTTGATGAAAATTTTATGATTTGCGGGAGCGATGTGGAGATGTGTATCCGGGCATATGAAAGGGGTTTGCATAATATTTATGATCCTTTTGTAAAGTTGTACCACTTTGAATCAAAGACCAGAATACCGGAAGATATACCGAATTGCGATTTTGAAATGTCGAAGAAACACTATGGAAGATATACGGGATCCGGTGTGGATCCGTTCTTTAATGTTAATTTATCATTAGACAGCACAAAGCCGCTATTAAAGGAATAATTTGATAGGACGCATCGCAGCGATTTTAAAAAAGAATAACCTGGCCAGACAAGTTTACCGAATTTTGAAGCGGATTGATTTTACGCATTCAATACCGCAAATCACTCCAATAACAGTCAAAAAGAGCCGATTCGATTTTAGAAGAATTAATTTGGTTGTTCCGTCGATCAATGAGGAACACTTCTTTGGCGGCGTATCTACTGCTTTGACATTATTGGATGAAATTATTAAAAAAACAAATAACAATACAAAAAGCAGGCTAATTTTAACCGATGCCATACCCGATAAAAAGGATATGGAAAAAATTTTCAACTACAAACTTGTCTCTTTTGAGCAAGATATCGATGTGGATCATCAAATGTTGCCTGTAAGAGATAAATATCAAAAAAATATTTTTATTACAAAAAATGACAGGTTTATTGCAACTGCCTGGTGGACTGCCTACATCACACAAAACATATTACGGAATCAGGCTGAATTATACGATCAAGCGTATAAAACAATGGGGTATATGATACAAGATTTTGAGCCAGGCTTTTATAATTGGTCAGCGCATTTTGCTCTCGCCGATTCCACCTATCAATCAGATATTCCGACAATTGCTATTTTCAATTCATCATTGTTAAGAGATTTCTTTAAAAATAAGGCCTATCAATTTGAAAAAGAGTATTTTTTTGAACCAAACCTGAATAGTCACTTAAAGAAATATCTGCATAAAATAAAGGAGCCGCGTAAAAAAAATATTCTGATTTATGGGAGACCTTCGGTCGAACGAAATTGTTTTCCATTGGTTGTAGCGGCCTTAAAGGAATGGGTATGGAAACAACCGGGGATAGGCAAGTGGAAACTGTTATCGATCGGTGAAATGCATAAACCGATCAACTTGGGAAACGGGGTCACCCTGATCTCGTTGGGCAAACTGACCCTGTCCGATTACGCTAAGCTGCTTTTAGAAAGCGCCATCGGCCTATCTTTTATGGTTTCCCCCCATCCAAGTTATCCGCCATTGGAGATGGCACATTTCGGGCTTCTCACGTTGACCAATTCCTATGCAAACAAAAATCTTTCCCAATACCATGACAATATTTTTTCCCTTGAAAAATTAACCCCTTCCACGATTTCCGATGGTTTGATAAATATGACAAAAAAGTTTTCAGACAATCCGACCACTGGCATCATCGGAAAAAGCCATGTGTCATACTACTGTCAGGATTTACCACAATTTCCTTTTCTGGATGAATTCACTGCATTTTTTCTTCATTAGGCATATCGCCTCGGGACCAAGATTGTTGGAAATCGTAACTGTCATCATCGTAAATTGGAATGGCAAAAAGTTCATTCAAGAATGTCTGGAGGGATTGAGAAATCAAACCTTTCAACAGTTTTCCGCCATTATTGTTGATAACGGCTCGCGGGACGGGTCTTCCGAGTTTATTTCCCGGAACTTCCCTGAAATCAAATTGATCAATCTGTCTGATAATTTAGGATTTTGCATTGCAAACAACATCGCTATAAATTCGGTAGATACCGAATATATAGCACTTTTAAACAATGATGCAATTCCACATCCACATTGGCTTGCTCATCTGATGACTGCCATGGAGTCCCATCCTGAAGTGGGGCTTGTGGCGTCTAAAATTCTCTATTATAACCGCCGTAGAATTGTTGATCGTGCCGGAGACGGATACACTAGGGCAGGAGCCGGGCTCCTGAGGGGACGAGGGGAGCCGGCGAAAAAATATGATAAAAAAGAAATAATTTTTGGCGCCAGCGCCGGGGCTGCTTTTTATCGGTCAAAAATGTTAAAAGATATCGGCCTGTTTGATGAGAATTTTTTTCTTCTCTATGAAGATGTCGACCTTAATTTCAGAGCCCAGCTAAAAGGCTACAAATGCCTATACGTGCCGGAAGCGATCGTGTATCATATGGTTAGCAAAAGCATCGGACGCGATTCAGTGACATCCGTATATTACAGCCATCGAAATTTAGAATGGGTATATATTCAAAATATGCCGGATTCCTTGATGCGAAAAACCTTTTGTATTCATATTTTTTATGATTTCATGTCGTTTCTATACTTTGTATTCAATGGCAAAGGACGTATATTTGTAAAAGCCAAATGGGATGCCATAAGGGGTTTGAAAAAAGCATTAAAAAAACGAAAACAGATTCAAAACAGTGCAAGGGTACATGCAGAAGAGATCTGGAAACTGATTGATAAAGAAGCTCTCCACTTAAGATGGACACGGCGACTGAAATGATATTGACCTATCCAAACAAAAAAAAAATGGAAGAGGCTTTCACAGTAATAGACATTATCATCGTCAATTATAACAGCACAGACTATCTGTTAAAGTGCCTTGGATCTGTTTATGAATCGCTTGAAAGTATATCTGCAAACGTGTTTGTACAGGATAACGGTTCAAAGGACGGTGTAGATCGTATAAACGATTTATTCCCAAAAGTCACCCTGGTAAAAAATGGTCGTAACATCGGGTTTGCTTCAGCGGTGAACAAAGCGTTGCGGCAATGTTCCGCCCAATACGTAGTTTTGTTAAATCCGGACTCCCTTGTTCTTAAAGGCTTTTTCGGATCGATACTACAGTATTTGAAAGATAATCTCGACATCGGTATTCTGGGACCAAAAATTCTTGATGATGATGGCAAAATACAAGGCTCAGCAAGGTCTTTCCCGACCCCTTTAACTGCATTTTTTGGGAGAAAGTCACTAATTACAAAATTGTTTCCAAATAATCCATTTACCCGCTCAAATGTGCTAACCACACTAAGCGATGGAAAAACCCCGATGGAAGTAGACTGGGTTTCCGGGGCATGCATGGTGATAAATAAAAACGCGATTGATAAGGTGGGTTTACTGGACGAACGTTTTTTTATTTACTGGGAGGATGCAGACTGGTGCCGGAGGATGTGGGAAGCGGGTTTGAAAGTCGTCTATTTTCCACAGTCATGCGTGATACATCATGTCGGCATTAGTAGCGATCAACTTTTGCTCAGGTCATTATTCGAATTTCATAAGAGTGTCTATCTCCTTTTTGAAAAATATAACAAATCTTCTTCCCAAATCATTCGGTTTCTGGTCATCAATGGGCTTTTTTTCAGGTTTTGTTTTGTTGTTGCCTCCAGTGGGGTCTCCATATGGATAAAAAAATATCAAACCTTTGGGAAACCCGAAACAAAACGAGTCCTGCGTCCCATAAAAAAACGAATAAAGATTCTGCGCATGATCGCCCGGCTGAATATCGGTGGACCGGCAATTCACGTTTTTCTGTTATCCAGGGGCCTGAATACAGAAAAATTCGAATCAACCCTGATCACTGGCATAATCTCACCACAAGAGGGAGATATGAGTTATCTTTTTGATTCAGTCGATCTGACCCCGACTGTTATCCCCGAACTGCAACGGGAGATCAGTGTTTGGATGGATTTAAAGACCATAGGTAAAATGTTTCGTGCACTACTTTACGAAAAACCTGACATTGTCCATACGCATACAGCAAAAGCTGGAACAAGCGCCAGGCTTGCGGCGCTGATGTTTAATCTGATCAATAAAAAAAATGTGAGAGTCGTTCACACGTTCCATGGTCACATATTTGAAGGTTATTTCAGTAAAGGGATATCATTATTCTTTATATGGATTGAACGTTTGCTTGCCACCATGACCGATGTGGTCATTGTGATTAGTGAAACACAGAAAATCGATCTTGCTAAAAAATATCATATTGCACCTGCAGATAAAATTCGAACCATAGAACTCGGTTTTGATCTAAAGCCCTTTTTAACTTGCTCATCCTTGAAAGGTCGGTTCAAAACGGATCTTGGTGTTAAAAATGATACGGTTTTAATCGGTATTATTGGTCGGTTGGTTCCGATAAAACACCACATCATGTTTTTTAAAGCAGCAAAAGCTTACCTTCAAATGAATCCCGAACTCGATACCAAATTTGTCGTTGTGGGAGATGGAGAACTGAGAGAAGAACTGAGAAGCTACTGCCAGACTCAAGGGCTTTTGACACATGTGATATTTTGTGGGTGGTTAAAAGATATTTCATATGTATACGCTGATTTGAGTATCCTGGCGCTAACCTCTTTGAATGAAGGGACACCTGTCTCAATTATTGAAGCCATGGCAGCCTCGGTTCCGGTCGTGGCAACCAATGCAGGCGGTGTCAAAGATCTGGTTGGTTCCCGCAATGATTTCCAATCTTCAAACGGATATATGGTGTGTGAACGCGGTATTCTGTGCATGAAAAATGATTCCATCGGGTTTGCAAAGGGGATAAAATATCTTTTACAATCACCTGCCCATGAGAAGCAGGATCGTTTAAAGCAGGCGCGTTCCTTTGTGGAGCAACGTTATTCTCAACAAAGACTTTTAAATGATATTGAATCCCTCTACACCGAACTCATGAGCGATACCATGAGTCGATAGAAATCAATTAATTATTAATTACAATTCCCTTTTTTATCCTCGACCTACTCTTTGCCAATCTTTTTGGCAGCCGTATTAAAAAAAGACCATGGCGATCAATATAGGAGGCTTTAAAAATAGTTCAATTTTCAATCCTTAAAGCATAAAAATTTCACATTTGGAATAGGTTGAGTATTTCATAGGATTAACCGATGAATATTGTTACAATTGTCGGCGCTCGCCCCCAGTTTATAAAGGTAACACTGGTGGGTAAAGCACTTCGTAAAAATGGTCACGAAGATTTTGTGATCCATACGGGCCAACACTATGATTATGGAATGTCCCAAGCGTTTTTTGATGAACTTCAGATTCCTCCGCCCAACATCAATCTGGATATCGGATCCGGTCTCCATGGATGGCAGACCGGACACATGCTTATCCGTTTAGAAAAGTTCATTGGTGAACAGAAACCGGATTGCGTGATCGTTTATGGTGACACCAATACGACTTTGGCGGGTGCCCTTGCCGCAAGCAAACTTTATGTGCCGGTTGCACATATAGAAGCCGGGCTTCGATCGTATAACAAAAGTATGCCGGAAGAACAGAATCGGATTGTAACGGATCACCTTTCCAGTTTTCTATTTTGTCCGACGGAAGTAGCGGTAAATAACCTAGTAAGGGAAGGCTTTTCGATTAAAAATCATAAAGGTAAACCAGATACAAATTCACCTGCGGTCATCAGGGTCGGAGATGTCATGTATGATTGTGCGCTTTTTTATTCCAAACGGGCAGAAAAGAGCACGGATCTACTTAGACAACTCGATCTTATTGACAATCGAAACAAAATTATCCCCTTTATCCTCTGCACCATCCACCGTGCAGAAAACACCGATTCCATCACGCGACTTTGTTCCATTTTTGCTGCGCTTAATCGATTAAATCAAAAAATCAAAATCGTTTTGCCGTTACACCCCAGAACGCAAAGATTTATAAATCAAAATAAAATGGTACACAAGCTGACCCAACCGCTGACCATTATAAAGCCAGTCTCTTATTTGGAAATGTTGCTTCTTGAGAATCACTGTACCCTTGTTTGTACCGATTCGGGTGGTGTTCAGAAGGAGGCCTATTTTTTTAAAAAGCCTTGTATTACCATGAGGGATCAAACCGAATGGGTTGAGACGGTGGATGCCGGGTGGAATCGCCTCACAGGGGCAGATTCTGATCAAATCATTTCTGCATGCGAACTAGCGATGTCAGATCCGATGAATAAAAAAAGACAGACCCCCTTTTTAAATTTGTCCTCTCAGTACGAACACCTTTACGGCAACGGTAATGCCGGAGAATTGATTGTTGATTATCTCTCCGATATGTTCAAAAATAACTAAAGAAATATGCATAAGGACTTTACACTAGGTGTTATCTAAAAAAACAACTAAGACAGTCACCATGCTTATCCGATGAGAAGAAGGAATATGGATAATGGAATATAAAATAGAAAAACCAATTGTCGTGTATTCATCAGAATCTCCCCTTAAAAAACCATCAATTTTTTTTCAGAAAATGTTTAGGGATCTCAGGGCATCTGGTAATTTAGCCAAACGCCTAACCATACGGGATGTTTCAGCTCAATACAGACAGACCGCTTTGGGCTATTGTTGGGCGGTGTTACCCCCGTTGGTGATGAGTTTGACGTTCATTATTTTAAACCGTGCAAATGTCATTCACGTCAGCGCCCTATCCATTCCATATCCGATATTTTTACTCACAGGAACAATTTTTTGGCAGCTATTTGTAGACGCTTTAAACGCACCGCTTAGAGTCCTAACCGCGAACAAGCAGTTATTGTCGAAAATAAATTTTCCCAAAGAGGCTCTTATCCTCTCAGCCATCGGCCAAATATTATTTTCGTTTGGTATCAAAGTCATTTTATTGGTCGGTGCATTGATTCTTTTTCAGGTTCCGGTGAAGGGGACGGCGCCGTTTATACTTTTACCCCTGATAGGCCTTTTGGCGATCGGTATCCTGTGTGGGATATTTCTGGTCCCCATTGGTATGCTGTATCAAGATATTCAGCAGGGTCTAATAATTGTGACTTCGGCATTGATATTTTTTACGCCTGTTTTATTTCCGCAACCGGAAGGTGGGATTTTAAAGAAAATCATGGAATTGAATCCGCTTTCCCCGTTTTTGCTTTCATGTCGAAGCATTCTGTATTCCGGGACTTTTGAACACATACTGGAATCAGCCGCTGTCCTCGTTGTAACGATGGTGCTGTTGTTTCTGGGATGGATAATATATAGGATTTCATTACCCATTTTAATCGAACGTATGGATGCATAATGGATCCACATTTGGTTCTCAGGGTTGACGGTGTATCCAAAAAGTACTGCCGGGATCTTAAAAAATCTCTGTGGTACGGGTTAAATGATATTGCTAAAGAGATCTTTCAGCGGTCGGGTGAAGAACGACACCTTAGACCTCGAGAATTCTGGGCGTTTGAGGATATTTCATTTCAACTCAAACAGGGCCAGTCCCTAGGGTTGATCGGTGGAAATGGCGCCGGAAAAACCACACTTTTAAAGCTTATCAATGGCCTCATTAAACCGTCCACGGGCAGGATCCTGGTTAATGGCTCTATCGGTGCGCTCATTGCTTTGGGTACAGGTTTTAACCCCATTCTTACCGGAAGGGAAAATATAAAAATTGCCGCAGCTGTTCTCGGGCTTTCAAACAAAGCGATTAAAAATAGAATGGATGAGATCATAGATTTCTCTGACATCGGTGAGTTTGTAGATGCACCCGTAAAATCATACTCCACAGGTATGTTGGTTCGTCTTGGGTTTTCCGTAGCCATTCAGCTCAACCCTGATTTATTGCTGGTGGACGAAGTTTTGGCGGTGGGGGATCTATCATTTATGATCAAATGTCAAAAGAAAATACAAGCCTACCGCAACAAAGGGGGATCTATTATTTTAGTCAGCCATTATATGCACAATATACGCATTCACTGTGACAGGGCCATTTGGATAAACAATGGCAGGGTAGAGTCAGAGGGCCCTCCAGCCAAGGTGTGTAATGAATTTGAGATGTTTACC
>Ga0255058_10002418_pt1 | contig 10301 bp, 9 predicted proteins | sample Cases_109_9_MG_FD_188637 | JGI IMG/M metagenome (GOLD analysis project Ga0255058, IMG submission 188637) | Seawater microbial communities from Amundsen Gulf, Northwest Territories, Canada - Cases_109_9 | ecosystem: Environmental > Aquatic > Marine > Gulf | place: Canada: Northwest Territories... | reverse complement strand
ACAAGCTGGTGATCGAGCGGCGCATCGACCCGTGTATGTCGGAGGTCTTCCCCTGGGATCAGATCCCCAAGGCCCACATGCGCATGTACCGTAACGAGCACAAACCGGGGAACATGGCTGTGCTCGTATCGGCGCCGACGACGGGCTTGAGAACCATTGAGGATGTTCTCGAGGCCAGCCAGCAAATGCACAGCAAGTAGTGCTGCAACCATCGTGCTGGCCGACGTATCGATGCCGTCGGATCTCGGCCTAGATAGCGCTTGCGCTCTTGGGAACATTGGGCGGCGGCGCGTGGGCCTCGACGCGCGCGACGCGCAGGCGCTTAAGCTCGTAGATGCCGCGATTGAGTTCAGCGCCGAGGATGACGATGACTGCCGTCAACTGGAAGAAGATCAGCGCCACCATGAGCTGCGAGAGCCCCGCGTAGAAGCGGGTGTAATCGCTGAAGTTGAGATAATAGGAATACACGCCCGCGGCCACGAGCCAGAGAACCATCGATAGCAGCACGCCGGGCCACACGTCCTTTACTCTGCGCTTGCCGGCTGCAAGCCAGAGATGGAATGCGATCAGCAGAGCAGCAACGACCACGGCCGCAAGCCCATAGCGAAGGGTGGCTCCGAGCCACGTGCTGTCCAATAGCGACTGCGTCAAGTTCGGTTCGACACGTGCGGCGATTACCGGTCCCACAATGACGGCCCACGCCAGGACGAGCATCGACACGGCGCTGATGAACACGAAGATCATGCTGCGCAACAAGCATAGAAAATAAGATCGCTTCTCCACGACGCGATAGGCGCCGTTGAGTGCGGTACGCAATGTCTCAATCGCCGTCGTTGCGAAGAAGAGCGCAAGCCCAGCACTTGCGGTCAGCAGGTCAATGCGGCTGTTGCCCATGATCGACTCGACCTGCGGGGCAATGCCGGCCGCGACCTTCTGTGGAAGGATTTGGAACAGCTGCGTGACTGCTTGATTGGCGAGTTCCCGCCCGCCAAATACGCCTGCGAGAGCACCGAGGAAGATGCAGAACGGGAACAGCGAAATGACGAATGAGAACGCCATCGCGCCAGCCATCGCGAATCCGCTGTGCTCGTAGAGACGGTAAACGGCTCCCAGCAGAGTTCGGTAACGCTGCATTCAGGGTCTCCTTGATATCGCCCGGCGGGAAGCTAGCCTTGGGCATGCGGCAGGTCTATGTCTGAGTTGCCGCGGCGCTGGCCCTTTGGGCCGTGGACTGCGGTTGCGCCTTTGATTAAACTGTATCGCGTTGAATTGAATGGAAAAGGGGCGTCAGTTGCCAGTTGAGTACCGGCGGCAAGAGAGCATAGAAGTTTTGCGTGCGCCCGCGAACGTGCGGGCCGCCCCCCTTCGTGCGTCTCTCGTTCAGCGGATCAGCGAGTTCGCGCCTGTTCGCCAGGTCGATCCCATTCCGCCACTCCCAAACGACGATCTCACCCGGATCCGTGGTATCGGCCAGAGGCTCGCACAACGCCTAAACCTCTTAGGAGTAGCGCGCTTCGATCAGATCGCGGCCTTGTCAGCTATCGATGTCCGGCGCTTGAGCGTGATACTCGGGCTTGGCCGGATTATCAGCACTCGAAATTGGGTCGGGCAGGCGGCGCTGCTGTGCGGTGAAGCGCTGGAAGCATCACCGGCGCCGGCGGAGTCCGGGGAGGCGAATGGGATGTTAGACGCGTCCGCTCCTGGATCCGACGCGGTCGCCACCATATTGGATCGTGAGGAGCCGCAGCGTTCGTCTGCCAAGAATCGGCACGTGGCCGGTGGTCTGCTCGAAGCGCTTGATCGTAAGGCAGCCATCGCACCTCCAACTCGACTGGACACTAGAACTGAGCCCGAATGCGTGACGGAGCAGGTTGCCATGCCCCATTCGCCAGAGACGTTGAACGACATTCGTGCGGAGGCAGGCGTTGACCGCCGGCCTGTGGTCGGCGACGGCCCTCCACCCGTGCCGCAGGGAACTCTTCCGGACGGATTTGAGCGCACCGATGAGCCTGAAGACGCGGAGCATGGGCTGCGAATGATTGCTGCACTCACGACGATGCCCAGTCTCGAGCCCGACTGCGCCGAAATCATGATGGAGGAAATCGACATCATGACGGAGGAAGCCGACATCATCATCATCGAACGAGCATCGGTGCAGTTCGACGAGGAAGATGATGTGGGCGATAGAGGGGCACCGGGTGTCGGCGACGCGCTGCAAGCGCGCTCGTATGACGATAAGGCGCCCGAAACCAATGCGGTCACGCGCGCCGGTTATTATGACGACTTGGACGAGGCCATTGTCGAGATTATTGACGTTGACAAGAGGGATGAGGACGACGACCTATTTGATCCCCAAGATGGTGCTCCGGCGCGGCGCAAGTTCTTCAGGGCCCTGACGGGTGATGGCGGCTAGAGCCTGATCGTTTCACTTGGAAACGCTTGAGTCGCGTCCAAGTGAAACGTGAATCAGTCTCTACACTTTTGATTTAGAGCAAGATTCACGTTCTTGCCGGGAACCTTCTGGGCGAAGGCCAAGTGATTTCGTCAAGAACGATCTTGTTCTAAGGCGCGCGCCTTAGCCACACCCGATTGCCTTGACGGGAATGTCGGCTATCCTGCATCGCCAAACCTGTGGCAGTGCGGCACGTTGCCTGCCGGCAAATGAATCCAAAAGGAGACCGTAATGTCGACCGCCGCGCTCACGGCTGAGCAGAACATACTTGCATCGGGTTCTGACGCCCTTCTTCAGCGCGCCGGCGATGCCGTCGCAGCGGCGGATCGCGTCCTTCAATCTGCCAAGGCCGGTGTGCGGGCCAAGGTTCAGGAAGCTGGCAGCGTCGATGCCGCTCAGCACGCCGCTCACGGTCTTGCCTGGCTGGCCACAACGGTCGAAGGTCTGCGCCAGATGCACGTCTGGGCGGGAAGGCTTTCAGAGGAAGGGCGCTTTGGCGAGTTCGAGCAACTCATCCTCGCGGTCGCCTTCGCAGAATACCTGGCGCAGATCGGTGGCGGCATTCCCATGAGCCAGGGGGAGATCATCCGCTCCGACGCGCTGGGCGTCTCCAAGGCCGACATCCGCAAGTTCGAGGACGACGTTGCCGACCTCGTTGCCGCAGGCTCGAGCCAGGCATCGAAATCAAAGCTGGCCGAGCTGATCGCGGCCCAGCCGAAGGCCACGACGTTCGGCGACTCCGGTCTCGATGAGTTGCACCGCGAGATGCACGAGCAGATGCGTCGCTTCTCCGAGGCCGAGGTCGTCCCGCACGCACACGAATGGCACCTCGCCAACGTCTATATCCCGATGGAAATCATCACCAAGCTCGCCGAGCTCGGCGTGTTCGGGCTGTCAATGCCAGAGGAGTATGGTGGCCTCGGCCTTGGAAAGGAGGCCATGTGCGTCGTCTCCGAGGAGCTGTCGCGCGGCTACATCGGAGTGGGCTCGCTTGGTACGCGTTCGGAAATCGCCGGAGAGCTGATCCTCAACAACGGCACCGAGGAGCAGAAACAGGCCTATCTTCCCAAGATCGCGAGCGGCGAAATCCTGCCCACTGCCGTTTTCACCGAGCCCAATACGGGCTCTGACCTCGCATCCTTGAAGACGCGAGCCGTCAAGGAAGGCGACACCTACGTTGTTACCGGCCAGAAGACGTGGATCACGCATCCCGTTCGTGCCGACCTTATGACGCTGCTCGTTCGCACCAACCCTGACGAGAAGGGCTACAGGGGCCTATCCATGCTGCTGGCGGAGAAGCCGCGCGGCACCGACGAAGAGCCGTTTCCCGCCGAGGGCATGTCGGGTGGTGAGATCGAGGTGCTGGGTTACCGCGGCATGAAGGAATACGACATCTCCTTCGACAACTTTAAGGTGCCGGCCTCGCAACTCTTGGGCGGCGCTGAGGGCCAGGGCTTCAAGCAGCTCATGAACACGTTTGAGGGCGCGCGCATTCAAACAGCGGCGCGGGCGGTGGGCTTGGCCCAGGCGGCGATGGACTTAGGCTTAAAGTACGCGCTGGATCGCAACCAGTTCGGCAAACCGATCTACGCCTTCCCGCGCGTGTCCAACAAGGTGGTCATGATGGCGGTCGAGACCATGATCGCGCGTCAGCTCACGTACTTCGCCGCGCGCGAAAAAGACGAAGGCCGCCGTTGCGATCTCGAAGCTGGCATGGCTAAGCTCTTGGGGGCGCGTGTGGCCTGGGCAAACGCCGACAATGCGCTGCAGATCCACGGCGGCAACGGCTTCGCGCTTGAATACCCAATAAGCCGCGTTCTCTGCGACTCACGCATCCTCAATATTTTCGAGGGCGCGGCCGAGATCCAAGCGCAAGTCATTGCGCGACGTTTGCTTGAGGGCGCGAACTAGCAACGAGAAGAGAGGCGATGCAAGAGCAGCACAATCCGCGCGTCGTTTCCCTCATCGCCAGCGCGACGGAGATTGTGCACGCACTCGGTGCCGGTGAGACGCAGGTGGCGCGCTCACACGAATGCGATTGGCCGCCCGCTGTTCTCGATATACCCGCGGTGACGCGCCCCAAATTCAAGGTCGATGGCTCCAGTCGCACCATTGATCGGGCTGTGCGCTCGCTCGTTGAGCAAGGTCTCTCCGTATATGCGGTCGACGCCAATTCTCTGAAAGCTCTCGCGCCGGACGTGATCCTGACCCAAGACCAGTGCGACGTGTGTGCAGTTTCACTCGCGGACGTGGAACGCGCGGTGCGCTCCTGGATAGATAACGCGGCTAAGATCGTCTCGTTGCGCCCCCACACCATGGCGGACGTCTATGGGGACGTCGTTCGCGTTGCGGAAGCGCTTGGCCTTGCCGAGGACGGCAAACGCCTCGTTGCGAGCATGCAAGAGCGCATCGCGGCTATTTCGGCGGCGGTTGTCGGCCGGGACAAACCGCGCCTCGCCTTTATCGAATGGGTCGACCCGGCCATGTCGGGCGGCCATTGGATGCCGGAGCTGATCGCGGCAGCCGGCGGCATCAACCTGTTTGGCGAAACTGGCGCATCATCGCCGTGGATTACCTGGAAGGATGTCGTCGCCGCCGACCCCGACATGATCCTCGTTGCACCGTGCGGTTACGATATTCCTGTGACGCTGCGCGAAATGCGCGTGTTAGCCCATAATTCCCTTTGGCAGAATTTGCGCGCTGTGCGCGAGGGCCGCGTGTTCGTCGCAGACGGCAACGCCTACTTCAATCGCCCTGGGCCCCGCCTCGTTGAAAGCGCGGAGATCTTAGCCGAGGTGCTGCACCCCGACGTTTGCGACTTCGGCCGCCGCGGGAAGGCCTTCGTACCCTTTGCCGGCGATGCTGCACCCGTGCGCGAAGCGACGCGGTCATGACTCGCAGGTCGATTCTGATCACCGGCTGCTCTTCGGGCATCGGTCTTGCTTCTGCGCGGGCGCTCAAGGCACGCGGGTGGCGTGTGCTCGCCACTGCGCGAAAAGCCGAAGACCTTACGCGCCTTAATGAGGAGGAAGGCGTCGAGGCGCTGCAACTCGATCTTGCCGACCCCGCTTCCGTCTCTGCGTGTGCTGAAGAAGCGCTGCGTCGCACCGACGACAAGCTCTTTGCGCTATTCAATAACTCGGCCTTCGCACAGGTCGGCGCGGTGGAGGATTTGAGCGCGGACCTGTTTCGCCGCCAGCTTGAAGTCAATGTCGTCGCCACCCACGAGCTAACGCGGCGCATACTGCCCTCCATGCGGCGTAACGGCGAAGGCCGCATCGTGCAATGCTCGTCCGTGCTTGGATTTGTGGCCGGTCCGTTTCGCGGGGCTTACTGCGCTTCCAAATTCGCGCTCGAAGCGCTATCGGACTCGATGCGGCTGGAGCTGCGCGACACAGGCATCCGTATTTCGATCATTCAGCCAGGGCCGATCTATAGCCGGTTCATCGCGACGGCGCTGGCCAATTTCAAGCGGACTATCGATATTGAAAACTCGCCCCATCGCGCTCTTTATCTTGAGCGCCTAAAACTGATGGAGGCTGGCGGCCAGATGCACTTTAAGCTGCAGCCAGAAGCAGTTGCCGCCAAGCTCGTGCATGCGGTCGAAAGCTCCCGCCCCAAGGCGCGCTACCGTGTGACGACTCCCACTCACTTGTCAGCCGTCATGAAGCGCGTCTTGCCGACGCGGCTGCTCGATCGCTTTCTTTTGAAGATGTGAGCCGCGCTCGACGGCCCGTCCTATCAAAGACTTTGATTCATGCGGCGCAGGCGCTCGGCGAGCCGTCGCAATAGCTGCAGTGCAATCTTAGGATCTTTTTCCACCATATAGAGGAACGCGCGTTCGTCGATGACGGCCACCTCGGTCGGCTCAAGCGCAACTGCTGTCGCGCTGCGCGGTGCCCCGTCGAGGAGGGCCAGCTCGCCGAAAATTCCATTCGGGCCGATGTTTTCCAAAATGGTCCCGCTTGCCACGATGTTCACTCTACCCGAGCGGACCACATACATGTGGGCGCCATCGTCATCTTGGATAAAGATTTTTTCACCGGCCTGAAACGTTTGCAGCGGAAACCCGCCTTGGGCCAAGTGCTCGAAATCGAAGTTAGTCTCTGTCATGTCATTTGCCACGCCACTGGGGAATGCGAATAATAAAGACTAGGCCTGACCAATCATTGCGACAACCGCACCCAACCGGCTTTCTTAATCACCAGCCACGCCACGTTGGGGGAGACCCTGCTGCGTTGCACTGCTGATACGCCCAAGCCCCGAGGCGTTTGAATTGAGCGCAAACAGCGCGACAAGCGCGCTTTTTTATATCGGCATATACAAGGCTTGGGGGGCCTAGGCGCTTCAAGTGAGGCGTTTCTCAACCCCGGTGATAGGGGTGCCCGGCGAGGATTGTTGCCGCGCGATAAAGCTGCTCAGCGAGCACGACGCGGGCGAGCCCGTGCGGCAGCGTCATCGTGCTGAGAGAAAGTTTAAGCGTGGCGGGCTTGAGCGCCGCTTCGCCATGGCCGTCCGGGCCACCGATCAATAAAGCTAACGTCTTGGCCCCGCCGTCGCGCCGCTCCGCTATCCATTGCGCAAATGCCTCGCTCGATAGCGAGTGCCCACGCTCTTCGAGCGCGACGGCCACATCCGCGGAGCGCGTCGCCTTCAGCAGACGTTGAGCTTCGTCGGCTTTTCGCAATTCGGGTGTCGCCGCGCGTGCTTCGCCGATCTCAGCGAGCTTGATGGGCCCCAAACCCAATGCGCGCCCTGCCGCATCAAAGCGCGCTGCGTACCGATCATAAAGATCGCGTTCGGCACCGTCCTTCAGGCGCCCGACTGCTGCAATGATGAGGCGCATGAGCGCCACCTCCCGCTCGCTCTGCGGGACGCCGAAGGTCGCCAGCGTAGCCCTAGAGCAAGATCGTTCTTGACGGAATCACTTGGCCTTCGCCCAGAAGGTTCCCGGCAAGAACGTGAATCTTGCTCTAAATCAAAAGTGTAGAGACTGATTCACGTTTCACTTGGACGCTATTAGCGTTTCCAAGTGAAACGATCAGGCTCTGGGTCAGTGCGCGACGTGCTCGGCGGGCCGGTCCGCAGACCACATTTTCTCGAGGTTATAGAACTCGCGCACCTCGGGCCGGAACACGTGCACGATGATGTCGCCGGTATCGATCAGCACCCAGTCGCAGGTTTCCTGGCCCTCGATGCGTACCCGGCCGAAACCCTTTTCTCTAAGCTTGCGCTGGAGCTGTTCGGCGATCGCGCCAACGTGCCGGTCAGATCGACCCGATGCGATCACCATGAAATCACCGATGGAAGACTTTCCTGCCAAGTCAATCGTGACCGCTTCCTCGGCTTTTGCTTCGTCGAGCCAGTGGACGATCTCCTTGAGCAGTGCGACCGGTTTTTGCCCTTCAGACAAAAGCTCGGCGGGAGGCGTACCCGATTGGGCACCCTCAAGTGCGGTTCGCATCGTGTGCTGGTTGTCCTTTCCTCATCCACCCCTGAAGGGCTGACGCTCAGGCACCGGTATCGCCCGGCACATCTGGCGCATGTTTCGGCAGGCGCTTGGCCACCAAATCCTGCCGGTAAGGAGCATCATAGTTCATCCGAGGCTGCGTCAACAGTCCTCAACACCCAAATTCGATGCAGTTTAGGGGCCACTTGTCTCAAACATGTGACATTTTGGCACTGGATCAGGGGCCAAGACGCGCCCGAAGTGCGGTCGAAGACTGCTCCGACAGCCGTGTGCTGAGGAACACCCAGGCCGGTGGTTTGCGATTCGGCAGTAGAGATGCGGCCTCTTCAGGCAGGCGCCGGCCGGCCATCCAACGGGCCGCAGGCGAGGCTAGCGCCTTCAATCGCCAACCAGGCCGATCGACCACGGCAATTGGCACTAAGCATGTCATCTCGCGCCAATGCCGCCAGTGGTGAAACGTTGCGAGGTTATCGGCGCCCATGATCCACACGAAGCGGACACGAGGAAAACGCTGCTTGAGATAGAGCAGCGTCGCTACGGTGTAGGGACTGCCAAGAGCCGCCTCAAAGCCTGTTACGGGCATGGCCCGGCCTTTGGCGAAGGTGCGCGCCGACGCCGTGCGCTGCGACAGCGGCAGCAATCCGGCGGAGGGCTTTAACGGGTTTGCCGGCGTCACCATCCACCACACCGCATCGAGGCGCAGCCAGCGCATTGCGGTACGCGCGCCAATCGCGTGACCCTCGTGCGCAGGATTGAACGAGCCGCCCATGAGCCCAATGCGCTGGCCCGGATTGGCCAAGGGAGGCCGCGCCTTGAGGGAGGCGAAGCTATGAAGTGCGGATCGGTGCAACGGGACGACCACCGGTGTTTTGGTTTCGGCCACGAATAGTATGCGGTCGGGCGTCCGCGGGCGAGGCGATAACATGGTCAATTCGGAACGAAATGCCTCGCAGATGCAACCCGAGAGCGGCCGGGCAGCCAATGTTCGGCCGACGTTCATTTTGATCACTGTAGGGCGCGTGCCGGGAAAGCGATCGTTTCCCCCTTAAACTTGGTCCTAAGAAAAGTGTTGTCCGGCTGCCGACGGTTGCCGAATTAGATGTGCTCAAAGCGTGGGCGCGTTTTGCCGGGTTCACCATCAGCCCTTATGTGCGCGCATCTGCGTGAAGCGGTGCTACCTAGAGCAAGATCGTTCTTGATGACATCGCTTAAGCCTTCGCCTGAGAGGTCTCCGGCAAGAACGTGAATCTTGCTCTAAATCAAAAGTGTAGAGACTGATTCACGTTTCACTTGGAACGCCTCAGGTGCTTCCAAGTGAAACGATCAGGCTCTAGCCGCGCTCAGAACGTGGGCTTGGTGAACAACTAGCTCCCCGCGAGTGATACGACCGGCTCTACACTGGCTTCGCCGCCGCTTGAGTAATCGAGCCCTTGAGCGCTTCGCCGCCGCTGCGTTGCTCGGCGGGTTTGATCGCCCGCGTGAGATTGTGCGCGGTATTGATAATCGCGATGTGCGAAAATGCCTGCGGAAAATTGCCGACGAGGCGTTTGGCATTCGGGTCATATTCCTCCGACAGCAGGCCAACATCGTTGCGCAACGCCAACAGCCGCTCATAAATCTTCTTGGCGTCGGCGTGCCGTCCCAAGAGAATGAGGTTATCGGCAAGCCAAAAGCTGCAGGCAAGGAACGCGCCCTCGCCGACGGGCAGCCCGTCGCTTCCGTTCCGCGTGTCATAGCGCAACACGAAGCCGTCGGCGGTCAGTTTGCGCTCTATCGCTTCGACGGTATTGCGTATGCGCGGATCGCTGGAGGGCAGGAATCCCACCAGAGCCATAAGCAAGGTGCTCGCGTCGAGCTCTTGACCACCGTAGTGCGCCACGAAGGCGCCGATGTCTTTGTTGAAAGCGTGCTCACATACCTCTTGGTGAATCTGGTCGCGAATCTTGCGCCAACGATCCAGCGGTCCCTTTAGTCCGAATCGCTCCGCGCTCTTGATCGATCGATCAAAGGCAACCCAGGCCATAACCTTCGAATATGTAAACTTCTGCCGACCGCCGCGGGTTTCCCAGATGCCGTCATCAGGACGCTCCCAAATTCCTTCCAGATGCTTGACGAGGGCAATTTGCAGTTCCCAGCCGGCGTCGCTGGTCATAAGCCCAGCCATGCGGCCGTGATGTATGGCATCCATGATCTCGCCATAGATATCGAGCTGCAATTGGTCCGCTGCCGCGTTGCCAACGCGCACAGGCCTAGCGCCTTCGTATCCGCTAAGCCATGGCACCTCCCATTCGGTGAGGCGGCGCTCGCCGGCGATGCCGTACATGATCTGAATCTGCTCTGGCGATCCGGCGATGGCGCGGATGAGCCAGTCACGCCACG
>Ga0255058_10002417_pt1 | contig 10304 bp, 7 predicted proteins | sample Cases_109_9_MG_FD_188637 | JGI IMG/M metagenome (GOLD analysis project Ga0255058, IMG submission 188637) | Seawater microbial communities from Amundsen Gulf, Northwest Territories, Canada - Cases_109_9 | ecosystem: Environmental > Aquatic > Marine > Gulf | place: Canada: Northwest Territories... | reverse complement strand
TCTAGGGGAGGAGGGAATGAAAGCTAGAATACTAGTTGTGGATGATGAAAGGGCGATTCAAGATCTTTTATCTGATGCCATCAGACAGGCTGGATATGAAGTGTTTTCCGCATCAAACGGAAAAGAGGCGCTATCCCTGATAGAACAGGAGAATATACAGATTGCCATATGTGATATCAAAATGCCGGGAATGGACGGTATCGACCTTCTGAAAAAGATACGGGATATTTCTCCGGAAACAATTGTCCTCATGATAACGGCATATGCCTCTGTTGAAACCGCCGTGGATGCATTGCGGTACGGTGCTTTCGATTATATCTTAAAACCCTTTATTGAGGAAGAGGTCATCGCCAAGATCTTGCGGATAGACCAGTACCTCAAAATCAAACGCGAAAATCAGAACTTACGTCAGGAAATGGAGAATCACTATGATTTTCACAACATCATTGCAAAAAGCCGATCCATGCAAAATGTTTTTGATATGGTCCGTAAAGTTTCCGCACCCACTAGCCATATCCTGATTACGGGAGAAAGCGGCACCGGCAAAGAAATGGTTGCCCGTGCCATCCATTTCAACGGCCCGATGAAGGAAGCAAAATTTATTTCGATTAACTGCGGTACGATACCTACAACCCTCTGGGAGAGCGAGCTGTTCGGCCACGTACAAGGTGCTTTCACCGGTGCAACGAGCAATAAGAAAGGATACTTGAATATTGTTGGAGATGGCACTCTTTTTTTGGATGAGATATCTGAAATGCCATTAGAGGCCCAGGTTAAGCTTTTGCGGGTGATCGATAATAGGGAATTCACGCCTTTAGGATCGGTAAAGACACAAAGACTGAACGCCCGCGTAATTACTGCCAGCAACAGGGACCTCAAACAGAGAATAGAGCAAGAAAAATTTCGAGAAGATCTCTTCTACCGGCTGAACGTCATTCGAATCCATATTCCTTCTTTGCGGGAGAGAAAAGAAGATATACCCCCGTTGGTGCGTTTTTTTATAAGCCTATACAATCGAGAATTGGGAAAGAACATACAGGGTGTGAATAATCTGACCATGAAGGTTCTTTTAAGTCACAACTGGAAAGGAAACGTCCGCGAGTTAAAGAATGTGATTGAACGGGCCATGATATTTTGTGACAGGGAGATGATTGGATATCAGGATCTGCCGATGGAACTCCAGGAGACAAGAAAAATTTCAGAGCTGATCGGACGCGGGGGTTTAAAACAGAGTGTAAAAGAGTTTGAAAAAATTTCTATCCTCTCTGCACTCGAAGATGTCTCCTTTGATAAAAAAATGGCCGCCTCTATCCTTGGCCTCAGCAAGTCTTCCCTCTATCGAAAAATGGAGGAATTGGGAATCGATCATTCACTTGATATTTCCCAGAAATAGGACTTAAAATTCCTTTTATTTTCCCAAAAATGGGAAAAAGATTCATTTTGAAAAAATCAACATCTCCACTCTTTTTCCCGAAAAATCCCAAAAGAACAGATAGTTAAAATATCTATCGTCCTATCTCAGCCGTCCTGGCACAGTAGTTGCTATAATCTTCTTTACTTTAACCTCATAAATAACAACAAAAAATTAGGTTAATCTTATGAACAAGCAAGAAGAATATGGCGTTGCCAAAGAAATTATTATTGTATCTTCCGTTGGAATTTCTCTGGGTGTCTTTATTCTCGTCATCGGTTTATTCATTGTAGAACTTCTTAAAGGCTAAAAGGGACCGGAATGAAGCAATATGCCGTTCGTCCGGTTGATTTGGACTATCTCCGCGAGAATTTTAACTGCAATCGGGGATGCCCGGTAAACACCAAAGCCGGCACTTATGTCCAGGCAGTTAATAATGGCGATTACGAAAAAGCCTACGCCATTGCAAGGGGCCCCAACCCTTTTGCATCCATTTGCGGAAGGGTATGTGCACATTCTTGTGAAGAAGTTTGCAGGAAAGGGGTCGTTGAAAAAGACCCGATATCAATCAGGGCTTTAAAACGTTTTGTTACTGAACAATTTGGGGTAGAAGCCCGATCGATTCTTGCCCTGGGCGATACCCTAAAGTACTCAACAGCTCCCGGAAGTCTCGACCCTAAAAAGACGGGAAAAAGAGTCGCTATTATCGGTTCAGGGCCGGCTGGTCTTTCATGTGCCCATGATCTGGCCAGGCTGGGTCACGCGTGTACAGTTTTTGAGAGCCAGAGAGTTGCAGGGGGGATGTTGACCTTGGGGATACCCGAGTACAGGCTTCCGAGGGAGGTGATCAAGCGGGAAATTGAAGCGATCCTCTCAATGGACGTCAATATTCGGCACAACTCAAAATTAGGCCGCGATTTCAAACTTTCCGATCTCCGGGATGAAGGATTCCATGCTGTTTTTATAGCAATTGGGGCCCATATGACCCGTGAACTGAGTATTCCCGGGGTTGAACTGGATGGTGTTATCAGCGGGCTTGATTTTCTTCTCAACGCAAACCTTGGGTACAGGGTAGAACTTGGCGAGAAAGTGATCGTGATTGGTGGTGGAAATGTGGCAGTTGATGTTGCCCGGACCGTAAGAAGAATCGGGGATGAAAGCAGTGGCGTGCGATACGGCGGGATTTCTGAAACAAGGGAGGATATTGAAGCGGCTCTGGATATGGCTCGCTCGGCAATACGCATGGGGGCGCATGATGTAACCATGGTGATGCTGGAATCGCGAGACCAGATGCCTGCCTGGGAGTGGGAAGTCGAAGAGGCGATCAATGAAGGGGTGAATTTAGTCTGTTCAAAAGGACCAAAAAGTATACTCGGGGAAGAAGGAAAAGTCATTGGACTTGAAACCCGCAATGTCCGATCGGTCTTTGATGAGACGGGAAAATTCAATCCCTCCTTTTATGAAGAAAGTGAACAGGTAATTGAAACAGATACCATCATCCTGTCCATAGGCCAAATGTCAGACTTTTCATGGATAAGTGAAGAGGATGAAATTGAAGTTACACCCTCCGGTCTGCTCCGGGTTGACCCACAAACTCTGGCGACCACCGCTCCCAGTGTTTATGCGGGCGGGGATGTGGCCTTTGGTCCCCGGATTATTATCGATGCTGTGGCAGACGGTCAGAAGGCGGCCCAGTCAATTGACGCGTATCTGCAAAAAGAAATTCGGATCCGAACCCATTGGACATCTACAAAGATTGATCATCAAATGACGGATTATTTTGATTTAACCCTCCGCCAAAAACCGCCGGTGATGGATATCGGTAGACGGACAGGGATCGGTGAAGTTGAGACTCCCTATAGTGAAGAGCAAGCCCTGAAAGAGAGTCTGCGTTGCTATAAATGTAACATCAATACGATTTTCAGTAGTACCAAATGTATACTCTGCGGGGGTTGTGTCGATGTCTGCCCCGAGTCCTGTTTTATGCTCATCGATATTCAGCAGATTCGTGCTGATGAAAAGCTCAAAAAGGTCATCCGCGCGCGTTACGGAACGGTTCAGCCTGTCGGTTCTGCAATTATCAAGGACGAAGAGAGATGTACAAGATGCGGCCTTTGCGTCAAACGTTGTCCGACCGGTGCGATTTTTATGGAACGTTTTTCAGAAGAGGAGATACTTACAAAATAAACCCTTACCTTTGGTCAAAGATATCGTCGGATGGTTCTCAGTAACCCGATTTATCATCCGGGAAATTTTGAGGAGGTTAAATGCAGAAGAAAAATAGCAATTACTCACGACGCAGCTTTCTGCAGTATCTGGGCTGGACAGCGGCTATCGGCACAATGGCTGGTGCCACGGTGGGTTCTGCACGTTTTATGTTTCCAAATATCCTTTATGAACCCGCGAAATCATACAAAATCGGAAGGCCGCATGACTACCAGGAAGGTGTGACCTTCCTGTCGGACAAAAAGATTTTTTTGGTTCATTACGGTGAGAGTTATAAGGCCTTATCAGCCGTATGTACGCACCTTGGCTGTACACCCAATTGGGCAAAGGAAGGGAGACGGTTTGAATGCCCCTGTCATGGAAGCATGTTTGATGAAAAAGGGGTTGTCATTTCAGGCCCGGCGCCCAGACCGCTTCCCTGGTATCGGATCACGCTGGCAACAAGCGGCAGACTGTTTGTCGATGAACGCCGCATTGTTTCATTCTCGGAAGGGCTGATTGCATAGCTGAAGAACTGAAAGGACCGTATATATGAGTACAATAATTACTGAGATATCTTCTCGGATCTGGAAATCGATATTTCGGCATATGTGGCCGGTTAATGCAAGACTTCAGTCAGAGGTAATCATCTCAAACGTTTTTCTCCATATTCATCCGGTCAAAATTTATAAAGATACGTTGAAAATCACCAAGACGTTCGGATTGGGGCTAATATCCTTTTATCTGTTTATCATTTTGACCATCACCGGAATTCTTTTAATGTTTTATTTCATCCCGCATACCAAACAGGCGTATCATAATATGCACGATCTTGAATTTGCCGTAAGCTTCGGGATGATCATTCGAAACATGCACCGGTGGGCAGCCCATGGCATGGTTGTGATGGTGTTTCTACATATGTGCCGGGTTTTCTATACGGCCGCATACAGGGAGCCGAGGGAGTTCAACTGGGTTCTAGGCGTGATCCTTTTTCTCCTGACACTTTTATTAAGTCTAACAGGTTATCTCCTGCCCTGGGATCAATTGGCATTTTGGGCCACTACGATTGTATCAAAAATAGTCGGTTCAACGCTGTTTATCGGCGAAAAGCTAAAATATCTCTTTATAGGCGGAACGATTGTGGGCCAGAACGCGCTTATCCGTTCCTATGTGCTGCATGTGGTACTGCTGCCCTTTATTATGGGTATACTCATTGTGGTCCATTTCTGGAGAATCAGAAAGGACGGAGGTCTGGCAAGGCCTGAGACGGCCATGATTCAGGATGAAAAAGATTCTGAGCCGATTGAGGATCTGAAGTCTTACGGGTTGATGAATCTGGTTGAGGGAAAGACCCCGCAGGTGAGCCAGGAACCTGAGGAAATGACGACAACCTGGCCCCATCTTCTCTTCCTCGAAATCGTTCTTTTCATACTGGTGACGATTGTCATGATGGGTCTGTCGGTGCTTTTGGACGCACCACTTGAAGAAATGGCCAACCCGGCAATAACACCCAATCCGGCTAAGGCGCCCTGGTATTTTTTAGGGGTGCAGGAGTTGGTCTCCTGGGGTGATCCCTTCTGGATGGGTGTATTTATTCCAAATATTGGGATTATTCTTTTGTTGCTGATCCCTTATCTGGATCGCAGTCAGACCGGGACGGGGATTTGGCTGCACCCCAGCCGCCGATTTCACAATATTCTCTTTACCACATTTGCGGTTATTTTCATCGGTCTGATTATCGTGGGAACATCTATGAGAGGGCCTAGCTGGGAATTATACTGGCCGTGGCAAGAATGGACAACAGGCAATATCCATTAAGCCCGATCGAATAAAATTTGCCGAGGTATTTTATGTTAAACAATAAAATAATTCGAGTGTTTGCCGTTATAAGTCTGATAATGCTCTTTTTCTTTTTATCGCTGCTCTGGAAAGAATTTCATCCATCATACCGTCCGTACCAAAAGGAATTTAAAGAACTTTTAATCCAAAAAGCTGCTGGTGAGTTTGAAATTGCCGACTTTCGGTTTGGCGTGCGGCAACGCTGGGTTGAGAAATTGAATCGGGCTGACCGTTGCGAGACCTGTCATCTGGGGATTGAAGATCCGAGATTTGATGATGTACCACAACCATTTAAAGTCCATCCGGATGTGGATCTTCACCCTATCGAAAATTTCGGATGTACAATCTGTCATGGCGGATGGCCTATGGCGACTACCTTGGAAAAGAGCCATGGCCCCACCGAAAACTGGGAGAAAGCTATTTACCACGAAAGCTTTTTGCAAAAGTCCTGTCCACAGTGTCATGGCGATTACATCAGGGATCAGGCGCCTGTTTTGGCCCAAGGACGTGAAGCCTTTAAGAAGCTCGGGTGTCGCGGCTGTCATAAAGTCAAAGGGATAGAAAGGGTCAAAACTGGACCACCAGTAAAGAATATCGGTGCAAAGGTCAAAAAAGATTGGTTATACCGATGGTTGCTCAATCCCAAGGGAACGATTTCAAATGCGAAAATGCCGGACTTCAAATTAACGGATCAGATGGCAGCCGATGTGACCCGTTTTCTCTTTTCTCGGACAAGATCAAAACAAAACAATAAAAAAGTTATCGGGTCTTATGAACGAGGGAAGAAAATCTTTAAAAATTCTCAGTGTGTCTCCTGCCACCCTGTCCGAGGGAGAGGAGCTGACGACGGGCCGGATCTTGGAAAGATTTCGTCCAAGGTTCATTCTCAATGGCTTTTCAGCTGGATCAAAAATCCAAAATCATGGCGGGCGAACACCAAAATGTCAACTTTCGGTTTCTCAGATCAGGAGATTCGAGACCTGGTCACATTTTTAGCAGTAGAATTTATTGATCCGGATTTGCAAATAAATACAGCTGAAAAACAGCTAAAAATGATCGAAACAGCAAGTGTAATCCGTGGCAAGGAATTGGTCTCACAGTATGGATGCACCGGATGTCATGAGATAGATGGGATCGATGATCAAGATGAAACCGGATTGGAGTTGACGGCAATCAGTGATGTGCACCGAAGCAAAATTAATTTTGGGGTACTAAAAGCTTTTTACAAGGATCGAACGGTTCCAAACTGGCTTTATAACAAGATGAAGAACCCGAGAGCGGTTGGCCTTGACCCGAAAATGCCTGATTTCGGATTCAGTGATAAAGAGGCGGAAGCCATGACAACCTATTTGTTGAGTTTGACTGCAGATGAGGTTCCCAGTTATTTTAAACTGCCTCTGGGGAATCCGCCATCCAATTATGCCCCCCAGGGCGAATTCGGAAAGATCCTAGATAAGTATCAGTGTTTCACCTGCCACATGATGATGGGGAAAGGAGCGGATCATGGCCCTGACCTCACCACGGAGGGAAGCCGCATCCAACAGGGCTGGCTGCAAAAATATTTAAAAGAACCGTTTGGTATTCGGCCGACCGCCCACGAACGGATGCCTAATTTCAGACTGTCGGAGTCTGAAATCAAATCGATCTACTCTTATTTTAGAGGCTCCTTTGTTGACGATCGGGTGGAAGCGCTGTCGGAAACAGTAGGGAAAATCGATTTCGAAGAATCAACGGTCGAGGCCGGCCGGAAACTTTACTTCGAAAAATATGCCTGCATTGCCTGTCACCGGATCAATTCCAAGGGCGGCATCATTGGACCGGATCTTTCGAGGGTTGGGGACAGGCTCAGACCCGAATGGATTGCCTACCATCTTCGGGATCCAAAGGCGTTCGTAAACAATTCCCCGGAGCCTGTCTATAACTTCACAGAAAATGAGATCAGGGGATTGACGGCTTTTCTGGTTAATCAAAAGGAGAAAAACTGATGAAAGGATATAAGCGGATTTTAATCCTGAGCGGTATTCTAATATTGCCCTTATTAATTGGTTGGGGTTTTAACCATTCAAATAGCCTGATATCCTCCGGCTCAGTGGCTTACAGTGCGGTGGGGACAGACGATGAACAGGCGGCAGGCGACACAGATGATCAACAACTACCGGGTGCCGAAACTAATACGGGATCCATTTTACTTCCACAAAAACGCACAATCCTCCTTGGAAAAACTCAACTGAGTGGCTATGCATCGTATCAATACTACTGTGCTGTCTGCCATGGGAAAGGAGGCGGCGGAAATGGATCAAATGCAAAAAACTTGAGCATACCGCCAAGGAGACACAACGATGCACCCTATATGGCAAACCTTTCTGATGCCTATCTCAGTGGTATCATCAAGGAGGGGGGAGCTTCTCAGGAACTCTCCCCCTTGATGCCGCCCTGGGGGGGCGTGTTGAGCAATGGTGAAATATTAAATCTGATAGCCTTCTTACGCATCCTCCCCGATCGTCAGTTGGTGGCCAGCATCGAAGAACATCAAAAATCAACTGGAATGGGCGGTCATGGTCATGGTGGGGGAGGGGCGGATGATCAGCACACAACCGAAGCCGGTGATCACCATGGGGCCGGCAGCAACGATCACCATGCAGGCGGTACCGACGATCCTCATGCAGACGAGGCTGACGATCACAAGTCCGCAGACGCCGACGATCATCATGGAACAGAAATGGATGAGCATATGGAACCGAGTGTCGACGATCATCATGCGGCTGAAATCGATGATCACAAATCAGAAGGCGCAGCCGATCACCATGCAGATGAGGCTGATGATCACAAGTCCGCAGACGCCGCGGATCATCTTGGAACAGAAGTTGATGAACATAAGGAACCGAGTACTGACGATCCTCATGCAACTGAAACCGACGATCACAAGGCAGCAAATGCCGACGATCATCATGGGGCTGAAGCTGGAGAACAACATGAAGAGAGCTCGGAGGATAACCATACAGATTGATAATCCACTTGTCCTATCCGGTGTTTGAACTCAAACCCTTTTTCAATACTCTTGATGGCGGATGCGGTTTGAGTGATCGGATCGTATGCCATAAGACAAAAGTTTCTATCAAAGAAAGGAGATTCCGACCATGAGAAAGTACCTTTTTGCAATCGGTCGAATGGCATTACTCAGCTTGGCCTTTGCGCTCTTGTTCACAGGTTGGGCAAAGCCCGCCTGGGCCTTTCACAAAGAGAGAAAGACCGTTGAGAAAATAGTATCTATTCATAAAGAAATCGAACACCATTTGGATGAAGGCAAGCTTGACTGGCATCACCTGGGAGAGGAGTTTACAGAAATCGCCAAACCGGTGCGCGATTTAGGCCACCACGACAAAGTGAATCTATTCAAGCTTTTGGAGGATGCCGTTCGCAACCAAGACCCATCAGCCCTTGAAAAGGCGTTCCAGAAGATTTCCTTCTATCTCGTACGCGAAAATTTACACCGGTCTGAGGACAGCGCCGGCAAACTCGAGAAGACAGTGATAGGGTTTATCGATAACGCACGGATGGCTTATGGTTCTTTGGCCGGCAAATCACAATCGGTGGATAAATCAGTGAATCAGATTTTTCAGGAGATGAAAATGATTGCCCGCGAGACGCAGACGCTAAAGGCCAAGTTGGCGGAGAAAAAAAAGGAGCTTGAGACCCAGCTGAGCGGGATGATCGGCAACTGACTGTTCACCCATTTAATACCCGATGGCGCAGCCATCTTTTCTTCGATCAGATGCCCCCAACAGAACATTTTGGCGGCTGTCCAGATAAATGGCCTGGCCGCCGCCAACCTGATTGACACCCGATGTGTCGGGAACAATATGATGGCCTATTTCCTGAAGGGCTTTGACAGTATTGCCGGAAATGCCGGATTCGACATAGACATCTTTGTCTTTCACGTGCCGGATTCGGGGTGCATCAACAGCCTCTTGCAGGTTCATCTTGAAGTCAATGAGGTTCATCAGGAACTGAACATGTCCCTGGGGCTGCATATCCCCGCCCATTACACCGAAACTCATTAAAAACGCGTCATCTTTAAATACCATGCCGGGAATGATGGTGTGCAGGGGACGCTTATGGGGTTTGAGTCGATTGTAATGATAAGGTTCTAAAGAGAAAGAACACCCCCTGTTTTGAAGAATAATTCCGGTTCCATCCACCACCATGCCGGAACCAAAATGAAAGTAATTACTGCTGATAAAAGATACGGCATTGCGAGCATCGTCGACAGCGGTAACATATACGGTATCTGAAGCTCTATTGTAGGATAATGGTTCGGGTGGGTCCATGACCCGATGCGGATCAATCTTTTTACGGCATTGGGCGGCATATTCTTTTGAAGTCAGAATTTCTGTCGGGAGTTTTTCAAACTCCGGATCGGTAATATATGTATCGCGATCACTGAAGGCGATCTTTTTGGCCTCTATCAGCAAATGGAGATGATCGGGTCCGTTGTGCTGAAGAGAGCTGATATCGTAACCTTCCAATATGTTAAATATTTCGAGCGCGGTTATCCCCTGTCCGTTCGGTGGTAGTTCGACAACCGTATATCCTCGGTAATCGGTTGTTATCGGTTCAACCCAGGTTGTGGTATGATCTTTTAAATCTTCAATTGATAGAAGTCCTCCGGTTTGTCGAGAAAAGGCAACGATCTCTTTGCCGATTTCCCCCCCATAAAACGATTCGACCCCTTTGGCGGCAACTTTGCGGTAGGTGCGTGCCAGATCCCTGTTACAAAAAATCTGACCCGGACGGGGGGCTTTGCCTTCAATCAGGTAAGCTTTAGCTGAAGACGGATGGGATAAAAGCT
>Ga0255058_10002416_pt1 | contig 10305 bp, 11 predicted proteins | sample Cases_109_9_MG_FD_188637 | JGI IMG/M metagenome (GOLD analysis project Ga0255058, IMG submission 188637) | Seawater microbial communities from Amundsen Gulf, Northwest Territories, Canada - Cases_109_9 | ecosystem: Environmental > Aquatic > Marine > Gulf | place: Canada: Northwest Territories... | reverse complement strand
GCGCGCGCGGTCCTCGGCTCCAACGATCACACAAACATCCTGTGCCATGACCACAGAATCGCACGGCCACAAGGTGATGTGAATCCTGTGTTTGTGTCAGTGCACTAGGACCTGCGAACCGCGCCTTTCTCGAGCGGACCGGGCTGCCGTATCTCGAAAAGCCGCTGTCGCCGGACGAGGTGCGCCAAATCGTCCAGCAGGTCCTGGCCGGCGCAGGCAACGGGAGCGAATAGCTAGACGGAGGCCGCCGAAACTTTGATATATTTCTGAATAACGGCCTTCAATTAGCTGATAAATATTAGTTTTATCGAAATCAGATCGATCTTCTTAGGCTCCTGGCTAAAGCAAGCAGTGTTTGGCGAAGTCGGCGGCTTCATTTGCCGTCCAGTCGCCTTTCGGCGTCTCCTTCAGGTCCTTGCACCAGGCTTCGCTACCCACCTCCGGCTCGCAGGCCGAGACGAAACCGAGCATGGTCAGGAGAACCAATACGGGAATGAGGCGCTTCGCTATCATCGTTGTGACTCCGCTGATTTGTTCTGTGATTGATTCTGTGAATAATTTGAATGGCCCTTGCACCTTCAGAACCCGTGACCTGACAGCTATTGCGGTCTTGGCGGTCCGTGCCTCCTCCGGACGGGCCAGCTACTGCGCCGGTCTGTATTCCGTGATCAACGCATTGGCCCGCCGGTAGGCTTTGGTAAAGCCGATCAGTGAGACGTCGCCGCTGATTTTTTCGCCGGAATCTTTGTTCATCCAGGTCAACCTCGCCTTCTGGCCCGCTCTGAATTGCCGGATGGCATCGGCGAAGGCGTCGTCGGCGTAGAAGTCATCCTCGCGCCAGCGGAGTATCTCCTTGTTGTCGATTTGGGCGGAGACTTCCGATCCCGGCTTGCGTTCCGCACCGTTGCCGACGAAGACCAGCTCATAGTCCCGGCTGCTGACTAAAACCGACAGATCGCCGCGGATCACATAGCAGCTTCTGTATTGTGCGATATCGTCGTCGAAGCAGAGAAGCTGCCAGTCTCCCGAGGTCTCCTCGACGCTTCGTTCCTGGGCGGCGGCGGCGCTCACACCCAGGAACAAGCAGACGGCCAATATTATTCGAGCGCGCATCGGCGGCATCCCCATGTTGCTGTCAGGATGATACTAGCGGCTTGTTGGCATGGCTGAACAGGCACGTCGTGCCCGGTCGCGCCGATACCCTCCTCTCGGCCGGACTACCGGCTCGCAGAGTTATACCAAGTCTTGATGATAATGACTCATAGGGACGACTTTTCAGAGCTTTCGGCTAGGAGCCCGATCCGCGGCGATGCGGGGCATCGGAAGGGTCGGGCGACGCGGTCCGAAAGCTCTGAAAAGACGCAAGCTCTGTCGCCCCTGGGACGCGTCGGAGGGCGTCAGAAAGCCTTGGAGATGTCCCGCATCGCCTGCGGCTTACTTCCTACCCGACGCGACCCAGGGGCGATCCCTATGGGTCATTATCATCAAGACTTGGTATTAGGCCACCGGAACCGGCGTCACTTGGCGGACCCATTTCCCTGTCCTTCCCTCCGCTGGCTCTCCTTGGCCGCGTCGAGCACCCGCCGCCACACGGCCTGGCCTTTCAGGTCGCCGTCATCGAGCTTGGAAATCGACCGCCTGGCCGCCTCGATAACAGCGCTGGGACCGTGCTCGCGAATGAGCGCTTCGGCCATTTGGTTGATCTCATCGTGAGCACCGTTCTCGGCATCCAGGTCCAAACGATCGGCATAGGACGCCGCTTTCGTGGGAAAGCCGCCGCGGCGGCGAACGATCCGCATGATCTTGACCGCGGCGAGTACGGCGACCAGAACCGCGCCGAGGCCAAGAACAATCCCGCCAAACCAACTCATTGCAACACCCTCGCCACGCCAGCAACCACCCTCGCGGCCGCCCCTCCTCTGCAAAGCAGTCGGGGCGTGCCAAGCGTCGTTCCTAGCAATATGCGGTCAGATCTCGGCAAAATGAAGGCCATCAGACGCTTGGTCCCGGCCATTTATCCACAAGATATTGGCCCCATGGCTTGGGATTCGACTTGCGGAGCCTCCGGCTTCCGGAAAATCTTGGCGCGTTGCCCGTGAGACCTAGGCTTGATTTGAGCTCGGGGAATCCACTGCGGGCGGCACCTCGGCGCCCGCGTGGCGGATTTCGCAGGCTCCCCCCCGGACCTTGCGCCGCCACGTCCGGCGCTTAGTTTTCGGCAAGACGTGGCCCAAGACGCGGGCTGTGCGGCGTAAGAGAAATACAAGCAGGCCCGCGAGGACTGCCAGCCAGAGCGACGACCACCAAACCCAATCGTAGCGTGCGTAGATGTCGAACAGGAACCCTCCGAAATATGCGCCCAGGGCGCCACCGATCTGGTGACCCGCGGAGATCAGCCCGAACGCCAGGCCCATCACCCGGAGGCCGATGTGACTGGCGACGAGGCTCGCGGTCACCGGAACCGTGGAGTAGTCCACCAGGCCGAAGAGAATGGCGAAAAGAAATAGGGTTTCAAGGTCCGCCCCGACGTGCACGAGAAGGATGAACGTCAATCCGCGCACAACATATATGCCGCCAAGGAGAAGCGGACGGTTGACGCGATCGGCGAGCCAGCCGGCGAGGATCATTCCGACCAGATTGACGGCCGAAAGCAAGCCATAAGCGGTCGCCGACGGGAGCGGGCCAAAACCGCAAAAACGACGCATAGGGGAGAAAATGCGTCTCGATCACACCGGATGTCGTGTACCCGCAAATGAAGTAGCTCCAAAACAGAATCTGGAATGCCGGCATCCGGACGATGGCCCAGGTGTCCCGAGAAAGGGTCGTTTCGGACGCCGCACCGTCAAGTTTCCTCCGGGCGCGGCGCATGCCCTTGGGGAACCAGCGCGCGACGCAGAGCATCAGAAGGACCGCCGCCAGGCCGATCGCGGCGAACCCCCAGCGCCAGCTATAGCTCGCCATCAGAACGGCAAAGAGCGGGACAATCAAAAACTGGACGCCTGTCGCACCCGATGTGGCGACGCCTATTGCAAACCCTTGGTTGGTCTCAACCTCCTGCTCTACGGCGGTCGAGACGACATGTGTGGCCACCAAGCCAAACCCCACGGCTGCGATACCGCCGAAGGCCAGAAAGAATGCCCAGGGATGACTGGTTGCCGCGATGAGTAGACATCCGGCCGCCAGCGCGCCCAAGCCGATGAGAATGACGGGACGCGCACCTTGGCGATCCACCAGCCGGCCGCCCAATGGGGCGAGGATGGCCATCATCATCAGCGCGGCCGCGGCGGTTGCGGAATTGAAGCTGCGCGACCAGCCCAGCTCCTGCTCCAAAACCGGCATGACCAGTCCGAAGGCCGCGCGCGCCGAGTACGCGAGCGCCAACACGACGAAGGAGAGCCCCACAATCAACCAGGGCCGCCAAGCCTGAGGTCCTTGTTCTCTGTGCGCCAACGCCGTCTCCGACCCTGTAACAGGTGTTGCGAAATGGCAGCTTTACATGCAGGGAGGGATGGCATAAATGACAATATTATGTCAGTTTCTGCCAAAGCCACGCCAATAACCGGGAGCGACACCAGACGCGTCGTGATCGTCGTTTACCCCGGCGTCACGCTGCTCGATGCGGCGGGCCCGTCGCAGGTCTTCTCGAGCGCCAATGAAGTGCCCGGTTCGCCAGGCGAGGCGCCGCGGTATCGTGTGGTGCTCGCGTCGCCGGATGGCGGCGAGATTCGGACCGATACCGGCATCACGCTTGGCACCCTGCCCTTGCGGCAGGCGTCGGCACGCCCCATCGATACCCTGATCGTGGCCGGCGGCTTTGGGGTGTTCGACGTACTTGAAGAGAAGACGCTGACGAGGTGGATCGCCTCGCGCCATAAGGCGTGCCGCCGCGTTGCCACGACCTGTATGGGGGCATTTCTCGCGGCGGAGGCGGGATTGCTCACCGGGCAGACGGTCACCACCCACTGGAGACGTGTCGAGGAACTCCAGGCGCGTTATCCGGATATCCGGGTCCAATGCGATCCGCTTTTCACCCGCAATGGGAAAATGTGGTCCTCTGCCGGCGTGACGGCGGGCATCGATCTTGCGCTCGCCATGGTCGAAGAGGATCACGGCCATCACGTCGCCATGCAGGTCGCGCAGTCGCTCGTGGTTTTCCTCAAGCGGCCGGGCGGCCAGTCCCAATTCAGCAATGTTCTCGCCGCGCAGAAGGACGACAGCGGCGGCACCTTTTCGGATCTGCATGCCTGGATCGCCGGCAATCTCCAGGCCGACCTGATTGTCGAGACACTGGCCCGACACGCCGGCATGAGCCCGCGGACCTTCGCCCGCCTCTACAAAGAGCGGACCGGCATCACCCCGGCGAAATCCGTCGAGATGATGCGTGTCGACGCGGCCAAACAACTGCTGGAGCAAACGACACTGGCACCCGCCGAAGTCGCCCTCCGAACCGGTCTCGTCGACGAGCAGCGCCTGCGCAGGGCGTTCTTGCGCCACGTCGGCGTGTCGCCGCACGAATATCGCAGGACCTTCGGGACACAATCCGGGTGAGGACTGCCGCGGTTAGCTCGGCCCCTAAGGATCAATTTTCGTGACCTTGGTTCCTTCGACACTCACCCCGGCCATGAGGCCTTCTTCGCCGAAGTTGAACCCGATCACCGGGCTTTGCGCCGTCGTGGTGTCGAGCGACCCGGTAGCCCCGATGTCGATGAGTGTAACATCCGCGTCCACACCTGCCTCCCAGCCGTCGGAACTGGCGAACTTCTTCAACGCCTCGTCCGTCATGAACATGATGACCAGGGATCGCGTGGAAATCCCAATTTGTAGTCCGACCGAGCCGGACGCACTGCTATAGTATCCTTGCGTCTTGCCATCGACCCGAAGGGCGCCCTCGCCATATTCGCCGCCAACTATCAAGCCGCCCTTGGTGATGCTCGGAAAAACCAAGATTCCTTGGGCTTTGGCGCCGAGCTCCTTGGCGGCCGAAGATTGATCGTAAAGTGTTTCGAGCGCTTGATTCGTTTCCGCATCGAGTTCGGCCGCGGATTTGGCCGACACCGGGTCGGAGCCAACCGCGATCACTAGACTGAGAATCGCGATACCGATCAGAGCGCGCAAGATGTAGGTCATTGGAATCTCCTTCGAATAAATGAGCGCCGATACTTCGGCTATAAGGTGTCGGCGGTCCCTGTTGAGGCGTGTGTGTCGGCCAGCGCTGCCTTCTTGCGCAAGACTTCGAGAAGGCCGTCGATGCGCCCGCCATGCTGATGCCTTCCACCACGACATCGATGATTTTCCAACCTTCGCCGGCCCGGCGCAAGCGCCACTCGACTTGGACCGGGTCGCCCTGCGGACGGGTGATCCGGCTGCTGACCAGTGCGCCGCGGTCCGACTCCAGGGGGTGTTTCCCGGGCGCGACAAGACCACACCCTGCTTTTCCGGACTTTGGCCTGAACCTTACATTTTCGTAAGGTTCCGGGAGGTTGGGGAGATTCGGCAGTTTCAAATGACCGCCGTGCGCTCATCTGCGGCGATTCTTTTGGGGGCTTTCGAGATCAGGCAGTCGTCAGTAACCCCTGATCTCTTTCAACGCATGCGTCACGTAATACAAATGAGCTCCCTCATCCTGCATGGCCGTTAACGCTGGGATTGCAGCCTCCGCCGCCGGGCCGATCTTTCCCAAGGCGATGGCGGCATCGTTGCGCATCCATGTTATCTCGTCGTCCAGCGTCTCGATGAGCGCGGGGACCGCATCGGCTGCCGACGAGCCAAATCGCCCCAAGGCTTTGACGGCAAACCGGCGTTCTGCGAGGTCTCCGTGTCGCAGCGTGTCGGCCAGGCTGAGGGCCGTGGTTTCCGACGGCAGAGCGGCGATGTGCAGGCCGTCCAACAAACGGTCCATGATTGCGCGTTCTTTGGCGGTCCAGTCGTAGGGGAAGTGGTAGACGAAAGCGAGATTCTGTAGCTCAATCTGGCTTGCCCCTGGCCGGTACTGCAATAGCGCGACGCGGGCCTCTTCCCTCCGGCCGAGTTGCGCATAAGTCGCCGCCAGAAGCGGTGCCAGTTCGACCGCTTCTGGGTCGCGCTGCAGGGCCTCATTCAGTACGGCCGCTGTCTGCTCCAGGTCATCCATCGAGAAATAGGCCATGGCGTGGGCCAGAACGTAGTGGCTGGGGTGGCTCGGATTGAGCCGCAGGGCCGTTTGGACGAACTCCAGCCCGGCTTCGGGCCTGCCCGTGGTGATCATCGCCAAGGCCATGGAAACGTGGGCCTCGGGGTCGTTGGGATCGAGCGAGACGGCGCGGGCGGCTTCGGTAAAGGCCTTGTCATGCCGGTCGTTGTACAAGTGGATCTGAGAGGCGGCGACGTTCGTGAGGGATGAAGCGTGTTTTTCGCCTTCGTACAAGTAATGCTGTGCCATCGAATTAGCTGCGCTGCCACTCATTCCTAGCACTTCGCTCCACCGCCACTGGCACCCCCTAACGTAGACCATGCCTAGGGCGGAATAAGCGCGCCCGTATTCAGGGTCGAGCCCGACCGCCCTCTTGAATTGCTCCACTGCTTTGGCGTTGTCCTCGGGCGTGAAGCGGAGGTAGTGCTCCCAGCCCCTCTGGAAGGCCTCCCGCGCATCGATGTTGCGCGTATTCCCCTGGGCGATCGCTTGCTGCTCGCCCTCCGACAGGTTGAGCGCCAGTGCCGCCACGATCTCGCGGACGAAGGCGTCCTGGACCGCAAAGATATTCTCGACGCCGCCGTCGAAGCGCTCGGCCCACAGGTGCCCGCCCGTTGTGGCGTCGATCAGCTGGGCGTTGACGCGCACCTGCTCACCCGACTGCCGCACGCTGCCCTCCAGCACGTAGCGGACGCCGAGGTCTTCGGCCACCTGCTTGATGGTGACGGCCTTGCCCTTGTAAGCGAAGGTCGTATTGCGCGCGATGACGAACAGGCCGGATACCTTGGAGAGATCGGTGATCAGGTCGTCGGCCATGCCGTCGGCGAAGTACGCCTGATCCGGATCGTCGCTCAGGTTCGTGAAAGGCAGCACGGCGATCGACGGTTTGTCCGGCAGGGGAAAGGCCATGTTGGCTTCCACCGCCGGCTCGACCCTCGGCGCCCATGGCCGCAGCCAGGCGAGCATCCCCGTGCCCGCGACCAGAACGACCGCGAGCGCGACGACCACCCAGCGCCAATCGCGCCTGGCGGTTACCGGACCAATGCCGCTCGCCGGCACCTCGATAGGGGCCACGGCTCGAGCGGGGATCGGCTGCTCCTCGCAGATCGCCTGGTACAAGGCATCGGTTTCCGCCTCGGGCTCCACACCCAGCTCGCCATCCAGCAGCTCGCGGCATCTTTCGTACTGCTGCAGTGCCGCGTCGCGCTGACCTCGAGCGGCATAGAGGCGCATCAGGGTGCGATGGGCCGGCTCGTGCAGCCGGTCGAAGGTCAAGAGGCGCTGTCCGAGGGCGATCGCCTCGTCGCCCGCCCCGTTTGCCGTCTTTTGATCCAGCAGCTTCGTCAGGGCGCGGGTCATAAGATCATGCAGCCGCCCGCGCTCGCAATCCAGCCATTCCTCGAATATCGGATCGCGGACCACGAAGCCGTCCAGCAGATCGCCCTGGTAGAGCGCCGTGGCGGCTTCGAGATCGCCGGACGCGCTGCCGGCAACCAGCCGGTCGAACGCCACGGCGTCGACCTCGATGGCACCTGGTTCGATGGCGACGGATCCGCGGTCGACGACGAGAGGCGGCGGGTCCACCGTCTCCAGGGCCTTGCGCAATACCGTTAGGGCCTGGCGCAGGCTGCCGTGAGCCTGCTTGTCGCCCCGGTCGCTCCACAACAGGCTCGCCAGCTTATCCCGCGACAGGGCCTTGCCCGGCTGCAGCGCGAGATAGGCCAGGACGGCCTGGGCCTTCCTGGTCGGAATTTCGATCTGCGCACCCGATTCGAGCTTGGCCTCGAACCCGCCGAGGAGTTTGAGGTGCAGAACACCCATGCCAGCCCTCCCTAAACGGAGACAAAGGGCAGTGAGGCCACATTTAACGACAATTTCACTTCCCGGACAACGCATGACGGGATTCTTGACGAGCCACAAACAAGACTTTGACGCGCGCTGAGTAAGATTGGGGCTCAACGCGCAAGAACCGCCCAGTGGTCCCGGTGGTCGTAGCAAAAAACAAGAAGCTGAACGCAGTTTATCGCTTCTTGGCGCCGCTGACTAACTGGTCCGGTTACAAAGGAGGACTGGAATGAAACACTTAATCCTTGGCTCACTGTTTCTTTTTCTAGCGTCGGGCGCGACGGCGCAGACCGAAACCGACTGGCGAGCGCTGCAAACCATGTCCGGCTCAGACGTAATTGCGGTTGAGGGCGCAACGGAGATTGACGTTAGCACAGCACGAACCTTGCACGATCAGGGGGTGAGGTTCGTGGATGTCCGAAAGACACGCACGTGGGAAATGGGCCACATCCCCGGTGCATCCGGCCTTCGTTACCCCACTGAAGCCGCGCTCATGGAGATCGTGAATAAGACTGACGAGGTTGTCTTCTACTGTGACTGTGCTGGATATGCCGGCTGCAACCGCTCATCTGATGCCAGCGCCAAAGCCGTCTCCTGGGGGTATCAAAATGTCTACTACCTCACGGATGCTGACGCCTGGAGTGCGGCAGGATATCCACTTGAAAAGGCTGAGTAACAATTGGCCTTAACGGTCGAGCCTGAGTCCCGCGAACAGGCGGCTAGCGGAAAATCTCAGATTCAGTATCCACGGAGGAGCAATGCCATGACGCCTCGACTCAGAAACCTGGTCCTCTTTCCGTTTGTGTCCGCCCTCCTGATGATGGCGGCCATCGTCGAAGCAACCGCCGGCGATGGGCCGGTCCTGATCAAGGGCAAATTCCAGACGCCGGTCAGCCTGGAAGGCGTTGTCGCGGATTGGACGGCGCGTGGCTATTCCGACTGGAGCAGCTCATGGAAGGAGAAGGGTTGGTCCAGCGAACGCGCGTATTTCAAAAATTGTGTGCGTGCCGTCCTCGCTGGGCGGATGGAATACATCATCGACGGACAGCGTTTCGTCCTCGAACCCGGTGACGAACTCTTCTATCCCGCGAATACCATGCAGACGGCGCGAAACCTGTCCGACGGTGTTTCCAAGATGCTGGTGGCCACGACACCGTAGGGAGGCATCGAACGGCCGGCAGGCCGCCGCCGGCCGCGCCACGGGACAGGCCACAGGACAGGCCACGGGCAAAAAAGAGCACAATTGATGGCACAATTCGGACGCGGTTTGCTTGATGATGACGCACCTCCTGCCGCCACCCGGCGACACTGGTTGGGAACAGCGATGGCAGCGCAGCAACCCAATAATCGCCGCCGTTCCGCACTCTCGCGCCGAGCCGCGGTCTACGCCTGCCTGGCGCTGGGGATCCTCGTCGCGGCGGCGGTGCTCTGCTGGTTCGCCTGGGGCCAGGACGTTTCGGTCCAGCAGATCGAGGATTTGATTCGCTCGTGGGGGATGTGGGGCGTTCTCGGATCGATCTGTCTGATGATCGCGCATTCATTCGTCCCCTTTCCCGCCGAGTTCGTGGCCTTTGCCAACGGCATGACTTACGGCCCGGTGTGGGGGACGGTCATCACCTGGACCGGCGCGATGCTCGGCGCCCTGATCGCCTTCGCTCTCGCCCGCAAGCTCGGCCGGCCGTTCGTGGAGAGGATGGTGGCCAGCCGCGATTGGCACCGCCTGGACGACTGGGCCGCCAAGGACGGCTGGCAGGTGGTGCTGGTGGCCCGCTTCATCCCGGTGATCGCCTTCAATCTGATCAACTACGCGGCGGGGCTGACCCGGCTGACCTGGTGGCAATTCACCTGGACCACCGGTGTCGGCATTCTGCCGCTCACCGTCCTGATGGTGGTCATGGGCGACAACATCGAAAGTCTCGGCTGGGAATCCTGGCTGTTGCTGCTGGGCGGCGGCATCGTCCTGTGGCTCGCGGTTCGCCGCCGGCTGCAAGCGCACATAGGCGTGGTTCTTATTGCCGCCGTAGCGGCCTCACTCCTGCTGGGCGTGGCCCAAGCAGGGGAGATCGCGCCCGAAGGACAAGACGTTCAGACCGAGAATGAGGCACAACTGGCCCGGCGCGCGCGTTAGCCGGACCCCGCACTCACGCCGAATGCGGAGTCGACTGACGCCCGCACGAAAATGCGGCGGCTTTCGCCTGAGAGCGCAAGAGGGCACGCACAGACTGTCCCGACGCGACGAGTTGCCTGACGATCTCACCGCCCACGTTGCCATTTGCACCCGTCACCAGAAT
>Ga0255058_10002415_pt1 | contig 10307 bp, 7 predicted proteins | sample Cases_109_9_MG_FD_188637 | JGI IMG/M metagenome (GOLD analysis project Ga0255058, IMG submission 188637) | Seawater microbial communities from Amundsen Gulf, Northwest Territories, Canada - Cases_109_9 | ecosystem: Environmental > Aquatic > Marine > Gulf | place: Canada: Northwest Territories... | reverse complement strand
AGGTCGGCATCCGATGGCAGCCATTCGTCCTTGCGCTCGTTCCACTCTGTCTGCGAAACGAGTTCACCCGCCTCGGTCGCAAATACGTTCGCAAATTCGCCAACCGCGCGGTTAAACGCGCGATGCGGAAGCCTCAAATTGCAGTCGAGATCGTGCGCCTGAAATACGCGGTTCCAACGTTTCATGACTTTCTCGCAATCGTCGATGAAGTCATCGCAGAGACGCGCGTTGATCGCACTCAGGGCCGGCGTATCGACGATCTGTACCGTGCCGTTGATCGCCTGGGCCACCGGATAAGTATCGTTCTCGAGCTTATGATCGTCATCGATCTTTGGCTCATGAAAGCGACCCTTCAACCCTGCATTGAATGAATTTGCTGCATTGGTCGAAATCTCTGCGCCGAAAAGATCCAGCGTCACCGAGTAATGGAAGTTGATTTTCTTCTGAATGGTCGCAAGGTCAATGCAGCCATGCCTGCGTACCGCGTCCTTGTCGGTCGGATCGGTAACGCCATGCTCCTTCATGATCTCGCAGGTACGCTGGATTACGCGCTCAACGCCGGTCCGACCGACGAACATGTGATGACCTTCCTCGGTCAGCATGAAGCGGGTCGTCCTGGCGAGCGGATCCCAGCCGGAATTCGCTAAAGACTCGAGCTGCATTTTGCCATCGCGATCCGTGAAGGTCGTGAACATGAAGAACGACAGCCAGTCGGGCGTCGCTTCATTGAATGCGCCGAGAATCCGCGGCTTTTCGGCATCACCCGATCGCCGCAGCAGCAAGTCCTCGGCCTCTTCCCTGCCATCGCGCCCGAAATACTTCTGCAGCAGGTAAACCATTGCCCACAGGTGCCGGCCTTCTTCGACATTGACCTGGAAGACATTGCGCATGTCGTAGAGCGACGGCGCCGTCTGTCCGAGATACCGTTGCTGTTCGACAGAGGCTGGCTCGGTGTCGCCCTGAATGACGACCAGGCGTCTCAACATCGCCCGGTACTCGCCCGGCAGGTCCTGCCAGACGGGTTCGCCCTTATGCTGCCCGAACGCGATCGTCCGACCTTGCTCTGCCGGCGCCAGCAGAATGCCCCAGCGATACTCCGGCATTTTCACGTAGCCAAATTTTGCCCACCCTTCGGAGTCGACGCCAACAGCCGTGCGCAGGTACACCTCGTAGTCTTGGAAACCCACCGGACCCATGGTTTTCCACCAGTCGATGTATTTGGGATACCAGGCCTCCAGCGCACGTTGCAAACGTGCATCCGACGCCAGGTCAACGTTATTCGGTATCAATGCTGCGTAGTCAACATCAGACATGACTAAACTCTCCCGCGGTCGTATTTGGCACGCTTGCCGGTGCCGTATAGTTTTAATGCACCCTCGCCCCCTGCCGCATTAGGGCGTTGAAATATCCAATTCTGCCAGGCACTCAGGCGGCCGAAGATCTTGGTCTCCATTGTTTCGGGGCCCGCGAATCTCAGGTTCGCTTCCATGCCCGTCAATGCATCGGGTGAGAAGCTCGCTCGCTCTTCCAGCAACAGACGAATTTCATCTTCCCAGTCGATATCGTCAGGCGCATAGGTGATAAGACCGGCATCCAGTGCTGCCTCCGCATCGAGGTCCTCACCGATCAGCTTGTGCGCGTTTTCGAGGCTCACGTCATCGTCGAGGAATCTGGTTTCAAGGCGGGTCAGTCCGTTCGCCATTCGCAGCGTGCCAAAATTCAGTTCGGTCAGCCGAATTGTCGCCGCCGGGCGATCATCGAGCTGCCCGTCCAGCATGTAGCTACGATCGACAGCGAACAACAAGTCCGCGAGCATGCCGACGAAGCAACTCCCCGGCTCGACGAAAGCGAATGTCGTTCTCGACGTGACGTCGAGGCGTTTGTATGTCCTCTGCATATAGAGCAGGATTTCCCGAACCAGCCAGTCGTCGCGGTTTTGATCGAGCAGTGCGTCATACTGGGCGATTCGATTGCCGTCTCCAGCGGTCTTGATGATCAGCGTACCCAGCGTCGGTTCATTGAATCGCAAATGCAGAAGCGCATCGTCGATGGCCCTGATCACAGCGAGCGGCCAGAAACTGGCGCCCTGTTTTTTGATTTCTTCCACGTTGTCGGGCGCGTCGCTGCCGGGCGCTTCGAATTCGAGCGTCGCGCTTCTGCCTTCCTGGTCCAGTGTCACCGTTACGAACGGATAGCGAATAACATTTGCGCCAATATTACGATCGAGGCGTTCGAGCATGATCCCGGTTTCGTTCTCGGGACGGTCAGACCGCGTCGCCAACTCCAGCGCTTTCTCCGTGACTCGCGCATCGAATTTTGATCGCGGCACCATCTCGTCAATAAGCCGCCAATCGACAGCGCGCTGACCTTTCATGCCCTCTTCCACTGTGCAAAACACGTCGGCCAGATCGCGGCGTACCTTGCGCTTGTCCACGACCCGCGTCAGACCGCCGGTGCCGGGCAGCACAGCAAGCAACGGCACTTCGGGCAGGGACACGGCCGCATTTCCATCGTCGATGAGCATCAGGTACTCGGTTGCAAGCGCTAGTTCGTAACCACCGCCAGCAGCCGTCCCGTTCAACGCCGCTATGTAAGTTTGCCCAGAACGCCGGCTCGCGTCTTCAATCGAATTCCGCGTCTCGTTGGTGAACTTGCAGAAATTGACTTTGTGAGAATGGCTGGATAAGCCCAGCATGCGAATATTGGCGCCCGCGCAGAACATGCCCTGGATGCCCGAACTGATGACCACGGACCTGACTTCGGGGTGCTCGAAACGTAGTCGCTGCACGGCATCGTACAGTTCGATATCCACACCGATATCATAGGAATTCAGCTTCAGCTCATAGCCGTCCGCGGCTGGGCTGTCTTCGTCAACCGCCATGACCAACGAGGCGACCGGTCCGTCGAACGATATGGACCAGTGTCGGTAGTTTTCCGGCGCGGTACGGAAGTCGAGACCGTGCCCCGTTCGCTCAGTAGATTGAGTCAATGCATGCATTATATTGCAGGTATTTGCTATTATCGCCTCAGAATATGCATAATAATATACTTCGCTTGCCGTTGCGGCAAGGCACCGCAAGACATATTGAGAACTGTGAACAGAAGTGGCCAGCCATACTGCAATTGATGATATCGAATCCGGGCGCCTTTTGGCCGTACTCGGTGAACGCGTGCGGACTCTTCGAGCCTACCGCGGAATGACGCGAAAGGCGCTCGCGCGGGAATCGGGCGTATCGGAGCGATACCTCGCTCAGCTCGAGCAGGGACGCGGCAACATCTCGGTGCTGCTACTTGCCCGGGTTGCCACCGCGCTGCGCAGCAACATCTCGGATCTGCTTCGCATACGGGAACGCCAATCCGCCGAGGAGCTTCTGATCACTGATTTATTGCGGGACCTGAGCCCTGATAATCAAAAGGCTTTCCTGCACATGGTGTCGCAGCATTTTTCTGTCCCTCCCGAATCCCGCCGAAGAATCGCCCTGATCGGCCTGCGCGGAGCGGGAAAAACCAGTCAGGGAAGCTTACTCGCAGAGAAGCTCGCATTACCCTTCATCCATCTCGGCAGCGAAATCGAAGTACTCGCCGGAATGAGCACCTCGGAGATTTTTTCATTGTCCGGGCAGGCCGGCTACCAGCGACTGGAAGAGAAGGCGCTGATGCGGGTCCTGCAGGAACACGACCAGTGCGTACTCGAGACCGGTGGCAGCATCGTCATGGATGCCGCGCTCCTCAATGCGCTGCTTACGAGCTGTTTTGTCGTGTGGCTTTATACGCACCCGAATGAATATATGCGCCGGCTGATCGCCGAAGGTGATGTCAGGCCGATGCAGGATCAGGACGACGCCATGGCCGATTTGCGCAGAATACTCGCCGAGCGAGAGCAGTTTTACTCGAAAGCGCATGTGTCGATCGACACATCGCGCAAGACCATAGAAGAATGCGTCGACGAGCTGCTTGGGATCGTGCCCGAAGGACTAAGGAACAACATGAGCGATGTGCTGGAAGCTTGACGGATGGCAAAAATTACGTACATCGAGTTCGACGGAACTCAGCATGAAGTCAATGTGCCGTCAGGTCTGAGCGTCATGGAAGGCGCCGTCGACAACAACATCCCGGGCATCGAAGCAGAATGTGGCGGCATGTGCAGCTGTGCGACCTGCCATGTCTATGTGGATCCGGCCTGGAATGTTGCATCGGGCTCGCCGAATGACATCGAGCAAGGCATGCTCGAGAGCGCACTCGACCTGCAGGAAACAAGCCGTCTCAGCTGTCAGATCGAGGTTAGTGACGAACTCGACGGGCTTATCGTGCGTATGCCCGAGCTACAGATTTAGCGGGACTTCTAGATTTTCTTTTCATGCCCGGCCCAGTACGGGTCACGCAGCAGATTTTTCTGAACTTTTCCAACCACTGTCTTCGGCAGGCTGGCCACGAACTTCACTACTCTCGGTCTCTTGAATCGGGCTATTTTCGATGCACAGAATTCGATTAGCTCGTCCTCGGTCACACCCGTATCGGAAGACAGTACGACGTGCGCAGCCGGCACTTCGCCCCAGCGGTGGTCCGGAATGCCGAATACTGCGCATTCCTCAACGCCGGCATGCTGATAGAGAATGTTTTCGATCTCGGCCGGGTAAACATTCTCTCCGCCGGAAACCAGCATGTCTTTAGATCTGTCCACCAGCGTCAGGAAACCGTCTTCATCCAGATATCCTACATCGCCGGTAAGCAACCAGCCGTCCTTCATACGAAACGCCTTGGCAGTTTCCTCAGGATCACTCACGTAAGCCTGAAAAACCTGATCACCGCGCGTGACGATCTCGCCGGTTTCGCCAGTCGGCAGCAGCCTGCCCTCCTGGTCAACGATGCCGATCTCGGCATTTACAGCTGCTCTGCCCACGGTTCCGAGCTTCTCGTCGCCATCGCTGTCACGTCGTATTGTGATCGGGCACGCTTCTGACTGTCCGTAATTCTCGGTGAAGGAAACATGTGGCAATGCAGTCCGGATCCGTTCAAATAGTGCACGCCCCATCGGCGCGCCGGCGTAACCGATGTTAGATAATGTATTCAGTGGCGTTGCCGAGAATTCGGCGTGCGTGACAAGGTTGTTCAGTTGGCTCGGTACCAGGAAGGCCGCCGTTATCTTTTCCTCCTCGACAAGCTGCATAAATATGACCGGATCCCAACGTTCCGGGAAAACGATCGTTGCTCCGACCGCAACCGCTGTCGCGAACCACACGAACAATCCGGCAGTGTGAAAAAGGGGCGTAGAAGCGACGACGATGTCATTCTCGCCAATGCCGAAGTCTTCGGCTGCAGCGACGGCGGATGCACATCTTGCTTTGTGGCTTACGAGGACGGCCTTGGGCAGTCCCGTTGTTCCGCCCGTCACTGTAATTGCCAATCCGTCATTCTCATCCTGTGTCGTCCTCGGTGCGTCTGTGGACTTGCCACTGACGAATTCGGCCAGGTTCATGGCATCGGTGAGTTGAAATGCCTGACCATTGTTGCGGTCGAGGACGATAATCTTGAGGAAACTATTGAGGTGCGGCAACACATCCTCGATCAGCTTCACAAATCCGGACTCGAGGAAAATGAGCTCTGCCTCAATCTTGTTCAGTATATAAGCCAGCTCGTTCGCTGTACTTCGAGTCGAGCAATGCGCCGACACATAAGGCGATTTCGCGATGGCAAAGTACGCGATCGCATATTCCGGGCAATTCGTCGACAGGATCGCGACCTTCGCACCTTTCGTCAGCTTCAGGTCAAGCAACGCATTTGCAAGCCGGTTGGCCTGCTCGTCGAACTGTGCATAGGTCAGGCGTTTGCCACGCCCGATCAGGGCTATATGATCGGGTGCGCGCGCAGCCGAATTCTGAAGAAAGTCACCGACAAGCATTAAAGGACATATCTCTGTGCATGTTGAAATGGAGGCAGGTCTCGGGTGCCGACGATAACCGTAGACTCATGCCGGGGTCAAAAAGTGAAATATCCTGCATGCAAGGATACATCGGTGTCTGCCCATGATGTTCACTTGTCCGGGCTTGATATGCGCCTGCACTTCGAATAGGTTTGCGTGCTCACCAATGTATGAGGACCCGATGAATGACCTTTGTTGTTACAGAGACCTGTATCAAGTGCAAATTGACGGATTGCGTCGAGGTCTGCCCTGTGGATTGCTTTCACGAAGGTCCGAACATGCTGGTGATCGATCCCGATGAGTGTATCGACTGTACTCTGTGCGAACCTGAATGTCCGGTCGAGGCCATTTATTCGGAAGACGAACTGCCTGACGATCAGCAGAAGTTTCTCGCGCTGAATGAAGAATTGTCGCGCGAGTGGCCGGTAATTGTCGAAATCAAAGATCCGCCGCAAGATGCGGACGACTGGCGTGAGGTAAAAGATAAATATCAATATCTGCAACGGTAAGAGACGATGCGATATCAACTCGATCGGCCGTCATAACTCATCTTCTGCGAGCACCACCAGGCTGTCATCCGATCGCAATTCGTAGGTCGTATTTTTTTCCGGAATCAAAGTTATTCCGTTGTTACTTTCCTTGTCATTCTCGAGTGCCTTTACTTTCACACCGATGCACACTTCGCCGCGTTGCTGGGCAATCGCCATCATGTCGGCGAATGTCGCCTGCATTGGCAAGGATTCGAAATAAAGGTCTGCAGGTTTCAGGTAGATCTCTGATCCGTCTTCCTGAAAAATATCGTCGTAAACCTTTTCTATGTCGCGGCTTTCCGAAATCTGCGCCATGATCATGCTGATGAGCCGATTTGAAATAATGACGTCCTGTACGCCAGCCTTCGCGACAAGCGCATCGTTCTGCGAGTCGAGTATTTCTGTTATGAGCTTGGTATTGCCGCTCTCGGTCGGATACTGGCTGAATATGCGCCGCAACAGCAATAACGCCACGATATTCTCAGAATCGACTCGCGCGGCATCGACGTGTTCCTCTTCGGAGTCACTGCCAGCGAGGATGATGATATTGTCATACTCGAACGGCTTGACCGAAAGCAGATCCTCGATGCTCAGGCAGTCCTTTTGAATCAGTCCGACCTTGACTGATTCCAACTCCTCGTTCAATGCGTTGATTTCGTCAATTTGCCCGTCGGTGGGGTTTTTGAGCAGGACCTGAATCTCGCTGCCATCGATAATGTAGTCGGCGAACTCTCTGATGATGGCAGTCGATTTGAAGGTCCAGCCGATCATCAACTCCCGTTCTACTCGCTGCTCCTGCCGAACCGCGGACAATGCATGATCTGCAGGAGACGCCACCGGCTCATCCATAAATTCGATTGTGGAATCGTCATCGGCCAGGATTAAGACTTCGTCTGTCGGGTTCATGGCCTGGTCACTAGTAGGATTCATGAATATCGAGCCATCGGCATTGCGAATGCCCATGGGAACGCCGTCTGGGAAATGGTAGGCAATCTCGCCGAACGTGCTATCGCCCCATTCCGCGTCGTAGAAATACATTTCGCAGCCGTCGAACGACAAGATCTCGTTGTACACGACCGATAAGCCAATGGAACGCGAGGTCTGCACCAGAAGCTTGGCCAGAATATCGCTCGTATTCACTGTGATTACGTGGTCCGGAAAACTGGACTGCACGATTTCCCGATGGGTTGGATTGAAGATTTCGACAACGACGCTGAACTCATCGTTCTCGATCTCATTGCCCATGGTCGCCAGTACCGTCTGAATTGCCTTGGCGTCACTCGATGCTTTGTGCTCCGCGCTATCCGTGTCATCACAACTCGCGAGAATTATCACCGAACCGCTTGACTCCAGTGAGACCATGTCGAGGTTTGTCAGCGTTGAGACGTCGCCACTGCGTGTAACGACGCGGGTCGTTCCAGTGTCGGGCAACCGTAGCCTCAGGACATCATCCATCTCCTGCTTGTCTTTATCGGCCAATAACACGACACATGCATCTTTCTCGCTCTCGTTCGCGATGACCAGTTCGCGCAGCGTCTCAATGATGCGTTGTTCATTCCAGCCCAGAATCAAAGTGTGGCCTTTTTCGATAACCTTCGAGCGACCACGTTTCAGCTCGTATATTTTTTGATCCATTGCTGTGGTGATGAACGCAATGAGGGCAGACAACATGACGATGCCGGCTATGCCCGCCAAAACTGCAAACACTTTGTAGGCAGCCGAGGAGTAAATATCCTGGGCCATGTTGCCGGGGTCCGTTATTTCCAGAAACGTTATGTACAGGTTGCCGAGAAAGCCCAGATCTTCGTGCTGCAACAAGACCTCGGGAAACAGGAGTAGCAAAACGCCTCGAAGCACTCCGATCAAGAGGAATGTGGCTATAAATACCGCAGTCAGCGCATAAAATATTGAGCTGCCACCCTTCGCCATGAACGTGTCAAATCGATAGCGGAGCCGGGTCTTGCGAACGTTGATTTCCGGCGGGGTCTCGATGACCCGTTTGTCGGTGATCTGGGTGAGGTGCCTCACCTTGGCCGTTGCCGTCAGGTCGTAAGGATTGGTGTTCTCATTTTCACCTGGCGCCGACGTTTCGGAGCCCTCTGCCGGCTCGACTGCCGCACTCGAAGCATCATTCGCGGTGCGCCGCTCAGGAATCTCTACAGTATTGCCCTGCTCATCCAGCACGTAAACGAGCGCCCCCAAGGAGCGCAGATTGGAAGCGGCTGTGTTCGCCTTCTCCCATTCCAGATCCCTGGCCAGGGTGATTGCAGCGCCCGAAAACAGTTGATCGATGACCGCATCCGTCTTCCGAAATCGCTCGGCAAAGCTCGCCCTTACGTCACCCTCAACAAAGCCTTCGGCGACCTCACCTTTGAACGCGATGTTGAAAAGCTTGCCCATGCCATCCCTCTCCAGCCCTTGAGGCCGTGTAATAGCCCCAAAATACAATGACAGCCGGCCGGAAAAGGCTACGTCGGTCACAGATTTAGTAAAATCAGGAGTTGGACGGCATTAGGGAGAGGTTAATTCCTCGCTACGCTCTTCACCCCATCGGGGCGCCTTCGGCGTCCAAATCGGCAGGACTGCCGATTTGTCAAACAGTCGTCCATCGGCGCTTGCATCGTTATCCTTCTCCTCACGTTTATCCCCAGAGGGCTCGCTTGACGCTTTGTCTGTCCTGGTCTGCACCAGATTCTCCCCTGCCGTCTCCTTGACGGGAGCTACCGTGTATTCGACCACCTTGAAGTAGTGATCCAGATCAGAGCGTTTCAGCGCATAATAGGAGGCATCTTCAAGTTTGGAGAAATGGTAGCTCAAAACCTCGCCGCCCTTGCGCGTCATCTTGACCTCAAGTGCCGGCTCGTCCTGCCGGTATTCAGGCTTTGCTTCGGCACTAAGCAGGGACTGGATACGCAGTCCGGTCAGCTTGCCAAGCAAGGAGCATGTCTGTGGCGAATTAACGCTCAAGCAGCGACGTGCAGATGGTATAAGCCTCGGCAGTGAGAGCGCCAGCGGAAATCACACGGATTTATGTGACAAGCTAGGAATTCGCCACAGACACCTGGGTTTTGAACCAACGAACAGTCTCACGAACAACGTCTTTCGTGGGTATGTAGCATCGCATTATTGGCGATACCATGGTTCCGATGGAGTATCTGCGCCCTACAGGCTGAGTTCCGAATCGGATTCAGTCAGAATAGTATTTTGAATCGCTTGTATTTTTGACATGAAGGGCAAACCATTTTGAGCGACAAACGCGCAATGATTAGCGGCACAAAGCAGGCACAACAACTCAAAGATTTGATTGCCCGCGGCAAGGAGCAAGGCTACCTGACCTACGCAGAATTAAATGATCACCTGCCAAACGATATCGTCGATCCTGAACAGATCGAAGACATCGTAAACATGATCAATGACATGGGCATTTCGGTGCACGAAAAAGCACCGGACGCGGAAAGCATCCTTCTCGATTCTGACAGCGCGGTTTCCACTGACGACGATGTAGCCGAAGAGGCTGAAGCTACTCTTACCAGCGTCGATGCCGAGTTTGGCCGGACCACCGACCCAGTACGAATGTACATGCGTGAAATGGGCACTGTTGAACTTCTTACGCGTCAAGGCGAAATCGACATTGCCAAGCGCTTCGAAGACGCTCTAAACCAGGTCAAGTACTATATGGCGCAGTTCCCGCCGACCATGGAAAAACTGCTTGAGGTTTATGAGGCGGTGACCGTCGGCGATACGCGCATGCAGGTTTTTGTCGTTGGATTCATCGACCCGAATGCACCGGACGAGATCAAATCCCCGGTCAAAAAATGGGATGCCGATGACAAGAGCGAAGAGGAAGAAGAAGACGC
>Ga0255058_10002414_pt1 | contig 10308 bp, 13 predicted proteins | sample Cases_109_9_MG_FD_188637 | JGI IMG/M metagenome (GOLD analysis project Ga0255058, IMG submission 188637) | Seawater microbial communities from Amundsen Gulf, Northwest Territories, Canada - Cases_109_9 | ecosystem: Environmental > Aquatic > Marine > Gulf | place: Canada: Northwest Territories... | reverse complement strand
AAATAAATGGTTTGACGGGGTCTGCAAGCACTGCGCGGTTCCGGAATGGAAATTAGAAAAATATTCTTCAACCCGGTTTAAACGCCACTATGGATCTCTACTCCTTAGCGCAGATGAAAAGAAGGGCTTTGTAGAAAATTAGGTCTATTTCGTAACAAAAGAATCGAGCCGTTTGGCCCGATAAGCGGTAAGATATTGTCCGCAAAAACTATCCCTGCCGATGAGGGCTTCCGCCGCAATGAGCGTCGCCATCATTCTTTGGTCCATGGGATTTATAATGAGGCCGTCCAAATCCTTGGCGACGGCCATTGCAGCAAACGTTTGGTTTAAAAGCTTTCGCAACGGCAGACCGTAAGAAATGTTGGAAAGCCCGCACATAGTATGGATCCCCTTGTAACGAGTGGTGATCATATCGATTGCCTCAAGAAACTATTGACCGAACACATCATTGGTCGATACCGGTTGAACCAGAGGATCAATATAGATATTTTCCATCGGAATATTGTTCTTCAGCAGTGAGTTAACCAAGGGATCGGCAATGGCCAACCGCTGTTCGGCCGTTTGGGGCATGCCTTGATCGCTCATGCACAGCGCCACTACCTTTAGATCGGTTCCGGCCACGATCGGGAGCAGATTATCAAAACGCTCCTTCTCCAAAGAGATGGAATTGATCATGGCGGCCCCTTTGTGAATCAACAATGCGGTCTCGATGGCCTTCGGGTCCGGGCTGTCGATACAGCAGGGGATATCCACAACAGCTTGAACAGCTGACACCAACCACTCCAGATACTCGGGCTCTTTACCCACAAAGACCCCGGCGTTAACATCAATATAATCGGCGCCTGCTTCAAGCTGATCTTTTGCCACCTTTTGGATGGCCTCGGTGTCCTGTGCCTCAATGGCGATCGATATGGACTTTCGACTTGCGTTAATAAGTTCTCCCACAATTATCATAAAACACTCCTATCGCGTTTAGGGGTGATAAAAAATAACACCCCTGTCTCCCCATATTCGGTCTGATCATCAATTGTTTTTAATTTTGCCGGGTGCTAGATTAACAGCTCCTTGGCAACTTCGGAAGCAGAGGCGGCATTGGCGCCGTACCCGTCTGCCTCGATATCGTCTATAAATTTCTGTGTGACCGGCGCCCCTCCGGCCATGATCTTGACCTGATCACGGATACCGGATTCCTTCAGTGCCCGAACGGTCTCCTCCATTTTCGGCATGGTTGTAGTCAAAAGAGCTGACATGCCTAAAATGTTCGCCTTATTCGATTTTACGGCCTCCACAAAATCCTGGGGTTTGACATTTGTTCCGAGGTCGACGACGCTGAATCCGGCACCCTGAAGCATCATCGATACCAGGTTTTTTCCAATGTCATGGAGATCTCCCTCCACAGTACCGATCACAACCGTCCCCAGGCCGCTCCTATCCTCCTCTGAAAGATGGGGTTTAAGGAGTGCAATGGCGCTCTGCATAACCCTGGCCGAACGAAGGACTTCAGGGATAAACAGCTCACCGGTTTTCATCCGTTGCCCGACAATGTCCATTCCCGGAATAAGTCCGTTATCCAAGATCACCTTTGCCGGAAGGTTCTTGTCCAGTGCTTCTTGAACCAATTTGTTGACGCCTTCCTCATCCGCTGCGATCAACCCTTCTGCCAATTTTTCGTACAGTTCTTCCATTTTCAGTTCTCCTAATATAAGAAATTTAAAATGCGTGAATCGGAATGAAAAATTTATTTTTCATTCCGCCGCCCCCAATCACTTTGGTATTCATTATCTGTTTTATTCGTGGTCCATATGTCTGGAATATATATTATTCGCTATTTAAGAATGCTCGATTTTTCGCTTTGTTTTATCCATATCATCATTTTTCTATTCACACGAATTTATAAAATAAAAAACCTAAAGCAAAAATTTAAACCGCTTTCAAGTTATTTTTTTCATATTTATTCTAAAGATGAATAAAAACTTACCTCGGTTTTCTGAAATTGACAATGTAAGCAATTCACCTTCCGGAAAATCTACCTATAGCCCGACCCAATCGGCGAGTAATCGCTGGTGATTTTCAATCCAGTACATCAATTTTAGATTGTGATCAAAATACTCCAGGTATTCATCATCGTTCGGATTCACTGTGGTAAAAAAATCCACGATTGCCCAGTGAAGCACAAATAGATTCGCCGCTGTGAGCATGGATGGAAAGAATTTTTTTTCCATCGATGTCAAATGCCCGGGTGATTCTGCTGACCGGCAGGCCGTATTATAGCTGCCTATGAATGTTTCAAATTTATCGCGGTCAAATCTTCCAGTCCTTTTTTTCTCCCAGTTGGCGGAGAAATAGATGACAGCCAGCGCAATATCAAAAAATCGGAAATCGATTTTAGCCCAGTCAAAATCAAAGACTCCGACTACCCGTCCCTCTTTATACTGCAGGTTCCCCTGATGATAATCCCCGTGAATCGGTAGAAATGGCATTTTGATTAGATCTGATTTTAAGATGATGGTTTTTCTGATGATCGCCAGAATATTGTCCATGTTTTTTAAAAAGAGCCGCCCACATTTTGTCTTTCCTGCTCTGGTTGCAAATTTGCGGTAAGGAAGGTGAAAAGTTGGTAAAAAATCCATAATCTTCGGCTGCAATCTGCCACTCCCGGGTGGTATGAGAAAATTTTGTGCAGCACGGTGCAACCGGGCCAACACCTGGCCTGCACTGGTTATTTCCGCGTCAGAAAGATCGGTGTCCATCCAGGTATATTGGGTTTCACCCTCTAGAAACTCAAAGATAGCCCAAAAGCGAACAACCGGTTTTCCCTTGTCAAGTTCCTGTATTTTGACATAGGAATTGCCGTTCGTTTGCGGGATAAGACCCGGAGTCAGTTTAAATCCACTTTTTCTGAGATGATAGATGAGGGCGTGTTCGAATTTTATCTCTTGCTCAGCCTTACCCAAACGGTATCTACGCACCAGGAATTTAGATATAAACTTATTTTTTTTCATCCAAACGGTAAAGCTTTGGTTGCAGTAACCGGTCAAGATTTCCTCTACATCCAGCAACCTCCCCAACCGATAATTTTTCTTCAAAATGTCGTTTATCAATTCCAACGTTTTTAAATCCTAGACAATGTTCATTCAACCTCTGGTTCATTCACTGATTTTATTGTTTGAACCGAACCAACGAGCGCATTTCCCAAAGCTTGTCGGAGCGTAGCGAAGACTTGCCCGCCTTGGAGGGCTTATTCGCCTCTGGAGAATCCCGACATCCGGGGGTGCGGAGTTCTTCAAACATCGGAGTTCATGGCAACATTCAATTGGATCGTCTTTGAAAAAAACAGGATTTTTATTTTCACAAGGAAGACGGTTAGTTATGTATCGATGAACGGGGAGAGGATTCTGCTCTTTGCCTTGACCTATGCAACCCACCCGTTTTTTGTGTTGATAATAAAACGGGCAGAAGGATTCATGCAAAAACTTAAAGTCGCCTCTTTCCATGAAGAGCCTTCCCATTGAACACGCGTTTATTGCCCTGATGGCGGGTCTGGAACCGGATGCGCAATTCGCCCCTGAAAGGTATAATAATCAAACGCGCATGGAAATATAGCAGGTGGCATCGATCCTGTCAAATCATAAAATTGAAGAGTTGATATTTGTCTCTCACTGTTTATATTTTTAAGATGGTAAGATACAAATTACAGAGATTTTTTCCCGATCATCAAGCGGTAAAGAAAGAGAATCGGAGGAATTTATAAAATGAAAAAATACTATCTTTTACTTTTGATGAGTGGATTTTTTTTATTTTTAACAGGGTTTAACCTTGATAACGCTATCGTTCCCCGCGGAGAGATTTTATCCGGCGGGCCTCCAAAGGACGGCATTCCAGCCATCCTAAACCCGGTATTGATCTCGCCTGATCAAGCTGATTATTTAATGGATGACGATCAGGTCATCGGCGTAAGTATTGGAAAGGAGTCCAGGGCCTATCCGATTAAAATCCTTAATTGGCATGAAGCGGTCAATGATACCATCGGTGAAGTTCCTGTTGTGGTCACTTTCTGACCTCTCACCCAATCCGGAGTGGTCTACTCCCGCAGGGTTGAAGAAAAAGTGTACACATTCGGCATTTCCGGACGATTATTCAAGAGCAATGTCCTTCTTTATGACCACCAGACCGAAAGTCTTTGGTCCCAGCTTTTGAAAAAGGCAATTACCGGTCCAATGGTTAAAAAGCAGCTAACCCAATTGGTCGCAACCCGGACAAAATGGAAAACATGGCGGAAAAGACATCCAAAAACCCTCGTTCTCTCTGACAAAACCGGATATCGACGGGATTATTCAATAGATCCGTATGAGGGGTATTACAGGATGGGCAGCCTCATGTTTCCTGTGGGAAAGGTTAGAAAAGACCTTCCAGCCAAAGAACGCATCCTTGGAATCGAAATAGATAACATCGCCAAAGCATATCCCCTTGAAATTCTCACCCAGCGTGCCGGTGTGTTAAAGGACCGAATCAAAGATGTAACTGTTCAGATAGTGGTGGATGCCGAAGGTGAAATCGTTGCTGTGATGAACCAGGAGGGAAAACCGATCCCGCATACTTTCACTTACTGGTTTGCCTGGCAGGCTTTTCATCCAAAAACCAAAGTATACCAATGATAAATTCTCGACGATGATACTTGAAAAATGAAGATTTATTGTTTAAGGAAGAAGCAAAAGATGAAAATCATAAACCATTGAATAGTTTCTGCTGAGGTTCTATCATGCCAGATCAAGTCATATGTGGCGTCGACTTTGACGATTTTGTCATCAGCATGGAGGAGTTTCATGGCTACCGATCACCCGGCATACTCTTTGGGGGGTTGATGATAGAGGCCTCTCTCCATGAATTGGGGGATACACCCTATTTAAATGTGGTCACCGAAACGGTTGTCTGCCTCCCGGACGCGGTCCAGTTGCTCACCCCATGCACTATCGGAAACGGTTTTTTACAGACGATCGACTGGGGCAAATTCGCCCTTACCTGTTACGACCGCTTAAGTCTTTCAGGCGTGCGGGTGTGGCTGAACCCTGATGCACTGGGCGGTTATCCATTGGTTCACCAATGGTTTGAAAGATCTTCGCATAAGAAGGAAAAGCTCTCTTTTGAAGCGCTGGCTGCTGAAATCCTTGTTGCTGCCAAAGAGGTGATCAGCCAACGTCCGGTACATCTTCATCGCTCCCTTAAAGAATCGCAAAGCGTGCCCACCGGACGGTGCCCAGGTTGTGGAGAGTCATACCCGCTTCATCTGGGTCCCGCGTGTCCGGCATGCGGGGACCATGCGTACTATTTCTATCAAGCTCCTACCAAACAAGCGACCAGAGACTAACGGCCATCCCACGCATTGAAATCAGCGGGTTGATCCAAATGAAGTTTTTCGCAGCTTCCCTATCGCTAGATGGATTTAAGGGGGATTGAAAACATTTTGACAAGGATTTCAGCAAACTGTATTCTGAAAAAAATTACTGATTAGGAGATAATCATAATGAATGAATCGATGAAATTCAGCCGGATGCTCCGGCTGCCCCCTTATGTTTTTGCTGAGGTGGACAAACTCAAGATGTCGCTCCGCCGAGCCGGCAATGATATAATTGATCTTGGTATGGGAAATCCCGACCTGCCGACGCCACCCCATATTGTCGAAAAATTGCTTGAGGCTGCTCAGAAACCGCCCAATCATCGGTATTCAGCTTCCCGGGGGATCGCCAAACTGAGAGCAGCGATCGCCAACTGGTACAAAAACCGCTACGATGTTGATATTGACCCTGAAAGCGAGGTGGTGGTGACCATGGGCGCCAAAGAGGGGATTTCACACCTGGTCCTTTCGTTGATTAGCCCCGGCGATGTGGTTTTTGCTCCCAATCCAACCTATCCGATTCATCCGTATTCGGTAATTATTGCAGGGGGAGATTTGCGAAGCATTCCGATAGAGAAAAATCGAGATTTTTTTGAAGATCTTCAAATCGCCACCGAACAAACCTGGCCCCGACCGAAGATGTTGATCATATCGTTCCCGCATAATCCCACCACCGAAGTGGTTGATCTGGGATTTTTCCAAAAAATTTGTAACTTTGCCAAAGAAAACGATATCATTGTTGTCCACGATCTTGCCTACGCCGATCTTGTCTTTGATCGGGATATGGCGCCGAGCTTTCTCCAAATAGAGGAGGCCAAAGCGGTCGGTGTTGAGTTTTTTTCCATGTCCAAAAGCTATTCGATGCCAGGGTGGCGTGTGGGTTTCTGTGTCGGAAACAGTGAGATCATTGCGGCATTGACCCGAATAAAAAGTTATCTTGATTATGGTATTTTCCAGCCGGTTCAGATCGCCGCAATTATTGCTCTCAATTCCGACCAGTCGTGTGTCAAGGACATTGTTAACATCTATCGCTCCCGGCGCGATGTCCTTGTGGATGGACTCAATCGATCGGGATGGCCCACGGACCGACCCAAGGCCACCATGTTTGTCTGGGCCGGAATTCCGGAGAAATTTCAGGATATGGGTTCGGTGGAATTTTCCAAGTTCTTGATTCGTGAGGCCGGCGTTGCAGTTGCTCCCGGCCGGGGTTTTGGCGAATATGGGGACGGATATGTGCGGTTTGCATTGGTGGAAAATGAAGAACGAATCCGTCAGGCGATTCGGGGTATCCGCCGGGTCCTCCGTTGATCAAGCACACTGCAAAAGAAAATAGCGTTTCAAAATGTCCGCCCCACACTTAAGGCGAGTCCTGGTAAAATCAAAGGTGCGAAAGAAGCAAGCAAAATATGGAAAACGTACTGTATTCAATAAATCTGGCAATCCATATCCTGGCAGCAATTTTGTGTGTTGCGGCTCCATTTTACCAACTGCGATGGGTCAAACTGAGGGGAAAATTGGGATTTCCCATCATCTACCCCTTTGACCGGGCAGTGGAAAGCGTGCTGAATCTCCAGCCGAAACTCTGTTTCGGGTTTATCATTGTTTTGATCATAACCGGCTTTATTTTTCCCCTCATCCATTACTCGTTCCATGGAGAATGGAGAGACGTCAGCCGGTTGGTTCTGACTATTTTTTCAGCTAAAACAGTTCTGGCTTTCATCGGGCTTGCCGTTATGATTCATGGTGTTTGGATTCTGGGGCCTGAGATACAAAAGACCTTTGCCTCTTTCTCGCCAAACACACAGCCGCCGGATGAGGTGCTGAATCGGTTCTGGGCCTTTCGTGCCACACGTAAAAAAATCTGCCAGTTCTGTTTCGGGCTGGCACTGATCATTGTCATCATTACGCCTGTTTTAAGATTTTATAAATGAGCGAGACGGAAAAACTGATTGAGCTGTGTGACGATTGTGGCGCCTGTGTCCGCACCTGCACTTTTTTGCGCCATTACTGTGATACGCCCAGGGAGTTGGCCAAACGTTTTAAGCGAAACCCGCTGGAAAATATCGAGATACCTTATTCATGCTCCCTGTGCGGGTTATGCCAACGTATCTGCCATCTGAACCTTCATCCGGGAGACATGTGTCTGGAAACCCGGCAGAAAATTTTTAAAACACAAGAAAAAGACGCCCTTCCGAATGATTTTGTTTATGATTACATGATCCCGCGGTTAAAAGGCCTTCGCAATCATCAGATCATGAGCACATCATCGGTCTTTACCCTTGAAAAAATCGCTAAAAATAAGGCGCCGGGCATAAGGCGTGTCTTTTTCCCGGGGTGCTCACTTCCGGCCTATTCACCCGGTTTGGTACTCAAAGCCTATCGGTATTTGCAGCAAAAGATGCCGGGAATCGGAATCGTTCTCAACTGTTGTGGTAAACCGAGCCGCGATCTTGGCGATGAAGACCGCTTTAAAAAGATATTCGAAGGAACCCTCAAACTCTTCTCTCTTCACGGTGTCGAAGAGGTGGTGGTCGCCTGCATCAATTGCTATAAGATGTATGCAGAGAACAGCGATATCAAGCTACGGAATATCTATGAGATTATGGCTGAAAAGGGTCTACCATCGCCTGTTTCAACGGCTGGTCAAGAGATTACGATCCACGACTCTTGTCCGGCCAGATACAGGCCTGAAATTCGAAAAGCAGTAAGACAGATTGTCTCCCAGATGAATTTTAGTGTCACTGAAATGAAATTTAAAAATGAAACGACTCAATGCTGCGGGGCAGGTGGATGCTCACCACTGGGTAACACTGCCCTGGCGGACAGGCATACCCAAGCCAGGGCCGGCCAGGCAAAGAGTCAAATCGTCTCCTATTGTGCCCATTGTCGGGAGCGGTTTTCCACCTGCGGTCCTTCCCTGCATGTTCTTGATTTAATTTTCAACCGTTCGTCCAAGAAACATACGGAAGAATACCGCGATAGCTGGCGAAACTGGGTGAACCGTTGGTATCTAAAAAAAAGATTTCAACTCATGAGAATCTGATCGTCATGCAGCAACCCAAAGCCAAGGTCAGGCGGTCGGAAAGGAAGGTAAACGGGCAAGAGACACTTCACAATTTCAAACGATAAAAGGAGAGAAAGTATGTTGAAACTCAGGTTTTTTCTTAACGAGCCCAATGGAAAGACATGAAACCATTTTGTGGAAATGATGCCCAGGCTGGGTGAAAAATATGACATTGAAATCGAAACAATATCCAAAGCGAGAGCGGCGTTTTCAAGCGCAGAATATCTTGAAACAGGACTCCCGAAAGCACCGGCTATTATGGCGGGAGATGAGGTCGTGGTTGAAGCCGGTGACATTTCTGAAGAAAAACTTGAGGGTGTTATCTGTAAATACCTGGGCCTTCCTCCACCGGCACCACATAAAAAGGGAATCCCGGGGCGGTTTATAAACAGATGAGATGGGAGGACCGGGTGGATCCTTTTGGAAAATAAACTGAATCAAAGGAACGATATATGGGACTCTTTAAAAAGAAGACGCTCACGGGGCTTGCCCGCACCTGCGGTTGAGCGGCAAAAATTGGTCCGACGGCTCTGTCGGACGCCCTTTCAGGACTGAATCCACCGTCTGATTCAAATCTTTTGGTCGGTTTCGAGACTTCGGATGATGCGGCTGTATACCGGCTCACAGAAGAGGTCGCCGTTATCAATACCGTCGATTTTATTACACCGCCCGTCGATGATCCTTACTGGTTCGGGCAGATAGCAGCGGCTAACTCCATATCGGACATCTATGCCATGGGGGGCCGCCCCCTGACCGCATTAAACCTGGTGATGTTCCCCTCAAAACACCTTGACATGGGGGTTCTCAGGGAAATTCTCCACGGCGGCTACGATAAGGTGGTGGAGGCTGGGGCCTGCATCGGTGGGGGTCACACTGTGGATGATGAAGAACCTAAGTACGGCCTTTGCGTCAATGGAGTGGTACATCCTGAGCGAATCGTCACCAACGCCGGCTCACGGCCCGGGGATGCCCTGATACTAACGAAACCGATTGGTACCGGTGTGCTGTTTAATGCGGTTCGCTCCGGAAAGATGGATTACAAAGAGATCGAAAAGGATATCTTACCTTCTGTTGCAGCATTGAACGGACCAGCCATAAACGCCGCCCTTGAATTCGAGCTTCATGCCTGCACAGATGTCAGCGGGTTTGGTCTTGCCGGTCATCTCTTCGAAGTCGCTGATGGCAGCAGCGCCACGATCCACTTAAAATATTCAAATTTGCCGATCTATCCCGGTGCGCTTGAGATGTACAGGAAAGGTGAGACCACAGGGAGTAACCCGGCGAACCGTCGTATGGTTCAGGGAAATATTGAAATCAAAGCTTCGCTCTCCCGTGCGGAAGAAGAATTGCTCTTTGATCCCCAGACCTCCGGGGGGCTATTGCTATCGGTTCCTGATTTTCAGGCAGAAGCGCTTTTAAGCGCCCTGGCGAAAGCCGGTGTCGACTCGGCGACTCGTGTTGGTGAGGTTGTGGAAGGCGTTCCCGCAATAGCAGTGGTATAGTTTCTTGACAAATTTTTTTGTGTTTTTTGGCAAAAAGTTTTTTGGGATATTTCCACTTTGTTCAAATAATTGAATATTGATGGTTTCGTAAAAAGTCTAATTTTGTTCGCTCTGCGACCATTTTCGGGCTTAATGAAATGCTTCGCTAAATTGTATGAACTCGGGCTAACGCCCTCAAACAACCTACAATTTTTACCGCTCAGCACTTCATTCCGCTATCTCCGAAAATCCTCAATGTCGCTCACAAAAGACTTTTTACGAGATTCTCAAACCTAGATGAATCAGAACAGGAGGTAAGATAATGGCTCGTCTTGAACAATTGCCTGAACCAATGAGATATCACATTGCCA